>Ga0126373_10003572_pt1 | contig 11684 bp, 12 predicted proteins | sample PanSoiMetPlot_11_FD_92545 | JGI IMG/M metagenome (GOLD analysis project Ga0126373, IMG submission 92545) | Tropical forest soil microbial communities from Panama - MetaG Plot_11 | ecosystem: Environmental > Terrestrial > Soil > Tropical forest > Bulk soil | place: Panama | collected 2016-02-17
ACAGCGATGGCGGAGTTCACGGCGCGATCTTCCAACTGAGCAAAGGAGAAGCTGAACTCGTCAGGAATGAACTCGTGACTCGTGGTGTGTCTGCCAATCTCGGACGCGACCAGTCAATGGAACGCAGTACTCGAGAGGTCTCACATGAAAACAAGTAAACGAAATGTATGCATCTGTCTGGCAGCAATGGTAGCAGTTGCGATTGCATCCTCTGGACGGCTCTGGGGCCTAACCGGAGCGGCGAAAAGCAGCGGTTCCGATGAACAATGGAGCATACAAGTTGATAGGGTTGAGCCGGGCGAGACCCAACTCGCGTACTCCTTCCAAGTTGCCACCTACGAGGGCCTCCTGGAAGAATTGAACAAGACACACCAGTTCAAGCACGTCTTCCGTGAGGGCGACCGCAAGGCTAGTGATGCCTCAAAATTGCTGGTCCTGAAAACGACGGTCGTGGCATATACGGCGGGCAGCGAAACGCAAAGGGCGGTGACCACGTTCAGCGGAGCGACAAAAGTTTGTGTCCGGACCCAGCTCGTTACTCGCGACGGCAAGATTGTGCTTGATCGCAAGGTGGACGGAACCGTGCGCTTTTTCGGCAGTAATTTGCGGGCCACTCACAATTTAGCTCGCAATATAGCCAAGGTGATGGAGCCATCGGCGTGGTCGGGATCGGGGCAGGCTGAGCTCACAATATAACCAAGTGATGCAGCGATTGCTGTGGGCGAGCTTCGGGCAGGCTGAGGCGAACTAAGCGCAAAGAGTGAGTGCAGACAACTCACGAGAGGGGCACTGATGAAATCTCGACAGATTCTTATTGGCATCGTGATTCTCGGCACCCTGTGGCAGACCGCCGCAGCCCAGCCGAAGAAAAAGAAGATCCAGGTCGATGCGCCTCCGATCGAGAGTGTTTTGGCGGGCGCAAGCATCCCGTCTAGCCCAGTTCTATCCGATTTGATGGCAATCAAGAAGGAACCAGAAATGCCCTTGGGTCCGCAGGACATCCTGAAGTCATACGAAATCGCGATGAGCCTGGTGGCAGACAAGACCTCGGCCGATCTATCAGTAATCGTGCAGGCTCAACAAGCCAATCAGATCACAAGCGAACAGGCGGAATACCTTTTGCAGCAAAGATATCAGACTGCAATGATGCAGTATCAGGTACTTAGTGCCCTTCATGATGTTCTGAAACATGACATTGACGAAGCAACACAGAAAGCGAGCAGTATGTTGAAAACGACACGCTCCGATACGGTTCTGATGGTCCCTTTTCCCGGGTCCGCTTCTGCAAGTAGATGAGGTCGAAATTCGCCTCGTTCGTCGATGGAATGTCACGTGCGGTAGCACCGACAGAGTAGTGCAACCATAGCATGCGATATCCGAAGAATTCGGTTGAGAGCGATGGAGCGGGCGCCTCAGGCTCAGGCAAGCTTACAACTCCACAGATGGTTCCTGCGTTGTCGCAGAGTCTACCTTCTCTCCATCGATACGCGTGTAGAGTTTTGGGAAATAAACATGATGCCGAAGATGCGGTGCAGGACGCACTGTTGTCAGCTCTGAAACATCTGGGGCAATTCAGAGGCGAGGCTCAATTTTCCACATGGCTGACCACGATCGTTCTTAATTGCGCACGAATGCAATTGCGCAAACGGCCACGCCAAATTCACGTATCCCTGGATTCACGAATCGGCGAAGAGCAGGAATATTCACTATCCGATATCTTGGTGGACAGCCGTCCCAATCCCGAGGAGGAGTGCCATGAGTCCTGGCTGAATGCACGGTTGAGCGAATCAGCAGCCAGACTGTCCCCGATTTTGCGGAAAACATTTCACCTGCGGTATGTAGATCATCTTTCGGTCTGCGAAACAGCTCGGGTTCTGGGAGTTCCGATTGGAACCGTAAAGGCGCAGACTGCTCGGGCCCGAGCTAAACTGTTGAAATCGATACGAGGAGTGCTTCACGCTCGATCTCATACTCGTAGGCGCGGCCGCTAGCAGCGTAAGCATTCCATACATCCATTCATCAATCTGACAGCGAATTTCATTCGCAGGGACACAACTCACGTCCAAGAGCCCGGACTGATCCGACTAAAGTTCTCGCCTATCGCTGACCGAATAGGGTCACGACCCAGACGCAAATGACCTTGTGTGCCCATATTCGGGCGGGGCGTGCCCAGATACTGCCGACATGGTCGGAGTGTTAGTGGGCTCCGTGCGCAAATACTTGATGTTCGTGCAATTAACTCCGCCCGGTAATGGCCATACGCTTGCCAGCACAATTTCTCAGAACCGTTGGCGTTGGTCCGTCATGGGAATTTTGGGACATTGTCCCGGAGAGGAACTGATTGCGTGCTCGCTGACAGCAAGCAAGTCCATAAACCGGGGATCATTGTTGCGAGCGAGGACGGTGCGCTGGTGTCCTTACACGGTCGCATCGATATCGATTCCTCACCAGGGCTGCTCGAGGGGCTTCGCGCGTTCTTACACTCTCCACACCCCGACGTGGTCAGCATCGATTTATCAGCCGTCAGCCACTTGGACAGTTCTGGTGTTGCCACTCTGATCGAAGGGTTAAGGATTGCGCGAGGCAGTAGAACCGAATTGAGACTCCGGGGCTTACACGACCGGTTGCATCGCCTGTTCGAATCTACGGGCATTCTATCTCTCTTCAATGGGAGCGCCGGAACCCAATCAGGGTACGAGGCAGAGTGATGTCCAACCTTTTCGAAATTGCGGGCAAAGAGACCCTCCATGAACTCGAATATGTTGGAAAGCTGAATATTCAGTTATGGGATACGTTGCGCGGGATGCGCAGAGCTCTTCCCCTCATTGGAAATCGGCATCGCTGGCACGCAGCTGTTCACCAGATGCTTGAGATCGGGGTGGACGCGCTGCCGATGGTTGCGCTGCTGGCAATGTGCAGCGGATTCATTTTGGCAATGCAAGGAGCATCTGAACTGCGGCGCTTCGGTGCTCTGCATTTCGTTATCGATCTAGTCGCAGTGGGTTTCACGCGCGAACTTGGTCCTCTGCTGACTGCGATCGCAGTCAGTGGGCGGTCAGGCTCGGCATTCGCAGCCGAGATCGGCACCATGAAGGTTACCGAAGAGATCGATGCCCTCAAGGTCATGGCCTTCGATCCGGTGGAGTTTGTGTTAGCTCCAAAGTATCTGGCAGCACTCGTGGCCGTTCCCTGTCTCAGTATCGTCGCAGGCCTGTTCGGCATCCTTGCCGGCGGGCTATTCATGTTCTTTAGCACGCACCTTGGCCTCGTGCTCTATTTTCGTTACGTGCTGACCTCGATCGTATTGCGGGATGTGCTTGCCGGCTTTCTTAAAAGCCTGGCATTTGCCACGATTATTGCTCACGTAGGATGCCTGGAAGGACTTCGTGTGCAAGGAGGGCCCGAGGCGGTGGGCCACTCTACAACCATGGCGGTGGTGAGATCAACGTTCTTGGTCGTAGTAGCTGATGCGATATTCACCACGATTTTTTATTTCATAGGAAGAGCTTAATGTCTCTGATTTCGGTGCGCGATTTAGTGGTCGAATACGACGGCCGACGTGTGCTCGACGGTTTGAACCTCGACATCGAAGCCGGTCAGATTACCGTTCTGCTAGGAGGCAGCGGTTCAGGAAAAAGCACACTGTTGCGGCAAATCCTGGGTCTCGAACGTCCGAAGGCAGGCGGCATCTACATCCAAGGCACCGACATCACGCGATGCTCACTAGCGGACTTGAAAAGAATTCGGCGCTCGGTCGGAGTCGCGTTTCAAAGTGCGGCTCTGTTCAACTCATTGTCGCTCGAAGACAATGTCGCACTCACCCTGCGGGAGCACACGGCTCTGACTCCCTCCGTGATTGATCTGATCGTCTGGATGAAATTGGCAGTAGTCGGGCTGGCGAATGTCGGCAAACTGCACCCACAGGAGCTTTCCGGAGGCATGAAGAAGCGTGCGGCGGTCGCACGGGCTCTCGCCCTGGATCCCGAGATCCTGGTTCTGGACGAGCCCTCGGCAGGGCTTGATCCGATCGTTGCGGCAGAACTGGACGAACTCATCTTGTTTCTCAAGGACGCTTTTCAGATCACCGCGCTTGTGGTTACGCATGAGTTGCCTAGCGCCTTCCGGATTGCCGACCGGATCGCGATGCTATTCAATGGCAGCCTCCTCGCGGTCGGTACAAAAGACGAGATCCGCGCAAACCAGCATCCACGCGTGAGGCAGTTCCTGAACCGGGTGCCGGAGAATCCGGTGCATACACCGGCATTGGCCTCGTATCTGGAACAGTACGTGCAAACTGGGGAGGCAAAACCATGACCACCGAAGCAAAGGTCGGTGCCTTTGTTCTCAGCTGTTTCGCGGTGCTCGCATTCACTGTCATCTACCTGCTGAATGCACAATATAGTGGCGGCGCGGTTCATTATCGCACGTACTTGCGGTATGCCGGCGGGCTTGAGCCCGGAGCTTCCGTCCTATATGGAGGCATAAACGTGGGCAAAGTTACCGCTGTGCGACCGTGGGCCGCGGATCCAACCCGAATCGAAATCCTCGTAGAAGTCAAGAAGAACACTCCGCTGAATGAGAAATCCGTTGCCAAGCTCGGATTCGTCAGCGTCATGAACAGCGCGGCCTTATCAATCACGACCGGCACGATCGATGCCAAGCGCCTTGCTCCAGAATCGACCGTCGCCTCACAAGAGGCCGCCAGCCTGGATGAGATCGCTGGGAAACTGGCGACTGTTGCCGACAGCGCGAATGCGCTCATCACGCAGGCGCAGGGAGAACTGAATGGTATCAGCGGGAACGTCAACCATCTTCTCGCCAACCTGGACACGATGACCGGGCCGCCCAATCAGAAAAAGGTGCAGGCCATTCTGGAGAACATTGATGGGTTGATAGCGGATGAGCGACCAAAGATTGATCGTTTGACAGACCAACTCGCCAAGGTTAGCGAGCATGCAGATGACACCATTCTAAATGTGAATGGCACGGTGACGGAATTGCGCACTCCCATGCGGAAAGACTTGGCTGAATTGCAGACAGCCCTGGAAGAGGCAAAGGGGTTGATGCAGTCGATGCAAATCATGGTGAGGGCCAACGATTACAAAATCGACGACACGGTGGAGAACCTGCGTGAGGCGACCGACAACCTCAATCAGTTCACGAATTCACTGAAGCAGCGCCCGTGGAGTTTGATCCGCACCAAGCAACCCGAGGAACGACGGGTTCCGAAATAGGCAGCCAAGTGAACGGAGGAGAATTGAAATGAAAAACATTCCGACGGCGCTCGTATTGATGCTGACGCTATTACCGGCTCTGGTTGGCTGCGGCAGAGTAAGGTACCCGGCGTATTACACGCTCAACTTGCCGGTGCCGCCGGATCCCCCCGCTCCGGAAACAGTCCGAACCTCAATCGCAGTGCGTGAGTTTCAGTCGCCTACTTATCTGCGCCAGGGACCCATCGTGTATCGAACCACGCCGGAGGAGATCGGCTTCTACGAATATCATCGTTGGGCCGCAGATCCGCGTGCCCTGGTGACCGGCGCTGTGATCGATCATCTGCGCGCGAGCGGTCAGTTCGCGCTTGTCTCGATGTATAACGGGCGCCCGGATCACGACTACTTCTTCAGCGGCAAACTGGAAAAACTGGAAGAGCTGGACTACCCCGCCGGGGTCAAGGTGGAAGTCGCGATATCTGCACAAATCACCAGTGTCAAAACAGGCTCCGCGGTTTGGAGTAATGCCGTGTCCGAAGTTGGAGCTGTCCCTCAACACACTGTACCCGGGGTCGTGTCCCAGATGAATCGGACTATGGACATAGCGATCAGCAAGCTGCTCGTCACGGTTCCTGAGTTGATGTCAGTGAAAATTTCAACTCCGCAGGAACAGGCGCAATGATTCGGGGATTCAGCTACTTCGCCGCAGGATGATCTTACATTGACCTTCGGCAGACCTGATTTAGGAGAGACCTAAACGCGTCGAGGGGGGAATAGCATCCGGTACAAGTCGGGAATGCCGAGTTACTGGGATATGAGAGTGGAGAATTCTAGATGAGTACAAACCTGATAACTGTCGCCGAAGGCCGCTATCGCAGTCTGCTGGACGCCTCCAGCGCCCTGGCAGATCAGCCCACAATCAAGGCTGTTCTGCGCAGCCTGCGTGATGTTTTGTCCAACGTTTCCGAGTTGCACGGTGCTGATCTGTTTGTATTGAATGAAAACGGAAAATGCCTGCAACTGCTCGAGGGCGATAAAGAAGCAGACGGGCCAGTCATTAAGGTCGGCACCACCATTCCCTGTGTCGGCGCATGTGCTGAAGCGCTTGAGAAACAGGAACCGATTTTCCTCCCCAATGTAGCGGACGAGATGTTGAAGCATCCTGAGCTGGTGTCCTTCGCACCCCAATCCGTCGGCAGAAGCACGTACCTGTTTCCCGTATCCACCGCGCAAAAACAATACGGAATCCTGGCGCTGACAAAAGAGCGTGGCCAGGAATTTCATCCCGAAGACGTGAAGCTGATGGAATCCATGGCTTCGCATGTCGCCGTTGCGCTCGAATGCGCGCAGGCGCGAGACACCGCGGAGCGTTATCACCGAGAAGTCCTGAACCAGCGAGATCGACTCTGCCTGTTGCTGGAAATTAACAACCATATCGTCAGCAAGCTGGAGGCGGAGGAATTGTTTCAGGGGGTGGCCGAGTCGATGCGCAGGCACCTGGGTAACGATCTCACATCATTGTGGCTCTTTAATAAGGAGACGGGATGTTTCGAGCGCAAATTCCTCGAATTCCCTAGTGGAAAAGGATTTCTCGAGAAGGTGGTTGTCGCGGAACGCAACGAGCTGTGGAGCGAATGGTCGCGCTTCCGCACCCCGCAGTTTTATTCACCGACGGACGCCGCCATACCTCCGGCCCTCCGCGATGCGTGCCGATCGGAATCGCTTCAGTCGGGCGCGTTTGTGCCACTGCTGGGCGGCGATGGCCCTTTGGGATTGCTGACGATGTGCAGTCGTAAAGCGAATGCCTTCAGTGAGGCGGACCGCGATCTGCTGTCCCAAATCGGTACTCAGATCTCTTTGCTGCTCGAGAATGCGCTTGCCTATGGACGGCTCCGGGCATCCCGGGACGACCTCGAAGAGCAGAGGCTTTATCTCGAATCGGAAATCGAAGCCGAGTACAACTTCGAAGATATCGTTGGGAAGAGCGCGGCAATCCGCAAGGTGCTGGACCAGGTCGCGATCGTGGCGCCCACCAGTTCGACCGTTTTATTGCATGGCGAGACCGGCACCGGTAAAGAACTGGTTGCCCGGGCCATTCACAATCTCAGTCCGCGCGCGAGGCGTACGTTTGTCCGGCTGAACTGCGCCGCCATTCCCTCCGGACTGGTCGAAAGCGAGCTATTCGGTCATGAAAGGGGCGCCTTCACTGGCGCCCTCATGCAGAAGCGAGGCCGGTTTGAACTGGCCGATCAGGGCACTTTGTTTCTCGACGAGATCGGCGACATCACGATGGACCTGCAGCCGAAGCTTCTGCGGGCTCTACAGGAGCAGGAATTCGAACGCCTCGGAAGTACCAAGACCATCAAGGTCGATGTTCGGCTTATTGCGGCGACTCCTCGCGACCTGGAGGGCATGATCCGCAACAATCAGTTCCGGGAGGATCTGTTTTACAGGCTGAGAGTCTTCCCGATAGAAATTCCGCCACTACGCGAAAGGCGCGAAGACATTCAGCTTCTGGTCCACTTTTTTGTCTCACGCCTCTCCCGGCGCATGCAAAAGCGTATCCGTTCGGTACCGAAGCATGCGATGGAGGCTTTGGTGAATGCCGACTGGCCAGGAAATATCCGCGAGCTGGAGAACTTCATCGAGCGCTGCGTCATTCTCACGCAGGGAGACGAATTGAACGTACCGCGCGCCGAGCTGAGGAAAGCCGGAGTGCGCAGCCTTGTTTCGTCATCTTCGACATTCGAGCAAGCCGAGCGCCAGGCGATCCTCGACGCTCTCAAAACCGCGTCGGGAAAAATAGCCGGCAATGGCGGGGCAGCAGAGCGCCTGGGCTTGAAGAGAACCACATTGCAGAACAAGATGCGGAGGCTGAATATCACTCGATCCGATTACGTAGCCTGACATCATGCGGTCGTCCGACCGCATACGGGCAACTCCATGCCTGGTGGGCACATGCGAGCTTTTCCCCAAAATTGTGGTCTGTGAACGATTTAGGCCAGACGCTACAGTTCGGCAAAAAACCTGCCTTCTTCTGCTTGCGCGCTACTCACGAAGTGGCCCTAAAAGAGGATTCCAAAGCATGAAAAGGTTGACCGAATTCGCAATCATTCTTCTTTTGTTTGCAGTCTCATCTTGGGCTCAGGAATTCAGACATGAAGTGACAGTTCAAGGTTCCGGGTTCTTCCAGAAGCAGACCACCAAGGATGGCATTACCAATGATCCAGCCAACTCTGGCGGCGTCATGGCCGGATATAAATTTAATCTGAAGAGCTGGCTGGCGATCGAGGGCGACTATGACTACTTCAAAAACCACGAGAGCTTTCAATCGAGCAACGGCAGCACGTTTCTACCGATGAACGTCCATGTAGTCACGGGCATCGCAATCGTTAAACTTCCTTCCTTCAAGGTGCCAGCTGTGAGGAGAGTGTCTCCATTCGTGCTCGCAGGAGGCGGAGCCATGTTCTTTGATCCACGAAGGGGATCTGTGAGTGAGCAAACCCGGGGCGCCTTCGTTTATGGAGGCGGCGTCGACGTGCCAGTGTCAAAACACTTCCTCGTGCGCGCTCAATATCGAGGTTTTATCTATAAGATCCCGGACTACGAACAGGCGAGCCTCCAAGTCGACAAATACACTCACGCCGCGGTGCCCTCCGCCGGTCTGGTGTTTACGTTTTGAAACGTTTGGCCTTCTTGCTGTTCAACTCCTCAAGGCGGCTGAATCAGCCGCCTTGTATTCTTAGCCGTCTCCCGAGCCCCTGCCCTCATGCTGGCACTGCCCATTGGTAAGCGCGCCGCACCGTCGAGAAGGCCCTCCTCCTCAATAACTTATGAGCAGAGTTCGTGGTAAGAGAGCTGCAACGTTCTTACACCAAGAGTCTAGCGGCTCTGAATGATATTGAGAGGGGCCCATTATGTTACGTATCGAAACGAAAGAATTGGACGGTGCTTTGATCTGCAGGCTCGAGGGCCGGTTCATCGGCGAAGGAGCTGAGCAGGTTCGCGCCCTGGTTGTGCGCTGTGATAGCAAACTGCGACTTGTCGTCGACCTCACGGAAATACTATTCATCGACGCAACCGGGGAAGAGGTGCTTTCGTTTGTCAAGAAACTCGACGCGCAATTCATTGCCGAGACTTCCTATTCTCGGGACATTTGCGAGCGCCTTAACCTCCCTTTGGTCCGCAAGCAGAAATCGAATAGGCGGCTGTTAGTGAATTAGCAAGCAGCAGGCAGGGTTAACAGAAGCAGGGTTGGCGGAATCCCAATCAACGACCGGCTTGAGCGAGTGCTAACCTGTGCCCATTTCTTGCATCATCTCCCCAACTTCGTAAGGCTGTTCGCAAAGCGCAACGCTCTAAGAGCCATCGCCGACGCGAACAATCCCACTCGCGTCTTTGAAACCGAACTCATCTTCTCATCAGGATTTCGCTAACACCTTAGAAGGCTTACGTGTGTCCGAGCGACTTGAACACTTGGCAATGGCAATGCCCGCATGAGAGCAATGCGCTCGCCCGGATATGGGCAGGCTGGACTCCGCCGAGCATGGGCGCACATCGGATTCAAGAACTTACGAAAACTGGAAATTGGTGCGGAACCTGCAATCGTCATGCACGAACGAGAGTATGTGTTCGTTACGTGCAAAGTGCCGTCTGGCAGAGCCGAAGCTGCAATGGGTGGATCGGCCGCCCAATTCGCCGGTGACAAATTTGTGCTGCCAGCAATGATTTTGAGCTCAGGTTCAACGCCGAGTCACGTGGGAAGAGTGGTTATAACAGGAGCAAATCGCATGTCGATCTTTAGCGAAATTCGCAGTTCTATTCACAGGTTCTCCAGTCATCGAGGTGCTTCACGGTTTAGCCTCACCCACCAGTCTGCCGAGACCTGGCCGAGCCACTGGCGTCACTACACCGTGATGGCCGTGGCCTTTATGAGTCTCAGCTTGACCCTCGTGGGGTGCAGCAGAGGCAACGCCGCGGTGGAATTGCCGAAGCCGGAAGTGTTGGTCGCAATGCCGGTTCAGCAAGATGTTGCTCTGCACAACCAATGGGTCGCGACACTCGAGGGTTACGTGAATGCGGACATTCGCCCGCAGGTCTCCGGCTACATTGTCAGCCAAACCTATCAGGAAGGTTCGTTCGTCCGAAAGGGCCAGGTTCTATTCGAAGTCGATCCGAGGCCGTTCCAAGCGACCCTCGATCGTGTAAAGGGGGATCTCGCCCAGGCAGAAGCACTGCTGGCAAAAAGCACGATCGATGTTGACCGCGATACGCCGCTGGTCGAGCAGAAGGCTGTGGCAAAGGAGAAACTGGACACTGAGATCCAGGCCAAACGCGCTGCTCAAGCAGCGGTCGAATCCTGCAAGGCGGCGGTCGAACGGGCGCAGCTCGATCTGGGATGGACCAAGGTCACATCCCTAGTGGACGGGGTTGCCGGAATTGCCGAGGTGCAGATCGGAAACCTGGTAGGTCCCAACTCTCAACTCACTTCGGTTTCGCAGGTCGATCCCATCAAGGTGTATTTCCCCGTCAGCGAGCAACAGTACATGCAGGCCAAGCACATCAGTTCCAGCGTCCAGCCCATGGATCTGTTCGATAGCTCGACGGAACTGATCCTGAGCGAAGGCACAGTCTATCCGTACAAAGGCAGAGTGTTGCTGACCGACAGGCAAGTGGACGCAAACACAGGCACGATTCGCTTAGTCGCGGCGTTCCCAAACCCCGGCAATATTCTACGTCCCGGACAGTACGGTCGGGTACAGATCCAGACCAGCATCAAGAAAGACGCTCTTCTGGTGCCACAGGCCGCCGTGGCACAGCTGCAGGGAGGCTACCAGATCGCGCTTGTGGGCAGCGATAACAAAATCAAAATTCGCGCGGTCAAGGCCGGCGAAAAAATTGGACAAATGTGGGTCATCGAAGAGGGACTGAAACCTGGGGAGCAAGTTGTGGTGCAGGGCCAAGACAAAGTGCGCGAAGGAACTCTGGTGGCGGTGAAACCCGCCGATCCAAGTGTCGTCGCTGAAAAAACCGGAAATCCAGCTCAGGAAGGGCAGTGATCATGTCGAAGTTCTTCATCAATCGTCCGATTGTCGCACTGGTAATTGCCATCCTGATGGTCATTGTCGGTGTCGTCACAATTGTAGGTTTGCCGGTCGCCCAGTTTCCGAACATCGCTCCCCCGGAGATCCGTCTCAGCGCAGTATATGTAGGCGCCGACGCTAAGACGCTTGAGGAAGCTGTGGCCACTCCGATCGAGCAGCAGGTGAACGGCGTCGACAAGATGGACTACATGTACTCGACCAACGCCACGAACAACTCGAATACTCAGTTATTCGTGGATTTCCAGCTCGATACTGATCCCAATATGGATCAGATCCTTACCCAGTCTCGCCAGCAGTTGGCGAACGGCCAGATTCCGCAAGAGGTCATCAGTTATGGAATCGACATCAAGAAGTCGATGACCTCGCC
>Ga0126373_10003573_pt1 | contig 11684 bp, 11 predicted proteins | sample PanSoiMetPlot_11_FD_92545 | JGI IMG/M metagenome (GOLD analysis project Ga0126373, IMG submission 92545) | Tropical forest soil microbial communities from Panama - MetaG Plot_11 | ecosystem: Environmental > Terrestrial > Soil > Tropical forest > Bulk soil | place: Panama | collected 2016-02-17
AAACTCTCATGTAACAGCTAGTGATGCCCGAGAGTAAAAGGGGGCGCAATCAAAAATTGGCGAGGCTAGGGGATAGATAGTCACGGCCGAAAGCTGTACAGGCGATGTGTCAGCTAACTCAGCGTGGACAATCCATCGACAGAATCGTTCTCATCGATGCCTGGGCCAGGCAGTCTCCGTGGCGGTGGATAATACGCACTCTAACCGTAGCGCGGACGAAATCGAAAGTGCGGCGAACGTTTGCAAGTTTCAAGCACCTCTTTCACGCCCGGGCAATCCATCACCGGGAGGGCGCGGTCGAGACCCGCTACCAGTCGCTCGACGAAATGCCCGCAGAGACTTTCCAACGCACGATCTTGCACGCCTTGAAAGACTACGAGCTTAAGCCGCTCGACTGCCGCGCGGTCTTGTTCCGAGCGCGCGACAGCCATAAGGCTCACCTGCACGCCTATGATCCCGCGCTCGGATGGGACGGACTCTTCGCTCGAGGTCTGGACATTTTCGAAATGCCAGGCGATCATTCCACCATACTGCTGCGGGAAAACTTGCCGGGGCTCGCGAGCCTCTTGCAAGAACATCTTCCCTGGCTCGACGAAAAGGCGGCTTCGAATCTGGAAACCGCCGAGCTCTCCATCGAGCCGCGGCTGATGCTCTCGCGCTCGGCGCTCTGTAGCGCTCGAATACTACAATCAGAATCATGTCCGTAGTCGTCGTCGGTTCTGTTGCTTACGATGGAGTGGAAACTCCGCATGGGAAGATCGAGCGCATGCTCGGTGGCGCATGTACCTACATCGCCTTGGCTTCCAGTTACTTCGCAAAGACGAAAATTGTTGGCGTCGTGGGAGACGATTTTGAGAAATCGGACGAGCAACTTCTCTCGGGCCACGGCATCGATCTCGAAGGCCTGGAACGCGTCAGTGGAAAAACATTTTTCTGGGCCGGCGTCTATTCCTCCGACATGAACGATCGCACTACGCTCGCCACGGACCTCAATGTTTTCGCGGACTTCGATCCAAAAATTCCCGCCAGTTACCGCGAGTCGCCTTACCTGATCCTCGGCAACATTCAACCCGCGCTGCAGCGTAGCGTCCGCTCGCAAATGAACGGCTTGCGCTTGGCTGGTGGTGACACCATGAACTATTGGATCAACGATTATCGCGACGAACTGCTCCAAACCATCCTCGAATGGGACTTCCTGCTCATCAATGACTCCGAGGCCCGCCTGCTTTCCGGCGAATACAATCTCAAACGCGCTGCGGCCAAAATTCTCGAGATGGGGCCTCGCACACTGGTCATCAAGCGCGGCGAATATGGCGCCATCCTCTTTCATGGCGATTCGCATTTCATCGTACCGGGTTATTTGCTCGAAGAAGTTTTCGATCCCACTGGCGCTGGCGACTGTTTTGCCGGCGGCTTCATCGGCTACCTCGCCGAGAAGGGGTTCGATTTGAAAAACGGTCACATCGACCCCAAGGAGCTCAGCCGCGCCGTCATCTACGGCTCCGTGATGGGCAGCTTCTGTTGCGAGAAGTTCGGCGTGGAGCGCTTCAACACGCTCACCCGAGACGAAATCGACGAGCGTTTCGGCGAATTCCGCGAATTCACAGAGTTTTGAAATCCCCGCGATTTGCTTTCGCTGTTGCTCTGGCCGGGCTAATCGCCCTCAGCGGCTCTGCTCTGATCTTGGCTCATCGTCAGGGCTGGACTCTTTACTACGGCGACGCCGAAGCCCATCTCAACATCGCGCGCCGCATGATCGATACTCGCACCCGCGACTACGATCAGCTCGGAACCGTTTGGCTCCCGCTCCCTCATCTGCTAACCCTCACTCTGGTCTGGAACGATTCGCTCTGGCGCAGCGGGCTCGCGGGCGCCATACCCTCTGCAATCTGTTTCGTGATCGCCGGATCTTTCCTCTTCGCCGCCATGCGCCGCGCCACTGGATCCGCTGCCGCGTCTTTCGCTTCGCTTGGAATCTTCGCGCTGAATCCAAACCTGCTCTACATGCAATCCACGCCCATGACTGAACCTGTCATGCTCGCCGCCTTCGCAGCCCTGCTGTATTTCACTGTCCTTTTTCGGCAGACCCAATCTTGGAGCGCGGTTGCGGCCGCCGGCATCGCAGCCTTCGCCGCCTCCATGACGCGCTACGAAGGTTGGTTTGTGATTCCCTTTGCCACCGCGTACTTTGTCTTCACCGCGCGATCGCGCAATCTTGCCGTTGCTGGTGTCTTCACGGCCATTGCCGCCGCAGGCCCGTTGTTTTGGTTCGCTCACAACTGGTTCGTCTATAGCAACGCCTTGGAATTCTTCAATGGGCCCTATTCGGCAAAAAGCATCTACCAGCTCGCGCTCAGCCAGCACGTTCGACCATACCCGGGCGATCACGATTGGCGAAAGGCTTGGCTGTTCTACCGCACGGCGGTCCACCTGTGTGTTGGCTGGGGCGCGATCGGCGCAGCCTTCATGGGAATTTTCGCCGCGGTCTGGAAGCGCGTCCTCTGGCCGGTCTTGTTCGCCGCCTTGCTGCCTGTCTTCTATCTGTGGAGCATGCACTCCGGCAGTACGCCCATCTACGTTCCCCAACTCTGGTTCGGCAGCTACTACAACACCCGCTATGCATTGGCCGCCCTTCCTTTGCTGGCGATCGCGGGTGGCGCGTTCGTGCTCTTTTCCCCCGTCCGCTGGCGCCCTTATCTTGCCGTGGCCCTCGTGCTCTTATCCGTACTGCCGTGGCTCGTCAGGCCGTCGCCCGACCAGTGGATTTGCTGGAAGGAATCTCAGGTCAACTCCGCCGCACGACGCGCCTGGACCAGCGCGGCTGCCGACTTCTTAGCTCGGCAATACCAGCCAGGCCAAGGCATTTTCACCAGCTTCGGCGACCTGACTGGAATTTTCCGCAGCGCCGGAATTCGGCTCAGCGAAACAGTCCATCAAGGAAATGTTTTAGCTTGGATTTCGGCTACCGGCCGCCCCGACCTCTTCCTGCGCCAGCGTTGGGTTGTCGCCATCGCGGGCGACGACGTTTCTAAGACCGTTGAACAAGCTACTCGCGGCGGCGGACCACGCTATCATCTGGTACAAAGCGTCGCCGTCCCACACGCTCCCGTAATCGAAATCTATAGACGCGACGATACATGATCATTTCCTTCACCAAAGCGCACGGCGCCGGAAACGACTTTCTGCTCAGTTGGGCGAATTCCGTTCCACCGGGCGATCTGGCCCAAATGGCCCGCGCCATCTGCGATCGCCACACCGGCGTTGGCGCTGACGGTTGGATCCTCATCAGCGGCACGAGCATTCGCCTGTTTAATGCCGATGGCAGTGAGCCGGAAATGTCCGGAAACGGCACTCGCTGCGCCACGGCCTTGCTGATCGACTCCGGAGCGGTCAACGATCAAGTGACGCTCACCACCGGCGCCGGCCCGAAACACGTGCGGCTGCTCGCGCGTCGCGGCCGACATTTTGTCTTCGAAATGAACATGGGCAAGCCGGCGTTCGATCCGGAGCAGCTCCGTTTCCTTCTCCCACTCAGAGCCGGGCAGCAAGAAGTAACCATCCTCGACGTCGGCAATCCGCAATGTGTCGTGTTCGTCGATGAATTTCCCTCCAACTGGGAAGCTCTCGGCGCCGAAATCGAAGCGCATCCCCACTTCCCCAAACGCACGAACGTCTCTTTCGTACGCCCGCTCGATCCGCACACCATCGACGTTCGGTTCTATGAGCGCGGCGCCGGCGTGACGCTTAGCTCGGGAACCGGCTCGACTGGTGCAGCTGTTGCAGCAATTCTCCGCAAACTGGTCTCGAGCCCGGTCGAAGTTCGAACTCCCGCCGCCGAAACCCTGAGCCTTCGTTGGGATGATTCCGTGTTTCTCACCGGACCCGCCGAAATCATCGCCGTCGGCGAGTTCTTCTTGCCGTCCTGCGAGAATTCCATCCCCAATTAAAAGTAGGGCTTTATAGCCGCGAACTCGGCTTCGAATTGCTCCAAGACGATTGCCAGGTGAATCCCGAGACCCAAAACGTCGGGCAATTCCGGTAGTCCGTCCTGATTCGTCTCGTAAACACTCACCGTTGAGCCCATCCTCTCCAAGTATCGATCGGCGACGTTGATCACGCGGCTTAGCGCTACCTGCTCCCCACGCCCCGAGGCGGGATCCTGCTCGAGGGTCTTATGAAATCGAACGGCCCCCTGAATCGGTTCCGGCAGGTTCCAGACCGCAAGACCGTCGGCCGAAAGCTCGCTGTGAGAGATTCCGAGAACCTGTACTTTATATTCCGCCGCCCATCGCTCGCCCTGGCGGCAAAGCAACGCAATCTGCTTGAATTCATCCGGACAGCCAAGTGCCACCAGAAGCCAACCGAGGTCATGAAAAAGCCCCGCCGCGAAGGCCCCCTCGGCATACTCGATTCGCAGTTTCTGCGCCAGCAGATCCGCCAGGATCGCGACTCCAACCGAGTGCAGGTTGAAACTCGCCATCGACCATCCGGGCGGCGCTTTCACCTGCTTCCACATGCGCGCTACAGACATGCTCAATGTAGCGTTGCGAAGTTTATTGACGCCCAGCAGGGAAACAGCGTGTCGAACTGAATTCACCGTTCCCGGAAAGCTGTAGAGCGCCGAATTGACCAGCTTCAAAATGTTGCCGGCTAAAACTGTGTCTTTTTCGATCAGGTCCGCGAGTTTGGCGAAAGAGACGTCTTCTTGAGCCAGATTCGCCATCAGCCGGTTCAAAATCGGGGAAAACGGCGGGAGCTCGCCTAAAACGCGGAGAGCCCGTTCGCGAGCCGTAGGTAGCGCTGCCGATGCTGGCACAACCGTCTTATCGGCGGACGGGGCGTACTCTTGAGTCCCCTGTCTTATACCCGGCCGCAGCGAAACTTAATGTTTCGAACCGCTGCCGTTCCTCCCACGCCGCAAAGCGTCGATCAAACCCTGAAGTTTGACCTGTGCATCAGCGAGTTCCCGCTGCGCTTTCGCCAACTCCTTCATGCTCTCGCCCTGCTTTACGATCATCTTCATCCCGGCCGTGATCAGCTTCTGAATCGCCTTCATCTGGCGGTCCGTCTTGGCCTGTTGCTGCGCGATCGCTGCGTGCTCCTCAGCCTGCTGTTTCTCATAGCGCGCCTGCTGCTCGCGCATTGCGGCCATCTGCACTTCGGCTTTGGCCTGCTGCTGGAGAATGAACTCCATCGTCCGTTCAACGTTCATGGTGTGCCTCAACGCCTCGCGCCATGTCCATTAGCGCCCCGCCGTAGAGCTTCAATCAAACATTGCAACTTCACTTCGGTAACCTTTTGCGCTTCTGTTAGCTGCTTGATACTTTCGCCCTGCTTGACGCTCATCTTCATCCCGGCGGTGATCAGCTTTTGAATTGCTTTATCTGCCGATCGATTTCGGCGTGCTCCTCAGCGTGCTGTTTCTCATAACGCGCCTGCTGCTCGGGCAGGGCGGCCATCTGCACTTCGGCTTTGGCTTGCTGCCGGAGAATGAACTCCATGGTACGTTCAACGTTCATGTGCCTGTGAATCCAGTATAGGGCCGCATTGCACGCGCTTGACGCAGTCCTTATCCGTTCGATAGCCTGAAATTTCCAGACATGTCATCGTTTGATGTTCCCTTGGAGCGCGGTAAATTCGGTCAGACCGCGCGGCGCGACACATGGTGGTTGTATCCCTTTCTGACCTTCCTCGGCCTCGGAGCTTTCCTGGTCTATTCCACCTGGGCCGGCATGCAGGGCAAGTATTATTTCAGCGACCCGTATCTGTCCCCCATGTATGCTCCGCTATTGTTCGGTCAGCCGGGCGAGGGCGCGTGGTTTGGCACGATGCCTTCCTGGATGCCGAGCTTTGTCACCGCCGCCATGCTGATCCTGTGGGCTCCCGGCGGATTCCGCGTCACTTGCTACTATTATCGCGGCGCATACTACAAAGCGTTTTGGGCGGATCCTCCCAACTGCGCGGTCGGCGAACCTCGCAAAACCTATCTCGGCGAGCGGTACTTTCCACTCATCATCCAGAACATTCACCGCTACTTCATGTACCTGGCGCTGGTCTTTCTGGTCCTGCTCAGCTACGACGTCTACAAGGCCACGCAGTTCCCGAATGGTTTCGGAATCGGCGTTGGAACACTGGTGCTGCTGGTCAACGTAGTCCTGCTCGGCAGCTATACGCTGGGCTGTCACTCGTTGCGTCATCTGGTCGGCGGCCTGTTCGATACATTCTCACGTCACCCCGCGCGCAAGAAGGCGTATGACTGCGTGTCCTGTCTGAATCGTAGCCACATGCTTTGCGCATGGCTGAGTCTTTTCTGGGTAGGGTTCTCCGATCTGTATGTAAGGATGTGCTCGATGGGCATCTGGACGGATTGGAGAATTCTCTGATGGCCGAATACCAGACATTCGATCACGATGTGTTGATCGTCGGAGCAGGCGGCGCTGGATTGCGCGCTGCCATCGAAGCATCCGCTGCTGGCGTCCGCACTTGCGTACTTTCCAAATCCTTGCTCGGCAAAGCGCACACCGTGATGGCCGAAGGCGGCGTGGCTGCTTCCATGGGTAATGTCGATGACCGCGATAACTGGCGCGTGCATTTCGCTGACACCATGCGCGGCGGACAGTATCTGAACAATCCACGCATGGCCGAGCTGCACGCCAAAGAAGCGCCCGATCGCGTGAGAGAGCTCGAAGCCTGGGGGGCCGTTTTCGACCGCACCAAGGACGGCAAGATTCTCCAGCGCAATTTCGGCGGCCACAAATATCCGCGCCTCGCGCATGTGGGCGATCGCACTGGGCTCGAAATGATCCGCACGCTGCAGGATCACGGCATCCACAAGGGCATCGATTTTCACATGGAATGCACGGTGATCACGCTGCTCAAGAGCGGCGATCGGGTCGCCGGCGCATTCTGCTATGAGCGCGAGCGCGGCCTTTTCAAGCTCTTCCGCGCCAAGGCCGTCGTACTAGCTACCGGCGGCATCGGGCGCGCCTACAAGATCACTAGCAACAGTTGGGAATACACAGGTGACGGCCACTCGCTCGCCTATCACGCCGGGGCGGCGATCATGGACATGGAGTTCGTCCAGTTTCATCCCACTGGAATGGTCTGGCCGCCCAGCATGCGCGGAGCTCTGGTCACCGAAGGCGTCCGCGGCGAAGGCGGAATTCTGCTCAACAATCAGGGCAAGCGGTTTATGTTCGACGACATACCGGCGAACTACAAGAATCAGACCGCCGACAATCCAGACGAGGGCTGGCGCTACACTCAGGGCGACAAGAACGCACGCCGACCTCCCGAGCTGCTCACCCGCGATCACGTCGCCCGCTGCATCAATCGAGAAGTGAAGCAGGGCCGTGGCAGCCCGCACGGTGGTGTCTACCTCGATATCGCGTGGATCAAGGAAAAGATGCCCAATTCTGCTGAGCACATCAAGAAAAAGCTGCCCAGCATGTACCATCAATTCAAGCAGCTCGGCGACATCGACATCACAACGCAGCAGATGGAAATCGGCCCGACGACCCATTACATGATGGGGGGTGTCCGCGTGGACGGTGATACGCAGATGTCCGACGTTCCTGGTTTGTTTGCCGCCGGAGAATGCGGCGCAGGTCTGCACGGAGCCAATCGCCTGGGCGGCAATTCGCTCTCCGATCTGTTGGTCTTCGGAAAACGCGCCGGTGAGTATGCCGCCAAGTTCGCCAAGGACCATGGCGACGTCAGCATCGACATGACATACGTCGATGAGATCGCCAAGTATGCGCTCGAGCCTTTCGGCCGCACAGGCGAAGGCCCGTATCAAGTTCAGCACGATTTGCAGGATATGATGCAATCGAGAGTCGGCATCGTGCGGCGCCAGGGGGAAATGGAAGAAGCGCTCGACGGCATTATGAAGCTGAAAGAGCGCGCGCGGCACGTAGCCGTCGACGGCAATCGCGACTACAATCCCGGGTGGCACACCTCGCTCGACCTGTTCAATGTTCTGACAGTTTCCGAGGCCATTACGCGCGCTGCGCTCGAACGCAAGGAGAGCCGCGGCGCGCACTTCCGCGACGATTATCCGGAAAAAGATCCCACTTTCGCGACTTTTAATCTCGTCATCCGCAAAGGTCCGGACGGCGAGATGCAAATCGCGCGCGAGCCGCTGCCGCCCATGCGCAACGACCTCAAGCAAATCATCGAGGAAAACAAGTGAGCACCGCAACGTTTCGAATCTTCCGCGGCGAAAGAGGCAAAGGGGAATATCGCGACTATAGCTGCGAGGTGTCCGAAGGCATGGTTGTGCTCGACGCCATCCACCAGATCCAGGCCGAACAGGCCAACGATCTGGCCGTGCGCTGGAATTGCAAAGCAGGCAAGTGCGGATCATGTTCAGCCGAAGTCAACGGTATGCCGAAGCTGATGTGCATGACGCGCCTGAGTACGCTGCCGCTCGACCAGCCCATCACGATCCAGCCGATGAAGACGTTCCCGCACATCAAGGATCTGGTCACCGACGTCTCTTGGAATTACCGCGTCAAAACCGGCATCAAGCCGTTCAAGCCGACAAAACCGGACGCTCCCGACGGCACCTGGCGCGTGTACCAGGAGGACGTGGACCGAGTCCAAGAGTTTCGCAAGTGCATCGAGTGCTACCTTTGCCAGGACGTCTGTCACGTTCTCCGCGATCATCACAAGCATGACGAGTTCATCGGCCCCCGATTTCTTGTCTATGTAGCCGCGCTCGAAATGAATCCGCTCGACACGGCCGATCGCATTCCGGACCTCCGCAAACAGGAGGGCATCGGCTACTGCAACATCACCAAATGCTGTACCAAGGTCTGCCCGGAAAGCATCACGATCACGGACAACGCCATCATCCCGCTCAAAGAGCGCGTTGTGGACCGCTTCTTCGATCCGCTTTCGAAGCTATTTCGCGTGTTCGGCTCGGACTAAGCGAGCAAAATCGGCAGCAACACTCCCATTCCCAGTACGAATAACCACAGAGCCGGCGCAGCCGTTCCGACGGGACGCCGGAGCCGTGTCTCACGTGCGGCAATGCGAGGGTCGAGCAACAGCCACTCGTTGTGCCTCCGCTCCAGCGCCCAGAACGCCGTGGCCGCGATGGCTCCGTAAATTAACTGCCCAACTAAGGACGGAAACTGTTCCCGCGCCTGTGCCTGCGTCCACAGGGGTGCGCCTTGAGAAGCTGGCAAAAGTGTCAACGGGCCGATGAACCAACCGATTACCCCATAACAGAGTCCCCAGGCAATTCCCGATGCCAGATTCGGCGATTCGCGTTGGAACAGCAAGCCGTAGCTTACACCCACCATGACGCTGATCAGCAGATGCACGACGAATCCGAGCCAGGGCGACGAGCCTCCCACGATTGCCGCGATTTGGCTCCACGAGCCGGTTGCAAGCAGAACCAAGGCGTAAAGCAAACCTCCGGCGACTCCGGCGACGGCACCCCAGCGTGCCGCTAGAATGATCCGAACGCCAGGGCCCTCCGGTTCGCGGCGGATCGGATCGGAATCGGTGAAGAAACGCACGAGCATCCGGTCCACCGCGGCGTAGAGCAGGCCGACAATTAGTCCGTAGACGATGTGACCGACCAGCGAATCGAATGCTTGACTCGCGAAGTCGATCGACCAGTCCATGGGCTTTCGGAGCCACAACGGCTGAAGGGTCAGCGGGCCGAGGAACCACCAGAAGATTCCATAAGCCGCTCCGCAAGTCAGGCTGGATCCGAAGCCGCGGATCTCGCGTTGAAACAGGAATCCGAACGTGATGCCGATGATGATCGCAAAGAAATAGTAGAGCGATGCGCCCGCAATTCGGGAGTTCGATCCGATCAGTCTGGCGATGGTTGGGAAGTAGTCGACCTGCGCCATCCACTCGCCAAGGGCCCAACCGCCAGCCAAGCCCGCGATGAATCCTCCGGTGAGTGCGCGGCCGTAGCCGAATGGGACGTCATGACGCGTTTTCCAGGTATTGAAAAATCCGAGCGCAAGACCGAGCGGGGCGCCGATGCATAAGACATAGCCGAACAGGAAGGGAACGCTGTCCTGATTGGTCTGGAATTCGCCCGGCGCGGCGAAGTTGGCGCGCAAAACGAGCGGCCCAGTGACCGCCGCGAGCCACAGCAGCAGCGCGTATCCGAGTCCCCACATCAACCCGGCACCAGGACGTGCCGCTGATTTCGAGAACAGGAGTGCGAACAGTAGGCCGTATCCGAGTCCGAGAAGCGGACCGGAAACGACGGTCGCGTGAACGGCCGGCATCAGCGCTATGCCGCCCAGCAGTCCGACGAAGCCACACAAAAGGAATCGCATGGCTAGTCCAGGTCAATGGTCTGCACGATGTCGCGGGGGAAGAATAACTCGATGATCCAGTCGCCGAGGACGCGGATTTTGCGCTCGAGTCCGGGGAGCTTTCCGAGATAAATGCCCCGCCAAAGCAGCCAGGCGAAAAAACCGCGGAACCGCATCGATTTGTCGCGCGCGAAAGGAACGCTTAATTCCGCGCAGGCCGTATGATGGCCGACCACGCAGAGCGAGCCGAGCGAATCGAAGTGGAAGCCGTCCAGCTTGTCACCTTTTATCGCGGCGCGAATGTTGTGCGCCAGAACCCGCGCTTCGCGCAAGGCGAACTGGGCAGTCGGCGGGCAGGGATTGCCAGTCTTGGCATCTTTGAGCGAGGCGCAGTCCCCGACGGCCCACACACCCGGGCGGCCCGGAACCGCCATCGTATTCTCGACGATCAGAGCTCCCCGCTTGTCCGTTTCCACACCCAACGTGCGCAGGAGAGGATTGGGCGCGGTTCCCGCTGTCCAGACCAGCGTGCGGGCGCGGACGTGGCCGTCGCTGAGCGCGACCGCGCCATCGAGATAATCGGTCAAGCGGCAATTCAGGCGAAAGGTGATGCCGCGCTCGGCCATGCTGGCCTGCGCGTAGCGGCCGAGCGACTCGCTCAGCTCTGGCAGGATCGTGCTGCGCGAATGCACCAGAACGATCTGCAATTCTTCAGTGCCGATGTTTGGGTAGTCGGCGAGAATCCCGCGAGCGAAGTCGTTGAGCGATCCGGCGAGTTCGACGCCTGCGAACCCTCCTCCTGCGATCACGAACGTGAGCAGCTCGCGGCGCCGCTCCAGGTCTGATTCGCGATCAGCGCGTTCGAACATGTCGATTACGCGGTTGCGGATCTTGATAGCGTCAAGGAGCGACTTGAAGTCGAAGGCGTGTTGTTGGACGTTCTTGAGGCCGAGATAGTTCGATACAGCTCCTAGCGCGAATACGACATGATCGTAGACCAGCTCGCGCGTTCCGCCGCCTTCTACTGCGATTCCGACGCAGCGCTCGGCGAGCTTCACTTCGGTGACGCGGCCGCGAACGACTTGCGTGCGGCGGAGGCTGCTGCGAAGCGGCGTGCTGATGTGGCTCGGCTCCAGGCTGCTGCCGGCGACCTCGGCCAACATCGGTGTGAAGAGCAGCGCATTGGTGTCGCTGACCAGGGTGAAAGATACGGAGCGGTCTGGCCCGAAAACCTGTTCGAGATTTTGCGCCGTGGTCATGCCGGAGAAACCTCCGCCCAGGATCAGGATGCGTTTCGGTGGCAGAGGCTCGGGCAGGGGAGGCTCGGCTTCGGGGCCGAGCCTGGCGAGCGCAAGGTCGCTGAGCGTTTGGCTGATCAGGCCGAGCGCGCCGCCG
>Ga0126373_10003574_pt1 | contig 11683 bp, 12 predicted proteins | sample PanSoiMetPlot_11_FD_92545 | JGI IMG/M metagenome (GOLD analysis project Ga0126373, IMG submission 92545) | Tropical forest soil microbial communities from Panama - MetaG Plot_11 | ecosystem: Environmental > Terrestrial > Soil > Tropical forest > Bulk soil | place: Panama | collected 2016-02-17
AGCCGGGAATTTCATTCCCGCTAGGCAGAGCCTTGACGGGCGGTATTGCTTACTTACGTCAGGCTGGCAGACCACAACAGGAGCATGCCTCCAGCGGGTCGGAAGGGACCGGCCAAGAGCTGCCGCAACGGCACATTTCCCCGCGCGTAACGGCCGATTGAGAAACTCCAGAGAGGTAATTCACGGGGCGAGCCCTCGTAGCGAGGGCGACGTCGCAAATCGAACATTCTGACGTTGTCGGGTCGCTGGTGGCACCGGATCTGTCGCCGAAAGTCCATCGGCGGTGTGTCATTTTCGTGACCGGACGGCTCCTTGTGCCGCCGAATATCGAACTTTCGATCGGCCTCCAGCTTTGAACCAGCAATCCGTTCGGTTTGCTGAGCACACCAGAAAGTGGAGATAGCATATGCACTACATCGAATACAACGCGACCAGAAGGCGTCTGCCGCGGACTCTTGCGGCCGCCGCGCTGGGCGCCGCCGGGCTCTTTTTGCTGCCGGCGGCAAATGCCCAGATGACCCCACCGCAGGCTCGCCCTCAGGCGCAGTCCCCTCAGACAAAATCCCCCCAGGCCCAGTCCCCGTCGCCGACCATTTCGGACGAGAAGCTGAACGCGGCTGCGGCTGCCATTGGGCACGTGACCAGCATCCGGCAGAACTACGAGCGCAAGATCTCAGAAGCGTCGCCGTCCGATAAACAACGCCTCACCGAGGAGGCGAACAACGCGCTGGAAAAGGCGGTTACCGACCAGGGCCTCTCTGTGGATGAGTACAACAGCATTATCCGCACGGCCCAAAATGATCCTGCGGTCCGCCAAAAACTCGCTCAGCGTATTCCTCACTCAGGCCAGTAGAGGTGTGAAATGGCGTCCAACAACCGCATGACCGAGGCACAACGGATGGCCCAAACGCTCGGCATTGTCGTCGGAGCTGCCTCCTGTTGCGAGCAAGTGACCGAAGAGCGCGTCACTGCCGTCGCCGCTAAATTGAGGCAACTCGTCTCGGCGACGGCCGATGACACGGCTGACGCGGACGCGGCCAATGAACAGTTCTCGGCTGCGCTCGAAGCCGGCAAGACCGCGGTCGAGATCGGGAGGATCGATCCCGAGCACGCAGAGGCTGCACTGACCGAGCTCGAACAGCAACTGTACGTCTAGACCATAGGCGAGGCGGACGGGTTCACCCTGCCGTCTCGCCGCCCTTCCGGGATTGCTGTTGGAGGGCTTCGTTCTCGAGGCCGAATATCAATTGCGGTGCGCTGAAACCGGCAAGGCTGAATTCGCCGAGAGCGGTGAACTCGTTGGGGCAATAGCACGCGAATTCATTGGAGGCGAGAATGGCGCGCCCCAGTTGCGCGGCCAGCTTTTCGATGCGTGCGGCAAAATTGACCGCCGGTCCGATGCAGGTGAAATCGAGCCGATTGCCGCTGCCGATATTGCCATAAAGAACATCGCCGATATGCAATGCCAGACCGAACCGCAATCCCGGCATCGCCGAGCTTGCGAGCGTCGCAATATTCGCCTGCGCCCGGCGGGCGGCGGCTAATGCGCGCTGGCACACCTCGGTTTCGTTGCCGGCGATCGTAAAAATCGCTAGCAGTCCGTCGCCCATGAATTTCAGCACCTCGGCGCCGTGGTCGAGGATCACCGGCACCTGACAGTCGAAATAACGATTGAGCAGGTCGATCATGACCCGCGGCGGCAGACTATCCGCCAAGGCGGTAAATCCGCGCATGTCCGACAGCCAAATTGCTGCGTGGATTTCCTCGATATCGCCGCGCCGGATATGCCCTGCAAGGACACGCTCGCCGGCGTCATGCCCGACATAGGTGTCGAGAAGGGTGCTCGCCATTCGGCGCAGCGCCCGGACCTCGGCGACCCGCGCCAGCGGAGTCATGATGGCCTCGATGCCGGCGATCTGCGCATCGGTGAAACCGCTGGGCTCGCGCGTCGTGCATGTCACGACATGGATGGTTCCATCGGTGAAGAAGAGCGGCGAGGCGAGATAATCGGTCACGCCTTCGATGCGGAGTTCAGCGAGTATGGGAAAATCGAGGGGGCAATCCGGGTCTGCCAAGCGGCGCCGAATGCGCCTTTCGGTTAGGTAGACCCGAGCGATCGTACTGTCGAGAAAATCGCTGCTTTCAAGCAATTCGTATGGCGCCTCCCGAATCTCGATCTCGGCGCCAGGCCGCCAGACAAATCGCCGCCCCATGACGTTCGGGTGCAAGGTTCGCACGAACACCGCGACGCGCCACAGCGGAATTCCGCACGCGACGAGTCGCTCGCACAACTGCGTCAATACCTGATGCGGCTGCGGCGCCGACCGGGCGCCGCCGATCAGCCAATCGACAACCGCTTTGATCTCATCATTGGGCATCGCGGCCGAATTGATCGTTTCCCCATGGAGGCTCATAATATGGGCACTGTGCCCAGATGGGGAGCGATATGGCGGTCGAGGTGACCCCGATTCACCCGACGCTCGGCGCCGAAGTGCGCGGCGTCGATCTGACCTGCACGGTGCCACCCGAGCTATTTGCCGAGATCGAGGCAGCCTTCAACCGCCACGGCATCCTGGTCTTTCCGGAGCAGCCGGTCACCGACAAGCAGCAGCTGGCGTTCAGCCGGCTATTCGGTCCGCTCGAGGTCAATCCGAACTACGCCGGCGCCAAGATGCGGCTGCGGCCCGATATCGCCGATATTTCCAATCTCGACGCCGAAGGGCGGGTGCTGGCGCGCGACGACAGCCGCAACCTGTTCAATCTCGGCAATCAGCTGTGGCACACCGACAGCTCGTTCAAGCGCATCCCCGCGAAATGCTCGCTGCTTTCCGCCCGCGAGCTTCCATCGTCAGGCGGTGAAACGGAGTTCGCCGATATGCGGGCGGCCTGGGACGCTCTGCCCGAGGCGAGAAAGCGTGAGCTCGAATGCCTCGTCGTCGAGCACAGCATCTTCCGCTCGCGTAGCCAGATCGGCTTCGGCGATTTCAACGACGAGATCCACCGGGAATTGCCGCCGGTCCCGCAAGCCCTGGTGCGCCACCACCCGGCCTCCTGCCGCACCAGCCTCTATCTCGCCTCGCACGCCTCGCACATCATCGGCTGGCCGGTCGAGAAGGGCAGGGCGTTAATCGAGGAATTGATCGCCTTCGCGACCCAGCCGCAATTCGTCTATCAGCACCGCTGGAGGCTCGGTGATCTCGTCATGTGGGACAATCGCTGCACAATGCATCGCGGCCGTCCTTACGACGACACGCAGCGCCGCGTGCTGCACCGTACGACCGTCGCGGACTGGGCCAACACGCTCGAGCAGGAAGGGCTGCCGCAGATTTCGGCTGCTTGAGGGATTCCGCCCGCTCAACCCTATTCTGCGACAAAAGCTTCAACTATTCTGGTACTGGGAGGTTAGCCGGCTTCGCCGATCAGGGTCAAAGCCAGCTCGCGGCGGTGCGGCGAGACGCGGTGTTCGAGCAGGAAGATCCCCTGCCAGGTGCCCAGCTGCATCCGGTCCTCGGTAACGGGTATCGTCAACTGGGTTTGCGTCAATGCGCTCTTGATGTGGGCCGGCATGTCGTCCGGCCCTTCGTCGTTGTGGCGGTAAAGCGCGACGTTCTCGGGGACGATCCGGCGGAGGAACGCATCCAGATCCCGCCGCACGTCCGGCGAGGCGTTCTCCTGGATCAACAGCGAAGCGGAAGTGTGCCGAATGTAGATGGACAGAAGCCCGGTCGAAATGCCCTGGCGCTCGGTCCAACGCGCGACTTCGGCGGTGATCTCCTTGATCTCGCGGGGTATCGTGTCGATCAAGAGACGGGTCTGAGCGATATGCATCGGCAATCCTCCGCCTGGGATATGGGGTTGCGGCCGCCTTCTGCCGATGCCCTTCCGCGACGCTGCCGCTCCGCTTATCCTCGCTGTCCGATGCCGAGAAAATCCCTGACGAAATCTCTCTTCACCGCCGCGACGGTGACGGCTCTGCTGGTGCTTCCGGCGGCAGCGCGCGCGCAGGCCACCGATTTGCTGCTCGTTCTCGCCGCCGATGTATCGCGCAGCATCGACGAGAGCGAGTTCGCGCTGCAGCGCAAAGGCTATGCCGCGGCGGTGACCGATCCACGCGTTCTCGCCGCGATCCGCGGCGGGGCCACCGGCACGATTGCGATATGCTTTGTCGAATGGTCCGGGGCCGGGGAGCAGACGATCGTTGCCGATTGGACAATCATTCGCGACGAAGAAGATGCGGGCGGCCTGTCTGCGACGATCCTCGCCGCGCCGCGCTCCTTTATCGGGCGGACCTCGATCAGCGGGGCCATTGACTTTGCGATGGAGCGCTTTGCCGCTGCACAACCGCGCGCCAGCCGGCGCATCATCGATATCTCGGGCGACGGGACCAACAATTCCGGCCGCCCCAGCACCGACGCGCGCGACGACGCGGTGGCCCAAGGTGTGACGATCAACGGGCTCGCGATCGTCAACGACAAGCCAAATCCCGGTTATACCTTCCACACGCAGCCGCCGGGTGGCCTTCCCGAATGGTATCGTCAGAATGTCATTGGCGGTCCGGGTGCGTTTTTGCGGGTGGTCGAAGATTTCCAGTCTTTTGCCGACGCGATGACCAACAAGCTGGTCAGCGAAATCGCCGCCGCGCCCCCGCAGCGGCGCACCTCGTCGTTACGCTGAGACCCGCGAGCGGGCGCACGGCGTGCATGGCGGAATTTCGCTTTGTTCCGCTAGGCTAGCTCCTGTCGAGATCGGGGAATGAGGGCGTCAATGACGGGGTTCCCATCGGAGGTCGATGTCGCGGTGATCGGTGCTGGGGCTGCCGGGGTTGGTGCGGCCCGCAGGCTCGGCGAGTCCGGCTTGGTCTCGGTGCTGCTGCTCGAAGCGCGCGAACGGATCGGCGGCCGCGTCCACACGATCGCTCCGGCCGGCTTCCCGCTCGATCGCGGCGCCGAATGGCTCCATTCGGCGGACCGCAACCCGCTTTCGCCAATCGCACAACGCCTCGGCTTCTCGGTGCATCGCCGACCCCCGGAATGGGTCAGCCGGCTGCGCCGCAGCGGCGAGAGCCTTGAAGCCGAGGCTGACTGGATCGCAACCCGCGAGGCGCACTTCCGGGCACGGAAAAAGGCGGCGGCGGAACCGGCTGATTGCTCGCTGGCGAGTCTGCTCGTGCCCGGCGGCCGCTGGAACGAGCTCCTCGATGCTACCAGCACATGGGGGAACGGCGTCGAACTCGACCGCGTCTCCGTCAAGGATTACACCCGGTACGAAGACAGCGGGGTCAATTGGCGACTGCGCGAAGGCTATGGCCGGCTGTTCGAGGTGCTTGCCGAGGGCTTGCCGGTGGTGCTCGGCGCCCCGGTGTCGCGCATCGATCACGGCGGGCGGGCGATCCGGCTCGAAACCCCGCGGGGCGCAGTGACCGCAGCACGGGTGATCGTCACGGTGCCGACCTCGATCCTCGCCGCGGAGTTGTTGCGCTTCGAGCCGCTGCTGCCCGACAAGCTCGCCGCGGCGGCCGGCTTGCCCCTCGGGGTCGACGACAAGCTTTTCATCACGCTTTCAGCGCACATTCCCGGGGTCGAGCCCGACATTTATCTCGTCGGCTCCACAACCTCGCGCGAAACGATGAGCTATCAGGTGCGGCCATTTGATCGGCCGGCGATTTATTGCTTCTTCGGCGGGTGCTGGGCGGCGGCGCTCGAGCGGGAAGGGGAGGCGGGGATGTTTTCCTTTGCGGCCGGCGAGCTTGCGCGCCTCTTCGGCAACGGCATCCGCCGGCAGATCGCGCCGCTCGCCTCGACTGCATGGCAGCGGGATCCTTGGGCCCGCGGCTCCTACTCGTACGCCTTGCCCGGCCACGCCGACGACCGCGCCGTGCTCGCGACCCCGGTCGACGACCGTCTTTTTTTCGCCGGCGAAGCCTGCTCCCCGAATTTCTTCTCGACGGCCCACGGTGCCTACGCGAGCGGGATCGCCGCCGCCGAAGCGGCCCTGACGAGCCTCAAGACCGCCTGATTCTCACGCCCCGGAGACGAGGGTGGCAGCGCTAGGCCGGAGAAAGCCGGAGCCGCTCGTTGACGGTGAGCACACGGATCCCTGAACCGTCGATTTGGATCGTATTGAGCGAAGCGAGACCAACCGCGATCCGGGAATAGAAATCGAGCGGCATGCCGAGCGCGAATAGCAGCGCGGCGCGGATCACGTCGCCATGGCTGACGACCAGCACCGTGCCATCACGATGTGTCTGGCGCAGGTCGAACAAGGCCTGGACAACGCGTTCCTGGACCTGCCGCATGCTCTCGCCGCCCGGCACCGTGGCAATGCTGCGGCACGTGTTCCATACCTGCCAGCGTTCGTCTGACCGCACCGCGTCGTAAGTCAACCCGGTCCATTCGCCGAAATCGAGCTCAAGCAAGTCGTCGCGATACGCGACCGGCAGATTGAGCCGCTCGGAAAGAATTTCGGCCGTTTCCCGGGTGCGCTGCAACGGGCTTGAATAGAGGGCGTCGATTTTTTCCTCGGCCAGGCGGTCGGCGACCGCGGCGATCTCGGCGCGGCCCAATGCGGAGAGGCCGACCCCGGGGGTGCGCCCGGCAAGCACGCGGCCGCGCAGCACGTGTTCGCCATGCCGTAGCAGATGAAAGACCGTCAATCCCGCCAGTCCTTATCCAATAGGACGAATAGCGAGCGCTAGCATACGGTTGCATCAGGCCGCAAGGACGATGCGGGAGAAAAACCAATAGCTGCCGAGGCCAACGATTACCGCCGAGATGCCGTAAACGGCCAGCGTGCGCCCGATCGGCAACGCTCCGACACGGCGGCGAGAGGCGATCACGTGATCCAGACCCAGCAAACCGGGAACGAGAAGTGAAACGATCGCGATCTGCCCGATCTCGACGCCGAGGTTGAACGAGGCGAGGGCGGGGACCAGCGCGCCCCGCGGGAGGCCGAACTCCTGCAAGGCACTGGCAAAACCGAAGCCGTGGATCAGGCCAAAGCCGAAGGTGTCGCGCCAGCGCTTGTCGATATCACGTGACACGAAATTTTCGGCCGCCACATAAACGATAGAAGCGGCAATCGCCGGCTCGATGATGGCGCTCGGAATACGCACGATATCAAGCGCCGCAAGCGACAATGTGATCGAATGTGCGATGGTGAAAGCCGTCACGACTTTCACCACCGGCCATAACCGGCGCGCCCACAGCACCACCGCTGCAAGGAACGCGATGTGGTCATAGCCGAGGAAGATGTGCGCGATCCCGGCCTCGATGTAGCGTCCGATGACTTGCAGCAGGCTTGGCGGGGGCGCGGCCGTAAGGGTCGTCTCGGTGCGACCGGCATCTAAAAGATCCTGGGCGGCATCGGAGCCGGGTCCGATCATCACCACCTGCCGGGCATCCGGCGAGATGTCGATCAGCACCGTCGAGTGATACCGCAACGGATCGGGCGCATCCGCACACAACCACGCAATCCGGACCACGACGCCGTCGCCGTCCGGCGTAATGCCGCCAGCTCGCGGGCGGCATGCGCCGCCATCTCCGCCGGTTACGCCGGTGTGGCTCTTGACGTACGCCAAGATCGGTGCGGCGGCTGACGCGAGCGCCGACGGCCGAACGAGGCCGGTGGCGTCGTCGAACACCAATGTGCCGGCCACGCGATCGGCATCGCTCCCTTTGAGCGCGATCTCGATTTCGACCGTCCGGCCGTGGCCGACCACAATACGGGCAGTCGACAGGTTGATCTGGTGAGCCTGGGCGGCCACTGTGGAAGCGAGAAGGGAGGTCAACGCCACCAGCAGCGCGGCGATCATGACGGCGAACCGGCAAGCTCAAGCAGCGCGGCGAGATGCCGAGCCGCCTCAGCCGGCGCGACGACCAGCGCGCCACCTTCCTGAACACGCGTATAATGGCCGGATTGTTCTGCGACGTTGCCGAACTCTATCCGTGCAATCGGCCCGGCCGAGTCGCGGCTGTACAGCAGCAGGATCGTCGCCGGATGCTCCAGGCCGAACCTGCCGAGCGCCGCCTCATCCGGGTGCTCTGCAATCCTTCGCGCTATCGGCAAACCATCGAGCCCGGCGAGCTGGGCCTCAATGAGCGGCGCCGATCCGGGATCGGCGTGATGCACGAACCCGCCGGGGGTGTGCACATGCTGGCCGACGTGTTGGAACCACAAGCCATCGACGTCGCGCTCGAACCGGTGGAGCGCCCCCCGGCTCACAATTTCGATCGCCCACACTTGGGCGATGGAAACGGGCAACAACCTGCCGGCCCGCTCGGCCATGTCGCGGGCGAGGTCCCATTCGGCGCCGACATCGCGCGGCAGCAGATAGAGCTCCGGCCGGCCAGCGATGCGCACGTATTGCGCGTTCCGCGCCGGCGTCACTTCGCCGAACTGGAAGCGCGTGGTGCTGCCGCCTCTATCGGTGACGGCAAGGACGAAGCGTGGCGGTTCGAGACCGTACGCTGCGAGCTGGCGGGGATCGTACTCGCTTGCCGCAAGCACGCGCCGTGGCGCGGCAGTCGTCAGCAAGCGGAGAGCTGTGTCGATGTGGCCTGCAACCGCGGGGCCGGTTGCCGCCCCGTCCACGGCCCAACCTTCCCGATCCTCGCGGCTAAACCGGGTCCGCTGTTCGCCTGCGGAGTATTGGATATATGCAATCCGCTCCGCCGCGACCGGGAGAATGCCGCCTGCCTCCAAACGGCTGCGCGGGGCATCGGACGGCCAGCGGCCGGTGACCGCGACGGCGCCGATGAGACCCGCCATCAGGCAGGCCGCGACAATGCCGGCAGCGGCAGTGAAGGCGCGGTTCACCGCCGGCGCCACCACACCACCGCGCCGAGCAGCATGACACTGAGCGGCAGCAGTATCTCCACTAGCAAGAATGTCGCCTGCATCTGCCGATGTGTCAGCCGAATTTCCGGAACGCTGTAGGTTTCCGGTTTGAGCAGCGGAGTGGTGTCTTCGGCGAGCCAACGGATCATCGAAACCGCGAGATCGCCGTTCGACGCGTAAGAGAAGAACGCGTTGCTGGCGAAACTGGCGTTGCCGACCAGAACGAGACGGAACGGGGCTTCGCCGCCGCCGGGCCAAGTGCCCTGTACCGCGGCGGCGAGCAACCGCGCCGCCGCCGCTGGCGGCGCCGCTTGCGCAACCGCGCTGGTCGCCACGATTGGCCGCACAAAGCTGTCTTTGCTGGTCGCTATCAGTTCGGCGACCTTGATGTCTGCGACCGCCCTTTGCAGGCGGATCGGCCGCGCTTCCGGAAATACCGTCAGTGCTATCTGCTCGGTAATCGGGTGCGGCGGATAATATGGCACCGCCACCTGCTCCTGGTCGGTGCCGTAGTGATTGAGCGGATCGACCACCACCCCGTTTTCGACCCTCAGCCCCACCTCGTTCAGCAAGGATGCGAGTTCGGGAGCGACAGAAAACCGCGGGTCATAGGCCAGCAGCAGATGGCCGCCGCGCAGCAGGTAAGCTCTGAGCGCTCCTACCTCGGCGGGCGTATAGGCGCTGGAGGCGCCCATATCGGCGACGGCCGCGCAGTCCTCCGGAATCGCCGGTACGGTCGCAGCGTCAATACTGCGGTCGCTATAGCCGACGGTTTCGATCGCCAGCTTCAGCCGGTCGAGCCCCTCCGCGGGTGCTTCCAGGAGGTCCGAGCGGTCCGGCTGCTCACCGCCCAGGATCTCGCGGTGGCCAAAATGCACGTGACCCGGAGTGTAGTATTCGCCGTGCCCGCTCATGAAGCAGACGATTTGCGTACGCTGCTGCAGCACGCGCTCGATCGCATAGGCCATCTGGCGCAGGTCGACGGTATTCTCGACCTGCATGCGGCGGCCTTGCGCCTCGACGACGACCGTGTTGTAGAGCTTCACGCCGTAATCGCGCGCCGCAATGAATTCGGTATCGAGGTCGAGGCTGCGCACTCTGAGATGCGGGTGCCGGCGCGCCGCCACTGCGAGCACCTGTTTTGCGGCGGCGGCATATCCGTCTTTACTGTTGTAGAAGTAAGTCAAGGCCACATCGCCCTGCAGGCTGCGCGCGACCTTTTCGAGTTCCGGCGGCGGCGTGAAGCGGCCGCCGACGGTGGCGTCGAAATGCGCATCGTGGCGATAGAGCGCGATGTTGCCGAGCAGGGCCAAAGCGAAAGCGGCGCCCATCAAACTGGCCGCAGCGAAGCGTGCGAGACGGCCGCGCGGATGGAGCGGCAGCCGCAACCCGAGCGAGAAAATCAGCAGCATCGCCGCGCACCAGGCGCCGAAATAAACAACATCGGCGGTGGTCTCGGCGACTGGCCGCAACGCCAAGCCGCCCAGCCCGAGCGCAGCGAGGAAGAGCGCGATCTCGACGAGCCGACGCGCCCTTCGCGGCAACATCGCTTCTCGCCTCAGCGCCGCGCCAGCGCGCGCACGCTCAGGAACAAGCCGAGCAGAGCCACGCTGATGAAGAAACCGACATCGGAAAGAAAGATCGAGCCTGTTGCAAACGGCGTGAAATGTACCAGCAGCGACAGGTTGACGACGAAGGCATCGAACGGATCCGGCAGCATCCAGCCGAAATGGTCGATGATCCACAGCAGCAGAAACAGGCTCAGCGACAACAGCGCGGCGATGATCTGATTGCTGACGAGGCTCGAGGTCGTGAGCCCGATCGCGATGAGCGCGGCGCCGAGTAGAACGAGGCCGAGATAACCGCTCCAGATCGGCCCCCAATCGGGCTGGCCGAGGATCCCGAGCACGATCGCATAGGCCCCGGACAGCGCCAACATCAGCACCACAAGGCTGAGGCTGGCAAAATACTTCGCGAATACGACGGCCACTTCCGACACGGGCGCCGTGAGCAGCAGCTCGAGCGTGCGCAGCCGCCGCTCTTCGGCCACCAGCCGCATCGTGATGATCGGCACGGTCAGTAGAAACAGCACGTAGATTTGAAAGAACAGATGCACGAGCGTCGGGGAGTGACTGACGAACAAGGTGAGCGTGAAGGTGTAGCCCATGATCACCAGGAACACCGACAGCACCACATAGGCGATGGGCGAGGTGAAGATGGCCCTTTCCTCTCTGAGCAGCAGCGCCGCGAACCGCCTCATGCCGCCTCTGCCTCCACTGATGCGGCGCGCCGCGTCAAATCAAGAAATACACCCTCCAGATCGGGTTTGATTTGGGTCAGCTCCGACAGCGCAAAACCTTGCCCGACGATCGCCCGGGCGACCTCGGCCACCGGCTGTGTCGGGGCGAGTTCGATCCGATAGCTTTCGGCACCCTCGGAGAGTTCGGTGGCCGCGGCGACGATGCCGGGGATTCCCCGCAGCCCCGCCAAGATCGCGGGCGCGGAACCGCCGATGCGCAGCCGGAACTGACATGCGTGGCAGGCTTCGCGCATCGCGTCAGTGGTCAGGAGGCGCCCATCGACCAGGATCATCACCCGGCTTGCTATGCGTTCGATCTCGCTCAGCACATGTGAGGCGACCAGCACAGTGCGCCGTCCCGCCAATGAGCGGATCAACGTGCGGACCGCGATCACCTGATAGGCGTCGAGTGCGTTCGTCGGTTCGTCAAGGATCAGCAGCGGCGGATCGGTGATGAGCGCCTGCGCGATCGCCACGCGCTGGCGATAGCCGCGCGACAGCTTGCCGATCGGCATGCCGAGAACCTTACAAAGATCCAACCGTTCGGCG
>Ga0126373_10003575_pt1 | contig 11682 bp, 19 predicted proteins | sample PanSoiMetPlot_11_FD_92545 | JGI IMG/M metagenome (GOLD analysis project Ga0126373, IMG submission 92545) | Tropical forest soil microbial communities from Panama - MetaG Plot_11 | ecosystem: Environmental > Terrestrial > Soil > Tropical forest > Bulk soil | place: Panama | collected 2016-02-17
CGCTCGTGCTCATCAACCGGAACGACTATTTTCAGGCGGGCATGATTATTCGCAAAGGCTCTTTCGAACAAATCCAGCAGCGCGGTCTCGCCGCCTTCCGAGCCGGCATTCTGCAACTCGCGCCCTACTTTGGCGATCGCGTTGATGAACTCAAGGACTGGGAACAGACGAAGCTGCTGACGGTGCGGATCAATCGTCTGCGGCGCTGGTACGCACCCGGTCTACTATGTATAGGGGATGCCGCCCATGCTATGTCGCCTGCCGGTGGAGTCGGAATCAATCTGGCAATTCAGGACGCGATCTTCGCTGCGAATTTTCTGAGCGAGCCACTCCAATCGGGGCGCCTAACAGAAGCCGCCCTGGCCGCGGTACAGAGGCGGCGGGAACTACCGACGCGCATCATCCAAGGCTTGCAGGTCAGCGCACATCGAGGATTCGCTCATATATTTCAGAACCCTGGTCCGTTGAAAGCGCCTTGGCCGCTGAGGGTGGCGGTCCGAGTTCCGGGATTTCAGCGCGTGTTGGGCTACGCGATCGGCGTCGGCGTGCCTGACCGACGGCCTTTGCGCGTGGCCGGCCGGAGCATGTACAGAGTTCCAAACGCACGCCTGTGATCGGCAGTGCGCTCGGAGTCATGGTTGCCATCCTGGCGCGCCGGAAATTCGCCTAATTCGCCAGTTGTACCTTAGAGGGCCTCATATCGAGCTGCAGGACTTGGTCGAATCAGAGAATGCGGGTCCGCGATGAACTGCCCCCAGCCGTCAGTACTTCTTGAGAAGCCCCGATTTTATTTCGCGCGCTCTCAAACCCAGCCGCTTCCAGGCCGGGCTGCCGCCCTCGATTATCTTCTTAAGCTCGCCATCAGGCATCTTGAGCAGCCGGTCTAGACGAGCGTCGTGCTTCTGAGCGCTCCTGTACGTCAGGTTGTGACAAGCGCGGCAAGCAAACCCACTCGACGGATTCGGCCGGTAGAGCTTGTAAGACCGCATTCCACAAGAGGGACACTTGAACCAGTGGCGGAAGCTTTCGAATGGCTTGGGCATTGTGGCGCACGTATTGATGCCCAGGTGACGGCATACCCTGAGGTTTTCCACCGTGGCACTGGTGATCTGTTCGGCGTTGCCGATGTGGAGGATCCCAGCGTTGTTGACGAGAACGTGAATCCCTCGGAAGTGAGCGGCGGCTTGTTGCAGCACTCGGTCAATCTCTTCTCGCCTGGAAACATCGGCGGCAATGACCAGCGGGGAGGCGCCGCTGTCGCGGGCAACCGCTTCGAGCCGGTCTTTGTGGCGTCCGACGAGCACAGCCTGCGCGCCTTCCCGCAGGAAGGCCTCGGCGATGGCGCGGCCAATACCGGAACCGGCTCCGGTCACAACGGCGGTTTTGTGTTGGAGTCGCTGGGTCATGGCGGTGTTCCAGTGTACGACGCCGGGGAGCGTGGAGGAGAGCCGAAGCTTCGCAACGAGAACGACGCGGATTAAGCCGCGCCAGCAGTTTGGGGCAATGAGATTTAGAACTCAGTACCCTTCGCCCTCCAGGCTTACCTTGCCCTTGAACATCGAGTAGATAAAAAAGAAATAACCGACGGCCAGGATCATTCCCAGCACCCACCACACTAGGCCCACCGTCAGCCCGTGATGGCCGGCCGCCGAGTTGTAAATGGTAAGGCTATACGACGGGTTCGTGCTCGCAGGCAAGATGACCGGGTAGAGGGCAAACACGGCGCCCACGAGCAAGCCCGTGGTGTATAGGGCAGAAGCCAGGAAGGCCTTCAGTTCCTCGCCCTTGTGGGTCCATTGTCGCATCAGAAAGAGCGAGGCAAAGACGACGGCTGGAATAACGAAGCCGATGGGTGCGGTTATATAGTTCTGCTTGATTCCCGGCCGCACGAACCAGGTGCAGGCAAGGCTCGCCAGAGTGAGCAGCAGCTGCAAAGGCCAGACCACGGTAGCAACCCGCTTGGAGCGAACCGCAACCTCACCTTCGGTCTTGAGCACCAGATACAGCGCTCCATGCGCGGTCAGCGTCACCAGAGCCACCACCCCTGCCACGACCGTGTACCAGTCAAGAATGCCGGGATAAGGACCTACGCGGAAGTCGGTCCACAGGGCCTCGAAGAAGTAACCGTCTTCGCCCAGTGGTACTCCGCGAATGACGTTGGCGAGCGCCGCGCCGAAGAAAATCGCCAGCAGCGCGCTGGAGACGAAGAAGATCGTGTCGAAGAACTTCTGCCACACCGGGTTCTGCATATGGGTGCGGAATTCAATTCCCATGCCGCGCAGCATCAGCAGCCACAGCACCATCATCAGCGGGAGATAAAAACCGCTGAATGCCGATGCATATAGCTGAGGGAAAGCAAAATAAAGCGTGCCTCCTGCGGCCACCAGCCAGACTTCGTTGCCATCCCATACCGGCCCGATGGCACGCATTATGCGCCGGCGGTCCTCGGCCGTACGCCCGACGTACAAGTAGACGATCCCGGCGCCGATATCAAACCCATCGAGGACGACGTAGGCGGCAATCATCACAGCGACAATGCAGAACCAGACAGTCGGCATGCGAGACTCCTAGTGAGCGGCAGCTCGTTCGGCGGCCGGACCCTGTTCGATTTCGCGGCGCACCAGGAACGCAAACAGCAGAGCTAGCACGGTGTACATGCCCATGAAGCCGAGCAGCGTGAAGGTTCCGTTGCCCGACGAAACGGTCTTCGAGTATCCGTCGCGCGTCATCATCAGGCCATACACCAGCCAGGGCTGACGGCCAAGCTCAGCCGTGATCCAGCCCGCCGTGTTCGCGATAAACGGAAATGGCAGGCTCAGCATCACGATCCACAGCATCCAGCGGGACTCGAACAGCTTCCCCCGCCACAACAGGAACGCTGCCACTACGGCGATGGCGATGAAGATCGTCCCCAGTCCCACCATGATGTGGTAGCTGTAATAGAGCAGCAGGATGTTGTCGGGCCACAGCTGAGTCGGAAACGCATTGAGCCCTTTGACCTCTGCTTCCCACATGCGGTACGTCAGGAAGCTGAGCATGCGGGGAACGATGATGGGGTTGTCGATCTTGCGCTCGGTAAGATTGGGCTGCCCAAGGATGACCAGCGGTGCGCCAGGCTGGCTGTCAAACAACGCTTCCATGGCTGCCAGCGTGATGGGTTGATGCTCGGCCATCATCTTGCCCTGGCCATCGCCGGTCGGGAACAGCTGAATTATGCTGAACACGAGCGCAGCGATAATGCCCGTCCGCAAGAACACCTTGCCATATTCCTCATGTTGCTCCCACAGTAGGTAGAACGCGCCGATTGACGCCATCACGAACGAACCGGTGATCGCTGCCCCGCTCATGTTATGCGCGTATTGCCACCACGCCCAGGGATTGAAGATCAGCGCCCAGAAGCTGGAAAGCTGTGCGGAACCGTCAGCGGCTCTTTCGTAGCCGACGGGATGCTGCATCCAGGCATCGGTCGCGATGATGAAGAACCCCGACAGCCACGAACCCACGAACACCGCCACCGCCGACAACCAGTGTGCCCGCGGGCTGAGTCGTTTCTCGCCGTAGAGGAACAGGCCGAGGAAGGCCGATTCCAGAAAGAAGGCGAACAGGCCCTCCATGGCAAGGGTCTGGCCGATCACTCCCCCGGCAAAGCGCGAGAAGTGAGACCAGTTCGTGCCAAACTGGAATTCCATGGGAATGCCAGTGACCACGCCCATCACAAAGCTGATCCCGAAGATGCGCGCCCAGAATCTGGCGGCGCGGTCGTAGAGCGCATCATTGCGGCGCAGTGCCTTGGTTTTGAGAACGACGATCAGCAGCGCCAGCCCCATGGTGAGTTGGGGGAACAGGTAATGGAAGGTTACGGTGAAGGCAAAATGCAGACGATGAATTAGGAGTGCGCTGTCCATATTCCGATCCCCTCGGATGGTGACCCGAACTTAGTTGAAGGTGGTAGGCGGCGGGCGTAAGCATTTTACGCCACTGCCTCCGCTTTCTGTTTTGGCTCAGCGGGAAATGGAGAAGGGGCCGTTCTCCGTTAGTGTAGATTCCGCCCCTTGGGGGCGGGGATTTTCAAGGCATGGGGGTCTATCGTCCGATGACTTTTTCGTCGCAGAGCAGAGCGCGAGGGGGTTGGCTCCCGCGCTGCCGAGCATCGGCTCGATGAGTCCCACCAGGTTATCCCTCAGCATGGTTGCATCCCTGCATTGCCCGCTTCCGTTTCCCCTGGCGAAGTCATTGTAGCTGTCGTGGGAGAGGCTGCGAACCTCAACGATGCCGTCGGCTGCCGGCGAAGTTGCCGCTGCTGACGAGCTTCTTCTAACTTGCGATCGCGAGCCGCGTGGATCTCGGCCTGGCGTCCGGCCAACCTATCCTGCGGGGTCACATAGCCGATGGCGCTGTGCAAACGCACCGTGTTGTAGTGATCCACATAGGTTTGAATCAAACGGCGCGCAGCTTCCAGCGTTAACGGCGTCAGGGGCCGGATGCATTCCCCTTTGAGCGATTTGTGCCAGCGTTCGATCTTTCCATTCGACTGCGGATAAAACGGTGAGGTGCGCACATGCGTCATCCCCGAGATACGAATGAACTCCTTGAAGTCGCGGGCGATGAACTGCGGTCCGTTGTCGGAAATGATCCGCGGCCTGGCCTCTGGGTACTTCTCCTTGGCGCGTTCCAGAATCCTCTCGATGTCCGCTTCCTTCATCGACTCCCGCAAATCCCAATGCACCAGAAAGCGACTACATCCATCCAGCACACCGCACAAGTAATAGAACGTGCCGGACAGGTTGATATAGGAAACATCGACGTGCCAGTGCTGATGCGGTTCCAGCAGCTGCTCGAAGCCGGTCCCCCTGCGTGACGACTTAACCTTCCATCGTGACAACAGTCCCGCTTGTTTCAGCAGCCGCCATACGCTCGCCGGACTCACCGCCACCACATCCTGATCTAACATCATGAACGTCAGCCGCCGATAGCCTTCCAACGGATTCTCCAAATGAAAGCCGATGATGGCTTGCTTCTCCCACGGCTCCAGCCAGAAATCTCGCGGTATCCAGCCGTTGTGCTCATTCACTCGCCCATAGCGCTCGCGCCAGTCGTAGAACTTACTGGCGGTGACACCCAGCCAATGAATAAATCGTCCACTTGATCCCGCACATCGTGCGGCACCCAGGTCTCGGTCAAAGTTCCCCAAGGCTTTTTTTTAACGCGATGTGCTCCGCCATCAGCTCGGCCAGCACCTCATCTTTGGTCTGCACCTTCTTTTCCAGCAACTCAATCCGTCTCTGTTTCTCCTCTGCCTGGCGGCGAGGACGTTCGCTCGTCTGGAAGGCGGCCGCCCCGTTCTCGAAGAACTCTTTTCTGCCAGCGGTAGAACACCGTGGGTTGCAGACCCAGTTCCTCGCACAGATCGGAAACCGGGACCTTGTCCAAAAGATGGCGCCGTAGAATCGCCACCTTCTCCTCAGCCGTGTAATGCTTGCGCTCTTTTCGCATACGTTCGCTCCGCTATCTTAACGGACGAACGCTTTCTCCATTTCCAGCTGAGGCGGGATAGAACAAATTCTCCCAGTTCGTCTCCGTCATTGCTTTCACCGGGCCGAAGTTAGCCGTTTCGTTCAGTGGGATTCTCAGCGGTTGGTCGCTCATGTCGTTTAGTCCTCTACATCCGCATCAACCACACGGTCCTGTTCAAGATAATGAGCTACGGCATATTGGGCCAAAAGAGGCGTCTCCACACGTATCTTGGCAAAAATGAACTCACCTTTCGCGTGGAGTGCACTGCCGGGATGGTTACAAGCTTCGACATTTGCCGAGCGGTATTCAAATGAGGCACTCTGTTCCTGGTCGAAGTGGCGGAGGTTGCGCCACACTTTATCGCCGACGGTGCCAGAGACGTCGATTTTCATTTTGACGGTAGGCATCGTTCGCAAGCTCAATCCAGGAATCTCGTTTGCTATGAGTACCGTGCTGACATTCCACCCCAGCACCGTCGATGCCAACGAGTCTGATTAGAACCACAACGATTGTGAGACAGCAACTCTTCTCAACGGGCACACTTTCAATCCTGAAACCCTCACTCTTCGGGTGATTCTCTTTAAGTAGTCTCGGTCGATCCCTGCAGCCCCATCTCAGCGGGTTGTTCCCTCAAGAACGCATCAACTGCTTCGCTCTCAGACTTGCGGATGTCGAACAGCATTTCCAGATTCGTGATCCGCAACACTTCAGCAACCCTGGGGTGTAGCGCCGCCAACTTGATTTTTGCTTCTCGATTGTGAGCCGCCATGAAGACCGTACCAAGAGCACCGACACCGCTGCTGTCTATCTGGGTCACATCCGCCATCTGGAAGGCGACCTCTTTGGCCGTCTCAAGCACCTGCCGTGCGACGCGGACCAGCTCAGCCGCCTCTGGTCCGCAGATCAGCTTGCCACGGCAACGTACCAACGAGACGTTTTCGTGCGAAGCGATTTGTAGCTCCAATTCCACGATGAGGTAACAGCGCTTTCTTAGAAGTGTTTAGCCTCCCGTGTGGTAAGGAACGCGGAAATCATGCTTCGGCCAACCAGCCTTGTCAAGGCCAGCAAGGGCGCGACCAGAAAGCGCTGTTCGTGTGGATTGCAGGTTATGCTCGATACTCTGGCGCAGTTCTTGCTGCCGAACCTCCAGCAGCGTTTTGAATCGTTGTACGTCCAGCTTCTCCATGAGATAAATGCTGGCTTTGGATGCCCGCTAGTGCGCGACATTCGCCGCGTGTGACATCTGGAAAAACAACAGCCAAACGCTCAAGCCAGAAAGAGCCAGCACGAGAACGCTCCAACAGATGGAGAGCCATGAGAAGAGAGTACGCACGGGGTGGACGCTAGAGAGCGACTTACCTAGCAGTACAATTGCGACTACGGGCAGTATCAGGACGAGGATCATTCCGAGAGTTGCATAGACTTCGGCCACCCCACCAGCCACTGCCCCGAGGCCAGTTGCTTTCTGCTCGGAAATTCCTCTGAAAGCGTTGAAGATTCCGATGATCGCAGGAATAACGGGAATCCAAGCAAGAATCATTCCCCACAGGAACCACATTCTCTTTGTGTCGTGACTAAGTTCGTTGTCCATTGGGCCTGAGAGAATGCCACACGTTTCCGTGAAAGGCAAGGGTCAGGACAATCAGGTACTAGCTTCGCTTCGCAGAATCCTAACCCCCTCATCCTGAACATCCGAACCGCAATGTAGATGATCACCATGATGACAACGGCTTCAACCTGAAGTCTCATTCTGCGGCCTCCCGAGTGGCCCAATTGTCCCATCGATCTGTTAGTGGCCACCTGGAAGGCCGACAAAACATCGGGCGGTGACTATAGGCCGAATGAATCGTTTTCCTGTTCATCGCGTACGACGAACGAACAAATTTCGGCCAACATAGTGCTTCCAAACAGATGTGACGCGATTATCGGATAACCCACGATGCTCGTCTGTTTCTTGGCTTCACTGCCGATTACGCTAGCCTCGAAGGCGAGAATCGCTTCTGCTTCTAGGTGTGTCGCGTCGACAATCATGTCCGCACCGCCATTCAGTACTGGAAGAACGCTGTCGAGTTTGAGCACTTCCCACCCAACCGTCCAAAATCGAACCCGGCCCTGTACTAAGCCCGGGGGTGTCCGGTACAGCTTCATCGGCTCCATTTGTCCGCTCAGCCCACCGTCCCACTTTATGTACTGCCTACCTTTTTTCAGATGATACTGGCCCGATTTGTGATACGAACTGTGGGCTTCCGGGGTGCTGCCGTCTGAGTAGTTTGTGTAAACATCCTCCCCACGAATGCAAATGTCGAAGGCTTTTACGAGGCTGCGCTTCGGCGTGCGAATCGCCACAATGCACTTGTTTGGGTCACTTGTCATTGCGTTCCGTTGGCCATTTGTTTCAAATGGTAGGTTACTACCTCGGTGGCCTGATTACGCCATCTGTGCGTTCAGAAATCACCAATTTTTGGAATGCTCGACGGCTCAACTCGGCTAGCAGCGGTTCAATGACTTGCAAGGGTCGGGGGAGGGGTTGACGCTAGGGGTTTTTGGAACACTCCTGCGGGGCACGATGGACGCTCCCAACTGAGATGCCAAGTTGCTCTGAAATAGCCCGTAGTGAGGCTCCAGAAGCCCGTAGACGGGCGATCCTCCGACCATCCACCTCCAGCCGGGGTCTGCCGAGCCTGCGGCCCTTGCTTCGGGCATTGCGGATTCCTGCCCTCACTCGCTCCTGAATCAAGCTGCGTTCAAACTGGCTCGTGGCGGCGATCAGTTGGAACATGAGAACCCCTGCTGGCGAACTGAGGTCGATGGAGTCTCTCAAGCTGACGAAAGAAACGCCGAGATTCTCAAGTTCTGCAAGACTGTTCACTAAATGTCGCAAAGACCTTCCGAAGCGGTCGATCTTCCACACTGCGACCACATCGAACTTTCGCTGCTTCGCATCGGCCATTAGACGATTCAGGGCGGGGCGGCTCTCCTTGGCTCCGGAGACTCCGTGATCGACGTACACTTCGACAATGTGCCAGTCCCGCCGAGCGGCATACTCCCGCAACTCCACAAGCTGCATCTCGGGACTCTGCCCAGTGAAAGTGGAAACCCGCGCATAAAGGGCGACTCGTTCAGTTTGCATGATCATGTCGGCTGCAAGCGTCGGGCCAAAACCCTATTAATGTCTCCTCGGTTCCGGTGTCAGAGAGTAGCGATCAATTGAGGGATGGTCGGAGTTTAGGCTTCCCCGTTTCGATCATCGGCTGGCCTGCCACTGCTGTACGGGACAGCCAGAAGTCAAAATCGAGTTTCTTTCCGTTTCTCAAAGCATCGACCCTAAAAAGCGCGAAGCGCGAACCCCGTCAGAAATTGACTCCCAAATGGCTTCGACATAACATTCGCTGCCAATGATCGCCAGACCATCTCGCCCTACCGCATCATCGAGACGCTGGGTGGCGGACGGATGAGTTTCAGTCAGCATTGCTGACATCCCTCTTCCGCACTACTTGATGTAGCAGGAGGACACCATGAGTCGAGAACGGGCGCTGAGGCTTGTGTTGGTGTTGGTTGGGTTCATCTTTTTATTCGCGGTGTATCCGCTGATGATGTATCTGTGGCCGAGCGGGTGGCGCTGGCAACCAAATCAGCCGGAATACGAGCAGATGATCCTTGGTGTTTACGCCACACTGGGAGTCTTCCTGCTCCTCGCATCGCGGAACCCATCAGCAAATCGCAGCCTGATTGCCTTCACAGCATGGTCGAGCCTCGTTCATGCCGTCATCATGGCAATACAGGCGTTCTACAATGCAGACGAACACGGACACCTGCTTGGCGACGTTCCGGCGCTGATCATCGTGGGAGTGGTGCTGATCGTGCTCGCGCCCGCAAAGGAATCGGATGGGCGGCTCTCAGCAGCGGGTTTTTAGTCTGCCTTCCGTGGAAAGACGCTGACCCTACATCCCATCCTGAAGCGAAACAGGGCCGAGTACGCGAAGCTGCAATGAGTTCCATTGTCGTGGCTACCACTGAAGGCTAACTCCTGAAGCAATGGCAGACGTACAGGATGGTGGCAAGTATTGGCTTCCCCGGAATGCCAAATGCGGTCGTAGCGTAGGCTCCTCAACTGCCACCGATACGAAAATCCGGGAGTTTTCCGGGGAAGGATTCGGGGATTGTTGGTGATGCCGGGCGTTTCAACAATCATCGCGAAGACGCACACAAAAGCGTGGCGGTCGCAAATGGTTACTGGTGACCCTAGAGAAGCGGGTTGTAGTGCTAGAAAGCTGCGTCCAAACGGAAGACGTCACCGATTTGAAGGGTGGCGCGGTTGTACATCACGAGGTTGCCACCAATGACTACGTGTACGTAGTTTGGAGGCGGAGGCGGAAGTATCGCTTCCAACTCGCGTGGGCACGGCTGCATCTTCTTTTGCAGTCCCGGGGGCAAAGTTCCATTCACGGCCAATTGGCGCTCTAGTCCGGGAGGAAGATGATCGCGTTTGGCCAGACCCGGAGGCAGATGATCGTAATGAGCGCGGTACCAGTCCCGGATGTCTCGGTCGCGGTCGGCATAGCGGTCGTGACCGTGACCGTGTCCATGCCCGTGGCCGTGGTCATGATCGTCGTAGGCGCGGTCATCGTCATCAAGGTCGTGCTTGCCGTGGCCGTGGCCTTGGGCAACAGCGATGGTGCTACAGAGCGCCAGCGTCAACAACGCATATGCGCCAGCGCGGAGTAAACGTATGAAGGACATCGAATCCCCCCTGTGTGCGGGAAGACCCAGTTTATAAAGGAAGTCTCCATAATCGGTAGGTTACGGTAGGTCACTCCTGACCGTATCTCCTTTTGTGCTATGGGGTTGCGAAGGGCGCGGGTCTCCTCAAGATTGTCAAATAATGTTAACGGCCTTCTCCCTCGAAAACATTTGGCTCAGGCGATGCGTGGCTGGAGAGTGACTGAGTGTCCGAGGCTCTCCAAACGTTTGACCAAGTATCGTTTCAAACCCTCGGCGTGGAGTCGGTCGAAATAATTGCCACCCAGGTCGCCGTAGGCGCAACGCTTTCGTTGTAGGTGATATCCAATGACCAGGATGCTATGGGCCACTGCGCTGATGGCGCACTTTCTTCCTCGACGGGCGGCAAGCTTCTTAAACTGAGCGGAGAGATAAGTGTTCTTGGTGCGAGCCGCAGCCCAGGCGGATTGACACGCCATACGGCGCAACCAGGGACTACCTTTGCGGATCTTGCTACTGATCCGTTTGCCTGCGCTTTCGTTGTTCCCGGGGCACACCCCGGCCCAACTCGCCAGATGCGCTGCGCTCGGGAACTGATTGCAATCGATCCCCATCTCCGCGATCAAACTCCAGGCAGCAACGCGATCCACCCCGGGAACCGTCACCCAACGATTCAATGCCTCCGCCAAGTCTGGGTGCTGTTGCCCAAGTTGATCGAGTCGAGCATCTAACAACTCGATTTCAGTTTCGATAAAGGACAGTTGGCGAAGCAAGCTTTGCAGAAGAAAGCGATGATGATCACGTACCTGGCCTTCGAGAGCTGCCTGTAATTGGGGGATCTTGGCGCGTAGGTGCCCAAGGGCGAGGTCCGCGAGTCGTTCGCAGTTCTCTTCACCGCCGATGATTGCCGTGAGAATCGCTCTGCCACTCTTACCGAGGGTGTTACTGGCAACGCTTGCCAGCTTGAGATTGGCATCCTCGAGCACTTTCTGAACCCGGCTTGCAATACGCGAATGCTCCTGCGACAGGCTGGTTCGTGCTCTGGTGAGATCACGCAGATCGCGTATCACCAACGGAGGTATGAAGCTCCCCCGTAGCAGTCCGTGTTGCAAGAGTTCCGCGATCCACTGACAGTCCTTCACGTCCGTCTTGCGTCCGGGAACTGCCTTGATGTGCTGTGCGTTTGCCAGAACGATCTGAAAATGACTCTCGAGAACGTTCCACACAGGCTTCCAATAAACCCCCGTGGATTCCATCGCCACGTGCTCAACACCAAACTCGTGCAACCACACGACCAACTCCCGAAGCTCGCGGGTCGTGCACCCAAAGCGGCGGATGTGCCTCTGCGGTTTGCCGGATTGCGCTATCAGAACACAGGCAGTGATGGAGGACTTATGTACATCCAGTCCGCAGCACCGCGGATACAAAACTTCCATGGCTGTCTCCTTC
>Ga0126373_10003576_pt1 | contig 11679 bp, 8 predicted proteins | sample PanSoiMetPlot_11_FD_92545 | JGI IMG/M metagenome (GOLD analysis project Ga0126373, IMG submission 92545) | Tropical forest soil microbial communities from Panama - MetaG Plot_11 | ecosystem: Environmental > Terrestrial > Soil > Tropical forest > Bulk soil | place: Panama | collected 2016-02-17
ATTAGGGAGGCCGTACAAGTTCTGCTTGGCAGTGCAGCGAGCCCCGAGTCGCTGTCCATTGCCCTTCTCGCTCCCATTCGGCTGTTAACGAAAGGATTTGAATCTGTGGGCTCTACCATCCGGTTTTCGATCATCGGTCGCGACGTGTAACAGCCTCTATCCTGACTTATCCCAATAACCTGCCGGCCGTGCCCAAACCGTCCAGATCGAGCCGAACGGCGTCTTTAGTTTTCACCGATTTACCAGCGAGCCAGGGCGCAATCACCCGTTTGCTAAACCGTTATACGGTCAAAAGCTGTATCGGGGGTTCGAATCCCCCTCTCCGCCATTCAAATAAGTGTCTTGTTTTGTGATGCTTACAGGTGGTGATACCACAATGCCGCCCTGTGGTTCGTCAAAATTAAAACTCTGTGTGGTTTGCCTGATCTCGCCTGATTCTCCCAAATCCTCGCCTCATAGAGCCGAACCGCGATCACGTGCACACGTGTGTACCTGCCGTACCGTGCGCCAGGACAACATAGCCTTGCGCAACTTTCGATACGTACGCGCGCACCCCAGCCATGGTGTTCAACCTCAGATTTAATGCGAGGTAATTCTTTGTTTATTTTCGCGTAAGATGCGCAACCGGCAAGTGATGCAAATGTCCAGCTTTGACCGGTCCAACCAAGATCGGCACGTCTCAATCGAAGCAGGGTCGGTGGCATCGCGATCCTGGCACGGATCGTTGTTGTGGCAAAGGTGATCTCCTTAGGCTTTCTGACGCAGTTCAACTGCTCAGATTACTGAAGCCCACATTTTGCGGAGGCAAGCAGATTGCAGCGAACGGGTCAGTGAAGATTTTTAGCAACAAACAAATTCGTAAACACTCTGCGAAAGTGGTAGGCGTAAGACTGTCCGTCCGGGCTAACGTAAATGAGCCCATAGAGGAGACCTGACGGGTCGGGCGGATTGATTTCCAGCCACAATTCGCGCTTACCAGTTCTCGGGTCCAGGCGATAAATCTTGGCGGGGAGAGTGCGGTCCCAAATGTAGATCGTGCGTCCCTGGTCATCCCATTGCAGCGGCCCTTCGTTGGACGTCATGCCACGGGTGGGCTCCGGAGGTCCTCCATGAATGGGATATATGACGTAAGCCATGGACTTGTTCTTAACCAGGACCGCTTCTCCATTTGGAGTAAGGAGCGGATCTGAAGTCTCATCCGGTGTTATCGCGCGCGTTTCGCCCGACGCTGGATTGAGTAGATAAACACGGGAGAGGTGGCCGGGCTCGGATCCCGCGAACACGATCTTAGTATTGTCACGTGACCACGATGACTTCCCGGTAAGCATGTGTACCTGACCAAGATCGAGCTTTCGAGATTGGCCCGTCTCCGTTGGATAAAAAATGATCTTGCTGGGGTCGGATGGAGTCTGCGAAAGGATCCATTTGCCGTCCGGCGAAATGCTCGTTGGGTCCCCGTAACCAAGAAGGATCGGCTCGGAAGAGTCGTCTCGGGCCATATACGTCTTGTACTCCTGGCCGCCGGCCGTGCCACTGTAGACCAACACAGCTGTTTTTCCATCGTCGGCAATGCCGTGCACGCCGGCATTCTCATCGGCAACATCCAGGGTGTGAATGGGTGTTACGTTTCGGCGGCCCATGCCAACCTCGGTACTATCCCGTTCATTGGTGAGGAGGACGGTGCCGCTCTTGTCGATGTCACGAAGTGACATCTCGGTGACGCTTGCTAAGACTCTGCGCAGCTTCCCAGAGCGATTGACTGCCCAAAGAGCTGAAGGCTCAGACCGCACAGTTGCGGAGAACCAAAGTTCATCGTCTGCCGAAGACCAGGCCAGCCCGTTGACACCTGACCACTCTCCTGTGAGTCGCCTGGCGTTTCCGTTCATATCGACAATGGACACGTACCCACGGTCGTCGCCGAGCAAATGGTGTTCCAGAAACGCAATAGAGTCAGCTGCCGGCGAGATTCGCGGAATGCTGATCCAACCATTGGTACGGAAGAGCACATTACCGATAGGAAATTCCAGCGTTTCAATGAGTCCGTCGCAGCGCACGATAGCTAAATCATTGCCATCGGCCGCGATGTCTCCGTCGCACACGTCTGGCAGCAGCGCATGGGGCGCACCGCCGGCGAGAGGCGCCACTGCCAGGGTCCCTTTGGTCATCCAGTTGAAGAAGTTATGGTGGTCGAGCGAGATGGCCATTTGTCCATCCTGTGAAATACCCAGGATGTCGGCTGAGGGAAGCCCCATGTGACGCGATGATTGTCCGTCGAGCCGCGTAAGGTAGATTTGCCGCGGCTTGCCGCCGAAGGCACCGCCATAAACCACGCTCTGGCCATCGGGTGTGAAGCGCGCAGCGCCGATGTAGCCCCTGCCGAAGATCAACTGTCGAAATCTAGGATCGGAATGGCGCACTTGGTTTCCGCCCCACCATCCCGCTGCGACACCGGCCACGCACAACACTATCGCAGCTACCCAGGCAGTGAGGGGAGCTTGCCACCCCCAAGTCCCTGGTGTGTTGTCCAGACGGGTCCGCTGCTCTGCCAGATTCTCAATTGCAAAGGCGAGGTCGCTCGCGGACTGAAACCGCCGCTCGGGATTCTTCTCCAGGCACCGTCGAAGAATGCAATCCCATCCCGGCGGTAACTGGGGCGGCTGATCCGCCAATCTAGCAGGCTCCTCATTCGCGACAGCATTCATGGTTTCGATTGACGAATCTCGCTGAAAGGCCATCTCACCGAAAAGCAGCTCATACAGAATGGTGCCAAGGCTGAAAATGTCTGACCGAGCATCCAAGGTCGCCATTTTCACATGTTCGGGAGACATGTAGCTCGCCGTGCCGACTACGACGGCGGCGGTCTCGGTGGGTGCGTTAGGCGATACAGGTATGGGCGGATCAAACTCGGAGTACGCAGAGCTCGGCTGGGCACGCCGGGCGATACCGAAGTCGAGAATCTTGACCTGGCGATCGTCCGTTATAAAGATGTTTTCCGGCTTCAGGTCACAATGGATGATGCTCTTGCCGTGCGCAGCGGCAAGTCCGGCCGCGATTTGACTTCCGTACTCGCCGACTTTTCGGCGGGGCAATGCACCCGCCCGGCAACATTCGCGAAGGGTTCGGCCGCGAAGTAACTCGGTAACCAGAAAGGGAATCCTGTTCTGGGCCCCCACGTCGAATATCGTCAGTATATTGGGATGACTCAGGGCAGCCAGCGTTTTTGATTCCCGCTCAAACCACCGCAAGCGTTCCGGATTGTTGGCGAAGGCATCCGGCAGGATCTTAATGGCAACTTCCCGCTCTAACCTGGTGTCCCGGCCTCGGTATACCTCGCCCATACCGCCTGAATCGACGGTACCGAGAACTACATAGGACCCAAGCCGTTCACCGTTGGATAGTGGCATACCAAGGTCGACGAATCATGCTCTGGCTGTTATGGCATCACCATAATACTGCACAAACAAAAAGTCCGGCACCAAAGTGGACGCCCTCGCTGCGCCCGTAATGAAGCCTGCAACGGAGGCAGCTAACAGCTGTATTCCCGTCATGCCAAGTGGGCAAGGCGAATGCACTTGTTCGAAATTCATGTTTTCTGCCTTGATTTTTCAGAAGAGGTAAAGTATAGTTCGCCCGCACAACCAAGCGAGTCCCCTATTGTGAGTAGAGATCTATGCACGAGGCGAGGTTTAGCCTGAATAGTTCTCATTTCAGTGGAAGTCAGCTTCCACTAAAGTCGCCATGATTAAGAAGGGGGTGTAATGTGGCACCAAAACCAAAAGCAAAGGTCCAGCAGATCAAGCATGGTGTTCCCGTCCACCTTTTCCTGAAGATGGAACCCACTGATTTGCAGAAATTCGGGCACGACATTCGGGTCACTATTCTGGCTGATAGGCGGAGCCCTGTTGGACGGGGGAAGCACAAGAAAGGACCCAAGGTACCGAAGAAGGGAGCTAAAAAGAATTAAGTCCCGGCAGGAGGTGACTGCAGTGAAGGTTTGTCTTGTCACCGCTCCAATTGCGACGGAATTCAAACAGCGGGATGAGCTCGACAGTTGCCTGGATCAGCCCGCCGTGTCAGGACCGCAACTCGGAGTGTTGAGTTTAGGTGCCGTTCTCGGCGCTCGCGGGGATTCGGTCACGGTGGTCGACCTCGACAGGGCGTACTTGCGTTACTTGGATTACTCGAACCAAGGTCGTCCGTTTGTCGAACAAGCTGCTGCGCTCGTTGCTGCCGAGGAGGCAGACCTCTACGGGTTTAGCACTATTTGCAGTAGCTATCCCTTCACTGTGCGCATTGCCAGGGCGGTTAAGGCGGCCCGCCCGGAATCCTTGGTACTTTTTGGAGGCCCACAGGCAACGGTTGTAGCAGAGCGATCGTTGTCAGCATTCCCGTTTGTCGATTTGATTTTGAGGGGTGAATCCGAAGTCACAATGCCCCTCCTGTTGGACGAGCTCAGCGGAAACCGAGAGCTGTCTCGTGTACCGAACCTGACATACCGTGGCCCCCTGGGGGTACAAAGAAATCCTAACGGACCTGTCATCGAAGATCTTGATGTCATCCCTCTCCCTGCCTACCACCTCACCGGGGGACTAGAAGGATTGCCTCGAGCCTCTCTGGAGTTGGGTCGAGGCTGCCCGTTTGCCTGTACTTTCTGCTCAACAAATGATTTCTTTCGCCGCAAGTTCCGACTACGCTCGCCGGGCCGGGTAATCCGTGACATGCGATATATCGCTGAGACTTACGGAATCACACAATTTGAATTGGTACACGACATGTTCACCATCGACCGGAGGCGCGTGGTCGCCTTTTGTGAAGCCATGATCGCTTCGGGTGAGAAGTTCCTGTGGTCATGCAGTGCGCGTACGGACTTCGTCGACGACGAGCTCCTTGGTCTTATGGCGCGGGCTGGTTGCGTTGGTGTGTTTTACGGCGTCGAGACCGGTTCTGAAAGATTGCAGAAGGTGATTGACAAACACTTAAATATCGAGCAAGCCAGGCACGCAGTAGTCGCCACCGAGCGTTATGACATGATCAGTACAGTGTCCATGATCACCGGCTTCCCGGAAGAAACTGAAGAGGATCTTCGACAAACCCTGCGAATGTTCATGTTTTCTGCCCGTTTCCCCCAATCCACTCCGTATGTAAACATCCTGGCTCCACTCGCAGAAACACCTGTTCATGTCAAGTACCGTGATCAAATTACCCTTGGGGACTTGAGTTCCGATATGTCCCAGCAGGGGCCAGTGCGAGATGCAGAAGACCTGAAATTGATTAACAAGTATCCCGATATATTCCCCAATTTTTATTTGCTGCCGACGCCGTATCTCGATCGGAATCTGCTGCTGGAGTTGCGTGAGTTTGCTTTAAATGCATTTTCGCATTTTCGTTGGTTACTCTGTGCTATCGACCAGACTAGTTACGAACTCTTTGACCTGTTCTTGTTGTGGCAGAAGTACCGCACGAAAGTTCAGCCAATTCCAGTCGGACCGGAGATGAAGCGTTACTACAACTCCCCAAGCTTCCGTAGCGATTTCCTCTGTTTTGTACAGCGAAGTTCAGCTGCGGAAAACCAGCTGGTCCGGGCTTTTCTGGAATTCGAGGCAGCGTGGTCCTCACTCTCCCACGTTACGCACACCACCGATACACCTAGGGCCGTGTCTGATGTCCGGGCAATCCGAGACACCGATATCCTGGTTAGGACTTCCGGTACGAACTTGATCGAACTCTCTTCTGATATTCAGAGTGTGATCAATGCTTTGAAGTGTGGAACAGAGCCAGTGTGGGTATTGGGACCTCACTATTACGTGACACTCGATCAGGCGGACCCCTTGAAGAGGCTTTATGGAATTTCCCGCGAGCTTGGGCGCCTTCTACAACTATGCGATGGCCAGCACCTAGTGCAGGAAGTTGTATCGAAACTCGCACCGGAATTGGCTGAAATTGATGCCAGTCAACGTAAGGCGGTTGTTTTGGGATTGATTGACGCAGCACGGCGGGAGGGCTTAGTGCAGGCATTCACCCAGAGGCGAGAGCGCCCACACTTGCATGATGTTGCGATTCCGCGCCGCGTCGCGAAGATTGGTGGGGGGCGATGACGCCCCCATAGATTTGACGCAGCTTGCGTTAAGTATTTGCTGCCGAGCGAATCGCTCTATTCGCAGACAATTTCAGTATCTGTAAAAGTGACTCGTGATGGTTATCTAAGAGTCGCGTAAGTTGCAATCCGAACTCTCATTATGCCTATCGTCGAACAGTTCGCGACTCCGGCCAACCTTACTGATTTGAATTCAATTCCGGGAGCACCTGAGGAATGGCATAAAGCGGTCTCTAGTTGGTTCGACTGGGCAATCGAAAGCGATGTTCGACTGGTACGCCCAGGTCCATTTCAGTTCTACAATCCTGGGCGATTCGATCCCAGCGGACTCACCGTCGAACAGGCGGTCACATGGAATGCCTTCCCCAAGGAGTTACTTCGCTTGTACGACCGCAAACAAGCTCTCAAGCAAGCTGACAGCCTATGGCTTCTTAGTCGGTATTACATGGAAATAGGAGGCCAAAAGTTCAATAAGGGTGAATACCAGAGTCTCTTCGAAACCTGCTTTCGTCCACAAGATGAGTACTGCGAGTGGCGCGTGGAACGTTGCGGAGAAATCGGACCGATCCAGCGTGTCACATTTACTTCCGAACCGCCAGAACTCTGGTTCGCCGCGTTTGGGGGGGTAGTTCCCGGCGACCCCACACATAATTGCTTTACAGGTAACCGTGACGACGTAGTTAGACGCTACCAGGAGTTTACCGGTGCTCCTGTTACAGCAACCGATTTGATAACGCCTCGGAAGATAAAGGGGCCATACGGCCCTTTAGCGTCCCGGAATGGATACAACATCTACAATCGTTGGAACACCACCCATGGCATAGTTCACCTTTGCGCTCCCCCGAATGCTCTCTTATCTGAAATCAAGCTTGGGGCCGACGCATCGATCGTACGCAAAAACAGGGCTGGCCGACTGCTGGTAGAACCGGAGGCGCTAATCTGCTGCAACCAATTCGGCGGCCCCAATCGCAATAGCGACCCCACGATCGGTGCGACGGTAAATGCCGCAGCCCGTTTGGGAGCTTTCGTCACGCTGAAAGATCCTGTAGGTCTCTATATGGACCACATTGATCTGTCGGGTTGGGAGTGTCCTGACGGGAAACCGGTTGATGAGTGTATTCACATCGTCCGCGGCACGCCCGGAATGATCGAGCGACTGGTGGTCGAGGTACCGAAGAGACGAGGCTTCAGCGTATCCGACATCACAATCGGCGGAGATTCAATCGAGTATGGAGGTCAAATCGCCGAGTGCATCACAGTCAAGCTCATCGCTATTGCAACTGTGCCGATGCAGCCTGTCCGCAATGCTGCCGTACAGTGCTCGGGAGGATGCTATTTCAAACCTGGAGATCCGCAATCCAACCTTCATCAGTTCGCGACCCAGGGCGTTAGGGTCGAGGCATTCGCTGGGCAGGGAATACAAGAAACGCCTGCGAGGGCCGGACAACGGACACGCAACCGGCCGATCCAAAGTACTGTGCCGCGGCTGCGCACGCCTTAACAACCACCTGACTATGACAAGAGCTTCCGATACCGAACCAGTCCTGCCCATGTCAAAGATTCAGGGAATTGTCGTCCCCGGATTCTTTAAGCCCTACCAGACACTTGTTGGTGTCCGCTTTCCGCAGCAGCCTGCTGCGATGCAACGGTTCAAGTCGTTTCTCGGCCACTTCGCGGACCACGTCAGTAACGCGAGGGTGACTCTAAAGGATCGGCGAAACTTTCGCCAGGAGAAGCTACGCCGAAAGGCGCGCAGGCCGCCGAAAGCGGCAATCTTGCAGGCGATAGCTTTTAGCTTTCCAGGCTTGTGCCAGTTAGGAGTAGACGCTGAGAAAATTCCAAGCCGGGCGTTTCGCCTCGGCATGGCTGCTCGTTCGGCAATGTTGGGAGATCCTGTGGATCACGAGGGTAGCCCCTCGAAATGGGAGGTGGGTGGTCCCGGAAAGGAACTGGATGCGCTATTTGTGGTCGCTGGCAATGATCGGCCCACGGTTTCGCAGTGCGCTGATGATTTGGTGAAGCGAATCCATTCAAATGGTGCCGAAGCCTACTATCGAGAGGACGGAGATGTTCGGCCGGATCTTCGTGGCAGTGAGCACTTCGGTTTTAGTGACGGCGTCTCTCAGCCCGGCATCCGCGGTCTCGCTTCAAACAAACCTCGTGACTTTATTACTGACAGGCACATCTCCCCCGAGCAGCTTCCTACATCCAACCTTTTCGGCTATCCCGGCCAGGAACTGGTTTGGCCAGGTACCTTGGTACTAGGCTGGCCCGGCCCGAGCCCCGACCCCCAAATCGCTGGTGTCCCGACAGCCGCGGATCCACCATGGACGATTAATGGCTCTTTCCTCGTGTTTCGCCGGTTGGTTCAGGATGTTGGTCTGTTTTGGCGAACCATGCGGGATCTAGCACAGGATCTGGCACTCAAGCCCGGATTCGAGCAGGTCGATGAGGGTTGGCTCGCCGCTCGACTGGTGGGCCGCTGGCCCAGTGGTGCGCCCGTAAATCGCGTTCCCGATCGGGATTTCCCGGCTTTAGGGAGCGAGCGCGAGGCGAACAATCACTTTCGCTTTGATTCGGATTGCCATCAACTGAAACTGAATTCTCAGTTTGAAGACCCATTTCCCATGTCAACCGCCGATCCTCTTGGAATCACCTGCCCTTGGGCGTCTCATATTCGCAAGGTCAACACACGCGATTCGGCTTCCGATATGGGTGGCCGGGAATCCTCCTACACGCGACGTTTGCTCAGAGTTGGAGTGCCTTTTGGTCCTCCGTTGCTTGACCGCTTTGCCATGCCTAATAACGATAAGCATTTCGGCCAGCGGGGACTTCTATTTCTTTCAATTCAGGCCTCCATCGAGGAGCAGTTCGAATTCCTAACCGCTCGCTGGATGGGTGATCCCGCGCGCCCCAAAATGCCTGGTGGGCATGACATTCTCGTCGGACAGAACGATGCGGCCCGTGAAGATCGCGAGCGGCGATGCACTATCTTCGGCCAAGAAGGCCAGCAAGCCGAGATTCGTACCGCCGCGCAATGGATCATTCCAACCGGCGGAGGGTACTTCTTTGTGCCCTCGATTCCGGCGCTTCGGAATGTCCTGGCCAAGGGTGGAACCTAATTAAGAGTCTCAGCTGGCAACGCCTGGCTTCTTTTGTCGGGGTAGCGCCTCGCCATCAAAGAGTACCGATCGGATAGCTTGGCTATCCGCATGGATAGCTCATAGCTACTCGCAGCCAGAAAACAAATTTAGTAATTCCAAGATTGGGCCGCTTTATGCCTTTTGGCTCGGGCTTCCAGTTTGGCATCGATCCTGCTATATCACGAGGTCGTGCTGCCACTACTTCAATGGAAGGTCTTGCCAGGGAGTGGTCAACGACCTACCCATCGCTGGATTACTCAGCTGTTCTCAATAAGTTAATGCCGTTCGCTTGGGCAGCTAGCCCAGGACGAATTTACTTCAACCTATTCGACTCTATGAGGAGGAATCCCAATGATTAACCAAATAGCGCTAGTCTCGCAGACCGATCAAGTAACAATGGCCGAGCTAACCGTTGTAAGTGCGGCAGTTCAAAAACAGCTAAATAGAGACGTAGCTCCCTTCTGGGATGTCGACGGTACTGTCGATTCGTTTGCTAGCCTCGAGGATGTTCCACTCGGATACTGGCCGGTAATTATCAAAGACGACATTCAAACGGACGCTGCCGGCATCCATTTGGACTCCGACAGCGGCCAGCCTTTTGCCCTGGTTCAGATTTCGGACGACTGGCCCCTCACCACCAGCCACGAGATTCTGGAAATGGTTGTTGATCCCTCGGGTAATCGTACCATTGCCACCAACTCCCCTAAGCCGGATCAAGGACGCGTGTTGATTCTGGTCGAGGTTTGCGACCCCAGCGAAAATGCTCAGTTCGGCTACAGCGTGAATGGAATTCTCGTTTCTGATTTCTACACCCCTCGATTCTTTGATCCGGTTGCGGTCGATGGGGTCAGATACAGTTTCACGGGAGCAATCACTGAGCCACGACAGGTACTCGATGGTGGCTACATGAGTTGGTGGGACCCTTCCACTCGCCATGTCTTCCAAATGTTCGTAGACAACGGTAAGAAGAAGTTTGTGGATCGCGGTCCGTTGCCGGCTGGGTTCGGGACTCTTCGTTCGTTCTCCGACCGGTTCACCAACGACCTTCGCATTAAGCGTATGAAGAAGCGTAAAGGATTGTTACTGACGAGTGCGCTCGGTGGTAAGGCGACAAAACTGGATGCCTCTCTCAATGCCCGCGCGAAATCCCTTCAAAGGCAAATTGATGCCTTTGTGAGGCGAGGCAAGTGATGGTGCTAAGATGGAAGATTATGTCTTCAGAAGATCAGACTGCGAACGAAGGAAAAGATAGCAGAAGCGGCTTGCAAAAGCAGATCGATGAATTGCTTTCAGGCAAGCGTCGGCCCAAACCGTCGAGCCTGAGAGACTTCATTGATCAGAAGATGGCAGAGGATAAGGAGAACCAATCTCCTCGCGATCCTGACAAGTAGAATGCCCAAAGGGTCCCGCTCTGAGCTTTATAGCTGTCGCCCTACGTTGGCTGCTGCCGCTTCTGCTGAGCATCATCTTCGGCGCGGGTAGCGCATCTGATCGAGCAGGAATGCGGGATTCGCTATCACTCCGGCTGACCCGTCTGCCTGCATGTGGGCGGTGTCGTCCGCCAGGCAGGCGCCCGGTGTAGCCGCTGGACTCTTGCCTCCTGCCGCGCTGTTTACGCAGTTCGCTCGCCTTGGCCGGATTTTGCGGGAAGTAGCAGAGACCGGCTTCCGTAACCAAGCCGTGCAAGCCGCACCGCTTTTCTTTGTGCCCTTGCATCGCTTTCTTGTGGCTATCGATGAATCATGGTTGTTTTTCACATAGCACCGCCTTTTTACTGATGGCTCAAGCTGTGGGTAACGCGCCTATAGTGGTCACGTCGGGAGGCTGACGGAGAGAATGCCCCTGGGTTTACGCTGTCGGACACAAACAATGAGCCGATCTCATTAGCGAAGCTCCGTTCCACCCCGATAACAAGTACGAAGTCGCCCCCAAAAGGAGTCTTCCTAGTGTTCTATCGAGGCTATTGGTGACCCTTCTGCAACTCCGAGTTACGGGGTATCGAGAAACACCTGAACGAAATTCAGCAACTTGGCGTGCAGCCGGTGGCGATCAGCGTGGATACGCCTGAAAAGCCGCGCGATTTGTATCGGAAGGCGGTTACACGTACACGTTTCTCTCTGACCCAAACGCAGATGTAATTCGTCGTTACGACCTGCTCCATACCGGCGCACCGGTTAACGGACAAGACATCGCTCGACCTGCGGAGTTTTTGGTGGATTCTTCGGGCGTGATCCGCTGGGTGAATCTTACGGAGGACTATCGGGTGCGTGCGCGACCAGAGCAAATCATAGAGGAAGCGAAGTCGCTGAAATGAGCCTACGAGAAAGCCGAATCGTCAGTGGCGCTGGCGATGATTTACCGGAAGCGTCACGAAAACGCTTTGAGCATGATCTATTTTGTCTGCCAAGCCGACCTCCAGTTCCTATTCCGATCCAGAGCCAC
>Ga0126373_10003577_pt1 | contig 11679 bp, 16 predicted proteins | sample PanSoiMetPlot_11_FD_92545 | JGI IMG/M metagenome (GOLD analysis project Ga0126373, IMG submission 92545) | Tropical forest soil microbial communities from Panama - MetaG Plot_11 | ecosystem: Environmental > Terrestrial > Soil > Tropical forest > Bulk soil | place: Panama | collected 2016-02-17
CCATCCACAATCCACGATTCACTCGATGGTCGAATTTGTGGACGGCTCCATCCTCGCGCAACTAGGCCCCACCGATATGCGCATGCCCATCCAATATGCGTTAACCTATCCAGAGCGGGTCGCATCCAACAACCAAGTGGCACTCGACTGGAGCAAACTCAAGCGGCTGGATTTTGAGAAGGCTTCGACGCGGCGCTTCCCGTGCCTCCGCCTGGCGCGCGAAGCGATGAAGAAAGGCGGGGCTTATCCCTGTGCTTTGAATGCCGCCGATGAAATTGCGGTTTCGGCGTTTTTGGAGCGGCGACTCCCGTTCTTGGGGATTCCCGAAGTGATCGAGGGCGTGCTGGCGCGCACTCCGCGCGTGCGGTTCGAAAAAATGGAAGACGTGCTTACGGCGGATGCCGAGGCCCGTCGAATGGCCCAGGACGAAGTAGCCAGGATTGCAGGCGGAGTCACAGCGCAAGTCCATAGCGCATAAGGTGTCTTGAACTAGGGGGCGGTTTCGCGGCTCTTGCCTCCCGGTGTTTTTTTGCCGGCGGCGTCCGGTGACCGGCTGAATAGGAAAGCAGAGGTTTTGTCGGAAGAATGAACACGATTATCGGTTTCGTCCTCGTGCTCGGGGTTCTGATCCTGGTGCATGAATGGGGGCACTTCATCGTGGCGCGCTTGTTCGGCGTGCGCGTGGACGTTTTTTCCATCGGGTTTGGCCCGCGGCTGTTTGGATGGAAGCGCGGCGCGACGGATTATCGCGTCAGCGCGGTCCCGCTCGGCGGTTACGTGCGCATGGCCGGACAGGATCCCAGCGAAATCGATTCGAGCGATCAAGCCTCAAAACCAACCGGCGCCCCGGACGAACTGATGAGCAAAAAGCGCTGGCAACGCGCGCTCATCTCTCTTGCCGGCCCCCTGGTGAATCTACTTTTCCCCGTTGTTTTGCTCACCGGCTATTTCGTGGTAAAGGGCAGTCCACACGCAAAGTACCTGGACGACCCGCTGGTGATTCTGAGCCTGCCCAAGGATTCGCCGCTGTCCAAATTGGGAGCCGAACCGGGAGACCGCATCGTGTCTCTGGACGGTGTAGAGTCGCCCACATGGGCCGCCGTGGAGGACGCGTTCAGCAAAGGGGGGCCGGCCAACAGAGAGTTTCGAGTCCGCTTCGAGCACAACGGCGAAGTTCGCCAAGCGCAGGTGAGCTCGGCGGGTATGCAAATTCCGCAGCTGCTTTTTGGCGATCCGCCGAATCGTGCCCTTGTTGGCATGGCGGAGAGAGACAAACCCGCGTATCGCGCTGGGCTCCGGCGAGACGACGTTATCGTGGCTGTAAATGGGAAGCCCGTCAACACCTGGCTGCAAATGGTTTCCGCGATTCAGACTTCCGGCGGCAAACCGATGCAGGTTGATGTGCTTCGCAACAAAAAGCCCCTTTCTTTCACCGTGATCCCAGCCTGGGACAAGAACAACCGGGGAGAGAGCACCTGGATGATCGGCATCGCCCCTGGTCAGGAGTTCTCCTTCCGCAAGGTCGGCGTTTGGCAATCCGTGACGGCGGCGACCGATTATACGGTGAGCGGCACGTGGCAGGTGATTGACATCGTCGGCAAACTGGTCACGCGCAAGGTGGCGGTAAGGGAGCTCCAAAGCGTCATCGGAATCGCCTCGGAGGCTGGCCAAGCCGTTCAAGAGGGGACGTTTGCCGTCATTTCCTTTATGACCATTCTCAGCTTGAACCTGGGCATTCTCAATCTTCTGCCGATTCCAATCCTCGATGGCGGAAACATTTTGCTGCTTACGATGGAAGGCATCCGGCGGCGCGACTTCAGCATGGCCTTCAAGGAAAAGTTTATCCAGGTGGGCCTGGTCTTTCTGCTGATCCTTTTTGCTTACGTGATGTACAACGACGTGATGCGATATTTGCCGTTTCGCTCTTGAAGGGCTCTGGTTTCGTTCACCATGACCCCGCCTTTGCTTAGCTCCAGATAAGGTTCCTTGCGCTCGGAATGACAAGCCAGAGGACCCGCCTCGTTCTCCGTCCGGTTCGGAAGCCGCTTCTCGTTCGCAGCGCCGACCTGTTAGACTGACGCAGTATGGCGTCTGGTGCATCGCATCGAGTTTCCAGCGGAGAGCGTCTGAATACCGCGGAAACCACGGGGAAACTCCAGCAAGCCGCGGCCTCGCGCGGCATTCGCATGACACGCCAACGCCGCGTCATCCTGCAAGTTATGGATGACGCCGAGCAGCACCTCGACGTAGACCAAATCCTCGAGCGCGCGCAAAAAATTGACTCCGGCGTACACCTCGTCACGGTCTATCGCACGATTGACCTGCTGAAAAAAGAAGGCCTGATTGACGAACTGGATTTACTCCACCTGCGGGGCGACCGTCACTATTACGAAACGCACGGACCGCGCGACCACATCCACGTCGCCTGCCTGCGGTGCGGCAAGGTGCGCGAATTTGAGAGCAATCTTTACGAACAACTGAAGAACCAGATCGCCCGCGACTTTCACATGAAAGTCACGGTGTCCCGCACCGAAGTCGGCGGCTATTGTGCGGAGTGCCTGCAAGAGATGAATTCGTAACCTGGAGTCCATCCTGCCATCGAAGGCCCTAAGCCCTCAGGAGGCCGGGACCAAGCACGAAAAATGTTCGCTTCAAGGGCCAAAGCGCGATTGCCAAGAAAGCTCGCGCCTCCGAAAATAAGTGAGGCTCCTGACTTATCCTTCGTGCGCGGGCAAGATTTCCCGTGCCTGTATTTCATACTTAAAATTGTCAGGGTCGAGAGCGTCGAGGCGACCGTCGGCTGTTTCCGCTTGCGGATACATCAAGAATCCAACAGGTCCGCTTTTTGCGCCGGGAAGGGAAACATCGTGGGCGAAGTTGTAGGCCATCCAGTTCATTTCCCATGACCCGAATAAGCGGGCGCGGGCTTTCTTTACCATGTCGTCGTCGAGTGGACGATTCCCGGGCGGTTCTTCCAGCACCACCTTTCGGACGTCGGCCGGATCGACAGGGACCCATCCGTAGCCCTTCAAGTGAACCTCGGCTCGGCAGTGTTGGGCTTTCGTTACGTTTGGAGTTGCGGGTCCAAGACTCTTGTAACCGAGTTCCGACTTGGCGACCCGGATGCCATAGACGTCGCGAGCCGGGAGGCCAGAGGCGCGAGCGAGGCCGACATAAAGCGCATTGAGGTCCGCGCACTTACCTCCCAGATCTTTGCTCTGCAACATGAAGAGAATGTCGCCGGCGCCGCAGCCGCGCACCTTCGGATCGCGAAACGTGTTTTCCACAATCCACTCGTAGATCGCGCGCGCCTTTTCGACGTCCGTTTTGCTTCCGGCGGTGGCCGCCTTCGCGGTGGTTTTGACAATCCCGTCCGTGGGTATGAGTTTTGTGGGCCGCAAATAGTACGCGAGCTCAGCGGGATTGTCTCTTCCCGCCGCGTTCGGTCTGGAAAAGTCGACGGCAAAGTCCTTGGTCTCGATTCGGCTGGTGAGGGTCACCACCGGCTTTGCCCCGGCCGGAAACTCCGCCATGACGATTCCCAGCCCATCGCTCTTGCTTGCGACCAGCTTGGCCGCGCCCCCTTCCGCATGAAAATCATTCGCAAGAGTTCTTTGAAACGGCGTTGTTCCAAGGAGCGCAGCAGGCAGCCATACTCGTGTGGAACCGGAAGGTTTCAGAACTTCGGCGCGAGTGGTTACTTCAAACGTGCGCCAACCGGGTGCGGGTTCCTGGGCTACTGTCTGATCCATATGAAGAAGCGACGCGCTTACGGCAGCCCCGCTCGCATAAGTCAGAAACTCACGACGGTTCATTACACCCTCCTCCAGAGAGAAATTACGCCTGCGGTCTGGCCAGCGCGCATTTACGGCGGTAGCTCTGACCCAGCGTCAGATAATACCGCAGTTTGGATTCACCAAGGTCAATACCGGGTACAACGCCGTGAGCGTTTTTCCTGCCGAAGTCGGTGGGTAACGGCGGCGGAGTTCTTGCGATGGTTCCCCTGGGTCACGCGGACTCGGCGCAAGATTTCGGGCTGGCGAACATCGAGCAACCGCCCGGTGATCAACAGGCGGTTTCTTTGCGCTGGCTCGATAAGAACAACGATCTGCCACGCAACATGATGAAAAATTCAGCGGAGCCTGCGAGCGGGGCGCTCAATACTCAGTAAGCGCGAGACGGTAGGCCCTGTCAAGTCAGGTTTTTAGCTGAAAAAGTTCTGCGTAATGCCGCTTCCGGTTTCATGGCAACTCCCGCCAGGTGCATTACCGAGTGGAAGGCGCGGGGGATTCGGCGGTGGCGATGGAGCGGCCAATCCAGGCGAAAATGAACAGGGTGAGGCCGCCGATCCATGCGCCAACGCTGAATGTTCGCGAAAAATAATGGGCGGTCAAGACGCCGGCGGCCGTCAGAATCCCCGCGAGGAACAGGAACATGCGCATCCCGTAGAGAGTAGCGAAGGGCAGGTAGTGTGCCCCCACCAGGACCAGCAGGGCCGGAAAAAACAGGTTCAAGTCGTAGAGGCTCACGGGCACAAGAAGCAGCATCGAAAACGGCAGCACGAAGGCGACCTGCATCCCGAGGCTGTGGAACGAATTCTCTCGGCTCACGCGCACGGGCCGGCCCGACAAGCGCAGCAGCATTTGCACGAGCGGAAAGATGAAAAATCCGCCGATGACGGCGGTCAGAATCGAGGCTTTTGGAGTGACCCATGTGCCTAGCGCCGCGGCCGCCAGCCAAATGACGGACGAGACCAGCTGTCCCCAAAAGCCGCCAATGTACACAGAGCGATTTTCGCGTTGCGCATCCTCAATGTGCATGCAAACCTCCGAAACGGGTGGCGTCGCGGCTGGTTACATTAGCACAGCACACCGCGGCACTCACGAACGCACATGGGTGTGGCACGCTCATTGGGCGGCGCATTTCTTCCGATCGTGCCGCTTGGGGAACTGGCTTCACATCCTTCGCCGTTCTTAAGACATGCGAGCGCCAGCGTATCCTAAGCTCCCTCTCGCGACGTCTATGAAATAAATGAGGCGCACACACAAGCCGAACAGCCTAGGGAGTACGCAGCAATTGCGTGTGCGGCAAGGTGGAGAACATGACCAACCGTTTGAGAGTAGCTTCCGTTTGTGTAGCTCTGGCGATGTCGCTGACTTGCGGCTACAGGTGCGCGGCGCAGAAATTCAAACCCGTGCCCCCTGCACCGGTTCCTTCGCGAATCATTGCGGCGAAGAAAGTTTTCATCGCCAACGGCGGGGGAGATGAATCCGTTTTTGATTGGCCTCAATACAGCGGTGGACCTAACCGCTTGTATGACGAGCTCTATGCAGCCCTGAAATCATGGGGGCGCTACGAACTGGCAAGCACTCCCGGAGAGGCGGAGTTGGTATTCGAGATACGCCTGACGAATTTCCAGCCCCATCGATCAGAACCTTTGGGAGAGCAAAACGTTCAGTACGATTCGCAATTTCGGCTGACCATTCGGGACGTCCAAACCCACGAAACCTTGTGGGGATTGACCGAACACGCCCAGACCGCCATCCTTCAAGGGAACCGCGACAAAAACTTCGAAGTGGCGTTGGGGAGAATCCTCGCGGAACTGAAAAGAATCGGTGGTCCAGCGCAGGTTGCCGCGAAGCGCTAGAAACAGAATATTCAGGCTAATAGACCAAACTCCCGATCGGCGAGCCTACCGGTGAAAGGCGTACCCAGAGCCTGGGTACACTCATCCAATCCCGGCAGGAGGGCGTTGAAGAATGCATCACGTGCGGCAGGAGAATTTGCCTTTTGTTGGTAGTTCCTTCGAATTTCGCGGAGTGGAGCAGGGCGACACCGGCGTTTCGGTGTTCCTGTTCTATGGCAAGCCAGGTTCTGAGGGGAAACCCGGTGCAGGGCCAGGGCCGCACCGGCATCCTTATGATGAGATTCAGTTCATCCGGGAAGGCCGCGGAGTGTGGACGGTCGACGGCAAGACCTTCGAAGGCGGCGCGGGAGACATCTTCATCATCAAAGCCGGGGAAGTCCACAGCTTCAAGGCCATTGGCGATTCACCGCTGGTGCAATTTGACATTCACCTCAGTCCCCGCTTCATCCAGGAGAATTTGTAGCGGTTCGCGGTGGTTCGGGCATCAACGCCCTCAAAGTCTCCACCAATTTCGACAGCCCGTCTTGTTTCGCAATGACCGCATCGAACGCGGTTGCTTGAGACTCCTGGCTTCCTAACTCGACCGAACTGAAACCGACAACCTTGACATGGGGCAGTTTGCTGCGCAGGAGCGACGCCATCTCCACGCTGTCGGATATAGGCGCCCGCAGGTGCAGGAGGATCAGGTCGCAGCGACGTTCCGTCGCTTTTTGGATCGCGGACGCGCCATCGTCTACCGTGCCGCACACTTCGTAGGCGGTTGTCGCCTCGATGAAATCCCGAATGGCGCCGCGCACGGCGGCGCTCTCATCCACAACGAGCAGTCAGGGCCGGCGCGCGCTGGTCATAAGCGCGAAAAATTACTACGGTTGCTCGCCAAAGACAATACGGAAATGAGCATTTTTTCGCAGCGATGTACGTGCATGCAAACATCGTGGCGTCACGGCACTCGGCCTGTCCTGTCCGCGCAGCCAACGAAGGGCCGGGCGTGCCGCACCTACCGTACAGCCTCCCACAGGCGCCCACGCCGCCTTGTCGGCCTGGCCCAAGCGCTCCATTTCATGGACCCATATACGACGGATATATGGTCATATCCACTTTAGCGCCTGTCACCCCCTCAAAGGCGCTAGGCTTTCGCCGGGATGGTGGCGGGCTTGGAAAGCTTAAACGTCAGCCGCGTCCTGGCGGAGAGGGTGGAATTGTCTTTCTTGTGTTTTCGATTGCTGTTTTTGGGTTGGTCCTTATCAGAGGGCCGTCGCGAGTTGGTAGCCAAGTCGCAGTAGACTCCATCGACGACGACGGACGCGAGAACCACCTTTAGTTCGTGTTTCTTTACCTCGAGGATGCGGCCTTTGACTTCCGTGCCACGAGGAAGTACGGTCTTTCCGTCTACTTTGACGGACCTCGCAAGGCTGGCCTCGAAAGAATCACCCCAGTGATTCTTGTCGCTGGCGAGGGTCTGGTCGACGGTTGCGGTGATCTTTGTGCCTTTGGGCAAAGTGACGAGGCGGAGTGGTTGCGTCGGGCGGGCAGGGTCAGCCGCGTTGCTGGCAGTCGCGGCTTGGGAGGAATCTCCAGCAGCTTGCGCGGGCTGGCTCGCGCAAACCACGGCAGTCAAGAAGCCCAAAGCCGCGGCCGTAAGCGATAGTTTGCGATAGAGCTGAGAATCGAACATTTCATACCTCCTGGTGGACGTGTAAGAGAGATGCGAGGAGGTGGATGGGCAAACCCCTTCGCCGATCGTGCTGGGAAGTCAATCTATATTGCTGGGTAGGATGACTGGCCCAACGAATGTAATGATTTGCGGTTAGCAAGTCAATCTCCTTTGCGCCATCCTCCTTTGCGCCATAAACCTCCTTATTCACGATTGCAAAAAATGTCCCTCGCGTTGTAGGCTCCATTTCCCTGTGTGTATTTCTCTTGGTTCCGGTTTCTCAGGCTTCATGACCGTAACTTGCCGAACGGAGGCCCGCCCATGCTCAGCGAAAGACAGTTGCGCTTTTTTCTGATTTCCTCTTTGGAAATGTTGCGAGCACACGATGCGAAGCTCAATTCCATCATGGTTGAAATCGCGGCCGTGAGAGACGCCTTAAACGAGATTGGTCCGAGGTACAACGAAGTTCTTGCCCGTCACCGAAAAAAGAATGAGGAAGAAGTGCAGCTTGCCATTGACGGCCAATTGCAACGATTCGACGAGTTAATCCACCAATTGAAAGCTTCTTAGCCATGAGCGCATTTTGCTGCGCTGCCCGCCCTGGGGTAACTCACGCCCCCTGGGGGTGATGCACCCGAGCGCAAATCCAGGTATTCACCGGATTGAAGGGTTAAGGTTCGTGCCTCAACTATTGGCCCTGGTATTCGCGTGACAGGGGGGTGAAGCTTCTTCGGTTTAGCCTCCTGCGTTTGGGGAGAGGATCCCGAGGAGAAGTCACCCCCCGTCTCCTGAACGTCCTCGGCAGGCAATCTCTCCCTGCAAGCAGTCGACTTTTGGAGTTCCCCAATGCTCAAGCAGAACTGCGTCGTAAAGTACATGGATACGTTTGGGATCGAGCATGCTGTAAAAGTTGAGGCGGAAACATTGTTTGAAGCCGCAATCCGTGGGCTGCAGCGGCTCGATTCCAGTTTCGGGGCCGCTTTGTGGGATCGCATGTCGATCACCATTGAGATCTCCGCGGAGCCTACCACGTATGCGGCCATGGTCCAGAAGCTGAAACCGTGGATTCAATCGGAGATAAGTCGTCCACAAGCAAGTCGTGCACAAAAGGAAGTAAGCCCTCCGCGTTTTCCGCTGCCTTCAAGAAATGGCGCAAAAAATTCAAGACATGATTCGGGCAAAATGCGCCGCAGCCTTTGACAGGCTCGGTCGAGACAGTGGGCCACGAGAGAAACCCTCCGGCCCTTTTAAGGGAAACGCCCCAACCCACATCGGGTTTTCATCGGATTGCCTCTCTTCGGAATCGCACGCACTATAGCGGCAAGTCGGGGGTTTCGCTAAAAGGAAAGCGGAATACGAGATCTACAGAACATCCGCGAATTGCCACGAGCCAAATCAGTTGGACACCCGACCGGATCAGTCCTAGGTAGACCCTGACCAGCGAAGGGCCGGTAAGGCATGTTTAGGGACAAAACCGGCAGGAAAGAAAAAAGACTCCCAGTGATGATCCCCGTGACTCTCGAGCCCGTATGGCCTGAGAGCACCGAAAAACGCGAAAGAACTTATACCGACAACATCAGTGCGCGCGGCGCTCGCGTCCGCGCTACTTGTACGTGGCAACCTGGCGAAGAAGCGGAGATTGCTCCTTTGAAGGGAGAACCGCCGATGCGCGGCGAAGTCGTCTATTGCCAGAAGCTTCCCCATGGCAGCTTCTTCATCGGTCTCCGATTCGAGAGTCACATTCCCTGGTCCATTTTGCAGCGGTACAACAACATTCTGATGGTGAGCGTATTCTGAGCAATCTGCCAGCGACATTGCTGCTAAATCGCCGACTGTCTTGGTCGCCGGCATAGGAAAAGGCATAGGGGTCATCGGCCGCAGGAAGCTGGGCATCTCGCACCTCCACGCGAAGTCACCGATTTCCCCAAACCCGCGCCTCCGACTTTGTAAAGACCTCGCCGCCATAAAAGTACCGCCTTGGTTCCGCTGATACGATTCGAGATGACAGGTGTGGGTAGTTGCCGCTCCAAGCAGGAAGTCCACAAAGCTGCCCAGCTGTAACTACTGACAGTTATTTCGGCTCCACGCTTCGATAAGAGTGTTCAACTTCAACCAATCATTGTGCATTTCCTATGAACGATCCGGCCCGTTCCGTCACTATGCGTGGATGAATGGTTGGGAAATAACATGAACTTGCCACAAGGAGCCCCGTGGGACTACAAATCTCAATTCGGGAAGCCGGAGACGTCATTATATTGGACCTTCAAGGAAGATCGACCATCGACGGCGGTGAAAGCCGGTCGCTTGACAGCAGAATGCAAGGATTGATCGCCATCGGTGTACGCAAGATGCTGCTGAATCTAACGGACCTGACGCAGGTTGACAGCACCGGACTCGGCATCATCGTTAAAACTTACGTTTCTCTCAGAGACCAAGGCGGAGCCCTGAAATTGCTCTGTCCAGTTGGCCGCGTGCTGGAGGTGCTGAAGGTAACGCGGCTCCTAGAAGCAATCCCTTCCTTTGAGGAAGAGACCCAAGCCCTGGCCAGTTTTCGGCCTCTGAGCCGCTTCGCGCGGCCGTGAATTGCAGAAAGCGGGCCCGCTCGCAGGTGGATATGGTCGGCGGGCGATTTTCGCTAGCCATTCCTCAGGGTTTTTGGGTGGCTCTTGCGTCGGCTTCTTTCTTTGCCTCGGCGTTCATCTTCTTGGCTTCTTTTTTCTCTACGCCTAGTTTTTCCAATGCCGCGACAACGTGGTTTTTCGTGCCGGCAATCTTTTGCGCCAGGCCGGCGGGATCCATCTCAATCTTGCGGTCTTTCAGAGCCCTGGAGAGATTCTCAATCCGATAGAAATCGTAAACCGTGAGGCCGGGGATGGCTTGCTTGGCAAGCTCATACTGCTTCTGCTCGTCGGGGTTCAGCGCCGTGGACGCATCAAGGGCATACGCCGCGCCGCCTGTGCTTCCCCGCGGACGCAACACCGAAGGATTATTGGGAGACCCCGCGACTCGCCCCGGGGTGCGAGGCGGAGTGCTCTGCGCCATAGCCGGCAGACCGGCGGCGATGAAAAGGGCGATGAAAAGAAGGATTCCCGACATCGATTTCATTTGCATCCTCCTAATCTTTCAACACCGACGCGGGCGCTTTCTCACGCTTCGGCTTCAGGCTCCCAAAGTAGCTGAGCTGAAGGAACGGGCTGAGTTTCGGAGCGTAAGGAGTCAAACCTCCCGCAGCGCCGAACCGCAAGCCCCATTCCTGATTTTTCCCCAATGCAACATCGAAGGCAAACAACGCAGACGCGGACGAAGGCCCTAGTTTGGAGGAAGACTGAAGATCGGTTTCTCCTTCCACGGCCCACCTACCCTTCGCGTCCAGGTAACGCTGAAGGTTTGCTGTGAACAATGCGCTCTGCGTGCTGCCGCCGGAGGAGAGGTTTGCCGAAACGGCCCCGGCGTTTACAAAAAAGTTCCCATGTGCCAAGGGATGGTTGTAGGTTGCCTTGAATTGATGAACCAATTCCTTGCTTTCCAGAGTCCCCGGGACTGGCACGGTGGAGAGGTAGTCGATGGTGATTGCCGGATTTTTCCTCGCGCGGCACTCGCCGGGTTTGACGGGTTGATGGTGAGAAGTCCAAAGCGTCAGGTGCCCCTCAAATCCCAGGTCGCCCGTGCCGCTCGTTATGCCGGCGGCGCTGTGATTTGCCACAAAAGTGTCGTCGTCAACGCCAACGGCCACTCGGCACCAGGGCCTGTAAACAAAGGACGCAGGTCCGACAAACCCGGGGAAGATGGTCCGTTTCCTGTCACCAGACGAGTAGCTGACGCCATACGTCGCGGCGAAGTCGCCCGCATTGATTTGAGCCAGCAGGGTTGTGCCAGAGCCGAGCGCAAGGGCACTCGCGAGGAGAAAAACACGCAGGTTCATAGCGCCTCACAAAAGCATGGCGCCGGGCTTTCCGAATCCTACGATAAATCCTTGAACGGCACGAGCCTCATTTTACGGCGGCGGCCACAACGCGAGTTGGATTGGGCGACGTGCCAGAGGGTGGAGATGACCAGGCGATTGCTACCGACGCGATACCGGATGGAATACGGAGCGCCTCCGATGATCGGTTCACGAATGTCCAACTGCAAACGGCGAACGGTCAACCTCTTGTTGTGGCAGGCTGCCGGATCGATCGAAAACGCCGCAAACGGGAAAAGAATTTGTCGGCGGAGGCAATGTCGCGGGCGATTTGCACGCGGAGTTCTTCGGGGCCGGCGAATTTCTTTTCATCGCGAATGCGCTCCCAGAAGCGCACCTCGATGTGTTTCGGGGAAGGAAATGTAGCACCGGGCTTTAGCCCGTCCCCTTCCGACGCAGGCGCGGAGACCGACGCCA
>Ga0126373_10003578_pt1 | contig 11679 bp, 11 predicted proteins | sample PanSoiMetPlot_11_FD_92545 | JGI IMG/M metagenome (GOLD analysis project Ga0126373, IMG submission 92545) | Tropical forest soil microbial communities from Panama - MetaG Plot_11 | ecosystem: Environmental > Terrestrial > Soil > Tropical forest > Bulk soil | place: Panama | collected 2016-02-17
CGTTGGGAGTTGTTCTGCCGGAATAGGCAGCTTGCCGGCACGCCACAGGCGCCACGCGGTCTGATACGCCAACCCGTTCGCCTTTGCCCATGCTGAAAGCTTCATTCCGTCGGTATAGATGCCCATATTCGAATAGGCAATACCACGATTAAGGTAAACTGCTATGATCCCTTGCACATTGTCGCATGCGTGTGTCCGCTCCTTGCGGAGGAACGGACCTAGGCCGGGACGCCCAGACACTCCGCCGAGAACCGTTAGGTCTCGATGGTGTCATTCATTTGAGCTGATCGGCGACCTTGTCGATTCCAGTTTTGGCGCATGCCTCGTCCTTTTCGCCGCCCGGGGCGCCGGAGACTCCGACTGCTCCAATGATTTCGTCACCGGCTTTGATCGGCAGGGCGCCCGCTAGTGCGATCACACCCGGTAGAACAAGTTGAGCCTTGACAGGATCCCCGGCCATGCGTGTGGCAAACTCGGCGGACGGAACCCGGAAGGTGCGCGCCGTATAGGCCTTGCGCTGGCTGTTCTCGAATGTGTGAGGGCTTGCGTTATCGTCTCGCAACGCCACCCGGACCTGTCCGGCTCGATCGACGACGGTGACCGAAACATGGAAGCCGTTGGCACGGCACGACTCGAGCGCGCTCTGCGCAATGGTCATGGCAAGCCCAAGCGATATATTGCGCTCGGCAAGCACACCTTGCGCGCTCGCAGGTAATGACAACGTCGTTGCGGCGGCAGCGACCGCAAGCAGGTACGGTGGCTTCAACATCGTCCTCTCCATGGAACAAGGATGTAAACGACCCCACGGCTAAAGCCGGGGGCTTTCTGGAGCCCTGCATCATGGTGGTTGGACCACCACAACACCGACCTCTAGGATGGCTTACTGCACCCCCAAATGCGGACATTCTACGAGGGTCCCGCTCCGCGTCGATTTCGATTTTACGTCGGGGCCTATCCCAACAATGCCATATCGAAATTTCAGACAGCCCATTCGGGTGTGTACGCCGAACGGCGGAGACTTAACCCCGATGGTCGTTCATATCAAGGCGCTTTCCTCCCCAGCCCTAAAGGGCGGGGCTTTCACGCGCGCATATCGGTGAATCGATCTTACTTGGTCTTAACGCTACTCGCAGTCAAAGCGCGGCTTGGTGCCTGATTGACCAAACTGAGCTCGAGCAAACGTTGTGGCTGCACGGACCAGTCGTAGGCCCAATGGCTTGCAGCCGGGCATGAGGGTCGAGCGGTCTCAACGCGGCGCACGCGGCAGACATGCGCGATCAGTTCCGCGGTGTCGTCGGTCGGGGCCGGGCGCACCCCATCGGTTAGCGGGAGTTCCGCTCAGCGCCGCAGCACGCCCTTGACGCGCTCTCGGAATTGCAAAAGTCTCGCCGAAATTTCGTCCTGCCGATCGGCAAAACGCAACGAGGGGATGGGAATGGAAATGGCGACCGGCCTGCCGAACCAATCGAGCAGCGCCGTGCCCACCGCCGTGATGCCTTGGCGGTGCTCTTCAAAATCAAAAGCCAGATGCGTTTGACGAGTCCTGCCAAGCTCGTGCATCAGCCCGTTGTGGTCGGTCAAAGGATGATCAGGGTGCTCGGCGGTGCTCTTTTCAACCAGTTCGAGCACGTCTGCTTCGGCCATGCACGCGAGGATCGCCTTTCCGTTTGCGGTGCAGTGAAGCGGGAAGCGTTCGCCGACGGCGGACATGGCCACCAGTCGTTGGCGGCCCGGCACCTGGTCCACGAAGACGGCTGAGCCGCCCGAGAGCACGGCGAGATCGACGGTCTCGCAGACGTCCTCACTGAGAGCCCGCAGGTGCGGGCGCAGTAATGCGAGGCTGCTCGATCCTACGGCAGCAGCAATCCCAATCAGTCCTGCGCCGATGCGCACCCCGGGGTTCGGGCCCGTCGTCGTTACGAAATTCTCCATTGCCAGCGCGGCGACGATGCGTTGCACCGTTGACCGGGAGAGACCGGCAGCTTTGGCAATCTGGCCAAGGCTGAGCCCGTCGGGGCGCCGCTCCAGCACCCTTAGGATCGCGGCGGCGCGAGCGATGACCTGAATACCGCCTGAATGATCCTTGCCGCGCGAAAGACCGGCGGGTCGGGCGGAGACGTCGGGCAAGTCGCGCACGGGATCCTGCCGCGAAACCATGGGCATTGACGCTCCATCCACATCGCGATACATGTGTATCGGAATATAGAACACAAGGACGGCGACGTCATCGGCCGGCGTCCGGGGAGCGAGAGGAGGGCAGGAATGTCGGTCACGATTCGCGGCATCCATTTCCAAGCCAACCGCGACAATGCGATGGGTCTTGAGTTCTACAACCTGTCGCATCGTTTCGGATTCCAGTCTCCTAATTGGCCGTATTTCGAAGACGTCAAGATTGAGCGCATTCACTACATGGCCAAATCCGGCGTGCTGTCGCAGCGCATCACCACAAGCATGCACAACACGACGCATATCGACGCGCCCGCCCACGTGGTGCAGGGGACGCCCTTTATTGACGAAGTGCCGCTTCCCCATTTCTTCGGCTCGGGCATCGTGGTTTCGATCCCCAAGAAGAAATGGGAGCCCATCACCGACGATGATCTCGAAAAAGCCGCCGGCAGGCACATCCGGCCGGGCGACGTCGTCATCGTCAATACCGGTTGGCACCATCTCTATGAGGACAGTGAGGACTATTTCTGCTACGCGCCGGGATTTGTTCCCTCGGCGGGCGACTGGTTCGTTGAAAAAAGGGTGAAGGTCGTCGGCCATGATACCCAGGCCAACGATCATCCGCTGGCAACGGCTATTGGCCCACACCGCAACGGTCCGCTTCATCCGCACCTGGCCGAGGAATACAAGGAATGGTCGGGCGGGCGCGATTGGAAAGCAGACCACCCGGAATGGGAGCCGGTGCACCGCAAGCTCTTCAAGCATGGCATTCTCGGCATCGAGAATGTCGGCGGTGAGCTTGACGCCGTGACGGGTAAGAGGGTCACGTTCGCGTTTTTCCCATGGAATTGGGATCGCGGTGACGGCTGCATCATTCGCCTCGTCGCCATCACCGACCCCAAACAGTCTTATCGCATCGAAAAAGGCGAGGCGCTGTGATGTTCGTGAAGCGCTTCGCGGACGCCAAGCCTTATAGCGCGCCGAACCATCGCGATGTCCGTTCCCTGCGGCTGCAAGGCTTCGAAGCCGGAGGCCCCACCCATCAATGGGTGGGTTTGTCGCACTTTTTGCCTGGAGGTGGCGCTGGTCCGGACTCGACGCCGATCGAGAAGATCTACGTGATTCTCGGCGGGCAAATGACGGTGATTGTCAACGGCCAAGAGACGGTGCTCGGTCGGCTCGATTCCTGCACCATTCCGGCCGGAGAGGTGCGTGAAATCGTCAACCGCGGAAATGAGATCTGCACTATGCTGGTGGTGATGCCATATCCGCCCGGAGCGCCCAATGAACGATGATCTGCGCAATCCGACGTCGCTGTTCGATATCAGCGGCAAGGTCGCCATCGTGACCGGCGCCTCCGGCGCGTTCGGTGCTCATGCGTCCAAGGTCCTGGCGGCGGCCGGTGCGCGTCTGGTCATCGCGGCCGGCAACAAGGCTGAACTTGACGTGGTTGCTGCCCAATGCCGCGATCTGGGTGCCGACGTGGAGGGGCTCAATGTTCGCCCCGACTCTGAGCGAGCGTGTGAGGAAATCACCAACAGGGCCACGGCGCGCTTCGGCGGTGTTGATATTCTCGTCGTGGCGTCGGGCAAGAACGATGTCGCGAAAATCGTCGACATGACGCCGGCCCGGTTCCTCGATGTGATGGACGCCAATGTTACGCAGTCCTGGCTCATGGCGCGCGCCGTGGGCCGGCAGATGCTCAAGCAGGGAAGCGGAAAGATCATCCTGATGTCATCGGCCCGCGGCCTGCTCGGTCATCCCGCCGGCTACACGGCCTACTGCGCTTCCAAGTCGGCGATTGACGGGATCACCCGGGCGCTTGGCTGCGAATGGGGCGGCTCGGGAATTACCGTCAACGCCATTGCGCCGACCGTGTTTCGTTCACCGCTGACCGCCTGGATGTTCGCCGATGACGAAAAGGCCCAAGACATTCGCAAGGGCTTTCTCACCCGCGTGCCGAAGGGGCGGCTGGGAGAACCCGCGGATCTGGCCGGGCCGCTGTTGTTCCTCGCGTCGCGCGCCTCGGACTTTTACACGGGTCACATCCTCTATGCCGATGGCGGCTATACGGCCGGCTAACTATGAGCGCCACGAACAAAGTCGCAGTGATTGGCGCGGGCCTCATCGGACATGGCATCGCCCAGGTCTTTGCCGTCCATCACCATGCCGTCGCGATCTTCGATACCAATCCTAAAGTCCTGGAAACGGTCCGCTCGCGAATCCAAACAAATCTGTACGATCTCGGAGAGGACCGATCGGCCCTCGATCGTCTGAATGTCTGCCCGGTGCTGGAACAAGCCGTCGCCGGCGCGGATTTCGTGGTCGAGGCGGCCCCAGAGGACCTCGAGCTCAAGCGCAAGCTGTTTCAGGCCATAGAGGCAGCTGCCCCGGCAGCGGCGATCCTGGCCAGCAACACCTCTGTCATCCCCATCACGCAGATCATGGCAGGGCTTGCGGACCGTACACGATGCCTGGGAACCCACTGGTGGAACCCGCCATTCCTCATCCCGCTGGTTGAAGTGATCGAAACCGAGTGGACCGCGCCCGACGTTGTCGACAGAACCATTGCGCTGCACACGGCGATTGGCAAAACGGCCGTACACGTCAAGCGGGATGTCGCCGGCTTCGTCGGCAACCGCCTGCAGCACGCCTTGTGGCGCGAAGCGATCGCCCTGGTCGAACAAGGGGTCTGCGATGCCCAGACCATTGACACCGTCATCAAGGCCAGTTTTGGCCGGCGGTTGGCTGTGCTCGGCCCGCTGGAAAATGCCGACTTGGTCGGGACCGACCTTACCCTCGCGGTCCACAAGCTCGTCCTTGGGGCCATCGACCGCCGGCCGTACCCCTCACCCTATCTTGAGAGGCTTGTAGCCGACGGCCGCCTCGGCATGAAATCGGGTCAGGGTTTTCGCAATTGGAATACCGACGAGATCGCTGCCCTCCATGCGCGAATGACCCGACATCTTCGGGACGCCCAGGTGCGCGACGCCGCCGAAAATCCCGCATCCTAACCTTGACTGAGGGAGCCAAGGGTCAATTCGGTCCGCAGCCAGAATGCCGGCACAGGCGTTATGGAAGGAGGTTTTCTCATGGAGCTTCATGAGGCCAACGATCTCTTAAACCCCGGTTATTTGCCGTTTGAGTCAGGCTATAGAGACCTCGCCGACGGCAAGCGGCTGGTGGCCGCGCTGACTCGCATGCCCGGGTGCCGGGCAAAAATGCTCCACTGGTGGTTTTCCTGGCTCGGCGGCACGGACCAATACAAACTATGGCACCCGACTGATCACGTCTTCAGTGATTGGGAAAACCGGCGCGACGGCAATTATATTGGCGCCTCGCACCTCGTTCATGAATACCTGGCTGGTCCCAGCGGTCCTCTCTACAAACTCCGGATCAATTTTCACGACCCGGTGGAATTGTTCGATCCGCAACGATACCACCAATCGGGTGCGATGGCGGTCTGCGCCCGTATTGGTGACCTAACGCATCCTGTCAATTTTGCTCGCATGACCCACTTCGTTCGCAACACCGACTATGGATGTGAGATGCGGAGCCGGTTCTGGCTCGGGCTTATTGAAAGCCGGGACGCCGGTGTGACGCTTTCAGAGGATCAGATCAGGGCGCTACGGGAGAGCAATGTCAACGAGGAACTCGCTCGGCGGCTGCACCAACACGCGACCGAGGAAATGGGGTACCTCGCGGAGCTTTTGCCGACGCTCTACCGGCGCGTGACCCTGGACAACGCGCTTTGAGGGGGGCCATTTGTCGCCCGAGCGGCGCGGCGAAAAGCTGGCGGATTGCGTGGGCATGAAGACGAAGGAGAGATACGATGAACTGCCAAAGACCTACTGCCGTTAAATGGCATCGAGCCAAATGCCCGCGGCGCCGGGTTGCAATCGGGGCTCGCGCCGGCTCCGCGCTCGTTGCGCTCGTGCTCTATAGCGCCGCCGCCTGCGCGGCCGATGACATCGTCGTGGGCGCCTCGATCCCATTGAGCGGGCCCCTTGCCGGATTCGGAAGCTTCCAACAATGGGGCTATAAGCGGGCGGTCGATGAGGTGAACAAAGCCGGCGGCATCGCCATCGATGGTAAGAAGTTAAATGTTAGGTTGATCCTCCGCGACGACAAGACCGACCCAAACGTCACCGCCAGCAATACCGAAACCTTGATCTCTCGCGATCACGTAACCGCTATTTTGGGATCGTGCACCCCGGTGTTGGTCAACGCCGGTGCGCTGGTTGCCGAGCGACATCGGATCCCCCTTGTCACCGCCTGCGATCCGCTAGAAGCCTTCAAATCAGTACGCAAGTGGAGTTACGCTTGGGATCTGTTCTTCCACGAGCCAGACCTCGCGGCCGCGCCGTTCCGTATGCTTGAAGCCTTCAAGGTTCAGACCAACAAGCGCGTCGCCATCCTGCACGACAATGGACCGGATGGCCAAGTGGTCGGCGGTCAGGTCTGGCCCGAAATCGCCAAGTCGACGGGTTATGAGGTCGTACAAAACTCCTCATTCCCGGTCGACAACACACAGTTCACTTCGCTGATTGCTGAAGCCAAGAGCAAGAACGCAGACATTGCGCTCGTCGACGCCATTACCCCGCAGGCTGTCGCGCTACGCAAGCAAATGGCTTCAGCGAATTTTACCCCGAAGGTCCTGGTTATCGAAAAGGGTGGGGAGCCAGTGCAGTTCGCGCAAGCACTCGGTAAGCTGTCTGACGGCGTGCTGGTCGGCGGCTACTGGGATCCGAGTTTCCCATATCCGGGCGCTGCGGATTTGGCAAAAGCCTTCGAAAAAGAGACGGGTCAAACGTCTAGCCAGCATATCGCCGACAGCTATGCGGCCGCTCAGGTCTTGCTTGACGCGATTGCAGTTGCCGGATCGACCGATGCGCAGAAGATCAATGAGGCGATCGCCAAGACTGACAAAACGTACGTCGTCGGACCTATCAAGTTTGACGAGAACCACACTTCGAAATTGCCCATTGTCGAAGACCAGTGGCGCTCCGGCAATACGGCCGTCGTATGGCCGAGCGAACGCGCCACCGGCAAGTTTTTATTTCCGCTGCCGTGAGGACCGGCAGCGATCGTGGTAAAGAAGAGCTGAGGTGATCTCAGGATAAGCAACGTGCCGAGCGTGGAATTGATTGCCAGCAGTCTCGCATCCGGTTTCTTGCTCGGAGGAATCTTGGCACTCACCGCGCTTGGCCTGTCGCTCGTCCTCGGCGTGATGCGGCTCGTCAACCTGGCGCATGGAGAGTTCCTGATCGCCGGGGCCTATGCCGGCCTGTTCCTTGTCAAATATACGGGCATTGATCCTCTTCTCGGATTGCTGGTGATCGGGGGTGTTATCGGGCTGCTCGCCCTGCCGATGCATCAGTTTTTGCTGATGCCGCTCGCTGGAAAAGGCCCGGAGGCGCCGATGATGACCACCTTCGGGGTTTCGATCATCTTGCAAAACGCCTTCGTCCTGGCCTTTAGTGCCGACACCCGGGCGATCGAGCGAGACTACGCCAACGTGGCGTTGACCCTGGGGCCGGTCACCGTGGCGCAGATTTACGTCATCGGCTTTGCGATTTCCGCATCGGTCGTCGGAGCGGTTCATATTCTGATTGCCTACACGGCGTTTGGGCGTGACCTGCGGGCGAGCGCGGCAGACGCCGATGCAGCGGCGACGATCGGCGTCAATGTGCGTCGGGTCCACGCTTTGACGTTTGCCCTGGGAGCGGGTTGCGCCGCACTCGGCGGGACCCTGATTGGCATCGCCTTCGCATTTACGCCCGTCAGCGGCGCCACCTACCTGCTGACGGACTTTGCGATCGTGGTCTTGGGTGGGCTCGGAAACATCCTGGGGACCCTCATCGGCGGCATCACGCTCGGCGTATTGCAAAGTATCGGCGGCGTCGTGCTCGGCGACGGCTATCGGGACCTCGTCGGTCTCGCTTTGTTTCTTGTCGTATTGGCTTTCCGGCCGCAAGGGTTGCTCGCCGCGAGTCGTTCCTGATCATGGCAGCGCAAATCGCATCGACGCGCAGCTTAAGCGTGGGGGCAGGCAGCGCAGGCATAGTTGCCACGGCGCTCCTTCTCCTCGGCCTCGGTGCCATGATCTTTGCGCCCCGCGTGGTGGGTGAATACGGCACGGAGATTGGTTTTCGCGCGCTGATTTATCTGACGCTTGCGGAAGCCTGGAACCTGCTTGCCGGATATGGAGGACTGGTTTCACTTGGCTCGTCTTCTTTCGTTGGGATCGGCGCGTATATTCTGATGGGCATGTTGAATGCCGGCGGCTTCGGGATCGTAACGGCATTGACGGCGTCCGGATTGGGAGCGGCGGCGCTTGCCATTATGGTGTCACCGGCGGTCTTTCGGTTGCGGGGACTGTATTTCACCGTCGGCACGTTGGCGCTCGGTGAGGCCCTGCGGCTGTTCATGATCAACGTTTCATATTTCGGCGGCGCGACCGGAATTTTCCTAAAGTCCAATCCGCCGCCTACCGAGGTGCTGTACGTCTATGCGGTCGCCCTGGCGGGGATCGCGACCCTGGTCATGGAAATCTACACCGGAACTCGATTTTCGATCCTGCTGCGATCGGTGCGCGATGATGAGGATGCGGCATCCCAGGTCGGGGTGCGGGCTTTCCGGGTAAAACTCTTGGCGTTTGCCGTGGCGAGCTTGCTGATGGGCGCGGCAGGCGGCTTGCAGGCGCTCAAGCTCGGTGCCATCGAACCCTATGGCATGTTCGGATTGCAATGGTCGATCGACACTCTGTCGATTGTGATCATCGGAGGGCTCGGGGTTCGCTTCGGGCCGATCGTCGGAACCATCTTCGTGATTGCGCTCGCAGAAGCGCTCGCCGATTATCCGGAATTGCACTTGGCCATGACAGGCGTCATTTTAATATTGGTGATCCGATTTGCTCCCAAAGGACTCTGTGGATTGGGACAAGACGTGTGCCGCTTGTTGATCGGGCGATGGGATCGCCCCGGGATGCCACGAGCGGGCGGCGCGCTCCCATGAAACCCGGCGAGGACGTGACCTCCGCGAGTGACAGGATTCTCTTGCGGGCCGCGGGATTGACCAAACGCTACGGCGGCGTTGTGGCGATCGATCATGTCGACCTCACTCTGCGCTCAGGAGAGGTTTGCGGGATCATCGGCCCTAATGGAGCCGGCAAGTCGACGCTGGTCGGCCTGCTCGGGGGTGCCCTTAGCCCCACCGCAGGTCGCATCCATTTTGATGGCTCTGAAGTGACGAGCTTGCCAGCGAGCGAGCGCGCGCGGCGGGGAATTGGTCGGACCTACCAGATCCCGCGACCGTTCCTCGATATGACTGTCGAGGAGAACCTGCTCGTTGCTCAATATTCGCTGTCGCCTCTGGTCGGAACGCGAGCCGCGTATGCTCAGTGTCGCTCCGTGCTCGAGCGAACCGGGCTCGCCGACGCGGCAAAAATGCCAGCGCGAGCCCTTCCCCTGCTTCGTCGCAAGCGCTTGGAAGTCGCCCGGGCCCTGGCGCTACGCCCAAAATTGCTACTGCTCGATGAAGTCGGCGCCGGTCTGATCGACGCTGAAGTCACTGAGTTGATTGGCTTGATCCATTCGCTGGTCAAGGAAATCCCTACGATCGTCATCATAGAACATGTGATCCGCCTCGTCAGAGAGTGCTGCCAGCGTCTCGTCGTCCTCGACTTCGGTCGGCAATTGGCGCAGGGGCTTACCTCTCAGGTGCTGGAAAGTGACGAAGTGGCTGCGGTCTACTTGGGCACGGGTCACGGATCGTTGAAGGCTGGCCCCAGCGAGAGAGCGTCTTCGGCTCGGGCGAGGCTTGCGCAAGGCGGCCAACGAGCAGGAAGTCTAGCCGGCATGGTCGGCGCCGGAGAACCAAAGGCCAGCGGCGCGGCGATGCCGCTACTGAGACTCGAAGCCATCTCCGCTGCCTATGGGCAGGCCAAAGCCCTCAACGGCATCGACCTTGTGGTCGAAGCCGGCCAGGCCATCGCTATTTTGGGAAGCAACGGAGCAGGCAAGACAACACTCGCGAAGGTGATCAGCGGCGCGATCAAGCCTTCGTCAGGATGCATGCTGCTCAATGGCGAAGACGTGACGGGTCGGTCCGCCCATGTCCTCGCCGCCAGGGGGATAGCGCACTGCATGGAGGGCCGCCGCATCTTCCAGCCGTTGACAGTCGAAGAGAATCTGCTGATTGCGGCGCGCGGGGTTTCGGCGATTGAGCAACGCCGGCGCCTCGAGGAAATGTATCTGTTGTTTCCCGCGCTGGCGGAACGCAAAGCTGCCTCGGGAACTGCGATCTCCGGGGGGCAGCAACAAATGTTGGCCATTGCGCGCGCCCTCATGGCCAAACCTCGTCTGGTTATCTTCGATGAAATCAGCCTAGGTTTGAGCCCGATCGTGGTCGACCGCATCTACCAGGCGCTCGGCGAACTGCGTGCAGCCGGGCTGACCATGTTGATCGTCGAGCAGGACATGGACCGCGTGCTTGACCTAGTTGACTACGTCCACGTGCTCGAGCACGGAAGCTTCGCACTGTCAGGTTCGCCACCAGAAGTCAAGGCTAACCCGCGGCTGCGCCACCTCTATATCGGGGCCGCTGACTGACATCAAAGGAGAAAGAGACCAGCGGCGTCTCCCATTGATGCCAAGGTAATCGTCCGACGAGATAACCGCGGACTGCCGGCGCAAAATCGCGAACAAGGTGTGTGGTGGGCGACGTTCGGATTTGCCGAAGGCTCGTTCGCGCAATCGATATTGGCTCGGCGCCAATTTTCACTTGCCCCACCCCAGCGCCCCAGCGTGCTGATTGGTGCGACGTTGATGTTTGATTAACCAATTAGCTCAAAGCAAGAGCGGCAAGCCGCCAAGAAAAACCACTGTTGTGTGTTAAAAGCTGGCAGGGGGTTAAGCGGACTCCAGAGGAGGGGAAGCCAATGAATTGCCGTTTTTTGCTGCGTTGCATCGTCGCCGTCACGCCCATTGTGCAATCGGTGTCGACGAAGGCTGCCGATTTGAGTCGGCCGATCACCTCAGTCCCTTATGTGGCACCTTCGTTCAGTTGGACTGGCTTCTATATCGGTCCCAATATCGGGGCCGGCTGGGAGAACTTCAACATTACTGATACGCTCAGCGGTCTGAGTTTCGGTTCGAATACGCGCAGTGCTTTCGTTGGTGGTGGCCAAGTTGGCTTCAACTATCAGGTAAGTCCCATCTTTGTTCTCGGTGTCGAAGGTTTGTTCGATGACGTTGCGACCAACAACAATAGCGGGGCTACGGCTGGCGTTCCGGGTATCGGCTTAGTCAGCGCTTCGGCGCAACCGGATTGGGTTTCGACACTTGCGGGGCGCATCGGGTTTACCGGCCCTGGCTTTGACCACTGGCTGTTTTACGCCAAAGGTGGTGGTGGTTGGGTTCAGGCCAGCACCACCATCAACGCACCTGTCGCAACTTTCAGCGAATCGAGAACCACCAGCGGCTGGATGGCCGGCGGGGGTATCGAATGGGC
>Ga0126373_10003579_pt1 | contig 11677 bp, 8 predicted proteins | sample PanSoiMetPlot_11_FD_92545 | JGI IMG/M metagenome (GOLD analysis project Ga0126373, IMG submission 92545) | Tropical forest soil microbial communities from Panama - MetaG Plot_11 | ecosystem: Environmental > Terrestrial > Soil > Tropical forest > Bulk soil | place: Panama | collected 2016-02-17
CAAGTAGTGTGCCCATCCAGGGAGGCCTGGTTCTAGAGGGAAACGGGCGGCCCATCGAGCCAGCGGCGAGTTCGAGTCGAGTCAGCGGTTTTTCACTTGTTGATATATTCCTTTCCTGGCTCGAGCCGGCGACCACAGCCGTTCTGGAAAAAGAAATAAGGTATCTGTATCGAAGCCCCAGGGCCTTTCTGATCTTCATTGGCCCGCTGCTTGGTACTGTCGTTTTTATCACACCGACGCGCCTCGGTAGCATTGCAGCGCAGGCTGACGACTACCGGCTGGCAGTCATTGTACTCTACTCCATCATTCTGGATACTCAGTTTTTTAGCAACGCATTCGGATTCGACTGGCACGGCGCGAAGCTATATTTTCTTGCTCCGATCAACGGGAGGTCGGTTTTGATCGGGAAGAACCTGGCAGCAGTATCGATTATGTGCGTCCAGATCGCGCTCATCATGATAATCTTCTCAGTGTTCAACGGTTGGATTGGACCTATTGCTCTAGTGCATGCGGGATTCGCCTTTGTTATTGCGGCACCTCTGAGTCTGGCCCTGGGCAACTATTTATCAGTGCTTTACCCACGGGCCGTTGATTTCTCCAAGGTATACGGGCGATCGTATTCAGGTATTTCCCAGTTAGTAATGTTCCTCGACCTTCCCATGATGGCTTTAATAGCCGGAGCGGGACCTCTGTTGGGTTGGATCCTAGATTCCCCGACCGTTACGTATGCGGTGTTCGGAATCGAAGCTGTTATGGCAGCCCTCGTGTATTGGGTTACTATAAGCAGCGCGGGCCGGTTAATGGACGGACGTGCTGAAGGCTTTCTCCAAAGTCTCGTCGTTAGAAAGTAAAAACACGGGACAGAGTGAGAGCTGGAAGCATGGCCCTCCAGATGATATATTAGATGCCGTGCTTTACAGAAAACCTAGTGTCGGTCAGCAAACAAGCGCATATTGTGGCAGATGCAAGCTGGAGCGAACCCATACGATAGCGGCCATGGAGCCGGACGGTACGATAAAGAAGGTTTCCTGCACGATGTGTGGGAGCTATCATAACTACAGCCGCAATAGCAAAACATCCAACCAAAACGGCGGGTCCAAGGCAGACGGTGGAACCAGAAAGTCCCGGTCAACTCGTCCCGTGCAAGATCTATCGCGATCAGGCCGGCCCGCCAGGCCATATCAGATGAGCGCGTGTTTTATGGAAGGCGACCTCATCAACCATCCGAAGTTCGGGTTGGGATGCGTTGAAACTATAAAACCTCCCAACAAAATCGAGGTCAGGTTCCAGGAAGGTAAAAAGATCCTGCTGCACAACACTGCTGCGCTTCCTTAAGTTTAGCCTTTTGCAGGATCTCGAGACTCACCCGCCTTTGCTTGCAGCGAGGGTGAGGTGTGCAGGTAGCAGCCTTGCACTGATCGGTTTCGTTCCTTTTGTTTGATTGGAACGCCGGCCAGAGCGGGTTAGGAGTGCTTTATTCGCTGCTGCCGACCGCGCATGGTGACGCGGATCAGACCTCGAGCCCTGCTCCGACCTGGCCTCCGGTTCCATCCAACCACGAATGTGGCCTGATTCCGAGCGTTGCCAAAAAGCTGTTTGATCTCGTATAAGTCATCTATGCCGCGGACTCCGCACGTTGAGAAACACTTCACATCGAGCAACACTGTTCGCGATATAGTGATCGGCATGTCAGATGGACTCACCGTGCCGTTCGCGCTTGCAGCCGGCCTTTCGGGGGCTATTGCGGCGACTGGAATAATTGTAACTGCCGGGCTGGCCGAGATATCAGCCGGAGCCATCGCGATGGGGCTGGGTGGATATCTAGCGGCAAAAAGCGACGCGGAACACTATGCTAGCGAAATGAGGCGCGAGCATCGCGAGGTCCAGGAGATACCTCAGGAGGAACAGGAAGAAGTAGCTCGTGTGTTCCGGGCTTACGGACTTGGCGCTGAAGAGATATCGCCGATTATCAAGGCGCTGACGGCTCATCCCCAATCCTGGGTTGATTTCATGATGAGGTACGAGCTCGGACTGGAAAAACCAGACCCGCGCCGGGCCCTCAACAGCGCCCTGACTATCGCACTGTCTTATGTTGCAGGCGGGCTGATCCCGCTTTTTCCCTATATCCTGCTGCACACGGCCAGAAATGCACTGACTTTATCAGTGGTAGTCACCGTTATGGCCCTGTTCGTATTCGGTTACGTTAAAGCCCGCTTCACGGGGGTTCGCCCTTTTAAGAGCGGGATACAAACGGTTCTGATCGGAGGCCTTGCCGCCTCCGCCGCTTTTGGGTTGGCTCGACTTATTTCAGACTGATCGGATCTCTCAAATCGAAACTAAGGGACAGAGAAGGTAGCAGGCGTGCCGGGGATGCCAGCAAGGAGCGGCGCTCACAAGTGTATCGACTCCGACCTACTTCTCGTCTCGAAAAGGAGAGGCTGTTGGGCGAGACTTTCGCGCCTTGAACTCCTCAACCCAAGATTGAGCGGTGTGCATAAAGTCGTTCACTGCAGGCCGTGCAGCCGGTTTCTTCTCTTCGGTTCTTCCTTGTCTGATATCTTCAGCTTTAATCAGCCTTATCCCCATTTTCTGACCACCTCAAACTTCCTGCTATCATCTCGAATGGATAACACCCCAGCCGGTCAATGAATAGCCTCCCGTAAGAAAGGGCAGGAGAAAACGCGTCCATCGTACTCAAAATGCCTCTTCCGTCTAAGTGCCTCAGGGCCTAACTTCGATCCAATTGCCTCCCGCTCTACCTTCCATCAAACCCCGTCCTGCCGTAAACCGAGCAATTGCTATGCCGCGCCACTTTTTGCTTCGAGAGCAGTCGCCTGGGTGCTTGCAACAACCAAATTTCAATGGAATATAACCCGTATTTGCCAGTAGCGTTGACCTTCTCGGAGCCCGGGCTGTTACGGGTTTCAGACAACGTCCAGGAAAAACGGTACACCATTTAAGGCGGGTCATGACTGAAAGTGTTGGCGGCCAGTGGCAGCTTGTGTCAAAGGACGCCTGAGGCCAGCGGACCCTTGGGTGTCGGCGAAAAATTCAGATAAGGCTCCTGACGCCATCTCGATCTTCGGTGCCTGGTTACCGCACGCTGGGCCAAAGATCTGTTCTCTTTGCACTCTGGTCACTGGCGTAAATCGGGGCGGCTGGCTAGGATTGGCACTGCCGCCCGGGAGCCGAACGGCTTATCCGGTAGGGCTCGCATCGAGATATGGGTTGATTTGAGCGCGCAAGAATTCAACCTATTCTTCAGATCGACAGATCGCCAGGGGGAGATGAAAGAAAACAATGACAATGCTCGTCCGGACGCTGCGGTTTAGGGACCTTACCTTATACATCATTGGATCGGTGATCGGCTCAGGGATTTTCCTGACTCCTGGCAAGGTGCTAGTTGGAGTAAACGGAAAAATCGGGGCGTCCCTGCTGGTCTGGCTGGTGGGTGGAGTTCTCTCGCTCTTGGGAGCCTTAACCTATGGTGAGTTGAGCGCGATGAAGCCCCATGCCGGAGGTCTCTATTGCTATATACGCGACGGGTTCGGCCGCTTCACGGCATACATGTTCGGGTGGACACTCTTCTTTGTGATCGCGAGCGGCACAGTTGCGACTCTGGCCGTGGCGTTCAGCAACTATCTTGGCCAGCTAGTTGTCTTGACACCGGCGACTCAAAAACTGGTGGCGGTCGCAATGATTGCGGCCATTGCGGTCATTAACGTCGTCGGGACACGACAAAGTTCGGACGTCACCAATTGGACAACCGGCGCTAAGGTTGCCGGCCTTCTCGTTATGAGCGCGGCACTGTTGTGGCGTGGCCATGGATTCACTGGTTCCGCCCCATACGTGTGGCCGGATAGGATCACCAGCGGCCTCGTGTCGGGTTTCGGCGTGGGAATGATAGCAGTGCTCTGGGCCTATGAGGGTTGGCAATATTGCACGTATGCGGCCAGCGAAACCGTGAACCCTCAGCGGGATTTCCCCCGGTCGTTGTTGATAGGGTCGGCGGCGCTGATTGCGATATATCTTCTAGCTAACGTGGCGTATATCGCGGCTTTGTCGCCCGCCGGAGTGGCCGCAACCGATAGTGTGGCCGCCGAATCAGTGCGGTCAGTCGTTGGTGCTGGAGCGGGCCGTCTGGTCGCAGTAATGATCCTGGTATCCATATTCAGCGCTGCAAACACAACACTACTGGGGGCACCTCGGGTATTCTATGCCATGGCCTCTGATGGCGTCTTCTTCAAGAGTCTGGCTAGAGTACACCCGAAGTTCGAGACGCCTGCGCTGGCCATAGTAGTGAGCTCGATCTGGTCAGTGATACTTGCGGCGAGCGGCACGTTCGAGCAGTTGTTCACATACGTGATCTTCATCGGGTGGATTTTTTATGGCCTCGCTGCAGCCAGTATATTCGTCTATCGCAAGCGCGAGCCGGATGCTGAGCGTCCGTATCGAGTGCCAGCCTATCCATGGATCCCCATAGTTTTCATCCTGGCGGCGGCCGCGCTCGTGATCAATACGGTGATCACAGATCCGATCGGTTCTCTCAAAGGAATTGCCGTGGTCCTAACTGGCGCCCCTGTATTCCTGATCTGGAACCGCAGGGCTCAATCAAGACGGCAAGCTGAGCAAGAGGTTCTATGAAATGAGCCTGGTTCTGTCCGGCGCCGGGGAACCTTGACGGTGTTTCGGAATGCCGTGAGCGGTATATTTCTGGTTCACGCCCTGATGAAGCTCCCCAGGAGCCTTAGCCTCTAAGCCAGCCGGCATGTATGAGAAAGACCTCAACCGTCCCCTATTTGGATCCGCCGAGTTCCGAAGCCTCTAATGACCGCTCACGCATATAAAGGAAGATAGGGAAAGCGAACGACAGGCCTACGAGGAGCGTCGCCGCGACATACAACCACCAACGGCCCATCCGGCAGCGACGGGCTTCATCGCGGACATAAGCGAGAAACACAACCGTCGATACCAGCAAATCAACCGCGAAGAAGGACGAGATCTTTGTCGCGAAGAGTTGCCGTAGGAAAGCCCCCACATCAAGTCCGGTTTCTGCAACAAATGACAGGAAGAAATAGTAAGGCAATGCCAGGCCAACGCCCGCAAGAAGCAAGTACAAAGTCTTTCTCATCGGGGAACCTCCAAAGTCTGAGCAACTTACCGCGCCGCCCAGCAGCCTAGCAGGTCACTCGGTCCGTTTTCTAGCAGGCCGGCCAGTCTATGATGAGTGTAGAGAATTCGTGCTCATTAGACAGCTTGGTCTGCGTTGGATCCCGTTTGCGTTGAATCCGGCTCCTTAGCCATGATAGGTTTCGAGTGTAAGAGAACGATCGCTGGCGACCAGTGAAGCCGCATTTATGAAGGCAACGACTCTTCTCATAGCCGACGACAATGAGCCGCTCAGAACCCTGGTATCCCAACGGCTGCGCTCAGACGGGTACCAGGTAATCGAAGTGAGCGACGGTCCACAGGCGCTCGACCAAATCCGGCACGAACCGATAGATCTTCTGATTACCGATATTGTGATGCCTACGATGGATGGCATTGAACTACTTGAACGCGCGCGGGCGCTTCGCCCGGATATGCGAGCGATCATAATTACCGGACATGGCACCAGGAGAGCAGCGATCGATGCTTTGAAGTATCAGGCCTGCGACTTCATCTCAAAGCCTTTCGAGATGGAAGAACTTCGAACAGCGATCGAGGGCGCGCTCAGCCACGGCGAGAAGTGCAAGATCGAGGTCCTCTCGGCCAAACCGGACTGGATCGAGCTGCGAGTTCCTTGCAATATGGCGGCGGTGGCGCCGATTCTCAAGTTCATGAACGAAGTAGAAGGCGATCTTCCAGTCGACACCCGGGAAGCAGTGGCATCCGCCTTCAGAGAGATGCTTTCAAATGCCATTGAGCATGGCGGCAAACTCGACCCGGACAAGCACGTGGAGGTCAAGTATATACGGTTAAAGCGGGCAGTGCTCTATTCCATCAAAGACCCCGGAGAGGGGTTCAGCCTGGGGGAGATTCAGCATGCTGCGGTGAAAAACCCCGAACAAGAACCACTGCACCATGTAAAGGTGCGGCAGGATATGGGGTTGCGCCCTGGAGGCTACGGAATTCTGATGGCCTCTCATGTGATCGACGAGCTTGTGTATAACGAGAAACATAACGAATTGATCTTCGTGAAATACCTTCAGTAATTCCCAGCTTAGCGGCCCGAGATTTGAAGTCGAGTATTCTTTACCGAAACCGGACAATCGGAAATCAGCAGCACCCGTCAGTCTTGAGCTCTTCGCTGTGCCGAACGCCCACATCGGAAACCAATATCGGATTCTGCATGTTGATCCTGACCGAAGCAGACTTGCGAGGAGTCCTGCCGATATCTGAAGTCATCTCGGCGGTCGAGCAGGGATTTGTGGCGTTATCACGGGGCGAAGTAGCGGCGCTGGAGCGGTTGAGGGTTGATGCTCCGTGGGCCGGAGCCGTGATGTTGGAAATGCCGGCTTCACTTCCGCCGCCCACTGTAGCGCGAGATGGACAGGACCGAATGGGCGCCCTGGGCACGAAACTCGTAACGGTTTTCCCCAACAATTCAAATCATGGGCTCGCGACCGTTCAAGCTTTTTACATTCTGCTGAGCGCGACCACTGGAGCGCCCCTGGCGCTCATGGAAGGGAGATTCATCACGGCGATCAGGACGGCAGCAACGTCCGCTGTCGCTACCAAATTCATGGCAGGTGGAGGTGTCAGCCAACTCGCGATATTTGGCGCGGGAGTCGAGGCAGCGTTCCACATTGAGGCGATGCGCGAGGTCTGCGACCTCAACAGAGTGCTCATTGTCTCCCGTACGATCGAACGAGCCGAATCGCTTGCCGTCGATGCGCGAGATCGGCTGGGATTGGAGGCCAGAACCGGATCCGTGGAGGAGGCAGTTTCGTCAAGCAATCTGATCTGCACCTGTACGACCTCTCCAACGCCCCTCTTCGATGGTCAAATGGTTCAACCGGGTACACACATAAACGCGGTGGGAGCCTTTGCGCCGGATACACGGGAACTGGACACGGAGACCATCAGGCGGGCTCGTGTCGTAATAGACGCTAACGCTGCCGCCGGCTTAGAAGCAGGAGAGATTCTCATACCATTAGTTGAGAGAGCGATAGAGGCTTCGCACATTGCAGGAGAACTCGCCGATGTCGTCTCGGGCAGGATTCAGGGTCGAACTTCAAGCCATGAGATAACGGTGTTCAAATCCTGCGGACTGGCCATCGAGGACATTGTCACAGCACGGCTGGCCTATGAGAACGCGATCGATCGCGGGGTTGGAACCCTGGTCGACCTATGATTTGAGCTGGCCGCGCCAAAAGACTCCGAAGAGATTTCGGATCAACAATATCGCCAGCATCTAAGGCGCCAACCGGCGCCCTCTGCGATGACGGCCGCCCTGTATTCCGGGCCAACCTCGAGGTTGTGCATGAGCCAATCGGCGGCGTTTTGGGAGGCCACCCTCGTTTCTATCAAACGCGCAGGCTCGTCCACTGCAAGGGTGACGTCGAACCGGTCCAATGGGCAGGATAGCCCTTCACCTATAGCCTTTATATAGGCCTCTTTTCGCGTCCAGCAATTGAAGAAACAGACTGACTGTTGGTCGACCGGCTGAGCAAGGAGCGATTCAACTTCACTCCTGGAGAAAAAGCGCTCCGCTATTTCGAGGGTCCCAAAATCGGGCCTTATTCGCTCCACATCGACGCCCACCTGCCTGCCGATTGCAAACGCCAACAATGCCAGCCCGCCGGAGTGTGAGATATTGAATGTAATTCCTGGCGAGTTGGCTGCGCTCGCGAGGAAGGGCTTGCCATGCGCGGTGTATTCGAAGCAAATGTCCGTGGCCGGCATATCGAGATATTTGGCGAGCAATGACTTCAAGGCGGCGCGGGCAACAGTGTAGGCGGTCCGGTCCTTATCGAAATGAAAACGATCAGCTCGGCTCTTCTCGTCGCTGGACAGAATTGACCGGCTGCGGGTCACCATCTCGAGAGGCTGATCCAATCGGGCTAGCCAAACATGCACCTCATCGTGAACCAGGACGATCTGAGCGCCTGCCTCGTCCCAGTTTTTCTTCGAATCAAGCATCACTGCTCGGCCTCGTCCATAATACTATCATGAGGCCTGGAGCAATGGGCCAGACTCAGCCGTTCCAGCCCTGTTGTCCGGTACTTTGTGGCGGATGGCCGCTGTGCTACATTGAATTAGGGTGCTTGGACCACTGCGGTTCTTCGAGACAGCAATCACACATCCGATGCCAGAGCAGGCTCGAGCCCATTTGAACCGAAGGCGACAATCTACGGAGACACCAAATGAAGGTTGAGACAGGAGTGATAGCCGCCGCCGGGTCGGGGACTAGAATGCTTCCCGTTACCCTCGCGTATCCCAAAGAATTGGTCCCCATCATCAACAAGCCTGCTATACAGTTGATCATCGAGGAGTTCATAGACTCCGGCATTAAGAAGATCATAGTCGTGACTGGCGCCAACCCCGAGCCGCTGCTGCGACAGTACAGATCCGAGAATCAATATCAGCCTGGAAAACACAAGGAATTCGACGCATTTGACGCGAAGATTAAGACGGTGGAATTGATATTCGAACCACAGCAAGGCCCGTACGGTAACGGCACGCCCCTGCTGGTAGCGCGCCCGCACATCCCTTCCGGTCAGGGATTCGTCTATGCCTACGGGGACGACATCGTTAAATCTAAGGTTCCTTTTGCCAGACAGATAATCGAGAAGCACCTGGAGACCGGGGCTCTTGTGGCCGGAACTCAGGAGGTACCCTGGGAACATGTGGTACGTTACGGAATCGCACAAATTAAAGACGGCACTGCACGGGAGATGGAAGACGTGGTCGAGAAGCCCTCCCGGGAAGAAGCGAGCTCAAACCTGGCCATGTTCGGCAGGTTCCTCCTGTCGACTGACATCATCGGAATCCTTGGAGAAACGCCGCTTGGGAAGTCAAACGAGTTGTGGCTGACTGATGCGGTCAGAGAATACATCAGGCGAGGCGGGCGAGTCGTGGCAGAGTCGGTACGCGACGGCCAGTGGCTGACAATAGGTGATCCGGTCAATTACTTGAAGACGGTTGCTGCTTATGCCCTCGATGATCCCGAAGTAAGGCAGAGCCTGGAGCCGTTTCTGCGAGAGCTGTTGAAGTGACAGCCGATGTTTCACCCTCACAGCAAACCAAACTAATATGGGCAGCGTCCGGCTGAAGATGGCAGACTTCAGAACGGTTTGAAAACGGTCCCGCCCTTCATCACAAAGCGCACGTGCCGAATAGCGGAAATGTCTTTCGTCGGGTCGCCTTCGACCGCGATGAGGTCCGCGAGAAGCCCAGCTTTAACCTGGCCAACTTTGTCTTCCATATGCAAAATGCGGGCATCTATGGAAGTAGCCGATCTAAGCGCATCCACCGGTTTCATGCCGTACCTGACCATGGCCTCGAGCTCGCGAGCATTGTCGCCGTGGGCGAAGACCCCAACATCGCTCCCGCTGGCAATTGTCACACCTGCTTCGAGGGCAGCCTTGAAGCTATCACGCTTGCGCTGGGAATTGGCTGCCGAAACGGACAGTGTCGGGCACAGGGCGACTCCATGCTCCTTCATTACCTGGAAGACTTCCGGAGTTCCCGCGTCGCCGTGCTCGATGGTTTCGACGCCGGCAAGGACAGCACGACGCATCCCTTCGGCAGTAGTAGAGTGGGCGGAGACAGGACGGCCGCTGCTGCGCGCCGTATCTACGATGAGCTTGAGCTCATCCAGCGAAAAGGTAGGAGCAGCCTCTCCGTGAGCGCCCCAGCGGTAGTCGGCATACACCTTGATCCAGTCGGCACCCTTCCCTATCTGATCTCGCACGACGCGGGTGAGGCTATCTATTCCGTCGGCCTCTTCGGCGCCCTGCGGGACGCGCCACTCAGGAGCGTAGCCCTTAGGACCGTAGCTGCCAGTTGCGACAATAGCGCGAGTCACTACCAGCATTCGGGGACCTGGAATTATCCCCTGCTCGACCGCCTGCTTTAGCCCTACGTCGGCGTAACCAGCCCCTTCCGTGCCGAGGTCGCGGATTGTGGTGAACCCGGCGAGAAGGGTGTTTCTCAGGTGGTTGGTTGCTCTCGCGACTCGAAGTGAAAGTGCCTCGTGCGCCACTTGATCGTTCCACGAGGTTTCGCTATAGGGGTGCAATAATACGTGTGAGTGGGCTTCGATAAGGCCCGGCATTAGCGTCACTCCAGGAAGGTCGATTACCCTGGCCTGAGCGGGAGGATGGATATCGGCGGAGGGCCCTGCCGCGTCTATCCGGTCCCCTTGCACGAGGACAACCCAGTTGTCATGAAGCGTGGCAGAGGTCCCATCGAAGACGAGAGACGGTTTGAGGAGGTAGCTCATAACAGGTTGATCAGCGCCCGGCGTCCCTCTCTGGCCTCGTTCTCCGGTTTGAATGTGAATGGCGAGGCAATAAGCCAGTGCCACAAGAAGCGAGTATCGCATGCAACCACCTTTCCAGGTTTAGTTTGTCGAAGCCAGGGCTTTCATCAACTGATATAGGTACTCGGCGCCGTCGTAGTACTCTCGAACGCCGATTCGTTCGTCCCTGCCATGCGCGCGCACGTCGTCAACATCGATAAAGACGCCGGAAATACCGTAGGTCGCTATTCCAGCCCTCCGAAGATGGGCGCCATCGGTGGCACCGGTTTCCATCACCGGGATCACCGGAACGCCCGGCCACAGGTTTGCGGTTGTTCTCTCGGTCGCTCTCATCACTTCAGGATTCAGCGGAGACGACGGACTGAGCAGCGGCTCGGATGCCACGGACACCTTGATCTGGTCGTCTGCCAGCACCCTGGCAAGGGTCTGCTGGACCTCGGCAGGCGAATCGTCTGGAAGCATCCTGCAGTTGACGTTCGCCCTGGCCATTTGCGGAAGGGCGTTGGGGGCGTGTCCGCCCGCAAGCATCGTGGCAACACAGGTAGTTCGCATCATAGCATTATAATAAGGGTCTTGAGCGAGCCTGCCGGTAGCCGCCGCATCGGCAGGATTGTTTGCTATCGACTTCATAGCAGCAGCGACCGGCGGGTCATTCTCGATTTCGGACATTCGCCGGAAGTAGGTCCGTGTAACGTCGTTCAATCTCACCGGGAAGTCGAATCTGGCCAGGCGGCCGAGGCCCTCTGCCAACCGGTAGATGGCATTGTCTTTCGTGGGGAGCGAGCTGTGTCCCCCGGCGTTCCGGACCTCGAGATTGAAGTCGACATACACCTTTTCCGTGGCCTGGACCGTCCGGAGCACTCGTTTGCCATTCTTGATTTGCGGATCGCCGGCGTCCATGTTGATGCAATAGGGTGCATCGATCAGTTCACGATGATCGTTCAACAGCCATTGGACGCCGTTGTAGTCTCCCCCGGACTCCTCACCAGCCGTCAGGGCGATGATCAAGTCCCTGTCGGGCCTGAAGCCATTCTGTTTCATGCGAATGAAATCGGCTATCAGGATTGCCGCGCCATCCTTGATATCCGAAGTTCCGCGTCCGTAGAAGAACCCATCGCGCTCGTTGAGCTTGAACGGGTCCATGGACCAGTCTTCCGGTCGCGCTTCGACAACATCCAGGTGGGCGAGAAAAAGGATCGGTGGGCGCCG
>Ga0126373_10003583_pt1 | contig 11671 bp, 7 predicted proteins | sample PanSoiMetPlot_11_FD_92545 | JGI IMG/M metagenome (GOLD analysis project Ga0126373, IMG submission 92545) | Tropical forest soil microbial communities from Panama - MetaG Plot_11 | ecosystem: Environmental > Terrestrial > Soil > Tropical forest > Bulk soil | place: Panama | collected 2016-02-17
GATTCCACAGAAGCTCAGCGCCAGGATCTGAAACGACAGAATAAGGAACTGCGCGACAAACTGGCCGGCGCCGATCCATCGCAAGTGGCTGAACTCGAACGCCAGCTTCGCACCTCCAACGAACGCCTGCAGAAGCTCGAGACCGAGCGTACCGTTGCCCAGGACGTCATCCGCTCGTATTCAGCAAGTGTGTGTCTGCTGCATGTCGTCGTCGGATTTCGCGACAAAGGCTCGGGGCTGATCCTTCGCTACTCCACGATGACCCAAAACGGCTCGCCGGTCGCAGATGCTGGCGGGCAGACCCGGGTGCAGCTCGGCGGAAGAGGTCCCGAGGTGCGCATGGACGTCTTCGGAACCGGATTCCTCGTGTCCGCCGATGGCCGTATCGTGACCAATCATCACGTAGCTGAGCCATGGTGGAAGAACGACGACATCGGAGAACTGCTGAAGCAAGCCGCCGATCTGGAGCCGAGAGTCGCCGAGATGACGGCGTTCTTTCCCGGAATCTCGCACGGCATTCCCGTAGCCTCGCAGAAGATTTCGTCTGACGCGGATTTGGCCGTAGTGGCCGGCAATATCTCAGGCCTCAAACTCAAGCTTCTGACTATGGATGACAGTCCGAAAGCCGCTGTGAGCGGACAGCCGGTTGTGCTGATCGGCTATCCCACAGGCGTAGATGCAATCCTCGCGCGAACCAACGATGACGCTTTACGTTCGATTGCGGCGAATACCAATGGGGACGCAAACAGTCTGATGAACGAGTTGGCGCATCGCAACCTGATCCGGCCAGTAAACACTCAGGGACACATCGGCGACGTCCTGACCGACAAGATCATTTACGACGCTCAAACCACCTCCGGCGGATCGGGCGGCCCATTGTTCAATGCCGAAGGCAAAGTGATCGCTGTAAATGTAGCCATGCTCCGCGACTTCGGCGGCTCAAACTTCGCCATCCCAGTTCGGTACGCCAAACCATTGCTGCCGCGTTAGTTCTCCTCACCCAAAGACCTCGCTGTTGCAGTTGACGTAGCCTGTCGCCTATTGCCTTATCGCCTATTGCCGGCTTTTCCCGCTAATCGAACATCCCTTCCCCAGTCTCGCATACAGGAGCATGCGTAAGGGTCCCCTACGTCGACTTCTGATCGCGTTCGGTATTGGCTATCTGATTTTCTCCATAGCGGGAGGGATTACCCTCGCCGAACTCCAGCTTCCAGCTGGTGCTTCGTGTTAGACAAAAGACAAAGTCGCAAAGCGGAATTGCATGCATTCTCGACACACCCTCGCGAACGTCGCGCGAGAGTGGACCACCCTTTGTCCGGGAGTCGCAGGCAAGACCCGAAACGGGAAAGGGCGAGACACCCTAGGAGTTATCGGGGCCCAGCTGCCTGCGGTGTAAGCAGCACACGGCCGAGGCGGCCGATTCTCCTACTTCGCATCATAAGATCGAAATTACTCGCGTCAGCCTCCGGGAGCTCGATTCATCTTTCCTACCAGCACTATGTCGGGATCGTTGACCGTCATCATTCTCACGCCTCCATCTTCGCTGAAGCGAATGCGAACCGCCGGCGCACCCCCGGGATAGAAGACTTGTTCGCCCAAGTGGAACAGAGCGCGACCCATTGTTCCCTTGCGCGTCCAGGTGAGCCTTCCTTTTTCGACGGTCACATCCACTTGTTGGGTCGAAGCCGGCCCAAAGATGTAGGTCCCGAGAATGGCGGCGCGGTCGTGGTCTGCGAGTGGGGCTTCGGGGGAGCCACCGGCATCTCCGAGTGACTGCAGAAATTCGAAAACCGGACGAGCCGCTTCGCCTCCGGCTTTGGCGTGAGCGAGCAGGCTGATGCTGTGTGGACCGGGAGTTCGCTGGATGCCTGGCTGCGCCGCGATGAATGCCTTTACGACATCCAAGTGGCCGAGCATGGTTGCGGAGAAGATGGAAGGATGGGCACCGTTCGCCAGCAGGAACTCGGCGATTGCGCGATTCCCCATATGGGATGCGGCGCCGAGCGCGCTTTCCCAATCACCGAATCCCCAATCCCAGGTAGCTTTCGCCAGGGACGGATGCGCTCCGACCAGCTCTTTCACCCGCGCCAGGTCGAAATGTGAGACCAATACTGTCTCCCGTGCCAACTCCGATGGTTCTACTGGGTAGAGATCGCCCGTCACAGCTGCATTCGGCGAGGTCTTTGGCCTGCTTTCCGAGACAGACCTTGTCGGTGACAACTGCGACTGCAAGTCCATGGTCAGCATCGGGACCGTTAGGGTAGTCGCAGCCAGGAAGCGTCTTCGCGACAGACTGTCAGACATTGGCTCCTCCACTCTCGTTCACGCAGAGTTCGCTCGATTGCGGCGAATTGCAAGTGAATTCCATGTGGACGTCGTTAGAAAAATGTAAGGAGAGAAATCTTCCGCTTTCAGAGACTTGCGCGGGGATGTGAGGGGAACGGTACGAATGTGGTCCGTATCTTTGGAGAGAACTGGTCGGCAACTGTTTGGGCCACCTGGGACTCGAGCGTCAGCGGATTCTCGACACCGTGATCGATTCGCGTAACCCAGACATGCGTCTGGTCGGGCAGATGAATAAGGTGAGCAAGAATCCGAGTTTGCTCCCCGCTGCGCTGCACCTGTCCCAGCACAACGTACGAGGCGCCTAGCGACGAGGCCACCGCGTTGAGATCACGCTGCGGGCGCGCGACTCGCAACTCGCGAGCATTGCCGATAACCCGGTAATGCCCATCGCCTTTCGCCGCAAGATCAATCACGAGCATGTCCGTAACGGCGTCGCTGAATCGAGTCATGTCAGGATCGCCGGTCTCGTTGTCGAAGCGCACGACAGCAACGATCGGCGTCTTCTCCTGTGCCAAGGATCGGCTCTTCACCCAGTAGCCCGCCGCGAACAGGGCGCCGAGCAGCAGACAGATGGCAAGCGCGCTCGCGATGATTCGGATTCTCGATCCCCAACCGGGATTAGCGATTGGCGTTGGCACGAGCTCGCGATTCTCGGTCCGAGTGACTGGAGCGATAAACTGATATCCGCGTTTGGGAATTGTCCGTATAAAACGCGGCTCAATCGCACTGTCCTTGAGAGCCGCGCGGATTTGTGCGATACAAAAATTCAGGCCGCGCTCAAAATCGACAAACGTGTGATCCTGCCAGACTGCCTGGCGCAACTCCTCCCTCGAGACCACCTCTCCGGCGTATTCGAGCAGGCATCCCAGCACCTGAGCGGGTTGTGACTGCAAGCGGACAAGCACACCCTCCCTGCGCAGCTCTTGCGAAGCTCGATCGAACTCAAATATGCCGAAACGAAATTGATCCGCCGTCATGGCTATGACGATTCTCGCACGCGGAAGCTCGAGCGCGGGGTGCCCTATGGCTTAGCGCACCCAGGACGGCTGTACAAATGCTCCGTCACCCGCTGAGTCCCAAACTGCGAACCTGACCCAGGACTTACCCGATGCGTTGAATGGGATTGAAAAGTGCTTTCTCCCAAATGGGGGTAGGTCTTTTGCTGAAATCACCTGACGGTCAACTTTTTTTCCATCGCCCCAAACCACTTCCACGAACTCGAGGGGGAAGGTCCATTCCACGTCGGCGGAGATATTTCCGCGATCGCCGCCGCCTTCCACAGTGTAGTTGGTAATGAGAATTTCGCCGGTAGTCACAAAGAAGTCGCCGGTGCGCAGCGTCCGCAAAATGGGACTCCAGTCTTCGTCGGGTCCGGGCACCCGGTCTAGCTTCAGGTAGTTCACCGGAAAGTTGGGATACAGATCGTCTTCGGGACCCTTCCTGTAGGTATCGATGTCCGCGATAATGTATTTTGGACGCAGACCCGAATTGGCGTTCTGATTGTTCATGGTGTCCATAGCATCGAAGCAACGCCAGTCGCACAAGCGCTGCTCGGAGAGATCCATTCCCATTCCGGGCTTAAATGCTACGCCAAGGTAACGATCATTCTTGATCCAGGCTTTGTCGAAGGTAGCGTCGGGATAGCCGGTAGTGCCCTTGGTCCGCGGGTGTGCGTGATACCAGTAGGCACCTTCCGCGTCGATCATCGTCTGCACATCGTCGGTGCTGCCCGTGTGGTACACCTTCCCATAAGTGGAGTCCGTTTCGGTCAATGATTGGCCCTCTGTCCGCACTTTCGACCAATACACATTCTTGGGCCACAAAATGTTGTAGTGGCCTCCGAAGTATGCGCTTGGCTCCTCCCAGGGCAGGACAAGGAAGTCTTTGTCCGATGCGCGACGGCACCCTTCGAAGTAATCCTTCTCGTCTTTGAAGCGCAGGGGCCCGGGATCGGTGCGCGCTAACTCGAAATGAAAATCGCTAAGGCCGATGATGTTTAGATTGAGGCTGCGCATCGCAGCCAGGTCCTGCATGGGTGTGTCGAGCGAGCCGCTCTGCCGCAGGCGTCCAGTGAAGTCCAGGTGGAAGTGATTGACGAATGTCTTGTAGCCGGGAAGCGCCTTGAATGTGTCGCCATGCGTGAAGCCAAGGACCGCATTCCGCGTGGCCTCGGCAGGTTTGGCGTCAACGTAAAAGTACACCGCCATGTGCTGCCACGTGCCGGGAGGCGCGTTGAATAGGGCGAAGTTATCGCGATATTGCTCAGCCTCCTCCCGATCTGGCTGGCGGATACCGATCGCAAACTGCTTATCGTCATCCTTGCGATACCAGACATATCCCAGATTGGTATCGACCTCGCGCGTGAAGAAAAACGTGTGCGGCGGAGTAAATACCGCCAGCGATCCACCGTCGCCTTCGGCTACAAGCACACGGTTCGCGGCCTTGATGGGCGCAATGGCATCATTCTTTGGCCCGCCAAACATGTACCGCTGCGGACGTCCGCCAGTGTCGTGCCATGTGATCCGAGGCGTGTGATCGGTCGAGAATCCGCTGAATCCGGCTTCGTACTTGTAAGCAATCGATGACTCATCGGTTTTGGCGATAGCCTCCATGCGAATCAGATTGGTTCCGCGATAGACAGTGAAGCGCAGGCTGCCGGAAAAGATTCCCATATCGAGACCAGGAAAGGTGATCTCGATGCGGTCTCCCTCTGTCTTCACGACACACGAATCAGCGCGAAACGATGCCGTAGCACGTCGGATCTCTTCGGGCTTACGCGGCAGACCGAGACTATGCGGAGTCTTCTCTCCGGGATGCGTGCCGGGAACTTCCAGTGGAGCGTCCCAGAACGCATACCACTTGTTCTTCTCGGTGACCTCGGGAGTGATCTCCACACCAAGCCCGCGCAGCGGAGCCGCCTGCTGCTCCGACATCCGCCGCACCCCGCTCGTGACGCGATACTCGGGCTTTAGGTTCTGGCCTACGATCACCCATCCTCCATCGGCGCGCACCGCCAAATCACGAATCGTCGGTGCGCCATTCGCGATCGTGAAGGTGGCGCGTAGATCAGCGCCGTCTGCACCTGACCAGGTCGCAACTACGACCTCCCCTTGAACGGCGGCTGTCAATCCCGAACGGGCTTTATATTCGGCCAGGTCGCACTTCAGCGACGCAGACCAGCATGGGGCGACCGCGATGAACGGAATCAACAGAAGGAAGACGAAGTCAATGAGCTTGCGCGAGACGTTGTGGGACATGGCTTTCGGAGTAGGAAAGTCTAAATCATTCCGCAATCGACGTGAGCAGAACATTCCTCGAGCGGCGGGACAAGGGGCGCACTCCTTGCCGGAATCCTATTTCGGGTTGACATCTTACCCAACCGCCATCCATACTCAGGTCAAATGTCTACCCGAGAATCCAAAGAGCGCCTCGAACTGCTGCAGGGCACGCTCGACTTGTTGATCCTGCGCACACTGATACTCGGGGCGCACCATGGGCAAGGAATTGCGCGCACTATTCAACAAACGTCCGAAGACGAGTTGTTAGTGGAGCACGGTGCGCTGTACCCGGCGCTGCAGCGTCTGGAAGAGCGAGGCTGGATCTCCGCGAAGTGGGGAACTTCGGCGAATAACCGGAGGGCCCGGTTCTATTCGCTTACTACAGCCGGTCGCAAACAGCTGGTTAAGGAAACTACGAAGTGGAAGAGGCTGGCTACGGCCATCACGCGAATTCTGGGAGCCGAACTCGAGGAGACTTAACGCCATGTTCAGAGGCAGACGCAAGATAAGTGACTTCAGCGCCGAGATTGAAGCCCATTTGCAACTTGAGATCGATCGTCTGCAGGAACAAGGACTGAGTGCGGAAGAAGCGCGGACAGCCGCGCGCCGGGCCTTTGGCAACGTGACGCGCGCCCAGGAACGCTTTTACGAACAGCGCTACTGGGGCGGATGGGATCACCTGTTGCAAGACATTCGCTTCGGTCTTCGCATGTTGCGCAAGAGTCCGGGCTTCAGTGCCGTCGCCATCCTCACGCTGGCCGTCGGAATCGGGGCAAATACTGCCATCTTCAGCGTGGTCAACTCCGTTCTTCTGCGCCCACTGCCTTACCCGGACGCGGATCGGCTGGCGATCATTTGGTCCGGTTTGGGAAATGCCAACCGCGCGCCTGCTTCGAACTTCGAAGTGTTTCAGATCCGCCAGCGCACGAAGGAGTTCGATCAGGTTGGCGGCATTTGGGTCACCAACGGCGCTCTTCCCGGAGATGGCGACGTGGAGCAGGTGAAGGTAGCGTCAGTTACTGCCAACTTTCTGCCGCTGCTATGCCCGAAGCCTGAGCTGGGCCGCTTCTTCGCTCCGGAAGACGAGCCGAATGCCCCGAAGGCCCAGCGGCCGATCATCATCTCTCATGGAGTCTGGGTGCGGCGCTTTGGTGGCGATCCGGGCATCATTGACCGCGTGGTCCGATTTGGTCCGAGATCGGCAGTTGTGATTGGCGTGATGCCGCAGAATTTCCGGCTGATCTTCCCCGGCGGATCGAGTATTGCCACAAATGTAGATGTTTTCTATTCGACTCGTATCGATGCCTCCGATCCGCTTGGGCCGGCATATCTTCGTTTGATTGGACGGCTGCGTCCAGGAAGCAACATCGCCACAGCCCAAGCCGAAGCAGACTCCATTGCAACCCAGATCACTTCGTTCGACGGGAACTCTGGGATTTCGAACTTTCGCCTGTACATCTATTCGCTTCAGGCAGAAGACGTCCGCGACGTTCGCGGTACCCTGCTCTTCCTATTCGGCGGGGTCGCGTTCGTGTTGCTGATCGGATGCGCAAACGTCGCGAATCTGCTGATGGCGCGGGCAACGCAGCGCCTGCGCGAAACCACGGTTCGCGTCGCGCTCGGCGCATCGCGCGCAAGGCTTGTGAGCCAGCTTTTGACGGAGAGTCTTCTGCTTGCCTTCCTTGGCGCGGTGGTTGCGCTTGGCATTGGTTGGGCTGCCGTGCGCGCAATTCTCGCGGTCCGGCCGCCTTCTCTTGCGAACCTGGGCGAGGTTCATCTCGACTTGCGCGTGCTGGCGTTTACCTTCGCAGTCGCCATCCTCACTAGCGCGCTCTTCGGTCTGGCGCCAATGATCACGGTAGGGCGCCTGGACTTGCTCCAAAGCCTTAAGGAGGCGACACGCCCGACCGGGTGGACGGGCAGAAAGTGGAACAGCGCACTGGTTTCAGCCGAGGTTGCTCTGGGATTTGTACTGCTCTTAGGAACCGGTTTGCTGATGCGGACCTTCGTGAACGTCCTGCGCGTGGATCCTGGCTTCCGAGCAGAAAATGTTTCCACGTTTCAGCTCCCTCCGCCGAGTTACGAGATGCTGCGGCAATTGCAGCAAAACCTCATGGCCTTTCCCGGAGTTGAATCGGTGTCCGCGGTCTCGCACATCCCGCTCGACGATACCGCGAACTGGTATGACTACTACTGGAAGGAAGGCACGCCTACTGAACTTCGCAGCACGACTTACGCAGACCATCGTTCGATTTTGCCGGGGTACTTCGGCACCATCGGAGCGACGCTCCTCCACGGCCGCGATTTCACAGAAGCTGACGATGCTGCACACGAGCATGTAATCATCATCGACGATCTTCTCGCACGCGAGCTTTGGCCAGACGGCGATGCAATCGGCAAGAAGCTCAACATCACAGACTCTCCTAGCGGTCCTTATCAGTTCCAGCGCGATTGGGCTGTGGTTGTTGGCGTCGTCAGGCATATTCAATGCCACTCGCTTACGGCGATTGTGCGGCCGCAGATTTATGTCCCCTTTCAGCTCGCTCCGCGGCCTATGGCGATTGTGGTTCGCACTGCGGGTACCGTTTCCGGTCTCACTAACTCGGCACGCAAGCAAGTAGCCCTGCTGAACAAAAACATGCCGGTTTCCCGCGTTGCGCCACTCTCGGACTACGTCGCGCGAGCGCGTTCCGAGAGCCGCTTTGCCTCGCTGCTCGCGATGTCGCTATCCTCGGTCGCCCTTCTGCTTGCCTGCATCGGCATCTATGGCGTCCTGTCGTATTCCGTAGCACAACGCACCAGTGAAATCGGCATTCGCATGGCAATCGGCGCTGGTCGCTCGGACGTAATGAGGATGGTGCTCGCCGATGGCTTCGCCTCCGTCTTGCTTGGTTTGACGGTCGGTTTCCTGCTGTCGCTTGTCCTGACGCCGCTAGTCGCCGGGCTGCTGTTTGGTGTAAAGCCAGGGGATCCGGAGAACTACGCAATGATCCTCGTCGTTGTGTTGCTCGTGAGTGCGCTCGCATCATTTCTTCCCGCGCGGCGCGCGATGCGCATTGATCCGCTCATGGCTTTGCGGCACGAATAAGAAGACCGCTACTCAAATTCCGACGGTCCAGCAAGCGCCGCTGGGCAACATTCCACAGCCACCGACGGTACAGGTCTTGACGTTCAATCCCGATCGGGGTACCACAGAAGGGGAAGGCAGAACGCTCTTCGTATCACGTCGACGGCCAACAGTGGAGAAGCGGATGTCAGGAGCCAAATGGAAAGAACTGAGCTTGCGAAAGCGGGCAAATTCCCTGTTAATTCGCTGTTATTTCCTGCCGATTCGGATTTCTCCTTTGTCCATGAAGGTTTCGCTTAGAGGAAAAAAAATCGCTGTTATTTTCGCTGTTATTTTCGCTGATACCTGCCTGAACAGCGTATCAACAGCGATTTCAGAAGACATCGTCAATGCCAACCAAAGCCAACCGCGCGCTTCGAAGTTTCGAGTTCAAGTGCCTTGTGGCCTGAGGGAGGAAAGTCTACGTGGAAGCTGTTAGCCGGTTGTATTCCACGTCTGCTTGCGGGGACATGAGAACCCACAGAGTGTAAACGCCGAGAGCAGTCCCAAATGGGAGATTGAGCAAGGCAATAAATGCCATCACCAAAGCCAGAGGACGACCCCAAGTTTGTCGTTCCAGCAATCCAAAACCTGTAATCAAACTCGCACCAGCTTTTAGCAGAATGAAACAACCAATTCCGGTTAGAAGTGGATGGAGAAATGCCGGGTGATCGACAGTGCTCGCTGGGGAGAAGATCGTATTGGCAATAATCAGCAGCACGCAGCCTGCAACACCGTGGACGATTGCATAGGCGATCCAGAGAGTCCCCACCAATCTAAGGTGTTGCTCGACTCGACTAACGAAGTTTCTACCTACAACGACATTGCCGCACTTGCCGCAAACTGTTTGGTTGGCTAGCAGCGCACTGCCGCAGAAATTGCAATACATAGTCCCTGGCTTCTTTCAGTGTGCACAAGTTACTACAGCTTGGCACGACGGTAGAGGATAGGCGATTTTCGTGATAGAAGTTTCCGAAAAGGGGATGCCCGGCGACAATACAGGTTTCGTCGTTTTCTGACACAACCACAGCACTTGGCGGGGACCGTCGGCTCTTGGAGTCTAGAATGTCATCATCAGGATCTCTATAGAAAATGAATTCCCGGCGCAGAATCACCGCGATTGTGTTGGTTGCGCTACTGGGCGCGACCATTTATGGAGTGGTCCTCACAGGATCTCAGACCAACGTTGCTTCTGGAAAGAAAACTAGAGCGAAGGTTGCGTCTGAACAGGCCGTACTTGTAGATCAGACGCCCCTGCTTACGGCGCAAAGGTTAGCGCAGATGCCGACCAGCGCGGCGGAGCTGCCGTTGGCTCAGGAGGTGCTACGACTTGGGGATCAGGAGATGGACCTGGCGTTTGCCGCGGGTGTTCTGGATGCTATGGAGCATCCCCCGGAATTGGGCGCCGAAGCGAAGGAGATTCAGGCGCGGTTGGACAAGGCCGAGGACGCACTGGCGGGCCAGCAGGCTGAGATCGCGCAGTTGACAGCCGCCGAGGCAAAGGCGAGCGGATCCAAGAAAGATGCTCTGGACGACCAGCTTGACTTGGCCAAGGCGCAGTTAGAACTGGCGCAGGACGAAGTGGATGATGCGAAGCAGGATCTGATCCGCGCGGGGGGCGATCCGCAGGGACGCATTCAGACGATGGTAGAGGAGCACGACGCGGCCTCGCGTTCCTCGGACGCAACCAAGATAGTCGTCAGCCAACCGACTGAAGGCCGCGGGCTAATCAATCGGTCTCAGCAATGGTCGGCGTTACATGCGAAGCAGTTGCAATTGTGGCAAGCGAAACAGGAAGCAACGTCGGCAGCGGCCGCACTCGAAGCAAAGCACGAGTCTCACGAGCAGCAGCTTGCAACACAAAAAGAGAAATCGCCGGGCGCGGCTGCGACGGAGAGTGCTGGGTCGACATCGATAGCCGCCGGAGAGCTCACCAGTTCCAGTCGCAAGGAATCGGCGGCGATGGTGAAGCGGACGAAGCACCGCGCCACCGGCGAAAAAATACTTGCCAATTTTGACAAGCGAATCGACAACGAGAAACAGTTGGCCAACGTATATGCCGAGTGGATCGACGTTGTAGCGGCACAACAGCGAGCGGTATTAAATCATGCGCTGCGGGGAACGTTGATCATCCTGACCATCGCACTTCTAGCCCTCTTTGTCGTTGGGTGGATTGAACGGGTGCTTGAGAAGATGTCGATGGATCGGAGGCAGGTCGCGACACTGCGTGCCGTTACACGCGTAATCCTGCAGGTCTTTGCCGTGCTCTTGCTCCTGCTGGTCATATTTGGGCCACCCAGCCAACTCGGAACCTTTTTGGGACTTGCGGGAGCCGGATTGACGGTCGCGCTCAAGGATTTCATCATCGCCTTCTTTGGCTGGTTTGTGTTGATGGGCAAGAACGGAATCCGTCTTGGCGACTGGGTGGAAATTAACGGCGTCACCGGTGAGGTGGTGGAGCTTGGAGTGTTCAATACCGTGCTTCTGGAGACTGGAAATTGGACGGAGTCGGGTCATCCCACCGGACGACGCGTGACGTTTACGAACAGCTACGCCATCGAAGGTCACTACTTCAACTTTTCGACTTCGGGACAGTGGCTGTGGGACGAGTTACAAATCGTATTGCCTGCCGGACACAATCCATATCCGATCATCGATGCTTTCGAGAAGAAGGTTGTGGAAGCAACGGCGGAAAGCGCTCGACAGGCCGAAACGGAATGGCGGAGCGCGGCAAAATCACTCGACATGAATGCCCTCACCGCGGCGCCAGCGATCAACGTAAAGCCTGTGATTGGCGGAACGCAAATCTCCGTGCGCTACATCACACGTGCGCACGAGCGCTCGCAGCTGCGCGCAAAGCTAAACCATGCCGCAGTCGATCTGCTGGGTCAGAGTCTTGCGCCTACTCCCTCCTTCTCGTCGCAGCCTGCCTCTGCGTCGA
>Ga0126373_10003584_pt1 | contig 11670 bp, 8 predicted proteins | sample PanSoiMetPlot_11_FD_92545 | JGI IMG/M metagenome (GOLD analysis project Ga0126373, IMG submission 92545) | Tropical forest soil microbial communities from Panama - MetaG Plot_11 | ecosystem: Environmental > Terrestrial > Soil > Tropical forest > Bulk soil | place: Panama | collected 2016-02-17
AGTCGCGAGGAAGTGAACCGAGCATTTTCAACTGTAGTGGCGATGGTCGTGGGAGCGAGTGCGGTGCTGGCGGGAGTCGCCGGCATTTTGTCTGCACGAATCGCAGGGGTGATTTTCGGCTCCAGACAGGCAAGCAGTTTGGTGCTGTTGGCCGGTGCAGCTCTTATTTTCGAGTGTATCTTCGAAGAAATGAAGAATCTGTTGCGGGCTCGGCGGCTCAATCAGTCATGGGCGTACTTTTGCTTTGCGCGCTTGGTGCCCGAGATAGCTGCGGTAATCGCGGTCGTGTGGTGGTTGAAGAGTGTTGCTGCTGCTGCTGCTGCCTATGTAGTAGTCAGTATGTGCAGTGTGGCTGGAGGGATGATCTATTTGAGAACGCGACGCGGTGTTCGGCTCGCTCTGCCGAGCAGGCATTTGTGTTGGAAGTATGCACGCTACGGCCTTCCACTTCTGCCAGGCGTACTGGCGTCCGTCATTTCGCTGGGCGCAGACAAATATGTGGTGAGCTACTACCTTGGATTGAAGCAAGTTGGGATATACGGTGTGTGCTTTGCGTTGTCAGCGGTCGTGTTTTTCTTGACCGGCCCTATCAACGACGTTTTATTCCCGGAACTCTCTGCGCTCTACGACAGAGCACGATGGTCACTTTTTTGCGAGCGATTTCGGAGCGTGCAGAAATTCGTTTTTGGATTCGCATGCGGCGCGGCGGCGATTCTCGCGACGTTTCCACAACAAATTCTAATGATCGTTGCTCCTGCGGATTTTGCCACGGGCAAGTTGACCCTAGCGGTACTTGGGGTTCAGGGGATTTTCATGGCTCTCGTGCTCCTCTATGTTGTGATTCTGAACACGCGGCTTCGCGTCTGGTCCACGACATGGTTTTGGGTTGTTAGTGGAGCGAGCATAATCCTTCTTGACGTGATCCTGATCCCGCGGATGGGTATCGTCGGAGCTGCGTTCAGTCAGCTCATCGCGACCGCGGCAGGGGGAGTTGTCCTCGTCGGAATGCATTGGGATCTTTTCCGCCGCACGTTTGACGTTGCGTGGATTGCACAGAGCGGCTTGGCAATTGCAGTGGTCTGGATTGTGGGTGTTGCCCTTGGAAATCAGGCAGTGTCTTTCATCGGCAGCTTCCTGCAGATCGGCCTTGGCGCGGCCGTATTTATTTCTTGCCTATATTTGACCGGCTATTTCTCGCTAAGTGGGGTCACGACGCTGGCAAAAAGTATCGCGTGAGCCTTCCCTCAAGATAGAGCTGCGACGTCGATGAAAATTCTGCTCGTTTGCAAAGGAGAATATCGCTACTTCTTTCCGGCGGTCGCGGAAGAGCTGCACCGACGTCATGGTGCCTCCGTAAGTGCAGTTGCATTCTCATCTCCCACTACACAGATGCTCGAAAAGAGCCGGGCTTTTCAAGATGTGTTCAATTTGGCGGGATGGTTGAAAGGCCAGAAGAATCCGAATCGACGAGACTGTCTGGAGAGACTGAGAAATATGGAGTTGCTGGGTCACTCGCCCAGAATCAACACGATAATCCATGCCGACAGGATACTTGCGAGGAGGCCGGAAGAGGAAATCATCATGATCCTCTCTGGCGTTGCCAAGTTTTGGGAACACATTTTGGAGCAGGATCCCCCTGGCGCGGTTGTCGGCGAAGTTGCGTGCGCGACGGAATGGATTGGCTGGGTGACTGCCCGCAAAGAAGGAATTCCGTACCTCATTCCATGTCCGACTCCGGTGGCGAACCAATTCTTTTTTCTCGATGTGCCTGACGGGCTGTGGCGGTCCATGTCCTCGGCCTTTCGCCGATTATCGAAGCGCGACTTGAACAGCGAACAGGCATCGGCCGCCGAAAAGTTTATCCAGAGTTTTCGCTCGAAGAAGACAAAGCCTCCGTTTCTGCAGTGGGCCCAGCATTCGCCGCTACTGCCGGACTTTTCGCGCCTCGCCCGCCGAGTCCGAAGGATTCCGTTTCGCTTACGAACGTATCGGACAGACGGCAACTTCGAGATCGGTTCCTCATATGGGACACCTCCATGGCAATCGGTCTACGAGGACGCCTTGCGGACTGTGCGGCATGCCGTAAACGAAACGATGGTTTTCGCGCAGCAGTTAGATAGTCGACGTCCATATGTCTACTTTCCTTTGCATGTGCAACCTGAGTTCACCACGGACGTTCGCGCGCCGTTCGTTACCAACCAGATTGCTCTCATCGAAAATATCAGCAAGAGCGTTCCCGTCGGGTATGAGGTCCTCGTCAAGGAACACCCGGGAATGAAAGGGGAACGGAAGGCTGGTTACTACAAGCAGTTGACGAAGCTTCACAACGTGCGGGTTCTTTCGCCCTCAATTGACAGCCACGATTTGATTCGAGCCGCGGATGCAGTTTTGACCATCACAGGGAGCAGCGCGTGGGAAGCAATTCTCTACGAAAAGCCGGTGATAGCGTTTGGGCCTCTTTGTTACGGTTTTTACCCGCCTATCTATCAGTGCGAGAATATTGCCGATCTTCCTCGGATAGTCTCGCAAGCCATTACACGTTTTACGCCGAACTACGAACTTCTGTTGAAGCTGGTATCCGCGTTTCTTGAATCTGCGTACGAACTGGGGTGGGCTGATCCGGTCCGGCAGCCGGCCGTGACCAAACGGAACAATTGCGAAAAGATTGCGGATGCAATTGCTGCGGAGGTCTCCTCCATGATTTCTGTTCCTCCTCAGAGAGCGATGCTCGCGCAAATATGACGTTCTTTGAGTTCATGGTTCTCTCGACCGCAAATCTTGGCATCATCATTTTCATTATCCGTAGACGAAGCATTGCGTCGGCCGAAGGCCTTTGCATGGCATATTTGGGGATGGCTGTTCTAACCGATAACGTCGCACTCGTTTTTCACTATTTCTACTCTTCAAATCTTCTTCCGCTGGGCCAGCGTGAACTGGCTTTTCGGTTGTATCCGACGGCAGTGGAAATTGTCGGGTTGCTGATATTGATTATGGGGCTGTATCTCTCAGATGGAAAAGCGACACCTGTATTGCGAGACCTCAATCTTTCCCAGGTTGTACGTTTGCGACAGATCGGGATTGCGATCACCGTGGTCGGCCTGACCTTGTGTTTTGTAGCGCTCTATCTGGTCGGAGCTCTATCTTCTCCGAATTTCTACGCCTCCCTTAATTCATTTCGCAACCAAGCGTTGCCATTCGGTGGTTTCTGGTATCGAGGAGCAGACATTGCCGTCTTCGGGATGGCTCTGACGCTGCCCAGCCTTCAGGCGAGGCTCAAATGCTTTTTCTCAGTGCTGGCGCTGATGATGTTCGTGTCCTTTTTTCTGCGAACCAACAAAGGAGGTTTGGAGGAGCCGATTCTTTGGGGAGGGATTGTGCTGTTTGTCTACAACCGCAAGTTCCTGCAAACACTTCTCAGTGTCCGGACCATCGCCCTGGCGCTGGTCATCGCATTCTTGGGCGTCGGAGTGAAGTTTTGGTTCCTACCCCGAGCGATGGGAAACTCGTCATCGGCGCGAGGTCCACTCGTACAGCTCGTGAAAATGGCTGCCGCAGGCGCATCCGAGCGGTGGGGCGATGATGCTCTGTACCGGGGATACTGCCAGTTTGTAAACAGCCTGCCGGATAATCGCTATTTGTTCAGCGGTTCGAGGGTTGGAGTGTATTCACTGACGAGCTGGGTGCCGCGGTTTCTTTATCCGAACAAGCCAGACCATCCTTTTCGTGGGCTCGGCTTTGCGATCTATTCTGATTTTCACGCATATCCCGACGAGACGCCTGCTCCGATGCTGGTTGGCTCGGCCATGGCAGATAACGGATTTGTCAGTCTGACCGCGTATCTGTTTTTGGCCGGACTGTTTCTCGGGTGGTTTCGTGTAATCGCGGCGGGACCGAAGTCTCTCTGCTGGCACTGCGGTTATGTGCTGTTCGTTCTGTTCGGTGGCTTTTCAGCCGAAGAGGGAACTTTGGGCCTGATTTACACGTTACTTTTCGCCTACGGCGTCGTGATCGCCGCTCGTTTGTTGGTTGCTGTGAATGACCTCGCAAGCGTTCGAACTGAGCTTCCACCTGAGATTACGGCCGCGCCCGAGAAGACCTGATCGACCAAAATTCGCATTTGCGGCACGAAGTAACAAATAGAAAAACCAAGTTCGCTGGCGAATTTGCAATTCGCTCGGGCCGAGGAGTGCTTTTTGTGGATTCACAGGGGCTCGGCGATGTCGTGCAAAGCCTTCCGCTTCTGCGGGCAGTCTGCAGTTGGGCTGAAGGGCGCTGGCCCGTGCAGGCGCTCTTTGCCACCGAGGACCACTATGAAATCGTCTGCGAGGAAGCGTTGGATCTGGTCCCGTTCTTCGTGTCTTCGGTGCCCCGAAGGCCTCTTTCAGTTCTGCGGTTGTGGAGCAAGCTCGTCGGAAGGCCGGACCTGATTGTCTGTGCGCCCGAAATGTCTGCACCGAAGCTCGTTTGGTTGAAATACCTAACCGGTGCGCGATACGCAATCGGCGAAGCCTCAGCGCCGTACGCGCGCTTTTTGACCGCGTCGGTCGAGACAAGCTGGACAAGGCCATGGTCCGAAACGCAGGACGCCATTGCGGCTGCCTTGGGCATACTGACGCCCCTCGAACCGCCGTCGATTCGAATTACGCAATCGGAGATTGACTGGGCCGACTCGACTCTAACACGAGGCTTTGACGACGAGCCGATTCGTTTAGGCATCCAGTGCGCCTCAGCCGTGACACAAAAGTGTTGGCCGACCGCGAGCTTCGGCGAGGTTGTGGCGAAGATGGGTCACCGTTATCCGCAGCTTTGGGTTATCAGCTTTGGGAATGCGGCGGAACGGCCAAGCGCCGATCGTGCGCACCGTGAGGCTGAAAACGTTCCCTGGATGGAAGGAGCCGGTGAGTGGAACATTCGTCAAACGCTAGCGATGCTTAGCCGGTGTGACCTGTTCCTGTCGGGAGATACGGGATTGATGCACATGGCGGCAGCGGTGGGGACGCCGACAGTGAGCATTTTCGGTCCAACATCGGCGACGCGCCGAGCACCGACACACAACGGCGGTATCGCGATTTGTCCACCTACGACATGCCATCCGTGTTTTCAGGGAGCGTGGACCCCTTGCGACTGCATTCGTTCCATCACGGTTGCGCGCGTAATCGCAACGGTGGACCGATCCTTAGCGGAAATCGTTGCGAAAAAAGCCAAGCGTGGCTCAGTCAACTTCGAAACCGTCGGAACTCGCAAGCTCTGAATGTGCGGGATTTTTGGCATCGTCTCCCCATCAGGCGTGGACCCAGACGCGTTGTGGTTTGGCACGCACCGGGTGCGTCATCGCGGGCCTGACGACTGGGGCTTTGCGGCTCTCGCAGCAATCGATGGAACGCAACCTTCGCATCAACTGTGGCGTTCTTCCGTCGAACGCTGGGTCGCGCGGAACTACCGTGTCGGGCTCGGCAGCCGCAGGCTCAGTATCTTGGATTTGTCTGAAGCAGGCCAGCAGCCGATGAATTTGAGTGGTTCTGACCTTTGGATCGTGTTTAACGGAGAGATTTACAACTATCTCGAACTTCGCGCGGAGCTATCGGCGGAATACTGTTTTTCCACGCAAACCGACACGGAAGTTCTGCTGGCTGCTTACCAGAAGTGGGGTGCGGCGTGTTTGCCTCGCCTCAACGGTATGTTCGCGTTTGCGATCTGCGATGCTTCGCGGAGGCGGCTGTTCATGGCGCGCGACCGTTTTGGGGAACGGCCCTTCTATTACCTCAAGCAAAAAGAGCAGTTCGTATTTGCATCTGAGATCAAGCAATTCTTCGAGCATCCGTATTTCGACAGGGAAGTCGATCGCTCAGCTTTGGCGGATTTCCTGCTGCTCTCTGTCCAAGATCACGATGAGCGCAGCTTCTTTAAAGACATCAAGCAACTTCGGCCTGCGCACTGGATCGAATTGGATTTGTTGACGCTGCAACTCAGTGTGCCGGTTCGTTACTGGATGCCGGAGATAGCAGACGACTTAGATCGGTCTCATGATCATGATCTCGAACGATCGCTCGGAGCGATTCTCTCTGATTCAGTTCGGTTACGGATGAGAAGCGACGTCCCCATTGGGATCTGTTTGTCCGGTGGCATCGATTCCTCAGCGATTGCCTCGATCGCCGTTTCGCACGGAAACGCGTCAACTCTCTCCGCATACACGATGGGTTTTCCGGGAAATCCTGAAGACGAAGGCAATCTCGCCAGATGTATGGGGAGAAGCGCGGGTATCCGCCTCGTAGAATCGTCGTTTGATGCCGACGATCTGTGGGAAGGGTTGGATGAATTTGTCTACATGCAGGACGGTCCCGTGGGCGGGGCGTCGCTTTTTGCTTCCGCGAGGGTGTTTCAGGCGGCGCGCAATGACGGCGCGACGGTCCTCTTGAGCGGCCAGGGCTGCGATGAGTTTTTCGCGGGCTACAACAAGTTCTTTTTCTTCTGGTGGGAGATTCTCTTTGCTCGTCGCTACTGGCTACGGCTTGCGGGTTCGTTCGCGAGCTACGCCGCTCGAAACGGTTGGATCCATTGGAATTTCGCGAATGCCCGTCGCTACTTCCCGCGCCGGTTGCAGCGAAGAGTCGGAGGCATCTATCAGTTCGCGTTGCGGGATTTTCAGCGAGATGCGACACCCGATGTCGATATAGGGCATGGCGGCGGTTTCAATCGCCGCCTCTGGAAGGATTTGAGTGAATTTAGTCTTCCGTGCTTGCTTCATTGGGAGGACAGAAATTCGATGGCGGCAGGAACAGAAGCGCGTCTGCCGTTTTTGGATCATCGATTGGTGGAAGCCGTCCTGAAAGCCTCGGCCTATACAAAACTTCGCGCCGGGTTCACCAAGTACTCGCTGCGAAAGGCGATGAACACGGACCTTCCCAATGAAATCTGTTGGCAGAAGCTAAAGCGAGGCTTCGAGACACCCGCTCGAAGATGGTTTAGGAGCCATCTGGCCGCACGGCTCGAGAACCTCGTTTCGAAAGATGATTCTCCGCTTGCAGAATTCTTCGATCTAAAGGTACTCGCCGGACTCTTAAATGCGGGAGCAACCGCTAGCGGCCCCCTTACGGAATTTGACTGGTTCAAGCTTGCGACAACCGACCTGTGGCTCAGGCAGTTAAAGCATATTTCCCGGACGGAAGACGCCGTGCTGTCCGCTTAATGCCCCTCGAGCAAATCGTGAATCGGCCGACGTTGAAACGCGAAATAACCGATGAACTCCCGCGCCTGAGCGTAATCGTCCCTTGCAGAAACGAGGAAAACTTCATCGTACAATGCTTGGAATCCATTCTTAGAAATGATTATCCGGTAGGTCGCTTTGAAATCCTGATCGTCGACGGGATGAGCACTGACGCGACGTTGTCGATTGTCAGTAAGTACGCAAGCGCGCATTCCTGTATTAAGGTGTTCCGTAACCCCAGGGGAATCACTCCGGTGGGACTGAATCTCGGAATCAAGGCCTCGAGCGGAGACGTTGTTTGTCGCATTGACGCCCACGCCAGCGTTGCCTCGGACTATCTGCGGCGTTGCGTCCGACGGCTTTGCAACGGAGATGCAGACAACGTTGGCGGCGCGATGCGAACTCTTCCGCATGGCTCTGGTATCTGGGCGCGCTCAATTGCTCTCTGCGTGAGCCATAAATTCGGCGCGGGCAATTCTGTTTTCCGTACGGGTGCCGCGCGTCCCGTATTCACTGACACCGTGTTTGGAGGTTGTTATCGCAAAGAGATTTTTGCTCGGATCGGTTTGTTTAACGAAAACCTGCCCAGAACACAGGACATCGAGTTCAATCAGCGGCTCCGCAAGTCCGGCGGAACGATCCTACTCGACCCGGCCATCAAGTGTGATTACTTCGCGTCGCCGAGTCTCGGCTCTTTCGCCAAACACAATTTCGACGATGGCATTTGGTCAATCTTGCCTTTTGCGTATAGCAAAGTCGTACCGGTCCGACCGCGTCATCTCGTACCCCTGGCTTTCGTCGCCACGATAATTGTTCTTGCGGCACTGAGTTTTTGGTTCCGACTAGCCTGGATGGCGTTAGAAATAGAATCGAACATCTATGTCAGCGCGAGCATCGCGTTCTCTCTTCAACTGAGCCGACGACGCCGCGATGTTTCTTTGCTTTTTGCTATGCCCTTTGTTTTTGCACTCCGACATTTTGCTTACGGATTTGGCTCGCTGTATGGCGCTGCTTTGCTACTCACGAACAAGCCGCTCGTCCGGTCCCTCCTGAGTTTTGCAGGTCTTGGAAGGTCAAAGCTGACGTCGTCACGCACGCAGGCGCAATGAAAAGGCTCTTCGACCTCACACTGGCGGGCATTGGGCTTTGTCTGCTATGGCCTCTACTGCTGGTTATTGCCTTAGCTGTCAAATTCGACTCGTTTGGACCTGCTCTTTATCGTGGGAGCCGCGCCGGATTGCAAGGCCAGCCGTTCTTGATACTCAAGTTTCGCACAATGGTCGTCGGCGCTGACAAGTTGGGTGGACCGTCGACTGCGAATGACGATCCGCGCATCACGCGCTTCGGCAGATTCCTCCGAAAGTACAAGCTCGACGAATTTCCCCAGCTCGTCAACGTGTTCGCTGGGGAAATGAGCTTCGTCGGCCCGCGCCCGGAAGTTCTCTCCGAGGTGCAAGCATACTCTGCTGAAGAACGTGAATTGCTAACTGTTCGGCCCGGAATCACTGACTGGGCATCCTTGCGGTTTCGCGACGAAGGCGGAGTGCTCGCGGGAAGCAATGATCCCCATCAGGCTTACCGGGAAAAAATTCGCCCAGAAAAGATCAAGCTCGGATTGCAATATGTTCGCCGGCATTCGTTTCTCACGGACTTGGTGATCCTTCTGCAAACGGCAAAAACAGTTGTGGACATTAGCCGCGACAGGCAGATGTCGAAGGAAGGTCATACATGAATACGACCGCGGATATGCTTATAGATGTTTTACAAGACCTGACGGCGTTCGCTCGAGCAATCCGCACTGACGTTTTGCACATGGTGCATCGAGCAAAGAGCTCGCACATTGGCAGCTGCTTTTCGATTGCTGAAATCCTCGCGGTGCTTTACGGCCGAATCCTGAATGTTGATCCTATGCGTCCATACAAACATGATCGTGACCGTTTCATCCTTAGCAAAGGACATGCCTGTGCTGCACTTTATTCGGCTCTTGCCACTAGGGGTTTCTTTCCGCGCGATTGGCTGGATGAGTTTTACCAGGATGGTTCGAACCTCCCGGGTCATGCTGCTCACACAGTCCCCGGGGTTGAAGTATCCACTGGGTCTTTGGGCCACGGCCTTTCGATTGCGTGCGGAATGGCTCTTGTTGGAAAGCGAGAAAGCGAGCCTTTCCGCGTATTCACGCTCTTGAGTGATGGGGAATGCGACGAGGGTTCGGTTTGGGAGGCCATTTTGTTCGCTGGTCATCACCGCTTAAACAACCTGGTCGCGATCGTGGATGCGAACAAGATTCAAAGTCTTGGTCGCGTGAACGAAGTGTTGAACCTCGAACCGCTCTGTGAAAAATGGCGTGCATGCCGATGGTCTGTCCGCGAAATCGACGGCCATAATGTTCGAGAACTTGAGACTACACTGGCTAATGTCCCTTTTGAGCCCGAAGCTCCGACCTGCGTTATCGCGAAAACTGTGAAGGGCCGAGGCGTCAGCTTCATGCAAGACGAACTGCTTTGGCATTACCGTTCGCCGAATGACCAGGAATTTGCTGACGCACTCTCCGAACTGAAAGCAGCCGTGTGAGATCGGCTTTCATCAAGGCACTCGTCGAGCTGGCCGAACGCGATCCCCGAATCGTTCTCATTGTTGGTGACTTGGGGTTTGGCTTGGTCGAGCCGTTTGCTGCGCGTTTTCCGAGCCGCTTCATCAACGCCGGCGTCGCCGAGCAAAACATGACTGGGATTGCCGCTGGGATGGCTCTTTCAGGAGCGGTTGTATTTACTTACTCCATCGCAAATTTCCCGACGCTGCGCTGCCTCGAGCAAATTCGCAATGACGTCTGCTATCACAACGCCAACGTCAAAATCGTGAGCGTCGGCGCGGGTCTAGCGTACGGTGCGCTCGGCGCAAGCCATCATTCCACCGAGGACATTGCAGTTATGCGCACCCTGCCAAACATGACCGTCGTCTCTCCGGCTGATCCTTTACAAGCTGAAATGGCCACGCAAGCCATCGCTGCCGCTAGCGGTCCTGCCTACCTTCGATTGGGACGATCCGAAGAGCCCGTCGTCCACGAAGGGCCGGTAGCTTTTCGGGTCGGCAAGGCCATTCAAGTGGTGAATGGCGACGATGCTACGCTGATCGCGACTGGAGCGATGGTTCACGCGGCCGTCCAGGCGGCGCGTGCGCTCATGCGGAGCGGCGGCATCCACGCTCGGGTGCTCAGTATGCACACGATCAAGCCGCTCGACGAGAGCGCTATCGTTTCGGCCATGCAAGAAACTGCCGCCATCGTCACCATCGAGGAGCACAGCATCACCGGTGGCCTTGGCAGTGCAGTGGCCGAAGTGCTTGCAGAGCGCTCGACGCGGCCCGTGCCCTTCAAGCGGCTCGCGTTGCCGTCGGAATTTGTATCCACCGTCGGCAGCCAAAGCCACTTGAAGGACATGTATTCTCTGTCGGTCCGCGGCGTTGTCGACGCCACATTAGGAGTCTTGGAACGCGCTGGCCTGATTGGCCTTGTTCGTTCCACTGACCAAGCCTGTCTTTTGAGAGGTTCCGAATGACTTATAGAGTTCCATTCGTCGATCCGAGAGGCCATTATCAACGCCTCAAAACCGAATTGGACGCGGCGATTATCGGCTGTCTTACACGAGGCGATTTGATTGACCGCCGTGACTTGAGGGGCTTTGAAGAGCACTTCGCTGCGTTCGTGGGAACGAAATATGCCGTTGGCGTGAATAGCGGATACCACGCGCTCCAGTTCTCATTGCAGGCCGCTGGCGTTTCGCGCGGCGACGAAGTGATCACGAGCGGGCATACCTTTGTTGCCACTGTTTCGGCGATCGTAAATATCGGCGCTGAGCCCGTTCTTGTTGATGTCGCTGATGATTTCAACCTGGATCCTTCTGCAGTTGAGGCGGCTGTCACGCCGCGTACTCGGGCGATCATCCCCGTTTCTCTCAACGGTCGTGTCTGCGACATGGAAAGAATTCTTGCGATTGCCGGCAAGCATCAACTAATCGTCATCGAAGACTCTGCTCAGGCGCTAGGAGCTGAATATCATGGCCAGCGCGCCGGATCTTTCGGAACCGCGGGGGTGGCGAGTTTCTTCCCATTCAAGGCGTTGGGCGGGTTCGGAGATGGTGGTGCTGTCACAACAAATGATGTCGGCATCGCGCGCGCCGTCAGACGTCTCCGGTACAATGGAGAAGATCGAACCACTGGGGAATACCATTATCATGGGCAGACGGCATTGCTAGATAACGCGCAAGCTGCTGTGCTCGACGTGAAGCTGCCACATCTAGAGGAATGGATCAAACATCGACGCAAGATCGCTGCGCTTTATCGCCAAGGCCTTGCTGGAGTCGGAGATCTTCGACTGCCCCATTTTGATGAGTCCAATCAGCGGGACACTTTCCAGAATTACGTAATTCGCACCGAGCTTCGCGACCAACTAAGGGACCATCTGCAAGCAA
>Ga0126373_10003585_pt1 | contig 11670 bp, 11 predicted proteins | sample PanSoiMetPlot_11_FD_92545 | JGI IMG/M metagenome (GOLD analysis project Ga0126373, IMG submission 92545) | Tropical forest soil microbial communities from Panama - MetaG Plot_11 | ecosystem: Environmental > Terrestrial > Soil > Tropical forest > Bulk soil | place: Panama | collected 2016-02-17
ACCCAGGCCACCCTAACACCCTGGTCCAGTCGGTCTCTCGCATGCTGCCGAGTGTACCCAGATTTCGGCAAAATCAAAACGCCCGCAAAATCACGTCTGCCTACAGATTCCTGCACAGAGCCGGATTTTTCTTTCACCCGAATGTAACCTGCGATGCCGCTCATCGAGCCATTGCAGCATTTCCCCATTGCCGTAGGTGTCCGCCACACGTACCGCTCCTGGCGGGATGCTGTCGGGACCCGGTTAGCCGTCCGACAGAAGCTCATGCGGCACGCGGACATCAGAACCACCATGAACATTACGGGGATGTGGTGACCGATGAGATGGCACAGGCTCACAGGAAAGTCGTGGAGATAGCCTTGCCGAAGGTCAACTGATTTCCGAGTGATTTCGTCTGTAAAGGATTGAGAAGATGGTGAGCGCGGAAGGAATCGAACCTTCAACCTACGATTGAGAGTTTCTGCTCTTTCCCTTAGCTCGCCGAGGCCGACGGACTGCCCTGACCTTTCCGGAGGGTCCTCCTCCGCAGAAAAACTGATCGCGTCCGTCGGACTCGAGCCCAGAAATGTAGACGCCCGTCGGCATCTCCAGCCGCTCCAGGACTTCCCCGGTCCCTGGATCGACTCGACGTATGTCACTCTGCTCACCTTCCCAGGTGGCGTGCCACAACTCTCCATCGACCCAGGTGACGCCAGTGACGAACCGGTTGGACTCGATTGTGCGGAGAATCGCACCTGTCTGGGGATCGATTTGATGGATTTTCCGGCTACGATACTGCCCGACCCACAATGAGCCTTCCGCCCACGCGAGCCCCGAATCGCTGCCACCGCCTGGAGCGGGGATCGTGGCCAGCACCCGGCCGGTCTTCGGATCAATCTTATCGATTCGGTTCTCCGCAATCTGAAAAATATATTTCCCATCGAATGCCGTTCCGGCATGCGCAGCGACATCCATCGAGCGCTGCATCTTCCCAGTCGAAGGATCGAAAGCGTTCAGCTTGTCGCCCGAAGCAAACCACACCTGCTGGCCGTCATAGGTTACGCCATGGACCCGTTCGGTACCGGGAAAGGGTCCATACTCGCGCACGATCTCGGCGTTTGATCGATTCATAATTCCATCCTAGTCGCTGGGCAGGGGAGTCGGGAGTAACAAGATCGTCGTGAATGCCGGTACGGGTGTGGTGATCCAGCGACGAGAGCGAGCCCGGCCAAACGACTGTACTTTTCCTTCTGCCGCGAGCGAGTCGAGTGCCCGTTGGACCGTGCGCTGGCTGGCGCCCATTGCAAGTGCAAGAGCAGAACTGGACCACGATTCACCATCCGTGAGGAACGCTAGTACATTCGCATGTTCTTCTTCGACAGGCCTGGCCAGCACGACGACTTCGCGTCCATGCTGTGGTACCAGGGCAAAACCCTGCTTCGTGGCGCGGATATCGCCCAGCTTTCGAAGCGTCCTGCGAAGACGCCCGATCTCTACCCGCAGGCGCGCGCGATGCGATTCGTCAACGAACTTTGCTCCGAATGCCCGCGCCAAGAGTTGATCTCGCGGCACGTCTCTGGGCCACGCTTCACCCAACGCACGTGCGAGAGCGAATAACACGGGACGCCTCACAAGTGAAACGACGGCATCCCCATCGCGCAAGAGGTTTCGACATGCATCCACGACAATGGCATTGGACGACAGCAACGACTCAACATCTTTGAGCAGGAGCAGACGCTCTTTGCCCCGCGCAAGCAGGCGTGCTGCTGGAGTCTTCAGAACGCGGGAGGCGCTTGCAACCTCCGCCATCAACACCGGGATACCACTGCGGTGCGCTGCCCGTTCTGCGCGAGCAATGGCTCCGCGCGCTTCCTTCGCACGCAAGCGTCGCATTGCGATTCCCGCAACTGCCAGCTCATGGAAGGCCCTCAACGCGGCTGGGAAAAGATTCGGATCGAGGTCAGCGAGCGTCCGCTCGGCCTCATCAAGGTGACCGATGAGAAGGAGGCGCCGGACTTCAAGATAGCGCGCAAATCCAGCGTTCAAGCGGTCGCCATGCGCTTCGAGGATTGTCCGTGCAGCGTCGAGTGCTTTCGGAGCCCAACCCAGATCACGCGAGGCGAGCGCAATCTCTGCCTCGGCGACGATGCACCTGGCACGGGCCACAGCTTCTCTCGGACTGAAGGCACGCGCCGCCCGCCGCAGGAGTTCCTTCGCTCGCGCGAAATCGCCAAGCTGTGCCATCGCAATACCGCGAAGCGCGAGGGCCGGTGCATCGTCGCGGAGCGCGACACGCTTCAGGGCTCCGAGGGGATCGCCTGCTGCGAGGGCGTGAGCGGCTGCTGTGATCAGAGAATCCATCCGAATCCCGCCACACTTGTCACTCCCACCCCTTCGATGATCCGCGGTAAATATAGCGCATGGCAATCAAACAGCAATTCAAAGGAGGTACATATGTGCCCAGCATGCATCGAAAGCACGGCAGTGATGGTCGCCGGAGCCGTATCCACGGGAGGATTTCTGGCGGTGTGCATCGGCAAATTCAGAAAAGTTTTCAGACTTAGCAGTTTGTTTCAAAGAAGAAAGGAGAAATGATATGGCAACTACCAAAGACCGAATGAAGACACCTCCGATCGTGTCACAGCAGGAGTGGGACGCTGCGCGGCAGCAGCTTCTCGTTAAAGAAAAAGCCTTCACCCGCTCCCGTGATGCGCTGGCCGCCGAACGCCGACGGATGCCATGGGTGGCGGTGGAGAAAAAGTACGAGTTCGAGGGGGCGAAAGGTAAGGTTAGCCTGTGGGACCTGTTTGAGGGCCGTAGGCAATTGATCGTCTATCGCGCCTTCTTCGAGCCCGGAGTGTTCGGCTGGCCCGACCACGCCTGCCGCGGCTGCTCGCTGGGCGCCGACCAGGTCAGTCACCTGTCTCATCTGAACGCCCGTGACACCACCCTCGTGTACGCCTCACGCGCGCCGCAGGCGGACATCGCACGATTGAAGAGTCGCATGGATTGGGAGATGCCCTGGTACACCATCACCGACAGCTTCGACAAGGACTTTGGCGTCGATGAATGGCACGGCCACAACGTGTTCTTCCGCGACGGCGACAAAGTGTACCGCACATATTTCATCAACAGCCGCGGCGACGAGGCGATGGGGACTATATGGAGTTACCTCGATGTCACTCCGCTCGGCCGCCAGGAGACCTGGGAGGATTCGCCGGAGGGTTACCCTCAGACACAGCCGTACAAGTGGTGGAATTGGCACGACAACTACAACGCCGAGGCTGCGCCGCACCCGAAGTGGATCGACATCATCACGGACCCTGAAGGAGCCGCCGCTCGAAGGCGCGACGACGAAGCGAAAGCGAGCTGAGGAATGGCGACCACTTCGCCACCTTAGACGGCTGGTTCATGCCGCACCCGGCTCGTAAACCAGTGCACCGACGTTCGAAGGAGTCGCCCCAGAGTGGAGCCTTGTTTCAGGGGGAGCGACGGATCTCTCTCGTCCGGAATTCCGGGCGCCTGAGATCCCTCGCCCCCGCTGGTGAAAACGCGGAGCCCTGGGATGACGCCCTCCAAAGCTCTGAGATTCAAACTGGACTGCAAAAGCGCCTCCGGCTCGCAGAAAACAAATCCGGACATCAAGGCAATGTTGGGTTTCGTATCTAGGCACGCAATGATCCAAAGAACACGACTGTCATCGGCTATGGTGCAGTCCGCCTCGATTCCGGCGTCGCAGAGTTCAACACGAGCAGGAAAATTGCAGGGTCTAACGATGGGTGCTCCCTGCGAGGGTATGATGGGTTCCCGTTGACCATGACGCTTTCAATCGTATGTAGCAGCTCGCTTGCAGCCCTTGACTTCACGAGATAGGCTGCTGCGCCGGTCGCAAGAGCGGCATTCTTGACATCGCTATCCTGCTCCTGTGTGAAAAAGATGATGGTTGATTCCGGACACGTGTTCCTGATATTTTTCGCGACTTCGATTCCATTGAGCTTAGGTAGTCCGATGTCAAGTAGCACCACATCCGGGAGTAGTGCCGCGGCCTTCTCGATCGCTTCCATCCCATCGCTGGCTTCGCCGACAATCTGAAATTTGCAGGTATCTTCGAGAATTGAACGCGCCGTCAAACGCCAGAGCTTGTAATCATCGACCAGCAAGACGCGGGTGGCCGCCATCGGGTTTCTTCTCCTCACCGCAGCTTGCACTTTAACCGAATCAGTTCCGACCGTTGATACAGTGAAATCCGGAAAGGATGCTGGCAGATCGTACAGGTGACGGAAAGGTTAGTATGTGATTATCCGATAGACAGGAACACCTATGGCCAGGAAGAAGAGTGGCGTGCCGCCGAAACTTACAGGTCCCGAGCAGGATCTGCTGGCGGATATGGAGCGCGGCTATCAGCTGGAGACGGATTCCCTCGGTGGTAATCCGGTTTTACGGCGTCTAAAGGATGATGACGTTACCCGCCCAGTGTCCGTAACTCGAAGCACCATCAAGACGATGCAAGAACGCGGGCTCATACGACCTGCCAAAGGACCGGACCAACTCACCATCGTCTGGCGTCAAACCGATACTCGGCGACGGACACGATGAGGCATGGGGAAATGCAGCACAACTTCCCGGTTGATCTGCAAAGGTTCCGTCTTCAGCTCAGCGCGATTCTTGGGCATGTTGCCACCCAAAATCCGGCAAATATTGACCAGTGATCGGCTGCCGCAAACCATGCAGACATCATGCGGGCTGTCGCTCACAACGTCGCATTCTGCGCACAGCACGGCGTACTGCAGTGCAACGGCGTTCAGAGGTCGGTCAGCCGGGAGGTTACGCGACTTCGACTGCTTCATCACAGGCCCCTGGGAAGAGGTTCTTCTTGCGCACTATTCTGCCGGAGATCGGAAGAACTGAGAATGGCACATCTGGGTCATCCTGTGTACCGCCAGGCAGTCAAGCGCCGATTCAATGATGAAGCCTGCCATTCCCGCGTTGATGTTGCTAAAATATTGAGCGCGCGCATGTTACAGCGTGCGGAAGTGGTGGAATTGGCAGACACACCATCCCAGGCCGTGGCATTGCTCGTGATTTGTAAATTGCTGATGGCAACCGTTGCGAGCATGAGTTCAATTACTTACCCCGAATCACCGCAAAAACCGCCAGCAAGCCCGAATTAGCGCCGGATACGAAAAGCCGGTGCAAGATCTGGTGTATTTTCTGATCTGCTTTCCTCCCGGACAAGATATCTAGCAACGACGGAAAAATTCCGAGTCGGTCGGTGCAGTCGCTGACCAATCCGCTGCTGTGTTCTCTCCAAAACTCCGTCAGTTTCTAGCGGCTCAGCCAAGAAGTCAGCGTCGATGCCCCGACTCGGTGCCGTCAGGTGCAGACAGGTTGACGCTTAAGCTTCGGGTCGCAAGTTGACCGCGAGAATAGGCGAGCACCCTAATTTTCGATTATCATCGGTGTTGAAAATAACGAAAAAAGACTATTTTCGCCCTGAATTGTTTTCATCATTTGTCGTGAGCTTGATCCCCGCTACGCTTTGTCTCAGTGCGTTTTTGCAAACGGGTTTTCGATGCGCACGCCTGAGATCGTCTGCCCGGCGTTCAGGTCTTCCGACAGGATGCAGTAGGCGCGGCTTTTGATCGCGGCTGCTACGATGAGAGCGTCCCAGAACCCGAGATGCGATTCATCCTCGATACGAAAGGCGTTGGAGATTTCGGACGGTGTGGTCTGCACGCTCCAGATGCTATACGTATTGACCACGAGACGCGCCGATGCTTTGGAAATCGGACGCGGAATCTTGCGAGTCACGTTCACATAGAATTCCTGAAGAACCTGCATGCTGAGGACCCCAGAACGCGAGCTCCAAAGCTCATGGAGAACACGTTTTGCCGCTTCGTGTTTGGCTTTGGCGTCGACGTCGTGGGCGTAAATCAACACATTCGTATCGACGAAGGTTTTATCGTTCATGCAGCTCATCGCGCCCGGCCGGTGCAACTCCGCCGAGATGGAAACCGCTTTCAAGAAGCGCCCGTGCCTGCCTCTCAGCGCGTTCGTAGGCTTCGTCCTCTCCCACGAGAGCTTCAATTTCCTGAGCAAGCAAACCGCTAATCGAGGTCTCCCGGCGAGCGGCAAGGATCCTGGCTTTCTTGAGTACATGTCGACTGAGACTTATCGTAATGTTCTGTTTCTGGTCGGTTCGCGAACTTGTCATGCCCCCTCCTGAAACACGTAGAATACGTGTAACACGTGTATTACGTGAAGTCAAAGATAGCAGGCCATCTGGATCGAGCAGTATCTTGGCTCTTTGGCCCATCAATCTTCCCCTGCGAATGTACTCTCCCGTTGAGTCTGCCTAAAGTCGGGTCTGCGGGTGGCGTACCCGAGGTTTGGTTGCTCGCGAGGGTGGATCACGCCATTTTGGAGCGCACGAGATTCTGACGTGACGCACATCCTTACAGGAGTAACTTTAGGCCAAACTGGACTCGCCTAGGCGTACCCGCTGACAGAACGCGACCGAAAGCGGGGGAACCCAGAAAACTGTCCGGAAGGTTGAAGTTCGGGCGATTCAGGAGATTGAAAAACTCGGCGCGGAACTGAAGCATCAATCCCTCCCGAATCGGAGTGTTCTTGACCGCGGAGACATCTACCGACGCAAAGCCAGGACCCGTCACAATATTGCGTCCGGCGTTGCCGAACGTGCCGTAGGGCGGCATCGCAAAGGCGCTGGTGTTGAACCAGGCATCAGCACTCGGATTCGAAACATGCGGATTCCCCACAAGGTTTGGGCGGTCCACCACGCCAAATTGGATGCTGGGTATGCCGGTGTTGCTGTTGTCGACGCCAGGTAGAAGAGTGACCGTAAATGGCCGTCCGGTCTGGAACGTCCACACACCATTCGTCTGCCAGCCGCGCAAAAGGGCGTTATTGGGCGGCAACGGGAGGTCGTAAGAATACGCTAGGGTACAGCGGTGCCGAACATCGAAGTTGGAAAGACCGCGATCGGCCCACGTGTTGTTGCTGTCCTGCGGGAAATTCGGATCGCCCGTGCTGGAGAAAAAGCCCGAGGCGTCGTCGATGGATTTCGACCAGGTATAACTTGCGAGCGCTGAGAGGCCCGCGTGAAGGCGCTGCGTGAACTTTGCTTGTAGGGCATGGTAGTTCGAATTACCACGCGATTCGTATGCGTCGATATCGGCGAACCGCGGGACGGGCCTCAGGTTTACAGGCTGCGGGCTCGGCGTCGCCTGATTGATGTCACGATTGTCGATCAGCTTCGTACCCTTCGTTCCCACGTACGCCAACTCAGCGACGCTCGAGCGACCCAACTCTCGCTCCAGGTTGAGATTCCATTGCTGCATGTAAGGCGTGCGCAGGTCACGCTGAAAGGTGAATGCCGGAGTGGGAATGAATCCCGGGTAGTCTGACGGAAACGGGTTTTCGAGAAAAATGGGAAACCGCGCGGAGGGAACGAACACCTGCAAGTTGAAATACGGCGGGCTGAAATAGAGGCCCTGGCTTGGCGCAAGCGCCGATTGATCGTAATAGATGCCGTACCCAGTGCGAATAACCCACTTCCCCGCGGTGTCGGGTGTCCACGCGACGCCCAGACGTGGAGCAAAGTTGTTTTTGTCGGGGTAATAGCCGGCCCGCGGAATGCCGTTCTTCCCTACAGGCACAATCGACTGCGTGGATGGATCGTAAATGGTGGCACGATCGCGCGGATCCACTGCAGGTGTGTTGTACTCGTAGCGAATCCCCAGCGCCAGCGTCAAGTTCGGGCGCACGCGCCAACCGTCCTGGGCGTAGAAATCGTAACTTTGCGCGCGCAGATGTTGTGGGTTGTCAAGACGCGCCAGTGCGGTAAAGCTGGGTACGTCCTGCAGCATCTCAGCCAGTGCGTTCCCGGTGAAACCCAGGAATTCCAGCAGTCCGCGACTCTCCACATCCGCGAAGGCATTCTGCTGCAAGCGCCGGATGTCGACGCCGAACTTGAACGAGTGGCTGGCGCGAGTCCAGTTCGCATTGTCAGTGAACTCATAAACATTGGTCGTGGTCCGTTGCGGGTTGTTTATCTCGTCGCCCAGAGTGGAGAAGCCTGAGACCACGATTTGGCTTAGCCCGGTATCCCGGGGATTTATCCAGGGCGTTGGCAGGCCGACGGCTTGGTTGAGGTTGTTGTGCTGATTCTGCTGATTCACTTGAAGACTCACTCGGTTGAAGCCCAGCCGCGCCTCGTTCAGAAGATTGGGCGGAAAAATGTGCGTCTCACTCAGCATCACGCTCTGCGCGCGTCGAGGAACATCGTTGCCGTATCCTGGAACAGAAGCCGCAGACCCTGCGGCGCCGTAAGGTTCGAAAAGGTCGCGGTCGCCGAGACTGTAGTGGAACGAAAATTCGGAGGCCATACTCAAGTTATGATCCAGCCGCAGGTCAAAGTGATCATCCCGATCATTCTCGGTCGGCGAGCCCACGAAATTCTGCCCTAGCGTTGAGCGGTTAGGCAACGGATAGAGAGCTGCGATGGCAAGGGCAATCGGACTCATGCGCGACATCGGAATTATGGAATTCGGAAAAGGCTGCCCAGTGAGTACATCAATTGGAACTAAGCTGCTTTGGGAAAAATTACCAACGCGTTCGAGCGCCGTCGGGACGTTGGTGGTTTGGGTAATCCCCTCGCGGATCCTATGGCCTTCATAATCGGCGAAGAAAAAGGTTCGGTCCTTGCGGATCGGGCCGCCGAGTGAAGCGCCGAATTGGTTGCGGATATCCTTGGGCGCTGCTTCGTCCTTAGGCGCGAAATAGTTTGTGCCATCCAAGATGGCGTTGCGTAAGAACTCGTACGCGGTGCCGTGAAGCTGGTTCGCGCCCGATTGGAGCACTACGTTGACCTGCCCACCCACATTGCGGCCGAAGGAAGCGTCATAGCCGTTCGTCAGTACCTCATATTCCCGAACGGCGTCGACGGGCGGCGAGACCGCAAATCCGTTGAGCTTCGGGTCCCCGTTAAATATGCCGTCCAGCAGGTAATTGTTGGCATCTTCGCGAGCGCCGTTGACGTTGAACGTGAAGTCTCCGCGCTCGGAGCCAGCCGAGCCTTCTGCGGCCGGCACGGAACCAGGCGTGAGCAGCGTTAGCTCGTAAACGTTGCGGCCATCGAGAGGCAGGCTGCGGATCGCACGATTCTCGATCACAGTGCTGAGCGTCGCAGATTCGGTCTTCAGCAGGCCCTCATCGCCCGTGACTTCGACGCGCTCCACTGATTTCTCGGGCAGCAGTGGAATCTCGATGTGAATTTCTTGATTTATGAGTAGCACTACGACGCACGAGAACTGCCGATATCCCGCCACGCTTGTTTCGACGCGATATGTGGCGGCGGGTAACAGAGAAGCCCCGAATTCGCCATTCGCGCTCGTTTTGGCGGTGCGCTTTCGATTCGTCTCCTCGTCTATCAGTACTACGTCCGCGTTGGGGAGCGGCTTCTTCGAAGCGTCCGTAACACGGCCTACAATAGAGCCACGCAAGGACTGAGAGCGGGCCGACGAGGCACTCAGAAGGAGTCCAAAAAGGACGAGGGGAAAAATAGAGCGCGGTTTGTTCACACAACCTCGTCTTGTCTTGTTCAGACCGCTGCTAGGCCGGGGTCGGCATGCAGGCAGCTACTGTACAACACGTCGAAGTACCCCATCAACAAAGCGTCTACGCCATCAGGGGAACATCAGCTTCGCGGCCGTCCGCCCAAGCGGACGGTCGGGCGACACAACCGCAAAGCCATTTTGCATCCGCTAGGCAACTTAACCACCGCCTCGACCACGCCGTCGGCTTGGGTCAGACGTGCTCGGCTGTAAAACGTCACCCAAGATGACGCTCCGCTGATGGGGCGCGGATGCACCAGTTCGCCGAAGCTGTGATCAACAGGCGCTTGTCACTCACACGCGCTCCATCACACCGCCACCGCCTCCGGCGCCGCCTGAAATGCGCGCGGACGGAAAAGAAACTCGACGATATTGCCTTCGTGCGGCTGTAGCCAATCCAGTTTGATGGTCGGAATCGCGCCGATGTTCAGGCGGTCAATCTGTGGCGCATCGATCAACTTGCGCTGCCATTCCTTATCTTGGGTAACCGCGCTGCAGACCAAGGTGGCCCCGATCTTTTGCAGCATCTTTTCCTGAGGGCATCGGACAACGCTCACGAAGGGGAACATGTATTCGGTATTGGCCAGCGCCTGCTCCGGCGAGCCACAATGAATCACCGTTGGACGCAGATAACCGCAGTACTCTTTTTCGACGAGGCGCGGTCCGAATCGGGCCGTCATGTCCTCGGCGTCCCCCTCCGCGAGCCGCGACTCAATTTGAGCCCAAATCGCCCGTGCCGCTCCGGGCAGTGTGAAGGCGGCGAGGCTGCACTTAGGGTCTTCGGGCGGCATGGGAGCAACTGGTCCCAGGCGCTCAGCCAGCGCCACCGCGATTTCGCCGGTGTGGCGTGAGGCCCAGATGCCGGAGCAGTTGATACAGCCGCGCCCGCTGTTGGCAAACACGCTCTCCACAATCATGTCGAGGTACTTCTCCCACTGGTCCACTACGTCATCGCCGAGCAGGATTTTGCTGAAGCCGGGCCCGTGGACCTGCACGCGTGGATCGCCCTTGTAGCTTTCGACAGTGGCAGTTCCCCCGAAAATCATGCTGCGACTTGTGTGCCGGACCACTTCGGCTCCGACGCCGGATCCGGGATAAATCGAGATCGCCTCTTTTGGCACCCCCGCCTGGAAGAAAGCCGCCGCTATGCGGTATGGTGTCCAGGGCTCCTGCGGCCCGGGTTTCAGGACCAAGCCCACCTGCATCGGGATCACGGGGAGCCAAAGGGTATGTACGCCGGGGGAGTTCGAGGGCAGCACTAGCCCCAGCACCGGCGCCTGCGTCTGGTAGCTGACAACAAGCCCGTCCCGCACCACACCGAAGCCTCGCGTCAGAATCTTCAGATCGAGCCCACGCGTCAGCGCCTCCAGGATCCGGCCCATGTTCGACAACACGAAGTGGTTCTTCTTCATGTTGGCTTTGCACATGTGCTCTGGCAGGCCGGTGGAAGCTGACTGCTGGCGGGCGAAGTCCTCCGACGACTGCTCACCGTCGCCCATGGGCAGGGTGTCATTCAGGTAGAGGTCAGCCGCCACTTTCATCATGCCGATCAGCTCCGAGATGGGAATCTCGGTGAGGACCTGGCGAGCTCGCGCGGCTTCTCGCATATCGCGGCCGATCAAGCCGCTGTTGGCTTGGCTCACCCGAGCCAGTTTTTCGCCGGTAATGAAATGCACGACGGTGTCCTGCTCGAGGCTCGTATACGGGCAGCCCCATCGCAAGATGGGTAGATTCCGCATGGGAAAGCCTTTGACCCCAGACGAAAAGCGTGGCACTTACCCAGAATTACAGATCCAGTCACAACGATCGCTATAGCGGCAGTCCGCGAGCGCCGCTACCAAGTAAAACCGTCCTCGGATTTTATAACCGTCATCAATACACACCCACGGTTGTGGTCGGCGCGAACTGCCGGAACGGCCGCACACCGCTCACTCCGTCCCAGGGATACTTCTCGTAAGGCGGCTCGCGCTCGCCTTCGTCCCGTTCCAAAAACCCGGGGATGAAGGTCTCTCGCGTGAGCGTCGTCAGCCGCACACGACCAGTCTCCCCATAGTCC
>Ga0126373_10003586_pt1 | contig 11669 bp, 6 predicted proteins | sample PanSoiMetPlot_11_FD_92545 | JGI IMG/M metagenome (GOLD analysis project Ga0126373, IMG submission 92545) | Tropical forest soil microbial communities from Panama - MetaG Plot_11 | ecosystem: Environmental > Terrestrial > Soil > Tropical forest > Bulk soil | place: Panama | collected 2016-02-17
AGGAGCACGCGGCTCTGCTCAAGTCATTGCCAGTCGCCGGGATTCATCTGGACCTCGTCCGCGGACCCGGTCAGTTAAGGACCTTCCTCGATGGGTACCCGGATTTGAAGGTGTTATCACTCGGAGTCATCGACGGTCGCAACATCTGGCGCGCAGATCTACACGCTGCGCTCGATCGACTGAGACCGGCCTACGAGCAGGTCGGTGATCTGCTCTGGATTTCCGCCACCTGCTCTCTGCTGCACGTCCCGCTCGACCTCATGCACGAGAAAATGCTTGACCCTGAGATCTACAGCTGGCTCGCTTTTGCGAAACAGAAGCTAGCCGAGATTTCCGCGCTGAATCGGGCGCTCGTGCTAGGAGTCGACTCCGTCGCGGAAGCGTTTGAGCGCTCGGAAGCTGCCGCGAATTCTCGGCGGCATTCAGACCGCGTATACTCCCGGGCCGTTCGTGAACAGCTGGAGAACGTGGTGGCCAGCGACTTCGAACGCTCATCCTTCTTCGAGGCTCGCAGCCGTGCTCAGCGATCCAGGTTGAATTTGCCACTCTTGCCGACCACGACAATCGGGTCGTTTCCTCAAACGTCGGAGGTTCGTAAGGCACGGGCCGCCTTCCGGAATGGTGATCTCAGCCAGGAAGACTATCGCCAACGGATACAGCAGGAGATCGGCCGCACGATTGCGCAGCAAGAAGAGCTCGGGCTGGATGTCTTGGTCCACGGCGAAGCCGAGCGTACAGACATGGTGGAGTACTTCGCAGAGCAGCTCCGAGGGTTCGCATTGACCGAACATGGGTGGGTTCAGAGCTATGGCTCCCGCTGCGTCAAGCCGCCGATCGTTTACGGTGACGTAGAGCGGCCGACACCAATGACCGTGGAATGGGCCCGCTACGCGCGGCGTCTAACCGCCAAGCCTGTCAAAGGCATGCTTACCGGACCCATCACGATGCTCCAATGGTCCTTCGTGCGCGACGACCAGCCGCGGGAAACCACAGCGATGCAAATCGCTCTTGCTTTGCGCTCTGAGGTGGCTGACCTCGAAGCGGACGGCGTTGCGATTATCCAGATCGATGAACCCGCACTGCGCGAAGGCCTTCCGCTCAAGAGGCGCCGTGGGGATGAGTATTTGAAGTGGGCCGTCCGCGCGTTCCGGCTCGCTTCTTGCGGCGTCAAGGACGACACGCAGATTCATACCCACATGTGCTACGCCGATTTCGCCGACATTCTTCGAGCAATCGTGGAACTCGACGCGGACGTCATCACGATCGAGGCCTCTCGCTCAGGTATGGAACTTCTCGACGCTTTTCGTGGGTTCCACTATCCCCACGACATCGGGCCCGGCATGTTTGATGTCCACTCATCGCGCGTGACAGATACAGCGTCCATGTTCGAGCTGATCGAAAAGGCCGCACAGGTCATTCCCGTCGACCGCCTGTGGGTCAATCCTGATTGTGGCTTAAAGACCCGGGACTGGCCAGAAACGCAAGTGGCGCTTCGTGGGATGGTCGAGGCCGCCCGCCGGATGCGCGCCCTGGTCGAGAGCCGTCTTCCGGTCAGACACGCCGTCCAATAAGGGATACTGCCTTGGGAGTAGCAACAGCAACGCACCGCACGTGTAGCTTCGAGTTCTTTCCACCAAAGACGCTGCTGGGGATGGACAAGCTGCGCAAGACGCTGAGCCAGCTCGCCTCGTGCAAGCCGACGTTTTTCTCATGCACCTACGGAGCTGGCGGTTCGGCGCCAGAGCGCACGCTTGAGACAGTCAGAGAAATCCAATCCGCCGGACATCTCGCAGCTCCTCACCTAACCTGTGTGGGTTCGACGCGTCATCACGTCGAAGCGCTGCTCGAGCTATACAAATGCCAGGGCATTCAATACCTCGTCGCCCTGCGCGGTGATCTGCCATCGGCCGAAAGCTCTCCGAGCGAATTTCAGTTTGCAAGCGATCTGGTCGCCTTCGTGCGCCTCGTGACCGGCACGACCTTCCATTTGATCGTAGCTTGCTATCCGGAGGTCCACCCGCAGGCATCGAACGCGCGCCGTGATCTCGAATATTTCAAGGTGAAGGTCGAGTCCGGAGCGAATGCCGCAATCACTCAATACTTCTACAATGTCGATGCCTACTTTCGCTTCGTGGAGGCCTGCCAGGCCGTACACATCAACGTCCCGATAATTCCAGGCATCATGCCGATCGACGATTTCCCTCGGCTTTTGCGCTTCTCGGATAGTTGCGGAGCCGAGATTCCGCGTTGGCTTCGCCTGCGCATGCAGGCGTTTGGAAACGACGGCTGCTCAATCCGCAGCTATGGCCTGGACGTGGTCACCCAACTGTGCGATCGCCTCTTGTCCGGAGGCGCGCCGGGACTACATTTCTACACCATGAACGAGGCTGAACTGACGTCGACGATATGCCAGCGGCTGCGTATCTAGAGCGCTTCTTGGTCTTTTCACTACTCCTTGCCCAAGCCCATCATCATGCTGTTCTTATGCCCTTACCTCGGATGCTGCATTGCCACTAGACTGCTCAGGCGAGTTTCCTCCTAGCCTCAGGTGGGGACCTCTACCCCTGCCCTTTTGGTCAGCGACCCCAAGGCGTTTCTCAATGTTTCTAAACATCGACGAATTCGGCTAAAACGCAAGGCCGAGTTCCGTTTCCGGTCCCAAAGCCTACCTCGCTCCTGCTGCTGGATTGTTTTCGCGGACCGCTTATGGAAGCTGGCGCATGATATCGAATCCCACAAACATTCCGCTCGGTGTGTCGCCTTTCGGGTCGGGAAGGAAGATGGCTCGTGTCGCGATCCTTTGCGCGGTCGTCGTTCCGGGTGCCGTGGTAAAACCAAACGTGAAAGCATGATGGTAAATCTTCGCCTGGATTCCGAATGAAAATGGCATCCGGTGAATCCCCAAATCGGTTCCATTAACGGCTGTAGGAATTACTTCTCCTACGAACGCAACGGTTGGCCTGATGTCCACGGCGGCCCCAAACCCGACTGAAAACGTGTCCGCGCATGGCTGTACCTTCATTGAGGGAGCAACGCCGTTGGCCAACGGTTGTCCGCAGGGTTGATAGAAAGGCGGCTCGGTCAAAGCCGACTTGGCACTGAGCACTGGCCGATTGTGCAGCGAGAAGGTCGGCACCAAGTACAACTGCGCGCGGTGCCCAAGGCTACGCGAGGCGATCAACTCGAAATTCTCGGTGAAATTTCGCGAGAAATTGTCTTGGCCTTGCACGGAAAATCGGAAAGCGGCGTTGAGTGGCCCCCGCTGCTCGTCAAGAAAGTTGTACCGCGCTCCTAGCTCGATCGGCCTTCCGATGACGGAGGGAGACCGGTATGCGCTCACCGATAGGTGGCCGGTCACGCCAAACTGCACTCCAAACGAGGCGACCGCGAAGTCATCAAGTCCGAGCAGTGTCGCCCCGCGTGCCGGACCAGTAAAGGCGGCCTCGTAAGGGAACCGATGCGTGAAATTGAGCATCCAGGAGTGCTTTTCAATCGGGCGCCCAGTAGGCAAAGTGAAGACAAGGTCGTCGCCCGGATGGTAATAACGACGCTCGCCATCCTTTGAATTTGTCCGCTGATCGGTGTTGCTCGTCGGAACAGTCGATTTCTGTTGAACCGTCGCTTTGGGAGCGGGTGCTTGAGTTTGCGGGGGCCGCGAGACACTTCGTATCTGCTTTGTCGCCAAGTCCACTTCGTACTCTTGCCCATCGCGCTCGATGATTACTTTCGTGGTCGATTCTTCTAAGAAGTGGATTCCTAGCTGTGCCGCCAGACCTGAGCTTCGATTCGATTCGATTGAAGAACTTTCGCCCCCAGTGGCGATAACGGCGGAGGGAAATAACAAAAACGCAAACACCAGGCAGCCAAACACTATAACGGTCTCCCGCATAGAAGCCTCTCTCAACGCGTGGACTGCTAGGCCATGACGCGTGCGTGGTTGAAGGTAACCCGCACAAAAACGATGCGATTTTTTCAGGGTTCTACTGTGACTTGGCCGCGCATCGTGCCTTCATGCGGCGGGCAGACGTACTTGTACAGACCAGGCACCTTGAATATGTACGTGAAGGATTTGCCCGGTAGAATACTTCCTGAATCAAACACTTTGGCTCCCGCAGGGCTCGACACATGGTTCGGATCCATAGCTTTCTCGGGATCCGTAGCCACGACGTGGGAAACGCCGCCGTCATCGGCATCGTTGACCCACTCGACCGCCTGTCCTACCCTCACGGTGGGTCGATCTGGAACGAACTTCATCTCATCGGTCATATGGATGATCACCGGCGGACCCTTGTCTTGTTCCTGCGATAGACCCGTAGGGGAAATCAGTTGCAATAGAGTCAGAATGATTGCAAGCGACCAAGCCGCTCTCTCGCCAAACCCAGCCGTCAAGTCGTGTCCCCTTTTCCCGTTTGTTTGGTCACCAGCCGTTCGTTTCGCCCACTTCAGCTGTGGGTCGCTCAGCTGCCCAACACTCACCGTACCTTCTGGTCGGGCAACCTGTTGTCAGGGCTTTGTCAAAAGAGCGCGTCAGATTTTTTACAACTGTTTGACACGTTCATGACAACCCGGCCGACGGCCCCTTTTAAAAAAGACAACCCACCCGAGTTTTCGCTGTGGAGCCGTCGATGGACCGCACCTCCCCGAACGATCGGTGGATCCGACCCAGGCCCTTCATTGCCACCATTCGTGTCCCGCGGGCCATGCATTTCGCTAGCCCCTTCGCGATTGCTTGCGCCTTTTGGATGTTCCTCACAGCCCACGTTCTTTATGCTCAGAGCCCGGGCACCGGCGCCATAGCTGGCGAGGTTTTCGATCAGTCGAAAGCCGTTGTCGCACACGCTCAAGTATCCCTAGTGAATGAGGAAACAAACCAAACGCGGCGGGTAACAACGAATTCCGAGGGATTTTTTCGAGTTCCTCTTCTTACTCCCGGAAGCTACTCACTGGTTGTCGAAGCTCCGGGATTTGACAAGCAGGTCATGACCTCCATCCCGGTGGCTGTAGCCGAGACCACTCCCCTAACCGTAAGTCTGAAAGTGGGAAAAACGTCTACACACATTGAGGTCGTGGGCTCGAGTGAGTTGGCTCAAACGGAAGTTTCCACGCTGGGTCGGATCACAAGCGAGAGAGATATCACTGCGCTACCGCTGGCTAACCGCAATTTCACCCAAATCCTAGCGCTATCTCCGGGGGTGAACGTAGAGGTTCCCAATGCTGGAAACCTCGGGGCCAGTACTCAAAATGTCTCCGTGAACGGCGCCAAGACGACGGCGAACAATTTCCAGTTCAACGGCGTTGACGCCAACAACATTGCGGAAAACTCCTTTTCCGGCCAGGCCTTTGCCCCCGAAACTGGAATTGCTGTACCCAATCCCGACACGATCTTCGAATTCAAAGTACAGACCGGAATGTACGACGCAAGCTATGGCCGGAGCACGGGTGGTAACGTGGACATGGTGAGTAGGTCCGGAGCCGACCGTCTTCATGGGAGTGCTTGGGAGTTTTTCCGCAACGATGATCTGAACGCGAACGACTTCTTCTTAAAGCAGAACGGCCAACCCCGGCCCGTTTTGAAGCAGAATCAGTTTGGCGGAGCTTTGGGTGGGCCCATCTGGAAGCACCAAACATTTTTCTTTGGATCTTACCAAGGCACGATCCAGCGCAACGGGCTGGCCGCTGGGTCATTGCTCAGCACGTTTCTTCCCCTGCTCACGGACGACCGCTCGGCGGCAGCATTAGGGGCCGTCTTCGGAGGGCAATCCGGCGTGAATGGCGGCGTCGCGATCGCGCCGGACGGTTCTAACATCAATCCTGTCGCCTTGGCACTTCTGAATTTCAAGCTTCCAAACGGAGCCTTCGCTATTCCTAGCCCTCAAAGGATTCTCCCAGGCGGGGTCGGAGAATCCACGTTTTCGATTCCGGCAAAATTTCGCGAGGATCAGTTTGCTGTCAATATCGATCATATTTTCTCCGGCAGCGATCAGCTCTCCGGACGATTCTTTTACTCAACCGGCACACAAGATGTGCCCTTTAACGTCTTCGCGGCGACAGTGCCCGGGTTCGGAGGCGGTCAAACCAACAGCAATGATCTGTTTGTACTGTCCGAGACCCATGTCTTCCATCGCGACGTAGTCAACGTGGCCCGTTTTGGATTTATGCGGTTCGACGGATCATTGACCTCCACGAACCCAATCACAGGAGCTGACGTAGGCATGCAAACGCCGACCGCGCTGCCTGTCATTCCGGGTATCCAAGTGATCGGCCTCTTTTCGATCGGCCCTCCCTTTCAACCTTTCTACTTCCAGAACACGAATACCTTCGTCTTACAAGACACTCTGTCCCTGATCCGCGGGAATCACAACATCAGGTTCGGCGCGGAGGCCAAGCGACATCAGCTAGAGGTCGTGCCGTCACAGCCGGCAGGCGATCTGATTTTCCTAAGCTTTCCCGACTTTTTGTTGGGTGAAAGTGGCACTGCAAATGGGAGCGCCCAAAGCAATGTCTTTTTTACATCCGGTGGCGCTGGCATTTTCCGCAAAGACGAGCGGTACAGCGATTACGCAGGTTTCATCCAAGACGACATACGGGCCACCCAGCGACTCACAATAAACGCGGGGCTGCGTTACGAATACTTCGGCCCACCCAAAGAGATCCAGGGAAGACTCTCGAATTTCGATCCTTCCATCGCCACGTCGCAGGTGCCCGCGGAGGGAAGCTTTAGCGGATTTGTCTTGCCCGCGAATTACAGCGGCCCTGTGCCTGCCGGCGTGCTCAAGACGGCAAATTCGGGAATGTGGAACTCCGATTACGAGGATCTCGGGCCTCGGGTCGGTTTTGTCTTTCGCGTGCTTGATCGCCCGCTGCTGATCCTGCGCGCTGGCTACGGAATCTATTACGAACGCCTTTCAGGGGAGCTGGCAGGCCAGAATATAGGCCAACTTCCCTTCTCGGTCACGCAGAGACTCCAGGGATCTCAAAACGCCGCAGCCACCTTGCAGCAACCGTTTAACCCACCCTTGCCTCCTCTCTCCGCGTTCCCCATCTTTGTTCCTCGCACGCCTACAAGCGCTTTGGCTCTGGCAGCTGTTGCTCGCTCGGTGACCAGTCCGAGCGAGCAACAGTACACGCTCAACCTACAATACGAGTTGGCCCGCGACTTCCTTTGGCAAATCGGCTATGTTGGCTCTCGGACTGCGCACCTCACCGGATGCCGGCAATTCAATCAAGCGCTCCTCGCTACTCCGCAGCATCCCGTGAATGGTGAAACAACAACCACAAACGAAAACGTAACGGCGAGGCTGCCTTTTGCCGGGATTGCCGGTGGTTCCTTTATCTGTGAAACCGCTTACTCTGCGAACTACAACTCGCTACAGACCAGTCTGATCAAGAGACTCGGTCATGGTCTGGACTTCCAGGCAAGCTACACGTATTCCAAGGACCTCGATTTCACTAGTGGAACAGGAGGAATCTCGTCTCTAGATCTTGACTTCCTGGGGAACGATCAGACGGATCCTCGCCAGTCCTACGGACTAAACGATTTCGACCGCACGCACCGATTCGTCGTGAGCTTTGTTTACACCGCTCCCAAGCCCAACCGGGGACCGCAGCTCTTGCGGAGAATTGCTTCCGGATGGCAGTTCTCAGGGATCAGTGTCGTTCAATCAGGTCTGCCGATCACCGTGATTGACAGCACGGCGGCTTCGGTCTTCGGCAATCTGGTGGGCTTTAGCCGCGGCCAGTGCACCGGTGCGAATCCTGCTTCCTCTGGCCCGTTGATCCAGCGTCTCAACGGATTTTTCAACACCAATGCTTTTGCGCCTCCGCCAGCAATCGGAGATGGGACAGGCTTCGGCAACTGCCGCGTCGGCATTCTTCGCGGCCCGAACCAGCGCAACTTGGACTTAGGAATTCTTAGAAACTTTGCGGTGACCGAAGCCAGCACTCTCGAGTTTCGCGCCGAATTCTTCAACGTGACTAATACACCGAAGTTCGGTCAGCCAGTCAACGATCTTGCTGCCGGGCCGGCCTTTGGAGTGATTTCATCAACAGCGTCAAACCCGCGCATTATTCAGTTCGCGCTCAAATTCAGTTTTTAACTCGAAGAGCTTCCCATGCGCTTTGCTTCTGAGAGCTGAAACGAGTGAGAACAGATCGAGCGGCTTGCCGAGAGGACGCCACATGGAAACAGAGACGCAGTGTTTCGACCCCCTTCTCTACACATTCGAAATGCCGCTGCGCGCCGTCTTCTACCCTGTCGGTTTTCCTCTGGAAATTGCGACGAACTCCAAAGAAATACTGGCAGCCGCCCAGGAAAGCTGGGAATGTTTCGGAAAGGTATTCTCTCATCCACCGCTGCAGCTGCGAATCGGGGTGCTAGAAGGAGGGCCCGCGGAGTGCCCGCCAAATCCCGTTCATCGGCAGCAGTGCAACCTTCGGGCCTGCGTGGCGGACACAGAGAATTTCTCTGTTAGCGACTTGAAACACGGATTTGCTTTCGCCTGGCTCACCCGGGCAACCGTCGAGAATAGTACCTACCTTCGCTGGCATTTCCTCGAAGCCATGTCTTGGGATTTGCTGGGAGTGTATTTGACTCCTGTTCATGCTGCCTGCGTGAAATTCGGAAATCGTGGAGTTTTGCTCTGCGGAGACTCGGGCGCGGGCAAGTCGTCTCTGGCATTTGCGTGCGCGCAGAGTGGTTGGCTGTACATGGCGGATGATTCCAGTTCCCTCGTGCGTGGCCGGAAGGGTCCCCTGGTCGTGGGGAACCCCTACCAGATCCGTTTTCGGCAGTCGGCAGTGGGACTGTTTCCGGAACTCAAGCAATGTCCGCTAACCTTGCGCGCGACAGGCGAAGTCGCCTTCGAACTGCGCACCGCAAGAATGCCAGAGATACGAACAATGACCGAATGCTTCGTTAATTACATCGTGTTCCTTCGGCGCGGACACCGGGGCTCGCCTCGTCTCGTGCCTTTTCCGAAACAAGTGGCCCTTGAGTGGTTTGAGCAGGTCATATGTTGCGGAGAACCAGAAGTTGTCGCAGCGCAGAAGGCTTCGCTGCGGGAACTTCTCTCAGCCGATATCTTCGAGCTGCGTTACGGCGATTTGGCCATGGCTGTGGGTTGCCTGGAGGAGTTAGTTTCCGGTGGTCAGTAACCGCTCGTTTCGTGGGCGCCATCGGTGCAGCAAATCAAACAAATGGCTAACATTCCATCGCACGTCTCTGCCACTTTGTCGGCCCTAAAATTTCAGGGCCACGAAACGGAAATCCTGCGAAGCCTGAATGACTCGGAATGGCAAGACCTGTTCTGCCGTTGGGAGGTTTCGCGTCTATTAATCCCGTTGCGGCAGCGTTGTGGCAACAAGCTCCCGGAGTGGGTCCGATCGCAGATCGACAGAAACCTCGCTGACAACGCGGAACGATTCGAACGCATTAAGATCGTCTACGCACGCTTCACCGACGCGCTGCGCGACAGAGGCGCGGAACACTTAGTTATCAAGGGTTTCGCACAATGGCCTGGTTTCGTCGCACATCCACGTTTTCGTCTACAGTCGGATATAGACGTTTACTGCCCTCCTGAGTCGATCCCTCCGGCGCTCGACGCCCTCCACAAACTCGGCTACGAGCCAGAGAGGAATTCTGAATCTATCGATCACCTGCAGGCCATGGTCCCCAAGGCCCCCTGGACATGGCGCGGAAACTGTTACGATCCAGAGATACCTGTCTCGTTTGAGGTTCATTTCTGTTTTTGGAATGGCCATGTCACTAGACTCCACCCCCAAGGACTACATCGGTTTTGGCCACGGCGCGTCGAACGCCACTTGGACGGCCTAAGCTTCCCCGCTCTCGCTCCGGTGGACAGCCTCGCTTACTCCGCGCTTAACATACTGCGAAATGCCCTGTTCGAACATGTGACCGTACATCTTGTGTATGAATTAGCGCTTTTCCTCGACAGCAATGCGGAGAATGAGCAATTGTGGAAAAGTTGGCAAGAGCTGCACGACGATTCGCTCCGCTTTCTCGAAGTAATTTCTTTTCGTCTTGCCTCTCACTACTTTGGCTGCCGCCTTTCCGGAGAGGTGCAGACAGAGATTGATCGCCAACCGAGAACAGTTCAGAAATGGTTTCACGAATTTGCAGAGTCTCCGCTTGACGCATGCTTCCGGCCGAACAAAGACGCTGTCTGGTTGCACCTGAGCCTGCTCGAATACTCGCGGGATAGGCGAGCCATCCTGTTGAAACGGCTTCTTCCCACCCAGCCTCCGCCCGTTGATCATGCGCGCATTCAACCCACTCTGAAAAATGGGAAAAAGAGCGGGACACTTCGGAAACTCGCTCGATACGTGGCCTATCTTTCTGAGCGGACTGCATACCACGCGCGTATGTTGCCGACAACTCTTTGGCGCGGACTCCGCTGGTGGTGGTCCACCACGGAGTTTAGCAAGGGCTTTTTGACCTTCCTTGCCGTGTCTTTTCTATTCAACCTGGGAATGTACATTTTCTTCTTTCTCTATAACCTGTACCTACTCGACAGGGGCTTTCAAGAAAACTTTATAGGAATGATAACCAGCGCAGTGACTCTGGGCGGGGTCGCGGGCACTCTACCGGCGGGCATCGTGCTGCAGCGCCTCGGGCTCCGAAAAGCCCTGCTTCTTTGCTTGGCGCTCGTTTCGAGCATTTCTGCATTGCGAGCGACTCTTGCTTCTCCGGTGTTCCTTCTCGTTTTCGCTTTTATCGGAGGGGCGTTTTCAGTGACCTGGGCTGTGGCTCTTTCGCCGGCGATCGCTCAGTTGACGAGCAAACGGAACCGCACCTTGGGATTTAGTGTCTTCTTCTTCTTGAGTGTAGCTATCGGAATCCTGGGAGGGCAGATTAGCGGGCGCCTGCCCGGGTGGCTCCTTCAGATCAGTCCGTTGTTCACCGCAGCTGCCTCCAAGAAAATCGGCCTGCTGCTTTCCTCGGGTGTGATCGCCTTGGCCCTCTTGCCGGCCTCACGCCTTCGACTGGATTCCAGCGCGACTTACGAACGCAAGACTTACAGCTGGAATCCGTTTCTGTTTAGGTTTCTCGTCGCTATCGCGGTTTGGAGCGTTGCAGTGGGGAGCTTCAGCCCGTTTTTCACGGTCTATTTCTCGCGGTATTGGAAAATGTCACTCCAGCACATTGGCACTATCGACTCTATCTCACATATTCCTCAGTTGCTCGCAATCCTGGCGGCGCCGCTTCTGTTTCGACGCTTCGGTCTGGTCAACGGAATCGCCTGGGCGCAGATTGCAGCGGCAATCGCTCTCGCTGGACTTGCTTGTGTATCTGCAACCTGGGCCGCGGCCGTTATGTATATAACTTACGTGGCGTTCCAATGGATGAGTGAGCCGGCGCTATACAGTCTCTTGATGAATCGGCTGCCGCCCAGCGACCGCGCCGGAGGATCTGCACTCAACTTTCTGGCAATCAACGGCTCACAGGCCATTGCGATGCTTGTGGCTGGAGCTGCATTCCTTCGCTTTGGCTATCCACTGGTGGTCACGGTCACCGCAGCCGTCTCTGCGACAGCCGCTTTGCTCTTTTGGCTGCTCCTTGGCGAGCGAACCTTTCGAACGTCTCAGCTTAAGCACCGCTCGCCGAAAACAGCCAGCTGAGATGGAAACGGTGGCCTCAGGCCGGTTTTTCC
>Ga0126373_10003587_pt1 | contig 11669 bp, 11 predicted proteins | sample PanSoiMetPlot_11_FD_92545 | JGI IMG/M metagenome (GOLD analysis project Ga0126373, IMG submission 92545) | Tropical forest soil microbial communities from Panama - MetaG Plot_11 | ecosystem: Environmental > Terrestrial > Soil > Tropical forest > Bulk soil | place: Panama | collected 2016-02-17
GCCTTCGGCTACACCGCATCTGACCTCAAGGCCTTCATCAGCGAGAAGTCTGGCGGAGTGATCTCGCCCGGCAACGTGCGGAGCATCAGCCTGGCCGACATCAGGCGCGGCGGACCGGACCGGATCCGCGACCTGCTGGCGAGCCTGGCGGACGCGGCATGGGTTGTCGTCAACGCCACCGAGTACTCAGACCTGGAGACGGTCGCCTACGCGGTGTTGCTGGCCGAACGCGGCGGCAAGGCGTTCGGATTCCGCACCGGACCCTCGTTCGTGCGAGCTCTGGCCGGCCTTGAGCCGAGACCGCCGCTTCGCGGGGCGGAACTGCGGCCATCGCGGCCGGGAGTCGGCCGGAACGGCCTGATCGTGGCCGGTTCACATGTTGCCCAGACCAGTCGCCAGCTAGCCGTACTCCGCGCGCGCCGCGATATCACCGGCGTCGAACTGGGCGTTCCCGCCGTACTCAGTGGTGCGAGCATCGGCGAGGTGGTGGCCGGGACGGCGCGGCAGGTGGCTGATGCGCTGAGCCGGTCAGACGTCCTGCTGTACACCAGCCGTGCGGTGGCCTCCGGGCGCAGCGCTGAGGACAGCCTGTCAGCCGGGCGCGCGATCTCCGCGGCGCTGGCCAGCGTAGTCAGGCAGGTTGTTGTATCGGGGCGCTCGGCCCCGGCCTGGATCGTGGCCAAGGGCGGCATCACCTCGCATGACGTAGCAGTGCACGGCCTTGGCATCCGCCGTGCCGAAGTAGCCGGCCAGTTGTTTCCCGGCATGATCTCGGTGTTCCGGCCGCTCGATGCCGCGCCCGAGGCGATCGGTGTGCCGTACGTCGTGTTCCCCGGCAACGTCGGGGACGACGGCACGCTTGCGCAGGTCGTGCAGATCATGCATGGCGAGGCGGCGGCACCGGTTTCCAGGTGACCCGCGCAAGTGAGCGAGATCACTGGCATTCTGCATCCAGCGCATAACGGGCATACCGGTCGGCCTGTCGTGACCGCGATCACTAAAACTTTGCGGCCGGACAGGCACAAATGTTGACCTCTTAGCGCATTCCGATGTACTCGAATTCCGAATTATCTGACTTAGGTTGTCTCTTTTGCTGCCCATCCGAGCTTGCAGGTATGGTCCACCGTTCCCCCTTATACCCCGAACGGCTTGGAAGCAGGTGTGGATGTGCGGAAGATGCTCGGCTGGGTCACTCGATTTGCTCGCCGGCCGGCTTTACTCGCCCTCGCATGCCTACTAGCGGTCGTCTGCGCCACCCTGTTTGCGCCCTCAATGAGTGGCGACACCGCCTCGGCGGCAGTTGCGGGCACGAACCCGCAGAAAGCCGGCATGGCCGAACTGATGAAGTCCTATGACCGCTCGACTGGACTTATCGGGAAAAACTGGTGGCAAGCCGCAGTCGCATTGTCCACGCTGGAGACCTTCCAGGAGGCTACCGGCTTCGCCGGCTACCGCGGCGCTATCTCGGCCGCGTTCGCCCACCACAAGTCGGGCCGCTTCGAGAACGCGTTCAACGACGACACCGGCTGGTGGGGACTGGCCTGGCTGCAGGCTTACCACATGAGCGGGTACAAACCGTACCTCGTCATGGCGGAGACCGACGCCGACTACATTCACCAGTCCTGGGACGAGACCTGTGGCGGCGGGGTGTGGTGGTCAACCGCGAGGAAGTACAAGAATGCCATCGCTAATGAGCTCTTCCTCGAGCTGACTGCGTGGCTGCATAACGCTATCCCCGGCGACTCGAAGTACCTGAACTGGGCCAATTCCGAGTGGAACTGGTTTTCGGGCAGCGGGATGATCAACAAGAGCGACGTGATCAACGACGGGCTGACCGCGCATTGCGCTAATAACCACGAAAACACCTGGACCTACAACCAGGGCGTCCTGCTGGCCGGCCTCGCCCAGCTCTACAAGGCGACGGGTAACCGCGCATTGCTGAGTAGGGCAGAAGGCATTGGCCAGGCAGCGATCAGGCACTTGACGATCGGCGGAGTGCTGCACGAGCCGTGCCGCGGGACCCAGTGCGGCGGCAACGCAGGCGGCGATAACCAGTCGTTCAAGGGGATCTTCGTGCAGGACCTCAAGGTCCTGGCAGTGACGGCGAGGACGAATCAGTTTTCCGGCTTCTTCCGCACGCAGGCCCGCGCCATCGAGTCGCACGACACGGACGGCCATCACCAGCTCGGCATGTTCTGGGCCGGCCCGAATCAGGGTCGGACCTCATACAGCCAGGCAAGCGCAGAAGCTGCGCTGGTGGCCGCGCTCTAACTGAGGCACGGCTCTACCGTCCGCGGCGCCGGAGGGCGGATCGCCGCGTGGACCAGCCAGCGAAGGTGCTCCTGTCCGCCGAGGCCGTCCAGGCTGCGCAGCTCGCCGGGGAGCGCTTCAGACTGGCTGGCATGCGCCCTAGTCGCGGCGCGCTGGACCTCGCGGGCGACATCGGCCTCCGCGCCGAGCTCGACGAGCCAGCTGCCGCTGGCGCCGGGCATCGTTCGGGCAGCCACCGGCACGCCGGCCGGCCCGGCTGCCAGGCTCACGGCCCTCGCAACCTGGGCGTCGTCCGCGTTGCCTGCTGCCGGGTCCAGCACCAGGATCAGGTCCGGGGCGTAGTCGGCTATCGCCCGCTGTATTCGCTCGATGAGACTGGGCATCGGGCGGTGGGATAGTCCCCCGTCGGGGTAGTCAGCGACCGCTACCGAGGAGATGCCAAGGAGCCAGGACGCCAGCTGCAGCTCCCACGGCCTGACGGCCTCCAGCCGGCTGGCAGTGGCGTTGTACGGTGATGCTTCGCCCCTGGTCAGGGTGAGCAACGTGAGGCGGGCGCCAGCCTGGCCGAAGGCATACAGGAGCCCGCCGAGCACGGCAGATTCCACGCCGGGCCGGGCAGTAACGGCCAGGACAGTGCGCGCCCTGGGCAGGCCGCAAGCGGATGCTGCGGCGCTCCTGGGCCTTATCTGGCTGTTCGCCTTGCCATCACTAGCTGGCGTGCGGGTGGGCAGCCAGCCTGTCGGGTTCGCCCTCGTAGTGAGCGCTGATGTCATCGTGTACTCCCTTCTTCCCTCCGCCTTGCGCCTGTCGGGGTCGGCTCACGCACCGATGCACCGATGCACCGGTGCGCTGCGCCGGTCGCCCCCAGGGGGGTCAGGGGCGGCCGGCTCGGGATCATTTCAGCCCGTCATCGTGAAACTGCAGCGCAACAGCCGTGGAGACGGTGTGAACGCCGGGGTGCTTGTTACGCATGGTCTGATCTGTGACGATGACGCGCTCAGGGCCGGGTCTGTGACGGCTGCGTCGATGATGACACCGCTGCCCCGTGGTGCTCGTTTCCGGCTGGTTCGCCGGTCTGTACAGGGTGCTCGTTGCCCTCATCGGAGAGTTGCTCGGGCTCCCGGCCTCGCGACCGGCCAGAAGAGCTACGGAATCTGCGCAGCCGCAGACAGACAGCGGCGAGGAGCAGGCCGAAGACGATCCACGGGATCTCCACGATCAGGTCATTGCCCATCATCGTGTCCTCACTGGCTGCCGGCGTTTCCGTGGATTAGTTCACCGGTTCGGGCTGCGGTGCCGGTGTAGCTGTTATGGCGGCCGTGTGGAGGCTGGCGCGGCGCCCTCCATCCGGGCTCCATCACCGCCACAACCGGCTTGCCCAGGCGAACGCTAGAAAGCGAACATGCCGCCCGGATGCGGGCCGCTGCACTGATCAGACCGCGGGAGACAACATGGCAACCACGTCGCACCGAGCCTTGACACGGGTCGTCTGCAGGATCTTCATCAAGGCGGCGCCGGAGGCTGTCTGGGATGCGATCTGCCCCGCGAGCGCGCGGTACTTCCCGGACCTGATCACGATCGGGGAAGTCCTGGAAGCCGATGCGCCGGGCCGGCTCGTCCACGCAGTGAACGCTGCCGGACGGGATTCATCAGACCGGTCTGGCGTCCTGTCCTTCGAGCTCCGGGACACGCTCACCGGTTACACGGCGCTAACAGTCAGCTGCGAGCCAGCTGGCGTGCCCGGCGTGCCGGTGTTTGGTACCGTCGGCGCCTGCGACTGGGACCAGCTGCTCGGCGACCTGAAAACCGTCCTCGAAGCCGACCGGCGCGAGCGCCGGCACATCGGGCCAACTCGTTCTCCGGCGCGCCAGCCGCGTCGGCTTCGGTCCGAGCTGGTTCCGCAGGCGCAGGTGTTAACAGGCGGGCAGCTATCTCCAGCTCGACCGGCGCCACTTTCGGCCGGTGGCGCGGTGCGAGTGTCTCGTCACCGGTCGAGAGCGGTGGCGGGGGTGCGCACGCCGCGGACGACGCCAGGCAAGCGCAAGCCGCGGCCGCCTGGCCAGCGCAAACCCGCAGCCAGCCAGTGCGCCGAGCGCAGCCACGGCGACAGCCACGGCGGCAAGCGGGGGACCGGTGCTCGCGGTTTTATCGAGCGTGCTGGCAACGGCACGCTGTGCCGGGACCGGCGGCTGAGATGCGCTCGGCGCAGGCGTCGTAGCTGACGGGACCAGACTGCGACGCCGGCTCTTCTGTTGCGTCTGCCGCGGACGCCGCCGGGAGAGCGCGGCCATCGAGGGCGTGGCTGACTGGGCTTGCACCACGGGCGGGATGTCCGGATCAGGTGAGCCTGCGGTGCCGGGCGGTGACGAAGCCGACCTGGCCGGCGACGGCCTGGCGCTCGGTGGGGTGCGCGATGGCTTGGGGGTGGGCCTTGATGGCCTGGGCGTCGGCTTCGGCGTGGACGGCTCGGGCGTCGGCGTGGGTGTGGGTGTGGGTGTGGCTGTTGCCGTAGCTGAGGGAGTCGGCGAAGCTGTTGCGGTCGGCGTGCCGGTAGGGGCCGCGGACGAGGACGCGCTGGCAGAGACCGGTGCCGTGTCGGCCGGCAGGATGACCGCAATGGTGGAAATCCTGGCAGCTAGCCCGCCTGGACGAGCGCGCACGACTGCTGCCCCAGCGGATCCCGCGGCCCCGGGCGAGCAAGCCAGGACTGCTGCGGCGCAAGCGGCAATGGCGCTCAGGACGGTAACCGCGCTCCGCCCGACCGACATACATCCTCCGTGCCGTGACTACCCAGACATTCACTATGGGCAGGACCCAAACCAGTACATAGTATCCGGACAACGCACTACTCTAGCGACATTTCGTGCATTGAGGGTCGCGCAGGCTCAGGAAGATCCGGTTAGCTGAGCGAAGCGGAATTCAACTTGACAGCGGCTACGGCTCCGGCGGACAGCGATCTGTCCCGCTCCGGCAGGATCAGCCCGAGCTGTGCCAGATCGGCAGAGCTCGCCCAGTAGCGCCAGTGAGCCGGGCTCTTCATGATCGCCGCGCTGACGTCGGCGGCGCAGCGCGCGAATGCTGTCGCTGTATCGCCGCCCGCTGGCACCGGTTCGGAAATCTCCAGCACCTGATGGCAGTAATCCTCCGACCGGTACAGGAACGCCGTAAGTACCGGCGCCCCGGTCACCTGGGCGAGGGTAACGACCCCTGGCAGGAGCCTGGCATGGCGCCCGAGGAAGGGAACTTCGACGGTGCGGGTCTCGTCACTGTCGAGCGGCGGAGCGTCGATCGCGATCGTCAGCACCTCATTGGCGCGCAGCACGGTCGCAGCTCGTCGTGCAACGTCGAACCTGCCAGTCCACGGCTCGATGTTTGGCCGATTCCTGAGGCGCCGTAGCGGCCTGGCGTAGACCAGGTCCCAGAACCGCCGCTCAGCTGGCGAGAGCTGCTCCGAGTAGTTGTGCTGCCATCGTCCGACGGTAGTAACCGGGAAGCCGCAGGCGCCAAGCATCGAGAACGCGCTGTCGAATGAGCCGAAGTGTGCAGAGCACACGATCACGCCCTTGCCTGCGGCCAGCGCTGACTCCAGGTGCTCAAGCCCGCGAATGTCCACCAGGCCACGCAGCCGCCGGGCCCCCCGCCGCAGCCGGCTAACGTCGACCGCCTCGCAGGAAGAGAACCGGAACCATTCCCTGGCTACGTACTGGACGTCTGCCGGGCCGAGTTCGCTGCCGAGAATCTGCCGCAGGTTACGTGACAGCACGGCGCGCTCGGCGGTGCGGCGCCGGTAGAGCCGGTCGCCCCGCCGGCGTGCGATGCGATAGCCGAGCGCGGCTGGCAGCCGTGCCAGGACCGGCGCGGCTACAGCCCAGTACGCCGCGCCCTCCGCGTTGCGGAAGAGCCTCGTGGTGCGACTTTCACCCATGGGCCGCCTGCTTCTGGGGCTGCCGGGCACGAAGGTAGGCGCAGACGGTATTCACGCTGGCGAAGTTTTCCGGGAGCAGATCCGCGTCGCCCACAGTGATTTCGAAGCGCTCCTCCAGGAAGACCACCAGCTGCAGAAGGCTCAGCGAATCGAGGATGCCGCTGTCAAGCAGTGATGTCTCGTCTGCGAGGGGGAGAAGCTCCGGGTCCCGGACGAGTTCGGAGCTGATGTAATCGTTGATGACGGTCTCCACGTGGGCACCTTTCTTCCGTGTTCGTCGATGGAGGTCTGTTCCAGCTGGGCCGTGCTACTCGCTGGCGAGGCCGGCCCGGTCGACCTTTCCGGTCGACGTTCTCGGCAGCGCCTCGCGGAACTCGAGTACGTCCGGCACCATGTAGCTCGGCAGCCACTGGCGGCAGTGATCAAGCACGCTCTGGCGGACGAGCTTGCCCGAGTCGTCGGCGATGACCACCGCTCGCAGGCGGCTGCCGAGCAACTGATCCGGTAGCGGCAGGACTGCCGCCTCCCTGATGGCCGGATGCCGGTAGAGCGCGGCTTCTACCTCGCCGAGCTCGACCCGGTAGCCGCGGATCTTCACCATGCTGTCCCGGCGGCCGACGTAGACGAAATTTCCCGCCGGATCCAGGCTCACCAGGTCACCGGTCCGGTAAACGATCTCGTCATATTCGGGCCGGAACGGGTTACGGATCAGCACTTCACCCGTCTTGGCAGGCTGTCCCCAGTACCCGCGCATCAGCGAGGGGCCGCGCACGTACAGTTCACCGGTCTCGCCGGGCTGCGACACCCGGTGGCCTTCGCTAGTGACCGCGAACACCTCAGCGTTGGCACAGGCCTTGCCGATGGGAGCCGGACCGGCGTCAGCCTGGCCGGGAGGCACCTCGAACGCGGTGCAAACGTTGGTCTCCGTCGGCCCGTACCAGTTGAGATAGCGCGGGTGCGGTAGCTCTTCCATCAGCCGGGCCAGGTGCTTAGGCGGGAACACCTCTCCGGCGAAGATCACCGTCCGCAGCTGCGACAGGTCAAACTTCCGCAGGCTGCCGTAACACGCCAGCAGCGTGAGGACCGATGGCACGGAATACCAGACCGAGACGCGCTCCTGCTCCAGCCACTGCGCGATCGATGCCGGGAAGGTGGCGGATCCCTCGGGAAGGACAGCCAGGCAGGCGGCGGCCCGGCAGGCGGAGAAGATGTCAAAGACCGAAAGGTCAAAGTGGAGCGGAGCCGGGCTGCAGACGCGGTCCTCCTCGCTGAGCCCGGCAGCGGCTGCCGCCCACTCGGCAAACGTCAGCGAGTTCCGGTGGGAGATCATCACGCCCTTCGGAGTTCCGGTCGACCCCGAGGTGTACAGGATGTATGCAAGATCCGTCTCAATCGCTCGTTCCTCGGTGAGCGGCTCTGCTCGTTCAGCAGCCACCGCAGCCCGCGACAAAATGACGGCACTCCCGGCCACGGCGATATCGACTTGCCCGCATCCTTCGCTGGAAGGAGAGCTTGGGGCCACCACTACGCCGCGCGGCTCGGGAGCGGTGCCGACCAGGGCCACCGCCTGCGGTGTCCTCGCCTCGTCCGTCACGATCACGTTGGCACCGCTGTCCTGCAGGACATAGCTGAGCCGCTGATCCGGCGCCTTAGGGTCGAGCGGCACGTAGCACGCACCGGCCTTCAGCGCTCCGTATACCCCCGCAACGGCCGGGACTGACTTGGGGGCCAGTACGCCGACCCGGTCGCCAGGTGCCACGCCCAGGCGAAGCAGCGCGCGGGCCACCTGGTTGCTTAGCTCGTCTAGCTGCTGGTAGGTGAGCACGCACCCGCTCGACGCTACCGCCGCCCGCTGGGGGTGCTTTGCCGCAGCTTCAGTGAGCAGACGCTGAAGCAGATATGCCATCACGCTTCCCTTCCCGGTGCCCCGTGAGCACGCCTCTCCTGCGGTGGTGGCTCATAGGCCGAGCATCCGGGCGAGAATGACCCGCTGGATCTCCGAGGTTCCCGAGTAGATGGTGCCGGCCAGCGCGTCTCGGAGGTCGCGTTCAATTCCCGCCTCCTTCAGATAGCCGAAGGCGCCGTGGGTCTGGATTGCGTCCCGGCTGGAGGCTACCCAGGCTTCGCTGGTGAAGAGCTTTGCTGCGGCGGCCTCGGCCGGAGCGGATTTGCCCTGCTGCTTGAGCCAGGCGACCCGGTAGATAAGTAGCTTGGCCGCCTCAAGCCGGACATACATGTCGGCCAGCTTGTCGGCCACGCCCTGGAACTTCCCGATGGGCTGGCCGAACTGCTCGCGCGAGGTCGCGTAGTCCGCGCACGCCTCGAGTTGCCGGCGCATCGAGCCAACGGCGCTGGCGAAAAGACAGCTCCGTTCCCACTCCATGGACGAGTTGAAGATAGCCATTCCCGCGCCTTCCGGGCCAAGCCGGTTCTCCGCCGGGATGAGGCAGTCGGTCAGCGCGACTTCGCCCATCGGCGAGGTCCGCAGGCCCATCTTCTCGAAGCCGCTGCTGATCTTCAGGCCCGGCGTTCCGGCATCGACCAGGAACGCGGAGAGGCCGGCCAGCCCTGGTCGGTCCTGCAACGCGGCGTAGACAAGCAGCACATCGGAGACCGGTGCGTTAGTGATGTACTGCTTGGCCCCGTTCAGGAGGTAGTGCTCGCCTCGCCGTTCGGCCCGTGCGCGCATGTGCAACGCGTCGGAGCCGGAGCCAGGCTCGGTCATCGCGTGACCGCCGATGACGTCCCCGGATACCAGCCCAGGGAGATATGCCTGTTGCTGGGCCGCGGATCCGAAAATGACCAGCGGCAGCTCGACGCTCCACATCTGAGCGTTGAGCGAGAAGAGAAGCCCGTTGTCGCGGCAGCCGTATCCGAGGGCCTCCATGACCAGGGTCGTCGTAAGGACGTCGCTTCCGGCGCCGCCCAGTTCGGCAGGGACAGGCAGGCCCTGGATCCCGAACTTGGCGCATGCCTGCCACGCCTCGCGCGGGAACTCACCCGTATCGTCGCGCTTCGCCAGATCCTGATTGAGTTCCCGCTGCGCGAATGTGGTCGCCGCCTCCATCAGCTCGCGCTGGTCGGCAGTCAGGGAGAAGTCCACCCTGCCACCTTCTCCGCAGCCCTGCCGGTGCCGTCAATTGCTGGGCCGTCAGCGGTGACGGGCACTCGCGCGGGCCGCCCGATGCGGGATATGGCAGTTGCAGCCGCCGTCCGCCACCGCGCGGCCGGCCGCCGGGCGAGCCGGAGCGCTGCTGCGTGCGCCTGCGCTTCCGCCTGGTCAGTGAGCGGGGGAAGCGGGCCGAAATCCTCGTAACGATGCGCGAGCGCCTTGCAGAGCAGGTGGTCGGCTAGCCCCGGGTTCTTTGGCAGCACTGGTCCGTGGAGGTAGGTGGCATACACCTCGCGGTAGCGCGCGCCCTCGGTGCCGTCCTGACCGTTGTTGCCAGATCCGCCGAGTACCTGACCGAGCGGTCTGGCGTCGCTGCCCAGGTAAGTGCGCCCGCTGTGATTTTCGAACCCGACAATCTGGAGCTGTGAGTCGGGACCGAGATCGCACTGCACCGCGACATGCCCGATGAAGCGCGTCGGGCCCGCCTCTGTTACCACGTCCAGCACACCGAGTCCCTCGATCGCCGGCCCGTCCGAGGGCGCGTAATACCGGCCCAGCAGCTGATAGCCGGCGCAGACGGCCAGGACGACGGCATCAGCCTCGATGGCCTCCCGCAGCGGACTGGCCTTCGCCGTGAGGTCCTGTGCCGCTGCCGTCATCTCGCGGTCCTGGCCGCCGTGCAGCAGGATCACGTCAGAATCGGCGAAGTCAGGGACTTCTCCCACGTCGGCCTCGGTCACGCTGCAGCGGATCCCCCGCCAGGCGCAGCGCTGCATGAGAGCGAACAGGTTGCCCCTGTCACCGGCCACGCTGAGCAGCCTCGGGTACAGATAGCAGATGCGGACCGTCGGGACCGCGGTCATATCGTCACTCCTCCCAGAAAGGCAGTACCCACGCGCGGCGCTGCATGATGTTGCGGAGCTCGCGCATAGGGGTGTAGCCAGCGAAGATGTACAACGACTCGCCTGGCGGTGTGCGGATCAGTGCCCTATCGAGTGCGGCCGTGCGATCCGGCATGACACGTGTGAGCGCGGGGTCAGCGCCGGCGTACTTGAAGCGGAGCATGACCTCCTCTGCTCTGGTTCCGCTGACGGTCAGGCTCGCTAGCTGCGGCACGAGCTGCTCGAGGTCTACGTCCCAAAGCCAGGCGAAGTCTTCCCCGTCGACCACAGTGTTGCTGTGCGCGGCCAGTACGTGCTTCCTGCCAGGCCGCTGCAGTACCTCACGCATGGTGGCGTTGTACGACGTCGGGTTCTTGACGAAGGCGAGCATCACTCGCCGGTCGCCAGCCTGGATCTCCTCAAGGCGGCCGAACGCCGGGCGCAAGTCGGCAATGGCGTGTCTTGCCTTGGCAGGCTCAAGTGGGCGCGGAAGCGGCAACGCTGTCGCGCTAGCGAGAGCGGCCGCCGCGTTGTAGACGTTGTGCAAGCCGGGCATCGGCACCTGCAGCTCGAAGGTTCCGGCCGGCGTCTCGACGGTAATCTCCGATCCCGCGTCCTGCGACTGCGTGACCGCGGTGACCGCGACATCCAGGACCGGCCGGGCGCTCTGGCACTCCTGGCACTCGTAATCCCCCAGGTGGGAGAGGTATACCCGGCGGTAGTTCAGCGGGTGCTGGCAGCGCACGCAGCGAATTGTGTCTGCGGCATGCTCGGGCACCTGCGTGCCGACGCTGTCGGCCCGAATGCCGAAATACAGGCGGCGGGCACGTGCCGCAGGCGCGAGGCTGGCTACGAGCGGGTCGTCGCCGTTGAGCAGCACAGTGGCGGACGTTGGAAGTGCCTCGATGACAGCCTCCAGGCCCTTCGCCATCGAGTACAGCTCCCCGAAGCGGTCTAGCTGGTCACGGAAGATGTTTGTGACCAGGAACGCGTCCGGTCGCACCTCCGGGCTCACGAGCCGTACCGCGCCCTCGTCGACCTCCAGCAGGAACAGCTGGGCGTCCATCCGGCCGCGCAGGTCCGTCCCGCGCACGGCGGCCGAGATCACTCCCTGCAGGAGGTTAGAGCCAGCCCGGTTCTGAGTTACTGCCAGGCCGCTGGCGTGTGCGAGTGCGGCGAGCATCCGGCAGGTCGTTGTCTTCCCGTTGCTGCCTGTGACGACCACTTTTCCGGCATCGCTCGCCGCTGCGACTTTCCGCAGGACGTGGGGATCGATCCGGCGGGCAACGCTGCCAGGAAAGCTCGTCCCGCCTCCGACCCCGAGGACCTTGGAGGCGGTCCCTGCGGCCTTGCCTGCCGCCAGGGCCAGCGACAAGCGTGCCTGCTCCTCGCGCCGGGGCATCCGGGCTGTCACAGGATCCCCGGCGTGCTGCGCCCGGTAGTGGCGCAGGCGCGGCGGTGGCCGGCTTCTCGGACGGCA
>Ga0126373_10003588_pt1 | contig 11668 bp, 12 predicted proteins | sample PanSoiMetPlot_11_FD_92545 | JGI IMG/M metagenome (GOLD analysis project Ga0126373, IMG submission 92545) | Tropical forest soil microbial communities from Panama - MetaG Plot_11 | ecosystem: Environmental > Terrestrial > Soil > Tropical forest > Bulk soil | place: Panama | collected 2016-02-17
AGCGCAGCGCATCCTCGTCGGCTGCGTCCTCGGGGACGGCGATCCAGGCGGAAAACACTGGCAGTCCGTGCCACCCGGCCGCGCCGCTAGCCACATCCGTCGTGACAGCGACCACCGCATACGGGTGCGCGAATTTCAGCACCACCTCACGGTGCTCAGCCGGCAAGCGAGCCGAGAGGGCGACGGCCAGCGCGCTGACGGCGGCGGCCTCGAACCCGGTCCGGGAATACCGCGCCATCGCTGACTGCCGCGCCTGCCACGGGTCGTCGTTGTGCACGAGCGCGTTCGTGGCGGCTCGGAAGCCGAGACCGGACACAGCGAGGTCGTGGTCCGAGGTCGCCGACCACGCCGGCAGCACCGCCGTGCAGGAGTCGGCACCCGACGTGACCACGCGCACGCTCCACAGCTCGCGCTCTCCCAGCGGCAGGCTCGCCACGTCCCGGGCGTCGATAACCATCCCGGCAGCGTGCTTGCACGCGAGGTCGTAAGCCGCAGTCATGACCTGGCCGAACGGCACGTCGGGCTGCGCCGCGACGGACGTCACCTCCAGACCTTCAGCCGCGCTGGCGATGTGCACGATCACGTCGCCCGCTGCTGTGGTTGCAGCGACGAACTGACGGTGGCCGCCAGGACGAGCCGGGGTCCGCAGGACGCGCTCGACCTTGGCTGCCCACGGGCTCGACTCGCCGAAGCTCGTGGCCGGAGCAAGGTCGAACGGCACTTCCCAGGACACCTTCGTGGCGAGCGCGCTCGCCAGCACCAAGTAGAGGTTGTCCGCTGTGATCGGAAACCGGTTGATGAGGCCGAAGGTATGTTCGCTTGCCCAGGCATCAAGCCCTGCTTGGCCCGGCAGGTCGCCGGTCGTCACGGCGGTCGGCAGTGCGTCGCGCCAGCGCAGAAAGCTGTCGGGGAGCGGCACGGCCGGATCCGTCCAGACTGCGGCTGCGCTCGCGACGAGGGGATGCGGGTTACTCAGCAGGTCCGCCGCAGCCGTGGCGGCGACGTCCACGTCGCATCCCAGTACCTCGGTCAGCGCCGCGCGATCGGGGCCAGCGCTGGCCGGCCCCGCCAGCGCGAGCAGCAGCCAGGCGCCCAGCGGCGAGGCGACGTGATGCCGGTTGCCGATCGATGCGTGCAGCCGGGCGGCGTAGCCGGACACGCACGCCGCGAGCTGGCTGGTCGCCAAGGTCATGCGTACCACTGTGCCGCATGACCTGGCCCGCACCCGGGGCGCGGCCCCGTCAGGCCGGGGAACTGGCAGGCGCAGGGGCGGCTTCTTCTGGCTCGGCGGGCGACCTGCGGGCCAGCCAGAAGAAGCTGAAGATGCCCGCCACGAGCACAAGGACGGCGGACAGGTACAGCGCGGCGCGCAGTCCGGATTCGAAGGCGCTGTATACCGCCTGGATCACGTCCTGAACCAGCTTGGGCTGACCGGCACCGGCGGCGCCGCCCGCGCCACCCGCTTTCCCGCCTGCTGGGGTCAGTCCGGTCTCGACGCCGTTGATAACGAAATGCGCGATGCTTTGCGGCAGCCCGAGCTGGTGCAGCCTGGCAATGATGTCGGCCGACAGCTTGGCCGAAACCAGGGCGCCGAGCACGGCCACACCGGCGACGGCGCCGACCTCGCGGCTGGTGTTGGTGGTCGACGCAGCCATGCCGGACCGCTCCGGTGGCACCGCGGACAACGCTGAGGACGTGGCCGGCACTACTGTCCCGCCGATTCCGATGCCGGTCAGCGATAGGGCAGTCGCCAGCGCCAGGTAGTCCGGATTCGGGTTGACGGTGAAAGAGGTCCACAGCAGACCAACTGCGAAGAGCAGGCAGCCAAGGACGATGGTCATCCTCGCGCCGATGGTCACCGTCGAGCGGGCGGCCAGTAGTGCGGCTGCCCCCATCAGGATCATCATCGGCAAGAAGACAAGTGCTATGTGGTACCCGCTATAGCCGGCGACTTCCTCCAGGTAAAGGGCGGTAAAGAAGAACACCGCAAAGGTCGCGAAGTAGGCGCAGAACGCCACGACGTTCGCGACCAGGAATCGCGGCACGCGAATGAACCTCAGGTCGAGCAGCGGATGCGGCGCCTTCGTCTCCCACCAGATGAAACCCACGACCGAGGCTGCGCTGAGGCAGAGCAGCAGGACAACGGGCGGCGAGTGGAACGACGAGCCCTCCGCCATGATGACGGCGAAGGCCAGCGCTGTCAGCGCGCCGGCGCTGAGCACGCTGCCGGGAATGTCCACGCGGTACCCGTCGGGGTCGGCGTTCTCCGGCAGAACCACCAACGCGCCTATCAGTGCTAGCGCGCCGACGGCCAGGTTGAACCAGAAGATCGAGCGCCAGTCGCCGTGCTGGCCAATCAGAGCACCGCCGATGACGGGCCCCATCGCGAGCGCCACTCCGCTGACCGTGGTCCAGACGCCGAGCGCCCAGGCGCGTTCCCGCTCGTCGGTATAGATATGCCGGATCATCGAGAGCGTGCCCGGCTCGCTTGCAGCCGCTCCGAAGCCCATCACGGCGCGGCCAGCGATCAGCACCGCGACGTTCGACGATGTTGCGCACATGATCGAGCCGCCGCAGAAAATGACCACGCCGATGACCATGACGCGCTTGCGGCCGAACTCGTCGCCGACCATGCCGAATCCAAGCATGGCGCCGGCGAAGGTGAGCGCGTACGCGCCGACCACCCATTGCAATGACGAAACGCCCGCGTGCAGCTGCTGCTGTATGTTCCCGAGTGCGACGCTGACGACCGTGTTGTCAAGGAATGTCAGGAACAGGATGACGCACAACACGGCTAGGGCGACGGAGCGACCGCCCCGCGGGGAAATCGCCGCCTCGCCCGCAGACACGCGGACCGGGCTCGCCACAGGCTAGGCAGCCGACTTGCACGGGGCAGGCAAGCCCGTAGTCTTGCCCGCGTTCTCGATGAGCAGCAGACCGCAGAAGCTCGACACGCCTACCTTCCAGGTTCCGTTCTGGTAAACGGCTACTCCCGACTGGTTCTTCAGCTGCGGAGTGCCGCTTATGAGGATGTCATACGCCACCGTCGCCATCGTCGGCGAACTTATAGTGACATGGGTGACCTTAGCGGTCGCAAGTGCCGCCAGGCCAGAGCCGGCCTGAGCGTGAATGACGGACGCGAACTGTGATCCGTCCTCCAACAACGCGATCCGCCGGCTGACCGACGTCTTGGCGTTGAAGAAGGCTTCCCAGTTAGTCGTTATGGCAGCGACGGCGGCGGCCCCGCCTGGCGAGGTCGCTGGCGATGATGATGTGGGTGCCGGAGACGTCGGCGGAGGGGCCGACGTGGTGCTCGGCGCGCTCGGGCTGCTGCCTCCGCACGCCGTCGCCAGCACCGCGAGCCCGGCTAGCGCGACGGCGCCGACCAGGTGCGACAAATGCCGATGAGAATTCATGCAGCTATCCTCCAACTAACTACCTGCGAATGACATTCCGCCCCAGTCGATTGACAGCGGTATAGCTGACACCCGTGTCAGTTTGTGTTACTGGCGCGGATGTCCATTCCGGTCCCGGCGAGGCGCATTCTTGCCGCAACCGCGCCGCGATCGCTGCTGTGCAGCGCTCTCGTGCGCTATGCGATGCTGCTGCGGTGTCCGATATCGAAGAACTGCGCGATCGCATGCGCCAGTTCGCCGCAGAGCGTCAGTGGCAAGTATTTCATGACCCCAAGTCCGTGCTGCTTGCCCTGGTCGGCGAAGTGGGCGAGCTGGCCGAACTATTTCAGTGGCTGCCCGCCGACGCCGCGGCCGACCTCGCTCGATCGGAACCCCTGCGGACCAGGGCTGGCGAGGAACTGTCCGACGTGCTCCTCTACCTGATCCTGCTTGCCGATGTTCTGGACATTGATCTGCGAGAGGCGGCGCACGCGAAGCTTGCCGCCGCGGCCCAGAAGTACCCGGCTGGCTAGCACCGAGTCTCTAGCTGGCGCGCCATGATGTTCCGGGATGCCACGGTGTTACCCAGGACCCCAGAGGGACGCCAGGTCGCGATCCACGATCGCAGCCAGCGGGGCGATGGGCCGCAGGACCGGGCGCGGCGGAACCGCCTGGATGATTTCGCAGCGCGCCACGGCGGCGTCATCCAGGAACCTTGTCAGCTGCGCGTAGCTATGCCGGTCGTCCGAGGCGAGGCGGTGATGATGCATGCGTAGCGGCGCATAGAGATAGAGCCTGTCGCGGGCCCTCGTCAGGGCGACGTAGAACAGGCGCTGCTCTTCTTCCAGGCCAGCCGGAGTCGTGAGGGCCATGTCGCTCGGCACTGCCCCGTCGACGAGCTGCGGCACGTGGACAACCGGCCACTCGAGCCCTTTTGCCGAGTGCATGGTCGAGATGACGACGAAGTCGTCGTCGAGGCGCGGCCTGCCCGCCAGATCCGAGGCCGAGACTGGCGGATCGAGGGCTAGCTGTACGAGGGCGTCGTGCAACGACGGGCTGTCGGCGGCCGCGTCTGCCAGGCGTTCCAGGTCGGCGATCCGGACGGCCGAGTCAGCGTAGCGAGCCGCCAGCGGGTCATGGAGGGCGGCCAGGATTGCCGCTGCGCGCTCGGCTGTGCTGGCGAGCCCGGCCGCCATGATGAGCTGCCTGACCGTCGGGCCGACGGTGCTAGCCGGCCGCTGGGGCAGCGCGCACTCAGCCTCCGGCCAACGGCTGAACGGCTGCGGATCGGCGATGCGGAGCGTCTCGATGATCCGGCGGGCAAGCACCGGCCCAATGCCCTCGTGCAGCCGCAAGAGCCGGAACCAGGCCAGGTCGTCGGCCTGGTTCGCGACGATCCTGGCGGCCGCCAGGAAGTCCTTGACGTGGGCAGCCTCCGTGAATCGCAGCCCGCCGTACTTGACATACGGAATGCCCCGCGCCGATAGCTCTATCTCGAGCAGATCGCTGTGGTTGGCCGCGCGAACCAGAACTGCCTGGTCCTGAAGGCGAACGCCGGACTCGTGATCGGCGAGGATGCGCGCGCAGATCTCCCTGGCTTGCGTGGCCTCGTCGTGACAGCGGATGAGCTGGGGAGGCTGGCCGTCGCCCCGCTCGGCCGTCAGCGCTAGCTCGAGGCCATCGAACTGCGGACGAATGATGTTGGCCAGCCCCAGCACGCCACGGCAGGACCGGTAGTTGCGAGATAGCCGGACGACCGACAGGTTGGCGTAGCTGCTGCTCAGCTCGCGCAGGTGGGTGGGATCCGCGCCGCGGAACGCGTAAATCGCCTGCGCATCATCGCCCACGCACGTCAGTCCCTCGCCATCAGGCCGTAGCAGGCGCACGATCTGGGCCTGGACGGCATTCACGTCCTGGTACTCGTCAACGAGGACGGCATCGAAGAGGCCGCGCAGGGCCGGCCCGGCCGCCGCGTCCGCCAGTGCCGCGTGCCAGAGCAGCAGCAGGTCGTCGAAGTCAACGAGGCCGTGTCGGCGCTTGTACCTCACGAAGTCGGTGAACAAGCTCGCCAGTTGCTCGGTGAACGGCACGCACCACGGATATGCCGCCGCGACCACGTCGGCGAGGTGGGTGCTTGTGTTGACGCAGCGCGAGTAGATCTCGGCGCACGTCGCAGCCCGCGGAGTCCGGCGGCCCGCTGTGGTCCCGACGAGGCCGTTCGCGTCTCGAAGTGTGTCCATGACGTCTGCGGCGTCGGCCGGGTCGATGACCGTGAACTCGGGCGGCAGCGCGAACGATTCGGCGTGCGCCCTGATGATGCGGTGCGCCACCGCGTGGAACGTACCGCCGAAGATGCGCTCGGCCGCGCTGCTGTCGGGCGGCTGGGCCCGTGCGAGCATGTCGTCCGCTGCACGCCGCGTGAACGTCAGGAGCAGAATGCGGCTCGCCTGCATGCCCTGCTCCCGCAGCCACGCTGCGCGCGCGATGAGCGTCCCTGTCTTGCCGGTGCCAGCGCCGGCAAGTATGAGTAGCGGTCCGCCCCGGTGGGTTGCGGCTCGCCGCTGATCGTCATTGAGCACATCAAGAACGCCCGCCCGGTCCGTCATGGACACTGAATGTATTCAGGCCCACCGACAGCGGCCTGCCGAGCGAAAGGAACCACAACCGACATGGCGGTACCAGCAAGATGAACGGCGCACCACGAGTGGCGCTCGTCACGGGCGCGTCGGCCGGGATTGGCCGCGCCTGCGCCGACCGGCTTGCAGCCGCGGGCTGGTCGGTGACGGGCGCGAGCCGGCGCGGCACAGCGGGGGGAGGCTGGACCGGGCTGGTCATGGACGTTGATGTCGACGCTGCCGTCCGCGACGGCATCGCTGGCGTCATCAAGCGCGAGGGCCGCATCGACGCACTGGTCGCGGCCGCGGGCTGGGGAGTCGCCGGAGCCGCCGAGTACACCACGATCGCGGAGGCTAAGGCGCAGTTCGAGACGAACTTCTGGGGCTGCGTGCGGGTGGTGCAGGCGGTCATGCCGACTATGCGTGCGCAGCGTGGCGGGCGCATCGTGCTGATCAGCTCGATCGGCGGCGTGATCGGCATTCCGTTCCAGGCGTACTACAGCGCCAGCAAGTTCGCGCTCGAGGGCTTCGCCGAGGCGCTGGCCTATGAAGTGGCGCCGTTCGGCGTTCACGTCACCCTGGTGCAGCCCGGCAACATCGCGACCGACTTCACGGCGAGCCGACTGATGGCGCAAGGCGGCGAGGGTGACTCGGCGTACGCGGCAGCCATGACGAAGGCGGTATCTGCCATGGAGCGGGACGAGGCTAACGGGGCGCCCCCAGACCAGGTCGCCGCCGCTGTTCAGCGCGTGCTGTCAGCAAACCGCCCGCCGCGCCGGATGTCGGTTGGTAAGGCGGGTGAGCGGGTCGGCATCATCGCCAAGCGACTGCTTCCGTACCGCGTATTCGAAGCCGCGGCCAAGGGAAGCCTCGGAGTAGGGTGACAACCCCGTTCCCGGCATTTCGCGCGGCTTGTGCCCCGTGGTGAGCCTCGTCGGATCGGCGGCCGCGATTTCTCGTTGGCGCGACGCTGCTGCTCTAGGGCAGCGTCATCACTCGTCAGCGCTCGGGCCAGAGCGGCGGCGGAACTCGGCCCGCCAGCGCCAAGCGGCGGTCGACGTTCCATCGCGGATCTCGTCGACCCGCACTAGGGTCAGGCCGCCCGATGCGATCGCTTCGATCTCCGCCCGCGTCAGCGACCAGGGCGGCCCGTCATCGGGCACGTCAGGATCGCGACCGCGCGCGAACACTATGAGCATGCCGCCGGGGGCCACCAGTGAGCCGAGGCTCGCGATCGCTACCGCGCGTGCCCCCTCGGGCAGGGCTTGCAAGGTCATGCTCTCGACGACGAGGTCGTAGGCAAACCGCCAACCGGGTGGCGGTGCCATCAGGTCAGCGACGCAGTAAGCCACAGCCGACCCCGGGAACCGCTCCCGTGCCGCCTGGATGGCGCTGGCCGAGATGTCGAAGGCGACAGTGCCGAAGCCGAGGCTCGAGATGAACTCCGCGTCCTCGCCGAGCCCGCAGCCGACGATGAGGGCCGTCTCCGCGGCGGGGCCCGGGGAGCTCTGCAACCCGCGATCGGTCGCCCACTGTACGAGCAACGCGCTCGGCGCCCGCCGGTCCCAGGGCACCCCGGTCACGCCGACGGCCGCCGCCGCGTAGAGACGCTCGAACCAGCCCGTCGGATCACCAGCCGCGATCGACTCGCGCGCTAGTCGCGCCGCGTTCTGTTCTGCTTCTGTCACCAGCCCAGCTCCCGCAGGCGTTCGTCGGAGATGCCGAAGTAGTGGCCCACCTCGTGGATCACCGTGCGCCGGACCTGCTCCACGACCTCGGCCTCGTAATTGCAGATCGCGCAGATGGCGAGCCGGTAGATCGTGATCCGGTCCGGCAGGACGCCTGCATAGTTCGTCGTCCGGTTCGTCAGCGGGATGCCCTGGTAGAGACCCAGCAGGCCGCGAGGACCGGGACCGTGCTCGACGAGAACGGCCACGTTCTTCATGAGGTCCGCGAACTCGTGCGGCAGCGAGTCCAGCGCCGTATCGACCATTCGCTCGAACGACTCGGGATCAACGTCGATCACGGGTCCATTGTCGGTCCGTCCGGCAGGCGAGCGCGCGCCCGTACGCTGGTCGCGTGAACTTGCGCGCCATCTCGACCATCCCGGCGACCGCGGGCACCCCGATCGGCCCCGACGCCCTGCTCAGTCTCGACGCAACGGTCAGTTTTGACCCACAGATCAGCCTCGCTGCTCCGCGCCGGCCGACCCGAGCGGACATCGCGGCCGCCCGCGACCGGACGATTCCCGATCTGGTGGCGCCCGGCCTGCGAGTGCTCTTCGTCGGTATCAACCCGAGTCTGTACTCGGCGGCCACTGGGCGCCACTTCGCCCGGCCGGGCAATCGGTTCTGGCCTGCCCTGCACCAGTCCGGCTTCACCAGCCGACAGCTCCGGCCCGACGAGCAGCCGCTGCTGCTCGGACAGGGGCTGGGCATCACGAATGTCGTGGCCCGGGCCACCGCCAGGGCCGACGAACTGGATGCCGCCGAGCTGCGCGCGGGCGGCGTGGCGCTCGCGGAACTGGCCGAGTCGCTCCGGGTGTCCTGGCTGGCAATCCTTGGCGTGACCGCCTACCGGACCGCATTCCGCGTGCCCGGCGCGGTCGTGGGGCCGCAAGCCTGCCGACTCGGCGGCGCGCACGTCTGGATCCTCCCGAATCCGAGTGGCCTGAACGCGTCCTGGCAGCTGCCCCGACTGGCCATGGCGTTCCGAGACCTGAGGGAAGCTAGCTCGCTGCCGCGCGCCCAATGACCACCGTCGTGTCGAGATCGTCGTCGGTGACGATGCTGGTCGTTAGGCCCGCTTCTGCCATCGCCGCCTCCGTCAGCGCTGCCTGCTGTTCGCTCGTCTCGATCAGCAGGCTGCCACCCGGGGCAAGCCACTCCGGCGCCTCGGCCGCTACGCGCCGGTGGATGCTGACGCCATCGGTGCCGCCGTCGAGCGCGACCAGCGGCTCGTGCAGCCGAGCCTCGGCCGGCATGAGCCCGATCTCACCGGTTGGCACGTAGGGCGCGTTGACGACGATAACGTCGATCCGGCCGCGCAGGTTGGCTGGGAGCCCGTCGTACAGGTCACCCTCGTATACCTCGCCGCCGACAGCCGCCAGGTTGTGGCGCGCGTAGCCAGTGGCGCCAGGATCGATGTCGGCCGCGTACAGCTCGACGGCGACCGGCTCGGCGCCACCCCGTTCCGTTCTGTCTGGTGGTGCGGTTCCCGCTTCGGTTCGGCCTCGCTCAGCACCGGACAGCGCCGTCGCGACGGCCAGGCCCAGCGCGCCCGAGCCGCAGCACATATCGAGCACGAGGGGAACGGCTGGCGTCTGGCCTCTCGACGTGATCGCCGCCACAGCCTGCGCCACCAGGAATTCACTGCGCCGCCGCGGAACGAACACGCCCGGTCCGACGGTGATCCGCAGACCGCAGAACTCGGCCCAGCCGATCACGTGCTCAAGCGGCAGGCCAGAGGCACGGCGGTCGACCATCGCTGCGAGGTCGTCCGCTGTGCGGGCGGTGGCGAGGAGCAGCCTGGCCTCGTCTTCCGCGAACACGCATCCCGCGGCCCGCAGCCGCGCGGCGGTCGCCGAGGTCAGCGCGTCAGGATGCTGGGCTACCACGGCAGCGACGCGCTCGTCCAGTGCGTGAGGGTATCGATATCCGACATCTTGTAGACGTGCCGTGGCGGCGTCTCGAAGGTGGCGTACGGCCGCACCCGGATTACGACTCGCTGCTCGTCCCTTGCCATCTCAGCAATCTGGGGCCGGCGGCTGGCGGGTACTTCTTCGCCGGCCATCAGGCCGATCACCTGTGCCAGGACATCGGTGGCCAGGTCGGGATCGCGCTCGACGACGGCGTTCCCGTAAACCTGGAGGTACGTCGGCGGCCACGCCTCGTCGAGCACGCAGAGGCTGACGCGCTCATTGCGGTCGACCGCCTTGGCCTTCCCGCGCGCGGCCATCGTCGAGATCAGCAGGTCATCGCCGTCAATGACGTAGTAGACGACCGTCATTGCGGGCCCGTGGACCTTGCGCGCGTAGCCGAATACGCAGGTGCGGTGCTCGCGAACAAATTGCCGCCGCTCTTCCCGGTTCACGGCCGCTCCTTCACGTGGAAGACCTGATCATAGGCAAATACTGCCGGAACGGGGCCAGCTCGGCGGCGGTGCTAGGCGCCACTGGCGGCCCCCGGCGTGTTCTCAGGGTTGCTGCGAGCCGCGCTCAGCGGTGATCTTCAGAGCTGGATGGTAGCTTTTTGCCATGACCCCGCAAGAGCTCGCCAACCTCGCGCACCTGCGCCGGGCGCGGGATCTGATCGACCGGGAGTACGCCCGTCCGCTCGATGTGCCGACCATGGCTCAGCGCGCATTGATGTCGCCTGGACACTTCTCACGCCAATTCCGGGCGGCCTACGGCGAGACGCCGTACAGCTACCTCATGACCCGGCGCATCGAGCGAGCAATGGCGTTGCTGCGCGGCGGCATGAGCGTGACCGACGCGTGCATGACTGTCGGCTGTACGTCGCTGGGCTCCTTCAGCTCGCGTTTCACCGAGATCGTCGGAGAGTCGCCAAGCGCCTACCGCAGCCGAGAGCACGACGCCGTGGCCGCGATGCCAGCCTGCGTTGCGAAGATTCGCACCCGGCCGACCCGGCACATGCAGAGCAGGACTGGAGAAGCGGCTGGAGAATCCGCCGCGTAGGTTGGCCACATGGCTATCGCACTCCAGTACTGTCACATCACCGTCAACGACGTAGACAAGGCCCTCGTTTTCTACCGCGATGCGCTAGGCCTCGAGGTGCGCAACGACGTGGCTTCCGGTGGGTTCCGCTGGGTCACCCTCGGCAGCCCGGATCAGCCCGGCGTTGACATCGTGCTTTCGGAACCGCACGCCGGCCGGTCCCAGGCCGACGGCGATGCTCTGCAGGAACTGCTCATCAAGGGCGTCCTGCCGATGACCATCTTCAGTGTCGACGACCTCGATGGGGCCTTCGAGAAGGTGCAGGCTTCCGGCGCCGAGGTGTTGCAGGAGCCTATTAAGCAGCCTTGGGGGCCACGTGACTGCGCGTTCCGCGATCCCTCGGGCAACATGGTGCGGATCTCGCAGGCACCCAAGGGCTAGCGGCTCAAACCAGCTGGAATCCTGAGCTCGTCGCATGACCCGTGCTCGCCGGGATGGCCGGTAGCGGCGGCCTGCGTACGCCCGCGGGGTCGGCGACTGGCCGCCAGCGCAACCGCGGCAGGTACGGTCAGCGCCCACCCGCAGAACCCGAGTACGACGACGACCGCCAGCGCGGCCGGCAGAGCGGCGATCCGCACCGGACCCCGCAGCACGCGCGCCGCAGCGATCATGGCGCCCAGATAAACCGTGAGGAACAGCGCCGTCGGCACGGACACGAGCGCGGCGGTGCCCACGACGCGGAAGCCGTACAGGGTGATCAACAACAGGCCAGCTGCCGTAATGGCCGCGAGCAGGCGGATCAGTGGACGAGAAACCCGGCTGCCGGGCGTGGCGCCCAGTAGCTGCCCTGCCATCGCGGCGGCGCCGTTGATGTAGGCGTTGGTGGCGCCCAGCGTTAGCACGATGGCAGCGACCGCGGCCACCTCTCGGCCGACCGCGCCAACGGCGTGGCTGAGCAAACCGGCCAGCGGCACGTCAGTGGC
>Ga0126373_10003590_pt1 | contig 11666 bp, 12 predicted proteins | sample PanSoiMetPlot_11_FD_92545 | JGI IMG/M metagenome (GOLD analysis project Ga0126373, IMG submission 92545) | Tropical forest soil microbial communities from Panama - MetaG Plot_11 | ecosystem: Environmental > Terrestrial > Soil > Tropical forest > Bulk soil | place: Panama | collected 2016-02-17
CGCACATTGCCTGGCCAGTCATACGCCGCCAGCCACCCACCGTCTCGCCCGAAAGAGTGTATGCCACGCCTCTGTCCCGCTGCATCCGCTCCACAAAATGCATCGCCAGAAGCGGAATATCTCCCCTCTGCTCGCGCAACGGGACACCTGGATCCGCCAGCAACTCCGCATCCAGCCCAGGCGCACCTCGCGATTCTCCACATCGTGCGCCAGGCCCTCCGCCTCGGCCAAACCCACCGGTGCAACCGCATTCGGACCCAGGCTCACTTCCTTCCATGTTCGCCCGCACTCCCCCGTTCTTCGATCGAGCGCGCGCAATTTCAGACGAACCACTCCTGATTCCCGAGGCAGTACTGGGTTGCCTGCATGGTCGACAGCTCCACAATTTGCCGACCGCCGACCTTCGCGTAAACGGATGCACTTCTCTAATCAATTCTCGCGCCAAAACTGGAACACTCCCGCAAAGTGGCTGATCCCAAAGCACTAGAATCGATTTCACTGCTCTCCTATGTCAAGACAACCACGGTTCGTCACATCCATCCATTCTCAAAATGGAACTGCAGCCGCGCCGCCACTCTCTCACTCCCGCAAAAACCTGCCCACTCACCTTCCCAAGATGGAGCTATTTCCATTTCGGGAATGCCATCGCCTCAGCGCCTATAATCACGGAATGTCGGTCGCTTCACCCCAGATCTTCCGTCCTGACTCCCGCGCTGCAGACTCCCTCCGCCCCATCCGACTCGCGCCCAACTTCGTCGCCACCGCCGAGGGCTCCATCCTCATCGAAGCCGGCAACACCCGTGTCCTCTGCAACGCCTCCATCGAGCAGGGAGTCCCCGCCTGGCTCCGCAACTCCGGCCGCGGCTGGGTCACCGCCGAATACGGAATGCTCCCCCGCGCCACCCTCACCCGCACCCCGCGCGAAGCCGAACGTGGCAAGATCGGCGGCCGCACCCACGAGATCCAGCGCCTCATCGGCCGTTCCCTCCGCTCCATCGTCGACATGAGGGCACTGGGCGAGCGCACCGTCATCCTCGACTGCGACGTCCTCCAGGCCGACGGAGGAACCCGCACCACCGCCATTACCGGAGCAGCCGTCGCTCTTGCTCTCGCGCTCAACAAACTTGTCGCAGCCGGAACCCTCAAGACCTCGCCACTCCGGCAAATGATCGCCGCCACCAGCGTCGGGATCGTTGACGGCAACATCCTCCTCGACCTCTGCTACGAAGAGGACTCCCGCGCCACCGTCGACATGAACGTCGTCATGCTCGCAGACGGAGGCCTCGTCGAAACCCAGGCAACCGCGGAAAAAGACTCCTACACCCGCCAGCAACTCAACGACATGCTCGACTACGCCGAAAGAGGCATCCGCGAACTCCTCGCCGCTCAAAAAGCCATCCTCACGCCCTGAACACAATTTTCTTTAGCAGTGAGTGGGTTGGCAGACACAAAGGTGCTGTCTCCCGCGTCGTCGGAGCAAACACCGTATAACATCATGAGTTGGAAAACGGATTGTTTCGTGTGCTCGACCGCTATTGTTGCGGCGGTTGTGTCAGCGTGACTGCAAACGGTGGGCTTACGATCTCGACTCCGCTCTTCATATCGTACCGGCCAACGACAACTGTACAAGATCCCGGTTGCAAATTCAGTCGGGCAGTTTCGATCGGTACGCGGAAGACAGGGTTTGTTTTCTCCCGGTGCGACCTCTAAGATCGCGCCCATATGTCAGAGGTTTCGGATTTATCGGCAGAAAGCTCATCAAGCGCCTTCTGCCGCCTGGCAGCTAAAAGATCAGAGTGTTTTGGATCTCCAGTTCTGAACAGCTGAGCAGAGTTGAGCACCCTCGTCTCTTGGACTGCTTGAAGACGACGACATCTTTTGATGCGTTGATCGCCCTGACGTCGAGCACCACAAGATCGCCGACGTGAGGTGCACGCTCAACCGATTCCACACCATCGTGACGCCAGTCGCCTGCGCACTGCCAACCAGTGCCGACAAACCAACGGTCGTTTTGAAGATCAACCCTGTCTCTTGCCGGTGCGTACCAAATCCTGCGATCGAACTCTACCCATTCATCTCGACCAATTTCAGATACCTCACCGATCCAAATCCTCTCGTGAGCCAGCTCAGTGGCACGTGCTCACATCCTGAAACTCCCCACCCGGAACCGCCTGCGCCGCCAACCCCTGCGCGCAGGCAAGAATGTTCTGGTCCAACGGATCGTTGTCCAGCGCGTTAGTCGGCACAAAACTCAAATTGCTTCGCAGTTGCAGGAACCGGTCGCTCAACTGTCGCATATTGTTCAGCTGACCGCTGAGCAGCGGAATCGCCTTCCTGTCGTCATCCGTCGTCGCAGCCGCGGTCGCAGCCGCGATCCTGCTCTCCGCCGTTCTCCTGAAGCCCGAGACCCAGCTCTCCTGCACCGGATTGTTCGTCCGAATAGCATTCTCAATCGCCGCCCGCCACTCCCGAACCACGCTCATCGCCTCAATCCCGGCCCGCAGAAAATCCCGCGAGTACCCCGTCTTCTCCGCCGGAACCGCTGGAGCAGGTGCCGGAGCCGGAGGAGCCGGACGCACCAGCGGCCCCGGCAGCGTCAGCGTAATCTGGCTACCCTGAAAACCCAGTGTTCCTCCAGTGATTCGCGCCAGGCTCTCCACATCCACATACGACCGCCCGTTGTGCTGAATTACCGGAGCCTGCCCCGCGTGCCCATTCACGGCAAGCGTAGACGAACTGGCTGACTGCTGTTGCGCCGCTCCCGCGGAACTCACCGGCTGCTGTTGCGCCGCACCCGCAACCGAAAGAAACAAAAAAGCCCCTACCCGAATTCTCATCCGCAAGCTCATTGGCTCGTCCTCAAAACTCATTATGCTGCGAACCCCGGCCACTCTTCCACACTCACCTCATCGTCTTCCCCACGCTCGGGTACGATTTCTTCATCGTGACCCCATCTGAAGTCCTCCCTCAACTCATCTCCCGCGAACCTGTCTTCCATCGGTGGGAGCACCTCGCCTCACCCACCCTAACCCGCGCAGACTTCGAATCCCTCACCGCTCCCAGCTTCTACGAGATCGGCGCCTCCGGTCGGATCTACACCCGCGACCTCATCCTCTCCACACTCGAGCAGCGATACAGAGACCCAACCTACACTGACGATCCGTGGGAGACCAGCAGTTTCCAACTCACCCAACTCTCGCCCGACACCTTCCTCCTCACCTACACCCTCATCCAACACCAGCCCACCGGAGACCGCATGACGCGCCGCACCACAATCTGGCAGCAATCTCCTTGCGGATGGAAGATCCTCTTCCACCAGGGCACAATCATCGCCCCTGAAATGTGAGCCCGGAAACCTGTATCGTGGTCCGCAGAAAACACTCACCCATGCACCGCACCATCGAGCACCTCACCCGAAGGACTTTTGTTCGCCTCGCAGGAGCCGCAATCTCCAGCCGCGCTACACTGTTCCACGCCGAAGACACAGAACCACCCATACCGCTCTTCGACGGCAAGACGCTCAACGGATGGCTCCAGATCGAGAACGACGCTACCTCCCTCTCCTCCGGCGGCATCTCAGACCAGCCCGCGTTCCTCGCCCGCCTTGCCAACGGTTCCGATCCCGTCTCCACCTTCCTTCGCGCTCAACTCGACGCCACGGTTAAGGCCGATGTCGCCGCATTCTCTGCCACCAGCCCCAACGCAAAACCCATCCTCTCCGAACTGGTGAAAGGCCTGAACCAGGTCATCTCCGGGCCTTCCATCTACGACGCTACACGGTTTCAAGGCATCCACCTGGGCCCTGAGACTCGTCAACTTCTGTCCCACAATGACGGGCACCAGGGACTCGCCCGTCTGAACAAACTTCTTCTCGAAGATGCCTACCCATCCGTCCTGGCAACCAGCGTCACCGAAGGCTGGACCGTGAAAGACGGAGCCATGGCGAGCAACGGCTCTGGTCGCGGGGTCATTTACACCACCCGCGACTTCACCCGCTACCGCCTCACCTTTGCCATGCGCCATATCTCAGGCCAACCGGACCATCAGGCCAGCGTTCTCATCTTCTGCGTCCGTCCCGGCCCGGAAGAAAAGCCCCTCGACGCCCTCGGCGGAATCCAGTTCCAGGTTCCCAACGGAGGACACTGGGACTATCGCCCAGGAAAGAACAACAGCGGCGGCACCGCGTTCACCATCATCAACAAGCCCCAGTTCGACCCCCATCAATGGAGCCGGGTCGAACTCCTCGTCGATGCCACCAAGGGAACCGCACGCATGGCCGTCGCTCAACCGCCCGACACGAAAGCTATCGAAGTCCTCTCCTTCACCGATCCCACCGCCGGCAAAACCGGCCCCATCGCCCTGCAGATGCACAACGCCGGCCTGCAGGACGAATACACCGCCATCACGATTGAGGTGAAATCGGGAGACCAGGACTTGGTCTCTACGAAATAAGCCGCCCTCGACGCACGACTCCGAAATCAAACAATCTGTCACGCCGCACTTGCGCTAACAAACACCAACAAAGCAAGTTATCCGTGGCAGCTGAACCATGTTCTCCCCCCACCATGGGAAACAGCCCGGCACAACGTCGAACGCTGCTCACCTCCAGCTCCGCTTGTGCAAATCTATTATTTTTAAGAGTTTGCGAGCGATACTACTTAGAATCAATACTTTACTAGCGGCTCCGAGCCTAAATCCAATAGATTGAGATCTTTGCGCAAAAAGATAGGGGGGAGCGGTCCGGTGCTTACAATGGAACTATGGCCTTCCCACTGGTCGAGGGAACCTTTGACGCCCTCATCTTCGACTGCGACGGAACCCTGGTCGACAGCGCACCAGCCCACCTCAACTCCATCCGGCAGGCCCTCGCCCCCCTTGGCCTGACCATGTCACCCGAGTGGTACGCTCCCCGCCACGGCCTCGACCCCGACGGCCTCCTCGACGCCTACGAGGCCGATTTCAAAGTCGAATCCCTCGCCCGCGAGGCCCTCTGGGAGCGCAACAATACCGCCTTCCAGGCCAGCATCCCGCTCATACAGGAGATCACTGTCGTCGCTGACGTCGCCCGTCAATGGCACGGGCGCGTCCCCATGGCCGTCGCCTCCAACGGAGTCAAAGAAAACGTCGAAGCCACACTCCAAAGCACAGGCTTGCTGCAGCTCTTCGACACGATCGTCACCGCGCCCGAGGTCCCTCGCGGCAAGCCCGCACCCGACGTCTACCTCGAAGCCGCTCGCCGCATGAACGTCTCCCCCGCCCACTGCATCGTTTTCGAAGATTCAAACGAAGGCCTGGAAGCCGCTCGCCGCGCCGGAATGAAGACCTATGACATCCGCGAGGTCATCCACGCTCCAACTTCGCCAGATAGTCGATAATCTCCGGACTCGTCCACGTCTGCGGCCCGATAAACTTCCGCCGCAGCACGCCCTTGCGGTCGATCACATACGTCTCCGGATACCGGAACGTCCCGTACATCGGATTCACTTTCTGCGCGCTGTCGTTGATGGTCCGCAACTGGATGCTGTGCTCGTTCAGGAACTTTTTGTAAGCCGCCGTGTCGTCATCCGTGCTGATCGCCACCACCGCAACGTCAGGCATTCGCCGCTGCAACTCCATCAGCGACGGCAATTCCTCTATGCACGGCGCGCACCAGGTAGCCCAGAAGTTCAGCACCACAACCTTGCCCCGCAGCTTGCTCAAATCCGCAGCCTGGGAGCCATCGCTCACCGCAAACGTCGGCGCGACCGAACCAATCTGCCCCGGATGCTGCCCGCGATCACAACCCGCCGTCAGCAGCAACCCCAACCCAACACTTACCAATAACCTGCGCACATTCAACTCCACTTCCTATAATACGAATTCACAAGGAACTCATGAATCCAGGCCAGGACAATTCAACGCACACCGGGATGGAACTCTCCATCATCCTGCCCGCGCGCAACGAAGAGGCCGTGCTTCCAGTCTGCCTCGTCTCGCTACTGAGCCAATCCGAACCCGGCTTCGAACTGGGCCAGCAATGGGAGCTCATTCTCATCAACGACGACTCCACCGACAAGACCCGCCAAATCGCCTCCGAAGCCGTCTCTTCTCACCCCGGAGTCACCCTGATCGACGCGCCCCCACTCGACCTCAACGCCAGCGACGCCCTCAACGGCAAGAACAACGCCTGCTGGGCCGGCGCCCAACTCGCCCGCGGAAAGTGGCTCCTCTTCACCGACGCCGACACCATCCACGAACCCCATAACCTCTCCCGCTCCCTCCGCGAGGCAGAACGCCACCACGCAGCGCTCCTCTCCTACTCGGCCCGTCAGATCGTCTTCGGATTCTGGCAACACGCTCTGATGCCGCTCGTCTACTCCGAACTAGCCTCCGTCTACCCCCCCCAGCAGGTAAGCGACCCCCACCGCCCCATCGCCGCCGCAAACGGCCAGTTCCTTCTCATTGATCGCAACGTCTATTTCTCGATCGGCGGCCACCGCGTTCTGGGGACCAACGTCCTCGAAGACGTCGCCATCGCAACCAGCGTCAAGCGCCAACACCTCATCCGTTTCCGCTACGCCCCCGAGGCTCTCTCGACCCGCATGTACCGTACTACCGGAGGAATGATCGAAGGCTGGACCAAGAACCTCGCTCTGCTGATGCCGCGGCCTATCTATCTCGCCGCATGGCGAGTCCTCGATCTGCTGCTCTTCTTCGGCCTGCCTCTGTTGGCCTTCACCATCCCGTGGCTCGTGTTCTGGCAAAAGGCCGCAATCATGATTCTCTGGGTCCGAACCGTGTGGCGCTTCTACGCCCGGGTTACGCGATCAAACTTTCCCGCAGCAGATATCGCAATCTCCATCTTCGGCGTACCCCTATTCATCTACCTTCTCGTTCGCAGCACCATCGACCACAACCTCCGCCACTCCGTAACATGGAAGGGACGGAGCTACAACACAGGTCAGTAAGTGGTGTAACCCCTCACAACAATCAACCATCTAATCAAGAGAGCACGATGATCTTTCTCACCCGCAAAGCCGAATTTTCCTCCTCACACTACTACTGGATTGATTCCTGGTCCGACGAGGAGAACCGTAGGGTCTTCGGCAAATGCGCCAATCGCAACGGCCACGGACACAACTACACTCTCGAGGTCACCGTCGCTGGCGACATCGATCCAACCTCAGGCTTCGTTGTAGATCTCAAGCAGCTCAAGGACATCCTCGAGCGCGAAGTCGTTAGCGTTTACGATCACCGCCATCTCAATCTCGAAGTCCCAGAGTTCAAGACCGCCGTCCCCACCACAGAGAACATCGCCATCGCCATCTGGCGCCGGCTCGAAGGCAAGATCCCCAACGCGAAGCTGCACCGTGTACGGGTATACGAGATGCCTGATCTCTTCGCCGACTTTTACGGGGAGGCGTAATGAAGGCCTACCTCTCGCGCCGCTACCACTTCAGTGCCTCGCACCGCCTGCACACCGATGCCTTCGACGAAGCTCAGAACCGCAAGGTCTTCGGCAAGTGCAACAACCCATACGGACACGGACACAACTACACCGTGCAGGTAACGTTGAGCGGAAAGGTCGATCCTGGAACAGGAATGGTCTGCAACCTCGGCGATCTCGATGCGTTCGCACAAACAAACCTGCTCGACCGCTTTGATCACACCAACCTGAACACCCTCGACTGCTTTGCAAACTCAGTCTCAACAACCGAAAATCTGTCGGTTGAGATCTATCGCATCTTTCAGAACTTCACCGCCGCCCGCCTGGAGCACGTCCACATCGAAGAGACCAGCAACAACTCCTTCGACTATCTTGGAGACGCGATACCAGCAGCCGGAACCCTGTAGAAAGAAAGGGCCTGACGAATGGCCAGCACAAAAGCGACCCTCGAATCCACACCGCTCTCTGAAATCTCCACCCAAGATCTCTACCGCGAGCTGCTCGTCCGCATCGGCGAAGACCCCAACCGTGACGGCCTTCTGCGCACGCCGGAGCGGATGGAAAAATCCATGGCCTTCCTCACCCGCGGCTACTCAATGGACATCAACGCGGTCCTCCACGACGCGCTATTCGACGTGGACTACGACGAGATGGTCATCGTCAAAGACGTTGAATTCTTTTCCCTGTGCGAGCATCACCTGCTGCCGTTCTTCGGCAAGGCGCACGTCGCCTACGTCCCAAACGGCAAGGTCATCGGCTTGAGCAAGATTCCGCGTCTCGTCGACGTCTTTGCCCGTCGTCTCCAGGTCCAGGAGCGGCTTACCCGCCAGATCGGTGAAGCCATTACCGAAGCCATCAACCCGCAGGGCGTTGCCGTCATCCTCGAAGCACAGCACCTCTGCATGATGATGCGCGGTGTCGAGAAGCAGCATTCGTTCACCGTCACTTCAGCGATGCTGGGTGTCTTCAAGACACAATTGCAGACGCGCAACGAATTCCTCTCCCTCGTACGCCGTAATGGGAACGGCTTCTAGCCCGCGGTAGCCAGTAGACTAGTTCATGGAATGAACGGACTGCTTGTACTCGATAAGCCTTCGGGCATGACCTCACACGATGTCGTCGCCATCGTCAGGCGCGCAACTGCTGAGAGATCAATCGGCCACCTGGGAACACTTGATCCCATGGCCACGGGAGTGCTGCCGCTGCTGCTCGGGCGTTACACGCGGCTTGCCCAGTTTTTTGGCCAGTCCGATAAATCTTATGAGGGACGCATCCGCTTCGGCTTCGCCACCGATACCTTCGACGCGGAAGGTGAGCCAACAACACCCGTGCAGCCTTTGCAACTCCCACTCGACGAACTGAAGCAAATCGCAACACGCTTCCACGGAGAGATGGACCAGGTCCCTCCTGTCTACTCTGCAAAAAAGATCAACGGAGTCCCCGCCCACAAGCTGGCGCGTTCCGGGGCTGACGTTCCCGTAAAGCCAGCTCGCATCACAATCCATGACTTCCAGCTGCTCGCCCTGAATGATGACCAAGCGACCTTTACGATGAAAGTCTCCGCTGGCGGATACGTCCGCTCGGTAGCCAACGAACTCGGCCAGTTCGCAGGGTGCGGAGCTCACCTCTCCGCGCTCCGCCGAACCCAGGTAGGCCCCTTTACGCTGCAGCATGCAATCATGATCGACGAACTCAAAACGCTGCCGACGCCAGGCGCGATAGAGGCGCGCCTGCAGCATCCCCGCACCCTGCTGCCTGAAATGCCCAACGTCACAGTCGATGAGCAGACGGCCGGAAGAATACGCAACGGCATGCAGGTCAATCTGCCCGAATTCTCTCAGGCTTCGCTGATCAAAGTCTTCACCGCCCCAACTGAGTTGCTCGCGGTCACCCGCCGCGTAGCCGGAACGCTGATGCAACCGATCGTCGTCATGGGCTAAACCTGCTTACGCGACTGTTGACGCCGAAGCAATCCAGCACTGTGTAAAATAGCACCCAAGAACTCAAATCAGGAGAGCAAGATCCATGTCTAAGCTGACACCAGGGAAACTCGCAGGCCTCAAGGCCGTATCCGATCAACGCGGCGTCATCGCTGCTGCCGCAATGGACCAGCGCGGCTCTCTTCAGAAGTCCCTCGCCAAGGAGCGAGGCGCGGCCGCCAGCGGCCACGACCTCGAAGAGTTCAAGATCAATGTCACCGAGGTCCTGACACGGCACGCGTCTGCAATCCTGCTCGACCCCGAGTACGGCCTGCCCGCGTCAAAGCAGCGTAACGGCAAGGGCCTCCTCCTCGCCTACGAGAAGACAGGGTACGACGCAGCGACACCGGGCCGCCTGCCCGACCTGCTGGACGTCTGGAGCGTTCGCCGTCTCAAAGAAGCAGGAGCCGACTGCATCAAGATCCTCCTCTACTACACCCCCTTTGAGAAGACTCCCATCAATGATCTCAAGCATGCATGGATCGAGCGCATCGGCGACGAGTGTCTCGCCCATGACATTCCCTTCTTCCTCGAGTTCGTCGGCTACGACGCCGAGGGCGGTGATGAGAAGTCTCTGGCCTACGCCAAAAAGAAGCCCGAGATCGTCTCCGGCTCAATGGCAGAGTTCGGCAAGGCCCGCTACAACGTCGACGTCCTCAAGGTTGAAGTTCCGGTAGACATGGCATTCGTCGAGGGAACCAGGTCCTTCAAAGGCGAACGTGCCTATACTCGCGCGGAAGCACTACAGCATTTCCGCGACGCCGAGTCGATGACGCACAAGCCCTTCATCTATCTTTCTGCCGGCGTATCGAATCCGGTCTTCATCGAGACTCTCGAACTGGCCGGCGAATCCGGTACAAAGTTCAACGGTGTTCTCTGCGGCCGGGCTACCTGGAAGGACGGAATTCCCGTTTACGCCAAGCAGGGAACTTCTGCCTTCCACGCCTGGCTTGAAACAACCGGCGTCCAGAACATCGAAAACGTCAACCACGCGCTCAAGGCCGCAAGCCCGTGGTATCTCAAGTTCGGCGCCAAGAGCCTCGCTGAACTCGGTTAGTCTGCATCTTGAAAAAGAAGGCGGAGCCCATGACCACGGCTCCGCCCCTGCGAAAAATCGTTAGCTCACACTTTCACTTACGCGGGTGCGATATCGGAGATGCAGCTTCTCCATCTCGATATGCACCTTCTGCCCCTGCTCCTGACGGCGCGCAACCCACGCTTCGATCACCTCAATACATGCATGATCGACATAGCGTAGTCCTTGGCTGTGCAGATACACCGTATCGTGCGGCTGAACCTTGTCCAGGACCTTCGTGATTTTTGGAATCGCAAGAAAGGTCCCGATTCCCGAAAGATGCACGTGAGTGCAGTCCTGCTGCTGGCTCAGCCTAGCCTCTAGGTGGGTCAGGTTGTATAGCAAGCGCACGAGCGAGAGAGCCACTCCTACAAGCACGCCTGTCAGCAGGTTCGTGAAGACAATCGCGGCCATCGAAGCAAAGTAGATCAACACCGGCACTCGACCAAACCGTGCCAGCTTCCTCACGTCTGCCGGCTTCACCAGTTTCGCGCCAACGAAGACCAGCACCGCCGCAAGGCTCGCGGTCGGAATCATTCGCAATAAACTCGATAACGCCAACACTGAGAGAAGAAGCCAGCCTCCATGCATCATCGTGGATCGCCGAGTCTCCGCTCCAGCCTGCACGTTGGCCGAACTACGCACGATTACGCCCGTCATAGGAAGTGCCCCAAGCAACCCGCAAAGCAGGTTGCCGACGCCCTGAGCCGTAAGTTCACGGTCGTAGTCCGTCTTCACTCGCGATTGCATCTGATCCACGGCAGCAGCGGAGAGCAGTGTCTCTGCACTAGCGATAAAGGCCAATGCAAGCGCGGACCCGACCACTTGTGTCGATGTAAATCCATCGAGAGCAATGAAATGTGGAAGATGAATCATCTCCCCAAAGCTGGATGGCACCTTCACCCGATTGACCTGCAGGTGAAGCACCTGCGCCAGCGTTGTCGCAACCGCAATCCCGAGCAAGGCTCCAGGAACCAGCTTTAGCTTCGTCGGGCGAAGGCGCTCCCACAGAATCATCACTGCAAGAGTCACCAACCCAACCAGCGCAGCCGCCTCTTCCTTGCTTCCATTGAGTGGCAGCAGACCGCCAAATACAGCGCCCCACATTGCCAGAATATTCGCCGGACCGCTGTGCTCCGGCGAACGGTCCAGCACAACATGAAACTGCTGGATCACAATCAGCACG
>Ga0126373_10003591_pt1 | contig 11665 bp, 11 predicted proteins | sample PanSoiMetPlot_11_FD_92545 | JGI IMG/M metagenome (GOLD analysis project Ga0126373, IMG submission 92545) | Tropical forest soil microbial communities from Panama - MetaG Plot_11 | ecosystem: Environmental > Terrestrial > Soil > Tropical forest > Bulk soil | place: Panama | collected 2016-02-17
CAGGGCCCAGCTCCGCTGGCCGCGCGCTGCTGTGGCGGCGGCGGTTCCGGTGAGCTGCATGTTCCCCACCTCCGGGGACCGGGCAGCGGCGCCGGTCGGCGCCGTCCAACTACCCGCATTCACTTCTCCGACGGCAGTCGGCGCTCCAGATCGACAGGCGCTAGAAAAGAATTCCGAGGACCCTCCCCGCTGGAGCTTGATCCAGGTCATCGCGGCGTGGGCATTGGGCACGATGTTGGATCTGCTGCCCTTACAGGGGCAGCAGATCCAACATGGCGCCCAATGCGGCTTGTATCTGAGCCGACAAGCATGTCGCATTTTGCCGGGAAGCTACGCGTACGGCTGGTTTGCGGCGCGCCGGATGAGCTGATCCCTGAGAGGCCCGTTCTCCGTCGTCTCGATCGCGCGCGCCCACGCCGCTGCGGCTTCGTCGGACCGCCCCGCCTGTTCCAGCAGGTCGGCGTACGCCGCGTGCAGCGGCCCGTAAGCGTCGAGCTGGCCCGAGGCCAGGACTGGCTGAAGCACAGCCAGGCCGGCCAGCGGCCCGTCGGCCATGCCGACAGCCACGGCGCGGTTTACCTCGATAACTGGTGACGGCGCGCGCCTGGACAACTCGCTGTAGAGCGCCGCGATCTGCGGCCAGTCGGTCTCCTCGAACGACCGCGCGGCTGCGTGCAGTGCCGCGATCGCCGCCTGAAGCTGATATGGCCCGGGCACCCGGCGTGCCACCGCGGTGTCCAGGATCCCGGTGCCTTCGGCGATCATCTCTTGGTCCCACGCGCCACGGTCCTGATCGGCGAGCAGCACGGGCCGGCCGTCCTGATCGAGTCGAGCCGCTGCGTGCGAATGCGTCAGCAGCATGAGCGCGAGCAGCCCGGCGGTCTCGGTGTCCGCGGGAAGAAGGCGGTGCAGCACCCGGCCGAGCCAGATGGCTTCCGCGCACAGATCGACGCGCAGCAACGCCTCGCCGGCGCTCGTCGCGTAACCCTCGTTGAACACCAGGTAGATCACTGCCTGCACCGCGGCGAGCCTGCCAGCGAGGGCGGTGGCCGGCGGCGCCTCGAACCTGATCCCCGAAGCGCGGATCTTGCGTTTGGCCCGAACGAGGCGCTGGGCCAGCGTCGGCTCGGGGGTCAGGAAGGCCGCCGCGATCTCGCGGGTCGTCAGGCCAGCGACATATCGCAGCGTCAGCGCCACGCGCACTTCGGGCGCGAGCGCGGGGTGGCAGCACGCGAATATCAGGCCGAGGCGATCATCTTCCATCTCGGCCTCCTCAGGATCGGCGAGCGGCTGATCGGCGATCGCGTCGACGGCCGCCGCGGGAAGGCCTTGAGCAGCCACGTGTTGCTGGGCACGGATCTGGTCGATCGCCTTGCGCCAGGCGGTTACCGTCAGCCAGGCGCCGGGCTTGGGCGGCACGCCATCCCGCGGCCACGTCTTGGCCGCGGCCACGAAGGCCTCCGAGACCGCGTCCTCAGCTGCCTGAAGGTCTCCTAGCCGCCGCGCTACCGTCGCGACGACCGCGGTCCACTCCTCGCGGTAGGCGCGTTCCAGTGCGGTGGCGGGAGTATCAGGCATCCCGCTGTCGGGCTCGCCTATTTCAGGCCCGCCCGCCACGCACCGCCGCCCGCCACCGGACGGACTTCAACCGTGCCGTAGCGCATGATCGGCATCTTGGCCGCCCAGTCCAGCGCAGTGTCGAGATCGGGCACGTCGATCAGGTAGAACCCGCCGAGGTGCTCCTTGGTCTCCATGAACGGACCGTCAGTGAGCAGCCGGTCGCCGTCCTGAACCGCGACCGTCGTGGCGGTGTCGACCTGGTCGAGCTGCTCGGCGCCCAGCAGGGCACCCGACTCACGCAGCGCGACCGTGTAGTCCAGCCAACTGTCGTAGACGCCGTCGACGGACTTCGCGCCTTCGGCTGCGCCCGGCGATGCGTAGATCAGTAGCGCGTACTTCATGTGGTCCTCCGGTCACTATCCAGGGCTAGCGTGCCCGCAGCGTATTCCGCATACCCAACGGCAGCACGACGCTCATATCGACAGTCCTCAGCGATGAATTTCGAGGCTACGCTGCTTGACCCCGTCGCCCGGCTCGTCGGCAGCCAGCCGTCTCCTGCACTGGTCCGGCGAGTACGCCGAGCCGGCGAGGGCGCGAGGGAGCCGCCTAGGGATCATTGGCCGGTCGGGCCGGAGCTGCTCGGTTGAAGGTTGCCCTGAGCCCTTATCTTTACGCTTGATCGCGATGTCGCCGGTGAGCTATTGCTTGTCGGCGTACAGGGCATGGCCGTCTGGCTAATTGTCCTGGTGTTCAGATCGGAATCCGAGCTGACTGTTACGACCAGAACTCGTCTGTCGCGTATGTGTCGCCACTCTGAGTCCAGATCTCCGCCGCCTTGCCGTCGGCGTTGGCATGGGCGATCAGAACCTCGTTGTCAGCTAGCTGCCTGCCCTCCCGCTCGGCGCGAACCGTAAAGAGCGCCACGCCGTGCTCGTCATTGGCGAGTACGTCGTGCAGCTCGAGACGCAGCGTGCCCCCCGTTATCTCAAACAGACGGCCGAAGAAGCCGAACACCTCCGCTATGCCTTCGTAAGTACCCGAGACCGGGCTCCGGCCGGAGACGTGATACCGAATATCGTCGGCGAAGTGCTTGGCCTGCAGCTCCTCCAGGTCGCCGCGCTGGAACGCCGCGAAGGCATCACGCAACAGCACTTCATTCGGATGCGTCATTCTCATTTCCCCCTTTGGTCAAGATGTCGCACCATCATGTGGGCTGCCAAACTGGCCGTCAAGATCGAGCCGAATAATCCTGACCAGGTATCGCCATTGCGCTATTTTCTAGCGCCTCCACTCGTGCCTGAGCAGCCCGTACAGCACGATGTCGGAGAAGCCGTCGCCGTCGTAGGCCTGCTCGCGCTGGATGCCTTCGAGCACGAAGCCGCAGCTTTCGGCTAGTTTCCGCATCGCGGCGTTGGTCGCGAGCGTCTCCAGCTCGATCCGGTGCAAGTTGCGGAAGCGGAAACCGTAGTGGCAGAGCAGCTCCATCACTTCCCGGCCGTACCCCTGCGTGCGTGCGGCCGGGAGCAGTGAGATACCGATGTGGCCGAACTGGTTGAAAGCGTCGAGGCCCCACAGACTGCACGTCCCGATCACAGTGCCATCGGCGATCGTCTCGGCGGTGAACCTGGCGGCATTGGCATCCGGTTCGGCCAATGACCTCTCCAGCCTGGCCCGGCGCGCCGCGAGCGACTCAATCAGCATCGGGCTGTCGTCGGTGATCATGTGGTGTTCGGGGTCGGACCACATTTCATACAGCACGGTGGCGTCGTCCGGGACCATGGGTCGCAGGCGCACGCGCTCGGAGGCAAACATCCCGCGAATCTAGCTCACGCGCCGCGCACGCGCCTTCCAATAAGGCACGCGGCGAACCTCATCCCAGAGCGCCACGCGAGACTAGCTTGGCCGCAGCGGCTGGAGCACGTCGAACTCGTTGCCGTCTGGGTCGGCCATGACAACCCAGCTGACGTCATGGCCCTGGCCCACGTCTACGCGGCGCGCACCGAGCGCCTCCAGGCGCGCGACCTCGGCCGCCTGGTCCGCTGGCCGAAGATCCAGATGGAGGCGGTTCTTCACGGTCTTCGTCTCTGGCACGCGCAAGAAGAGCAGGTCGGGAACGATGCCGTCCTCGCGACTGCCCTCCGGGGGTTCGAGCACGATCTGGTCCTCTTCATCAATGGTCCGGCGCCAGCCGAGAGCCGCCTCCCAGAACTGTGCGACCTTCGCTGGATCCGTGCTGTCAATGCACAGGCACTGAATTCGAATGTCCATGCAGCGACTCTGACGCTCGCGCGATCCGCCTGTCCAACGCATATCCAGCGGCGCGGCCATGGCGCTGGTCCTGAGCCGCTTGTTCTCAGCACCTCCAAGAACAGGATTGCCGGCGCCAAGCGGAAGGAGGAATTGCCGAGACCTGTGGATCTCCCGTGGAGGGGCGCCGCGAGCGGCATCAGCAAGTGTGATGATAAGGCGCGACGGCATACCGGGTCGTCTGTCGAGCGTCGGCAGGCGCCGCCAGGGTGCGTGCTCGGCGCCGTACAGCAGGCGCAGGTTTTCGGGGACACGCCCGTGTCACGACGTCTTCCGCTCGAAGGTCATGTGGGTGACCCCGCTGGGCGCCGAGACGGCCTCGATCTCGTAGTTCTTCTCCAGTGCTTCCAATCCGTCCCACACCCGGACGCCACGGCCGAGCACGATCGGCACCTGGACCAGGTGCATGTGGTCGACCAGGCCCGCGGCGAGGAAGTCACGCACGACGGTCGGGCCACCTCCGATGCGGACGTCCTGTCCGTCGGCCGCATCCCGGGCGGCATCGAGCGCCTCGGCCGGTGTGGCGTCGAGGAAGTGGAAGGTGGTGCCACCCTCCATCTCGATCGAAGGTCGCGGGCGGTGGGTCAGCACGAAGGTCGGCGTGTGGAACGGAGGGTTCGGGCCCCACCACCCCTTCCAGTCGGCGTCGTCCTGCCAGCCCGGTGGGCCGAACTTGCCCGCGCCCATGATCTCGGCGCCGATGCCCGGCTCGTGCTGCTGGGCGAACGCGTCGTCGACGCCGGCGGTGCCGCCCTTGCGTCCCAGGATGGGAGCACCGAAGCGGGTGGCGAACATCCACTCGTGCAGCCGTTGGCCGGCGTGACCGAAGGGCGCGTCGAGTGATTGGCCCGCGCCGGTCGCGAAACCATCCAGCGATATGGAGAGGTTGTGAATACGGGTCCGTGTCATCTGCTCGCTCCGTCTGCTCGGCTGCTTTCCGCGGGTGGGGACCACCGCCGACCCCGGCATTCACCGGTCCCGTGCGGAAATCTCTCAGCCTGGATCGTGTCACACCGCTTGAGTCCCACCTCCTCCTGATTCGTCGCGTCGTTCGACGAGTTGGGCGGTTTCGAACCTGGCGCCGGCGCGGACCAGGGCGACCAAGCGGGGCGCGTTCACGGGCCGTCCACGACTTCTGATCAGTGCTCGCGGAACGTCACGACCAGGAACAGCAAGTGAGCACCGCGCCAGCAATAGAAGCCCACTACTGCCTGTTGGCCCAGGGTTCGATGCCGCAGGCCCCTTGCCGAACGTGTGCTTGTAAGCGCGTTATGGTGACGATCACCATGGCTTTATGAACGACATACAGGCTTCCCTCCGAGCGGAGAACGCCGAACTCCGCCGACTGCTGGAAAAGCATCAGTGGACAGGCCTTACCCCATTCAAGTCCAGCGGATGCTGTCCGGAGTGCTCGGGTACGGCCCCGCCGCATGGCCATGGGCACCGGCCCGGATGTGCGATCGCTAGCGTCTTGGCGGTAAGCGCCCGACAGGTCGGCTAGCGGGGCGGCTCGGCGCTGCCAAGAAACAGCTATTGAGACTGTCTATCTGCTCTCCGGCACGCGCAAGAAGAGCAGGTCGGGAACGATGCCGTCCTCGCGACTGCCCTCCGGCGGTTCGAGCACGATCTGGTCCTCTTCATCAATGGTCCGGCGCCAGCCGAGGGCGGTTTCCCAGAACCGCGCGATTTTCGCCGGGTCTGTCGTGTCGATGCAGAGACACTGGATGCGAATGTCCAAGCGCCCGACTCTCGGTCAGCCGAGTGCGGGGTGTCCAGCGGATTTCGGCCGCCTCGCGCGCTCTTCAAGATTGACCGATTCGTTCCTATAAGGGCCGAGGCTAGGATCGAGAGCAGAGCACGCGTCCCGGAGGTTCTGGCATGACGACGACCGCACCCACGACCGCTTCCGCCGAGGCCACGCAGGAGATCCGGGACGCCGGTTACGTAGACGTCCTCATCGTCGGCGCCGGTGTCTCCGGGATCGGCGCGGCGCATCACCTGCGAGAACAGTTCCCCGACCGGACCTTCGTCATCCTGGACGCCCAGGACAACCGGGGCGGAACATGGTGGACGCATCGCTACCCTGGCGTGCGTTCCGACAGCGACCTCTTCACCTACGGCTACCGGTTCAAGCCGTGGCGCGGCCCTTCGATCGCCGCCGGCGGGGAGATCCTCGCCTACCTCGACGAGGTCATTGACGAAGATGACCTCGGCCAGTACATCTGCTACAACCACCGGGTCACCTCGGCGAGCTGGTCTACCGAAGACCGTCGGTGGACCGTCGAGGTCGCGCGGGCCGACACCGGGGAGCACCTGCGGTTCACCACAAGCTTCTTGTGGATGTGCCAGGGCTACTACAACCACGCCAAGCCGTACCGGCCGCGGTGGGAAGGCATGGACCGCTTCGAGGGCCTGATCGTGCATCCCCAGCGATGGCCTCACGATCTCGACCTAGCAGGCAAGCGCATCGTCGTCATCGGCTCCGGCGCGACGGCCGCGACACTGATCCCGGCGATAGCCGGACAGGCGGAGCACGTGACGATGCTGCAGCGCTCGCCGTCCTACTATTTCGCGCCGCCGACAAATGACGATCTCGCCGTCACGCTCCGCAGCCTGGACATCCCCGAGGAGTGGACGCACGAGATTCTGCGCAGGCACTACATCCAGCTGATGAACTGGCTGGCCCAGACAGCGCAGGACGCGCCAGCGGATCTGCACGCGTTCCTGATCGAGTCCATGCGGCCGCTGCTGCCGGAGGGCTTCGACGTCGAAAAGCACTTCACCCCCCGCTATCGCCCGTGGCAGCAGCGCATCGCCGTCGTCCCGGACGGCGATCTGTTCGCGGCACTGCGCGAGGGTAAGGCCTCGATCGTCACCGACACCATCGAGACGTTCACCGAGCACGGGATCAAGGTCAGCTCCGGTGAGGAGATTCCTGCCGACATCATCGTCACCGCGACCGGTTTCAACATGTCGGTCCTCGGCGACGTCGAATTTGCGGTCGACGGCGAACCTGTGGACTTCACCGAGCACGTCACCTGGCGCGGCATCATGATCAACGGCGTGCCGAACATGGCCTACGTCTTCGGCTACTTCCGGCACAGCTGGACCCTGCGCGTGGATCTCGTCAGCGACCTGGTCAGCCGCCTGCTGGGAACGATGCAGGACAAGGGCGCCACGATGGTCGTCCCCACGTTGCGGCCCGAGGACGCGGACATGCCGCTGCGGCCGTTCTCCGATCCGGACAACTTCAACGCCGGCTACGTCATGCGCTCGCAGCACATCCTGTTCAAGCAAGGCGATCACGAGCCCTGGACGCACCTGCTAGAGCACGAGCAGGAACGCGAGATCCTGCCGAAGGCCGACCTCGACGACGGGACACTGGTTTACAGCTGAGGCGCGCAGCGAGTTGATCCTGCGGCCGTTACCGGGCCTGCTCGGCGCCGAGGGTGGTGCCGGGCGGAGGCAGTGTCATCCACCGGCCGGTCTCGGTGTCGGCCGAGTTGATCTTCCGAAGCAAGATCTCGTCGCGCGTCGCTGGGACGTCATATGGCGCCGCCGACGCTTCGTAGAGCCGCAACTCCGCTTTGATGACGGCGCAGGTGACGGCGAACCTCGTCCAGTTGTCGTAGAAGTGGAAGACGGACCTGAACGCCGTCAGTACGACCACCGCAGCGCCGATGATCGCGGCAGGCCGTGCGTTGTTTGGCGTCATGATCCCGGCGACGGGTACCGCCGCCGAAGCGACGAGCAGGAACATCTCCGAGATCTGGAACCGATACCTGCTCGCCCTGGCGTTGCGTGCATACCAGCCGAAGACGCGCTCTGCCTCGCGGCGGGCGTAAGACCCTGGCGCTTCCGGTGGCTCGTCGCTTGCCGAGCGCTTGGTCGATACCTTCACTCGGAGCCTCCAGCGCGTAGTAACGGCGGCGAAAACGGCGGCTGGCATGCGCATGGCCGCGACGGTTAACGGTGACAGCGGGCCCGGGCGCGCCTGCGTCGCGTCCGCGGTCGACCGCGTGAACGGGTGCTCGCGGGCCATTCGGAGGATGGTCCCGAGCGGCAGGGCAAGCCAGGGGATGTTGAGGAGCAGGACGATCGGGAAGTGTGGCGTGGCGTGGATCCCGTTGTACTCCTCGGCCAGGATGATCAGAACTACGGCGCTCATGGAGCCAGACCAGATCAGGGCTGGCACCCGGATCCATTCGCGGCCGCGGCTGATCGCGTAGATGGCGGCAACGTAGAACGGGCCGTTCCAGAGCACGTCGATCCAGATCGTCATGCGCCAGAACGCGGGTCTGGCCATCAGCAGGGGATCGAGCTTCTGGCCGTATGAGTGGACCATGTTGACGATTGCGTGCGGCGGCCAGGCTGGATAGGTGAAATGGAACGGGTTGGCGACCGTCAGCTGCTCGATGTCGACGAAGTAGGTAATGAAGAAGAGGTTGATGGCGAAGAACGCCAGCAGGATCCAGTCCACCTTGCGGCCGCGAAGCGGAATGACCTGGCGCGGGGCGATGCCCGTGACTGCGACGACGGCGTCTCCTGGCCGGGTTGCGCCGTCTGTCACAGAGTCCACTAAATTATGCTAATGGCCGAGCCCTCAGGTCCGCGGAGTAATGGTCCCGCGCTCATGTCCGGAGTGCCCCCCTTCGCCGCGCGGTCGCAGGTGACGCTTGCGAACTGGCAGGATCCGCCGTTCAGCCGATGGGCGTTCCAGCACATTCGCGAGCTCATTCCCACCGCGCGGATCAGCCGCGGCCAAGGCCGGCCGCTGCGACTGCCGCGCGCCGAGCGGGACATCTCGGGGTTGAGGTTCCGGTCGGCCGGGCGCGACCTGACGGTCGCGGAGATGCTTGCCGAGACGTACACCGACGGCTTCCTGGTGCTGCACCGCGGCGCGATCGTATTCGAGCAGTACTTCAACGGGATGGCGCCGGATACGCCACACCTGTTGATGTCGGTGTCGAAGTCGGTGGTCGCGGCGGTGGCCGGGATCCTGGTCGACCGCGGCCTGCTCGACGTCTCCGCGCCAGTAGAGAAGATAGTGCCGGAGCTGGCCGGGACCTCGTTTCAGGGCGCCACCGTCCAGCACCTGCTGGATATGCGGGCCGGAACGCATTTCGACGAGTCCTACGACAACCTCGAGGCCGATGTCCGGACGTACGAGCGCGTTTACCTGTGGCGGCCGGACACCGCTGAACCACGACCTGCTGACGCCCTTGCCTACTACGCCACGCTGCATAACGACGGCGAGCACGGCGGCCCGTTCCGCTATCGGTCGATCCTGACCGACGTGCTCGGCTGGGTCCTGGAGAAAGCAGGCGGCGCCCGGCTGCACGAACTCATCGCGGGCCTGCTGTGGCAGCCGATGGGCGCCGAGTTCGACGCCGAGATCACGGTCGACGCGCACGGCAACGCGATGGCCGACGGGGGAGTCTGCGCGACCCTGCGGGACGTGGGGAGGTTCGGTCTCCTCTTCGCGGCCGCGAACGGGGCGCGAGCGGCTCGCCGACGCGGCGTCGTTCCCTCAGCGTGGGTACGTGACACGATCGCGGGCGCACCGGACGGCCCGCAGGCGTTCCTGGCTGCGGACGACGAGCCCGGCTTCCCGCCGGGGGCGCACTACCGGAACTGCTGGTGGGTCCGCGAGCCAGCCGTTCCCTTCTTTCACGCGTCTGGCATCAACGGCCAGAACGTGTTCGTGCACGTACCAAGCCAGACCGTGGTGGTGAAGCTCTCCACGTGGCCGACGGCGCTGAGCCCGATGATCAAGGTAACGACGGACGCAGCCAGGGCCATCGCCGAGGCTTTCGCCTGATATCGGCTGATCGGTCGAGCGGCTAAGAGCCGGGCCGATGCGTAGGGCGCGCAGCGCGGGGCATGGCCTAGCCGAGCAAGGTTGCCGGATCGCACTCAGCCACGAAGGAGCGCCGTCGTGCCCGTCATTCCGCAGATCATGCTGAACAACGGCCAGGAGATCCCACAGTTGGGCTTCGGTGTCTTCCTGGTCCCACCGAGAGAGACCTTCGACGCCGTGACAATCGCGCTCGAGTATGGCTACCGGCATATCGACACCGCTGAGATGTATGGGAACGAGGCCGAAGTCGGCGCAGCTGTCCGCAAGTCCGGGCTTGGCCGTGCCGATGTCTTCATCACGACGAAGCTGAACAACCATGAGCACAGGCCTGCCGACGCCCGGGCCGCCTTCGATGGCTCGCTGAAGGCCCTCGGCACCGATTACGTGGACCTGTTCCTCATTCACTGGCCACTGCCGACGAGGTACGACGGCGACTACGTGTCTACCTGGCGCACGCTCGAGGAGTTTTATCGCGACGGGCGCGCGCGGTCGATCGGCGTCTCGAACTTCCAGCCGCACCACTTGCGGCGCATCCACCAGGAAGGCGAGATCACTCCAGCCGTGGACCAGATCGAGGTCAATCCGTACCTGACGCAGGACGACGTGCGCAGCTTCTGTGCTGATCACGAGATCGCGATTGAGGCCTGGTCCCCGCTCGCCCGCGGCCAGGCACTCGGGGATCACACGATCGACGACATCGCCCGGCGGTACGGCAAAACGCCGGCTCAGGTCATCCTGCGCTGGCACATCGAGCGGGGCGACATTGTCTTCCCTAAGTCAGTGACGCCAGCTCGGATCAAGGAGAACATCGGCATCTTCGACTTCGAGCTGAGCGGCGAAGACGTCGAGGCGATCAGCGCCCTCAACCGCAACCAGCGGACCGGACCCGACCCGGACACCTTCGCCGGCTAGTTGCACCGATCACCGCCGGAAGTGATTTCTAGTCGGCTCAGCCACTCGACGCAAGCGGGCAGACTGTCTGCCATGAATCGGACGGCCAGCCTAGCCGGGCTGGCTCTTGGCGTGGTGATGCTCCTGGCCGCTGGGTGCTCATCAGCAGACACGGGTGGTGAACTGGCGTCGTCGTCGCCTGGGTCGGGCGGGACGACGCCGGCCAGCGCCGGCCCCAGCTCGGCGACGGGCAGCGCGTCGGCGGGCCAGGTGCCCGCGCCCGCGCACACCGTCGTTGTGGTCATGGAGAACCACGCGTACTCCGAGGTGATCGGGACCTCGGCAGCTCCCTTCCTGAATCAGCTGGCCCGGCAGGGTGCAGTGTTTACGCACTCGTATGCGATCACGCACCCGAGTCAGCCGAACTACCTGGCGCTGTTTTCAGGCAGCACGCAAGGTGTCGTCGGTGACAGCTGCCCGGTCGAGCTGACGGCGCCTAACTTGGCAGCTGACCTCATCGCCGCGGGCAAGACCTTCACCGGGTACTCCGAGGATCTGCCGGCGACCGGATCGGAAACGTGCTCGTCCGGCGATTATGCCCGCAGGCACGTGCCGTGGACTGACTTCCGCAACGTCCCGGGTTCGGTGAACCAGCCCTTCTCGAGCTTCCCGGCAGCCGACTTCAGCCTCCTGCCGACGGTGTCGTTCGTGATCCCGAACTTGTGCAACGACATGCACGACTGCAACGTGGCGACCGGCGACTCCTGGCTCCAGACGCACATCGGCGGGTACGCCCGATGGGCGATGACGCATGACAGCCTGCTGATCATCACGTGGGACGAGGACGACGGCAGCCAGTCCAACCAGATCCCCACGATCTTTGCGGGGCAGCTGGTCCGGCCAGGCACGTACACCGAGCCAATCACGCACTACAGCGTCCTCGCGACGCTCGAAGCCGCCTACGGGCTGCCGCGCGCGGGCGACAGGACGGCGCAGGCGCAGCCTCCGATCGCGAACATCTGGCGAAGCTGATGCACCTAATTCCTC
>Ga0126373_10003592_pt1 | contig 11665 bp, 8 predicted proteins | sample PanSoiMetPlot_11_FD_92545 | JGI IMG/M metagenome (GOLD analysis project Ga0126373, IMG submission 92545) | Tropical forest soil microbial communities from Panama - MetaG Plot_11 | ecosystem: Environmental > Terrestrial > Soil > Tropical forest > Bulk soil | place: Panama | collected 2016-02-17
CAGCCGTTCTGCGAGCAAACCTGCGCGGCAAAGTGTTCGACCAGCGCCGGGATATCCTCGCGCCGCTCGCGCAATGGCGGCAGCATGAGCGGAAAAACGTAAATTCGATGGAACAGGTCCTGACGGAACTTGCCCTCTTTGACCTGCGTCTCAAGATCACGGTGCGTCGCGACTAGCACGCGAACGTCTACGCGAATCGCCTTCTCCCCGCCCACTCGCTCAATCTCACCTTCTTCCAGCACGCGCAGTAATTTTGCCTGCATGTGTAAAGGCATATCGCCGATCTCATCCAGGAACAGCGTCCCATGCTCCGCCTGTTCGAATTTGCCGACATGCCGACCGGCCGCCCCGGTAAACGAACCTTTCTCATGACCAAACAGCTCCGACTCGATCAACTCTGCCGGAACCGCCGCGCAATTCAAAGCGACGAATGGCGCCGGCACCCGCGCGCTTCGTTCATGAAGCGTTCGCGCAACTAATTCTTTGCCCGTTCCCGTCTCGCCGAGAATACAGACTCTCGTCTCACTAGCGGCCACCCGGTCTACCTGCGCCATGACCCGCCGCATCGACTCGCCCTGCCAAACGATCTCGTGCTTCCCGAGCCGCTGTTTCAGTTGACGATTTTCACTCTCGAGTCGTTGCAGGCGAAGAGCGTTATCCACGGTCAGCAGCAGCTTCTCAGTCGCAATCGGTTTTTCCAGAAAGTCGAGCGCTCCCAGCCGCGTTGCACGCACCGCCATCTCGATATGCGCCTGTCCTGACATCATCACAACAGGCGTTGCCACACCCTCCGCTTTCAAATCCTCAAGTAGCGACAGCCCATCTTTTCCCGGCATGACGACATCCGACAGTATGAGATCGAAACTGCGCGATTTAGCCAGCTCGAGCGCTTTTGCCGCGCTATCGCAGACGGTGGCCTCATGTCCGGCCAGGCGAAACGCGCGTGACAGCGACGCGAGCGTATTGGCTTCGTCGTCCACGATCAAAAGATGCGCTTTCTGCGGCAAGCCTCTCTCCTCTACCGGTGGTGAGTCACGGTTACTGAACCGTCCAGCGCGGGCGCGTGGAGTTTTTCCAGGTTGCGCGGCAACTCCACCACGAATGTCGTACCCTTGCCGGGTTGGCTGCGCACACTGATCGTCCCGCCATGATCGCTGATCACCGATTGCACAATCGCGAGCCCCAGCCCCGTTCCGTGCTGCTTGCTCGTGTAGTAAGGCGTGAACAGCCGCTCGCACTCTTCCGGCCTCAAGCCTACTCCGGTATCCGCGATTTCGATATATGCGCGATCTGCGTTGTCGTACGTGCGTAAAGTCAGCGTTCCCCCATGCGGCATCGCATCCATGGCATTCAGGACCAGGTTGGAAAGTGCCCGATGCAGCAATTCTCTATCGGCTGCAATCGGTTCATCGCTCGCGGCCAGTTCCAGTTTGCACGCAATCGCACCGCCACTGCGCGATTCCAGTTGGGCCTGGAACAATCGGGTTATACCCCGAACAACTTCGTTCACATTTGCCGGTTGAAGCTGAGGCTGCGGCATTTTCGAAAATTCACTGAAGCGCGAAATGATCTGCTTCAAGTTGCCGATCTCCGCCAGCAGAGTTGCCGAACTCTCGCGGAAAATTTCCTCGAACATTTCCGGGCTGTGCTCTCGCGCCCGCACCAGGTTCTCCACTGTCAACTGCAAAGGGAACAGGGGATTCTTCAACTCGTGCGCCAATCGTCGAGCCAGCTCGCGCCAAGCCGCCACTCGTTCGCTCTGCACCAGCCGTTCTTTTTGCTCGAGCAAGTCTCGCGTCATCTGGTTGAATGCTTCCGCCAGGTCTCCGACCTCGTCGGCGGAGCTCACTTCTACCTGCGCATGCAGATTTCCACCCGCGACTTCACGAGCCGCCACCGCCAACTCCTCAATCGGCCGCGTGAAGCGTGCCGCTGCCCAACTGCTCAGCACGATAGCCAGCAGAATGCCCGCACCCCCCACCAGCATGGCCGCCGATTGAATGTGCCTCTTGACTTCGACGTAGGGCCGCCGCGATGTCCCAACCAACAAAATTCCCAGAAGCTTGTCGTCCGGCCCGTTCAGCGGGATGGCGTGCACCGTTTCGTCGTCTGCAGGATTCTCGGACCAGTGCACCAGTTGGCTGATCTCGCGAGGTTGCTGCTGGACCTGGAGCACGAGCGGCTCAAGCTTTTCGATTTTCTTCGGCGCCTCAGAAGCCACGAGCATCTGTGGCGAGAACCCGGACCCCAAAACCTGATACAGCATCGCCCGCATCCCCGCTGGCAACTCAAGAGCCGCCAGAGCATTCCTGTCCAGGCGCAGCCCACCGACAACATACAGAGGCTTATCTCCAATCTTCGCCGCACGCACAGCAAACAATCCCAGCGAACTGCCTGCAGGGAGATCCTCTTTCTTTAAGAAGGCCGGCTTACTCGTCAATTGCGAGAGATCTCCCAGGGACGTTTCCGGATAGCCAAACTTGGCAGGCGACTGCGCCGACGACACGATTGTGCCGCGCGCATCCACGAACTCGAGGAAATCCAGTTGATGACTCTCGGCAATCGGGACCGCGTCGTTCAAAAAGCTGCCGGAGTCCGCGGGCGCACGATTCAATGTCAGTGCCATTCGCGTTGTCGCGTCGCTGGACGCTATCGCGCCAACTCGACGCACCACGTCGTCGGCGTGACGCTTGAATTCGCGCTGGAACTGTCCGACCAGCGCCGCGGTCTGCGCTTCGTTGGATTGCTCAAAGGCCCGCCGCGTGACCGTGGAAACCAGCCAAGCCACCGCCGCCACCGACAAAAATACCGTCAGCGCGAACAGTAGCAGCAGCTTGCGGCAAAAGTTCAAGGCTTGCTCCCCATCCAGACGTTTTCCAGATGCTCGCTCCCATCCCGATCCTGATTCCAATCCTCGACCGCTGGGCTCAGCGCATAGCCGACCGGCAACTGGAATAATGGAATGATTCGTTGCGCTCGCAAAATTCCGCTTTCGGCCTGGTACAGGTCCTCGGCCGAGTTGCCCGTGAACTTCGGAGCACTCAACCCGGCAGACGCCGCAACCGTCAGCAGAGCCACTCGTGGATTCAAGGAAGCCAAACGCAAGCGCACCAAACGTATATCGGATGTGCCCGAAGTTGTAGTCTGCAACGTGATTCCCGCGTCACGCGCGTTCAGGGCGATACGCTCCGCGATCACTCTGGCAAGAGGATCCGCTGCATCGTATCCCAGGGTCTGCGCGGGTGCTCGCGGTACTTCGCTCCGCAACTCCCGCGCGCGGTCGAGGTTCTGCGTATCGCCAAACACGAAACCATAGCCGCTGATCCAGTTTGGAAGAACGCCGCCACTCGGCTCACCCGCGCCTTGCAACACGACGCTTCGAATCGAACTGCGATCAATACTCAGCGCCAGAGCTTCACGTAGTTTGCCTTCCTCCGGAGACTGGCGGTCACGCGCGAACACTAACGCCATTAACTCGACCGGCGCGGACGTCATCACGCGCCGCCCTTCCGTCGACACTCGATGCGACTGCTCCGCAACCACCTCCGCAATATCGACCTTACCGAGGTCCAGCCCAAGAAGCTGGTCTCGACTAGCCTTGCCCAACTCGATCTCGACTCCGTCGAGAAATGGGCGTCCTCCCCAGTAACTCTCATTCGCCGCAAGTACCAGCTTTTTGCCGGGCTGCCAATCGGAGACATGAAAGGGCCCGCTGCCAACCAAGGTGCCGCCTTCGCTTCGTTTCGTGATGGCATTCCGCGGCCGCGCCAGCCAGGCTGGTAAATCAGAGTCCGGAACATTTCGCTCGATGATCACTGAATCCGCCGCCGGCAACACGCTCCAGTCTGGATTGACGGCCCGCAGCGACGCCGCGACCGCTTCCGGCGTCAGTGGCGAGCCATCATGAAATTTGACACCGCGCCGCACCCAGAACTGCCAGCGCTGATTGCCCGGCGCCGCCTGCCACGACGTCGCCAACGCCGGCCGCAGCCTTCCGCGATCATCCATCGTGACCAGGGTTTCAAACATCAACTGGCTCAGGTTCCGTTTCGCCACTGTATCCGGTTGCGCTTTATCCGCGGGATCTAGCGACATCGGTGCGATGCTGGTCGCAGTCCGCAGCGTCGCTCCATACTGGGGGCGCGTTTCCGCCACCGCAATCGCGCTCAGCACGATGCTACTGACCGCAAGCCACTGCCAGCCGGAAGGCTTCATAGTTCCCCGTTTCCGCATTCCGCGAAACTGCAATTGCCGTGCCGCCCTTACCCTCAGTCCACAGCGCGGCGACCCCACCGCCAAACTCGAGCGATTCGCTCACCGCCACCGGTTCCCGGTCCGGAAATTCATAAGCCCGCACTGCATCTCCCGAATCATCTCCTGTGCGAGTTGCCAGCACTTGCCAGCCTGAGCCGCAGGAGGATTTCACGCTGGCCAGATCGCTTCCCCAATTCAAACGCGCCGACTGATCACTGACGCCATCGAGGAAATGCGCCTGCCCATCTACGCCCGCAAAGACCCACAATGTGTAGTTCGGCCTCGGAAGCGGCGCCGCCGAATAGAATTTCGCGGTCGAGGTTTGCTTGCCGATGCCGGGCGACAACACGCCCGTGAAAAAATTGCGCGTGGGAGCAAAGAATCCAGCCAGCGGAACTAGGCTCGACAGCGGCCAGGGATCATCGCTCTCGCGGCACCTCAGGCTGAGCGGAACACTTCCCGAACTCTGGCAGAACACCCCAGGTAAGTAGACGTCAAGCAGGTGATCTTGTCGCACCACCAGCCGTCCCCGCATGTCCCTCGGCCAACTCCGCGCGTGAGCGATCGACAACGCCTGCTCCGGTTGCCAGCGTCCATTGCTGACCCGGTAGAGTGCGACTTTCTCGGGGTCAAGCACCGCGATGTGCGACGGAGCCGCCGCTTCCTCGAGTACGGCGACGTCGAGAATGCGCTCTTCCTGCACCCACAGCGGAATCTTCCGGATCGTCAAGGGTGCGGCCTGAATCACAAATGCAGGTGCATCGAGTCGCTGTGTCGAAATCATCACGACGGAAAAGTCGCCCGCACCCTGATGAATCTCGGCCAACCAGACATAGTTCTGCAGGTTCTCGGAGAGCGAGACTTGAACCGTCGCAGCTGCCTGCTCCGGCTTGACCGTGCGCACCCCGAGCGCCTCCAGTTGCGTCCGCAGACCACGGCTGATCTCGTCCGCATCTTTCTTCCCTAGTGACGAGCGATTGACCACATCCACCGCGACAGCACCCGGACCCGTTGCCGCCGCAATCTTGCGGGCCAGTTCCTGTTCCGGAGCTGCCCAGTCCGCAGCAAAGCTCGCAGAAATCATTGAAAACCAGAGCACGAGCACATAGGGCAGACTGCGGCGTGAGGAGCCTGGCAAGGAAGAACGCATTTCCGCGATGAGCGAATTATAAACCGCGTTCCGACGAAGGCTGATCATGCGAGGCGGTACTCCTCAGAGTCATCTGCGTTGCGCGCTCGGGCCGTGGTCAGTGGAGCGACGGGCGTCCATCGCCCGTCGTGGTCAGCTGCCCGAACCCGCCTACGCAACCCGCCTATTTATCCTGGGGGTCTTCGGGCTGCTCCGCCTGGCTGCCATGATTCGCCACGTTCATGCTGCGCAACACGTCATTGGCGAAGAAAAATTTGCCATCGGCTGGAACCATCATGATCTGGAGCTTATCAGAGAGCCGTTCCGCGACAATTTTGTTGATCAGCAGAGGATTCTGTTTCAGGATCGCCGCCTCGCTCTTCATGCGTTCGGCGTCAGCGGCCGCAGTCACGCGAATGCGATCCGCTTCCGCATCGGCCAGCAGCTTGCGTCGTTCCATTTCCGCCTTGCTGTCAATCACCTTTGCCTCGGCGGCGGCCTCCGCGTTCTTGATAGTCGATTCCTTGCGCGCCTCCGCCTCGAGTTTCGACTGCTGAATCTGCTTCTCTTTCAGGGGCAGCGTGTACTGCATCGCATCGGACTCCGATTTAGCTTGCAGCACGTGCACTTGCGCCGCGCCTTCCGCCTGCTTCACTTCCTGAACCTTGGCGGCCTCGGCCTGCAACTCCGCGATGCGCACCTGTTTCTGCTGGATGTCGGTCTCCACTCCCATGCGATCGCTCTCCTGCTCTTTCAGCAGCAGCGTCTCCAATCCCTTCGCATATTCGGGAGGAAGCTGGATATCCCGCAGCATGACTTCCTTCACGACGATCCCGTCCGTCGCCAGCTTCTGCGTGATGAGAGCGGCGGCGCGCGCCCGCACCTCCTCGCGCTTCGCGGCAAACACTTCCCGCACGGTGTAGTTCGGCACCAACTCCCGCCACGTGCTGGCAACCACCGGCGGCACGATCTCCTTCTCGATCGGCTTGGGCAGGTTCGCTTCAATGTAGTCCAGGTGTCTCGCATCGACCCGGTACCGTGCCGTGATTGCCAACCCGACCGTCAGCCCTTCCTTGGTTTGCACATTCAGCGGTTGCGCTTTCACCACGGCCCCAGCGGCATTCTTGCCGTCCTCCAGCGATCCGGTCGTGAACAGCTGATCCCGGGCATCAAACAGTTCGACTGTCTCCAGCAGTGGCGCCACGAAGTGCACACCAGGATAGAGCGTTCCGGCGAGTGTGCCCTGTGTCTGACTCACGCGAACGCCCGCCATTCCGCTGGGAACGACCACGATGCTCAATGCGATCAGAATCGGCGCCCAAGCCAGCATCGCGAATGCCACCGCGGTTCGCCAGCGGAACCTGGGGACTGGCGGCAGAGGAGTGGTTCCCGCTGCCATCATCCGCCGGTAGCGGATTTCCCTGGACAAGTCGTAGCTCAGAATTCCAGCGGCGACTACGATCATGGCGATGCCGCCGATCATCAGCAAATATTTCAGGAACAACATGGCGATTCTCCTTCTCCGCTTAACGTTTCTGTTCTGCTTTCACGCGCACCGCCTGCCGGGGAAAGAACAGGCGGAACACTTCTCCGAAAATGAACTCTTCCACCAACAGCGCGATGGCTAGTGAGAAGGTCATCCCTGCGATAACCGCGATTGCTGTGATTACCAGTTGCATAACGCTCTCCTCGAAATGCTTGATGTCTGTCCGATCTTTACTGCCCACCCGCCGCGCCCGTGCTGCTGGCTTCGGCCTGTGCGACTTCGGTCAGCTCACTGGCCTGACCGCCGAAGATTTCGGCGACCTGTTCATCCCGCTGTCCGTGGATCTCGACCGTGTCGCCCACACTCACCATCGCAAAGAACTGCACAATGTCCCGATTGCGCATTCGGATGCAGCCATGCGAAGCCGCCTTCCCGATCGACCTCGGTGCATTCGTGCCGTGAATGCCGTATCCCTTTTTGTTGAGTCCGACCCAGCGCGGGCCGAGAGGATTGTCGTCACCGGCCGGAATGACGATGCCCGCGTGGTAGTAGGTAGGTTCGGTCAAGCGGCTGACGATCTCGAACGTTCCCGATGGACTTGGGCTCACGTCGGCTCCAACCGCCACCTCAAAAACCCGCAGCACTGCGCCGTCTTGCATGACGACCAGTTTTCGATCGGGAACGCTCACGATCACTTGCCGCTTCACGCGAATCGAAGTCGGCGCCGCGTCCAACGCCTGGCGCCCAAGCTTCGTGTCCGATCTTTTAACGCTAACCTGAGATTCCACACCGTGCGTCAGGTCCGACGGGTTCTGCGCCAATGCTGAAGGTGTGATCAATGTTGCCAAGGCTGGAGCCAACCATCCCAGAACCCGAACCACCCTGCAGCTGCCCATCGTCCATGCCATCGTGGTCACCTCGTCGTTTCGTGGCTCGCGGTGACTTGAATGGCAGGAGCAGGTCCAATTGCAGTAGCTTGATAACAATGGTGTTAGGAGCTAAGGAAGGCCAGAATAAGTGTCTGTGCAAAGACAACGTGTCAGGCTTGACACATGGTATCGGCCGGCTCATTAGCGCGAAAGCCTGGCTGGAATCCCCGTAGATATTCAGACGGGAAGTCCAACAAAATGCCCGGTCCGCCGCTGAGGTTGCGGCTTATGGGGTCTTGGAGGGGGACCGGGCAATTTTCTGGGGTCAGTACAATTACGTCTTTGTTGCCACCCCTTGTATCGCTTGCGCGTTCCCCGCGCTGTGACGGCCATCACAGTTCCGCGTGACGTCTTTTGAGCGTTTTTCTCGTGATGCGCGTCACGGAAGAATCCTCTCTGTTCAGACTAACCTCAAAAAGTTGACATGGGTCGCGAGACTCCAATTCATCCAAGGACACTTCATCATGGCGTACGTGATTACCGACTCCTGTATCAAAGATCTTCTCTGTGTAGACGTCTGCCCGACCGACTGCATTCATCCCAAGAAAGAGGAGCCAAAATTCGAGGCCGTAACACAGCTTTACATCGACCCGGAAGGCTGCATCGATTGCGGAGCCTGCGTTCCCGTTTGTACCTCCGATTCGCTTCATCCGATTGACGACTTGCCCGAGGAGAAGAAGGAATTTGCTGCCAAAAACGCGACCTTTTTCGCCAACTGATCTCAACGCCAATGTGAGCGGTCTGACCTGCCTTGAGCTGCTGAATACCAGCTTGTCATTCTTGAGGAGCATCAGACCTGTCATTCCGAGGAGCGGAGCGACGAGGAATCTGCCTTCACGCCGGCCTCGGCGAGGGGCAGATTCCTTACTTCATTCGAAATGACAAGGATTTTCGGAGTACGGGCGGATTGCACCGGACTCGTTCATTGGTCACAGACACTGTGGAATTCTCTCCCGCTATACTCGTTGCGTGACTTCCGCCAGCGATTTGCTTGAGAGCCTGCAGCACTACTGGGGATACACTTCGTTTCGTCCGCTGCAGGAGCGGATTGTCAGCAGTCTCCTCGGCGGTCATGACATTTGCGTAGTCATGCCGACTGGCGGAGGCAAATCGCTCTGCTACCAATTGCCCGCGCTGGTCTCCGGGAAAACCACGATTGTCGTCTCTCCCTTGATCGCCCTGATGCAGGACCAGGCTGCGCAACTGGCGCAGATGGGGATTCCCGCAGCGGTTCTGAACAGCATGATGCCCAGTGATGCGCAGGCGCGCGTCATGCGACGGGCCCGCGACGGGGAATTCCGTCTTTTGTACTTATCGCCCGAGCGCCTGGCCCGAGAAGACACTCTGATGTGGCTGAAGAACATCCCCCTGGGTTTCTTCGCCATCGATGAGGCTCACTGCATTTCGGAATGGGGTCATGAGTTTCGTCCTGAGTACCGGCAGCTGAGCTGCCTGCGCAGTCATTTTCCCGATCGTCCCATTGCGGCCTTTACGGCCAGCGCGACCCGGCGCGTGCGGCACGACATTCTGAATCAACTCCAACTCCGCGATCCCCACAAGTACATTGCCAGCTTTTACCGCCCAAATCTACGCTACGTGGTCAAGCAATGCGACGCGAATTCGCAGGCGCAGTTACTGGTACGGGCGGTGAAGAATACGACCGAGGGCAACATCATCGTCTATTCGCCGACCATTGCCCGCGTCGATGAGACCGTGGACATGTTAGAGGAGAACGGCATTCCAGCCGTGGGCTATCACGGCAAGATGGAAAAAGACGAGCGGCGCAAGAACCAGGAGCGCTGGATGTCGGACGAGGTACGCGTGCTGGTGGGCACCATCGCCTTTGGGCTCGGAATCAACAAGGCCTCCGTGCGTGCGGTGATTCACCTGTCCTTGCCCAAGTCCGTCGAGCAGTATTACCAGGAGGCCGGCCGCGCCGGACGAGACGGAGAACCGGCGGACTGCATTTTACTTTGGCAGAAGCGGGATACCGCGTTGCTCGCGCACTTTATCAACCAGATCACAGATCCCGCCGAGACGCAGCGCGCTTGGGAGCGTTACCGGAGCATTTGCAAATTCGCCGAGACCGCCCATTGCCGCAATCGGCAGATCTGTTTGCATTTCGGTGAGACGCCGAAGTGGAGCAGTTGCGGCGCCTGCGACGTATGCGGGTCCACGCCGGAATGGCTGAAAGTTCCCGTACAACCGACTCCGCGGATCGCCCGGAGAAGGGCGCCGCGTGTGCCAATGTTGGAACCAGGCCCGAGTCCCGTCCAACTCCTATCCAGCCAGGATCATGCGCTGCGCGAGTATCTCCGCGAGTGGCGCCGAAAAATTTCCAAGGGGCAGGGCATCTCCGCTTTTATTGTGATGTACGACACTACGCTCGATGCGTTGTGCCGGCTGCGTCCTCGTTCCCTTGAGGCGCTGAGGGCTATCCCTGGCTTCGGAGAACGCAAAATTGAGACCTACGGAAAACAGATTCTCTCCGCGCTGGCCGAGTTTGATGCCGGAGCGCGTGCGGCCGGTCCCAAACAGCCACAAACGAAACCCGCCGAAGAGACTCTTCGTCTGCTACGCGAAGGCAAGAGCATGGCCGAAATCGCCACGATCCGTCAGCGCCAACTGGACACGGTCGCGAACACCGTCGCTACGTTAATCGAAAACGGAGAAGTGGAGTTCAGCGACAGCTGGGTCGACGCGAACCGCCGTTCGGTGATCGAAGCGGCTTGCGCTCGCCTGGGAACCGAACGGCTGAAGCCGCTGAAAGAAGCCGTACCGCCGGAGGTGACCTACGAGGAGATCCGTCTGGTCGTAGCCCGGTTGCGGCGCCTAGACTTTCTGAAGAAAGAGTCTGCAACCGCGTAGGCTCGAACTTGCAGAATCACGACTGACTGGTGCCCCACGTAGGCTGTGTAGCGCCGCCGTCCCGGCGGCTGTCCGGCGGGCGTCTCGCCCGCCGCCGGGCGCGTGACGAGTTTGCTACTGCCGGCAAGATGCCGGCACAACTCTCCCTCGAACAGGTGCCCAATCGGTGCCCCTTTCAATCGCGCACTTCACGGCACCCGGCTTAACAAACCCCGACGATCTCCGCGGCAGTTCTCCGCGTCCTCTGCAGTTTAAGATTTTGGCGTTTTTCCAGTTTGCGTCATATTCTCCGACTTCAATCCCCGTAGCGCCATCCATCCTAGCAGTGCCACGGCGAGAAGCATCGCTGCCCACAGCACTCCCTTGTGGCGCTCGGACCAGGGACGCTCGTCCGGGCGATCCCTGTAAGCGGGATTTGCATTCTCGGGAGCCAGCGCAGCCGCAACCGAGTTGGAATCTTCGCGGAAGAATTTCGCGTAATCGTAGACCGGCGAGGACAGCTTGTCATCGCCATAGTAAAGCTTCAGGCTTGTCTTTCCTTGCGGCTCGAAGTAGAGGCGGCGCTCGACACTCTGAGGCTGGACCCGATCGAACGAGATCGGCGGGTCGTCGGCGTTGTCGATGGTGATCGTGAGTCGGCCGGTATAGTCGCGGTAGATATTAAGAGTAAGGTCCTCCGTCACCGCGGTGGTGCCGGCGCGGTTCATCCGAATGCGGCTGATGCTTCCCCCCGCGATCTGCGTTCCCCTGTCATTCGTCACGTTGACCTGACGGCGAAAGTTCGCTCGCGACGCAGGCACATCGAACACGATGCGGTCGATCGGCATCGACGACGGAACGTCACAGGTAAAAATCGTCTTGTGTTTCTGCTCGCCCCTATGCTGGCAATTCCCGGCACTGCTCCAGAAAGCTTTCTTCTCCTGCAAAAACGAAACGGTCGCCTGCCGAATGTCTTTGGGAAGAATCCCTGGGGAAAGCCTTACGTGCACAAAACGAAAG
>Ga0126373_10003593_pt1 | contig 11665 bp, 16 predicted proteins | sample PanSoiMetPlot_11_FD_92545 | JGI IMG/M metagenome (GOLD analysis project Ga0126373, IMG submission 92545) | Tropical forest soil microbial communities from Panama - MetaG Plot_11 | ecosystem: Environmental > Terrestrial > Soil > Tropical forest > Bulk soil | place: Panama | collected 2016-02-17
CGAGTTCTCTCGCACCAATTGAATAGCGGAGAATTGATTCCAGGGCGATCATTAAGGATGCTTTATGTTGTCGCGACGCCGATTGGCAATCTTTCGGACATCACATTGCGGGCTATCGAAGTATTGAAAAATGTCGATCTGATTGCAGCGGAAGACACGCGGCACTCCGGAATACTGCTGCAGCATTTCGGGATTAAAAAACCGCTTCTCAGCTATCACGAGCATAACGAAGCGCTGCGGACGGCACAATTGATCGAACGAATGGCCGGCGGTGAAAACGTAGGACTAATTACGGACGCCGGAATGCCCGGGTTATCCGACCCGAGCGGCCGTATCATTCGCGAATGCATCAGGCGTCAGCTCCCGTTTACGGTCGTTCCTGGGCCGTCATCAATTTTGACGGCGCTCGTCGGTTCGGGATTTTGTTCTGAAAAATTTCGTTTCTGCGGATTTCTTCCCGTCAAAAGCGGGCAACGCGAGCGCGAACTGCGAGCAGCGGCTCAACGTGCTGAAACTACTATTTTCTTTGAATCGCCTTACCGCCTGACAAAAACGCTTCGGGCATGCGCCCACATCATGCCTGACCAACAACTCTGTATCGCACGCGAGCTCACGAAGAAATTCGAAGAGTTCCAGCGCGGTATTGCGAGCGAACTACTCGCGCATTACGAGGCCCATTCGCCAAAAGGCGAGATCGTACTGTTGATTGAAGGCACAGGCGATTGACTCAATCGTCGCTCCGAGAACGTTATTACACGCGCAGCGGGCGGTTCGGGTGAAATCAACCTGGCTTTCCGCTTGTCAAACAAGCGTATCTGGGTGATTTTGCGCCGCTTTTTCTCCTCAGGAAAACGGCTTATGACTTACGCAATTATCAAAACTGGCGGCCGCCAATATCGGGTCGCGGAAGGTGACACCATTGATGTCGATCTTTTGGATATCCATCCAGGGAAGACAACCACCTTCGGCGATGTGTTGATGTTCGCCGACGGGAAAAACGTAACGCATGGCACACCACTCATTTCCGGCGCGAAAGTGACCGCTGAAGTGCTGGAGCAGCGCAAAGATAAAAAGGTCATCGCGTTCAAATACAAGCGGCGCAAAGGTTATCACCGTACGGTCGGGCATCGGCGCAAATTGACCCGAGTGAAAATCAAGTCGATCAATGTGGGAGCGAAGAAGACAGCAACGAAAAAGACCGATTAATAAAGCGGGCTCCATCCATCAAATCTCAACAGTAACCGTCGACTTTCCTTATGGCTCATAAAAAAGGACAGGGCAGCGTCAAGAACGGCCGCGATAGCGTCAGCAAACGGCTGGGCGTGAAAAAATTTGGCAGCGAACTGGTCGTCGCCGGTAACATCATTGTCCGTCAGCGTGGGACGACATTTTTTCCCGGCAAAAATTTCGGTCTTGGCCGGGATTATACGATTTTCGCGCTCGTGGACGGTAATGTTCGCTTTGATCGCGGGGGACGCCGAGTAAATGTCGACCCGGTCGTCGCAGGAGAATAGTTGCCAAATTCCGCTTTCCGTCTCCAACTCGCCTGCGGTATAAACCGGCTTTCCTGATGAGATATAACACATTTATCCTCTTTGGTGCGCCTGGCAGCGGCAAAGGGACGCAAGGCAAAACGCTGGGAACGATTCCGCGCTTTTACCACTGCGCCTGCGGCGATGTGTTTCGCTCTATCGACACGCGCACAAAAGTTGGGAAAGCATTCCTCGAGTATTCGAGCAAAGGCCAACTGGTGCCGGACGACATCACAGTACAGCTCTGGAGAGCGGCTATCGATGCCGCAGTAGAAGCGCACAAGTTTAAGCCGGACATCGATACCCTCGTGTTGGACGGGATACCGCGGAACATCGGACAGGCCAAAATAATGGAGGAAATGATCGACGTAAAAAAAATGTTTCATCTCGCGTGTCCGGACCGCGAGACGCTTTTTGCCCGGCTGAAAAAGCGTGCCCTGAAAGATAACCGCCTCGATGACGCTAATGAGCAAGTCATTCAACGCCGTCTCGACACGTATGAAACGGAATCAAAGCCAGTGCTCTCGTATTATCCGCAAGAGCTGATTACAGTGGTTGACGCGACTCAACCGCCCGCCAAAGTTCTGCTCGAGATCTTGGAGAGCGTGAACGACGGCGTCTATGAACCAGCAGCAGTTTGAAAATTTCACCGCGTCCAGCCTCTACTGTGAAAAATGCAAAGCCGCGATGCCGGTGCGTGAGCGGCTCCTTTTAGTCCTGCCCGACCGGGAAATTTTCGATTATCTCTGCACCGGCTGTGGATCGTCGGTGGGACGGCGTGAGATAACTGTTGGTGAAAAAATGATGATGGCTCAAACGCGGACCGGACGGCGTCGGCGACGATCGGTGGCAGTTCATCAGCTACCGCCGTAATCCAGAATGCGCGTCATTTTTATCGGCACCGGCGATATTGGCGTGCCGACACTGCAAGCGTTACTACAATCACGCAAACATCGGCTGGCTGGCGTCGTTACTCAGCCGGACAAACCCATTGGCCGCGCTCAGGGGATCGAGTCAGGGCCAATAAAAAAAGCGATCGCGGGAACGACAATGCCGATCCTGCAACCTGCGAGGATTAAAGACCGACAAGCAATTGACGAAATCGGTGCTCTAAAACCAGAGGCGGTTATTGTGATGGCTTACGGCCAAATCCTCCCGCGTGATTTGCTGGAGATTCCGTCCGCCGCTTGCCTGAATTTGCACGCATCGCTTTTGCCTCGCTGGCGTGGCGCTGCACCAATTCAGGCTGCCATCGCAGCGGGCGATCGGGAGACTGGAATCACCGTGATGTACGTAGCTGAAGGCCTGGACACTGGCGACATTCTACTTCGGCGTAAGATCGACATCTTACCGACCGATACCGGCGGTTCGTTACATGATCGATTAGCACAGATTGCGCCTAACGCTCTGTTCGACGCCTTGACAATGCTTGCCAAAGGAATTGCGCCGCGCATTCCGCAAGACAACACTCTGGCTACCTACGCCCCGAAATTGACTCGTGATGATGGCAGAATTGACTGGTCTGAATCAGCAGAGGTGATTGAAAGAAAAATTCGCGCGTTCAATCCGTGGCCGGGAGCGTTCATGAAACTCGACAGGCGAAATCTGAAGATATTTTCCGCGTCGATTGCCGATCTCAGCGGCGAGCCTGGAGAAATTTTACGAAGCGAAAAAGAGCTCGTTATTGCGGCCGGCAACGGCGCGGTTTCATTGGGTGAAGTGCAACTGGAAGGGAAGCGGCAAATGCGCGCGGCGGAATTTTTGCGTGGCCACCGCGTACTGTCATCCTAGTCACACTCGCGGGAGAGAATCTCACACAGGCTGATTGATCGCGCTATTTGGCTTGTATGCTTCTCACTCCATTAGTGAGGTCCCTCGCCGTCTGCGCAGGTTTGGAATGGCAGTTCATTTTGCTTTTCAAGACTGGCCTGTTTGCTTGATGATGGCCATTTACAAATGGAAGGGCCAGCTTATAAGCGGATCGTGCTCAAATTGAGCGGGGAAGCGCTCCAGGAACGAGGCGGGCGCGAGAATATCTCCCTGCCGGTCGTGCGGGAAATCGCCGAGCGAATAAAAGAGATTCGTGATCTCGGAGTCCAGGTGTCGATCGTGATTGGGGGTGGAAATATCTGGCGGGGCCTTTCTGCAGCGCATCGGGGTATGGATCGCACGACGGCCGATTACATGGGTATGCTCGCCACGGTGATTAACGCTCTGGCATTGCGGAGCACACTCGCGCAGATGGGTGTCGAAACGCGGGTGCAGACAGCCATCGAAATGAAAAACGTGGCCGAGCCGTTCATTCTGGGCCGGGCGATCCGGCATCTCGAACTTGGTCGAGTTGTGATCTTTGCTGCCGGCACCGGCAACCCCTACTTTTCAACTGACACCACGGCGGCGCTGCGCGCTAGTGAGATTCGCGCCGATGTGATTCTGAAAGCTACCAAGGTCGCGGGCGTCTATGATCGAGATCCAAATAGTCACGCAGACGCGCGACTTTACGATCGCCTCACATTCACGGAAGCCCTCACGAAACGGTTGCAAATCATGGATTCGACTGCGTTTAGCCTCTGCATGGACAACAAAATCCCCATCGTGATTTTCGACATGAACAACCCGAGCAATATTCGCGATGCCGTGCTCGGGCGAAAAGTCGGAACACTGGTTTGCGGTGAAGCGCAACCGAAGTAAAACTTCTGCAACATGAGCAGAGACGACATCCTTCTTGAGGCCGAGATGTCGATGGAAAAAAGCGTCGATTACATGGCCCACGAATTTGCCGCGGTGCGCACTGGTAAAGCCTCGCCAGGGTTGGTGGAAAATATCGATGTGCAAGCATACGGATCGACGATGAAACTGAAGCAACTGGCTTTGATCACAACTCCGGAGCCGCGGTTGCTCGTGGTTCAGCCTTTCGACGCCGGCACGGTGCAGGACATCGAGAGAACGCTGAAGGAATCGAAGATCGGAATCACCCCGGCAGTTGATGGAAAGATTATTCGGCTGCCCATTCCGGAACTCTCTGAAGAGCGACGAAAAGAACTTGTGCGTTCACTAGGGAAAATGGCGGAGGAAGCGCGGGTCCGCGTCCGCAGCAACCGGCGTGCAGCACTCGACGAGGCGAAGAAGCTCAAGGCCGCCGGTGAATTGACTGAGGATCAATTACGCGACTTAGAGGAGGAAGTGCAAAAGTTGACTGACCGCTTTGTCAAATCCGTGGATGATCATCTCGAACACAAGGAAGCGGAGATCATGAAAGTGTAGGCACCCGGCGTCTACTTCTGAATCTCCTTCTCAACACGGCAATTGGTTCGTGAAAAAAGAGTAAGAAGAGCTATAGCCTCACTAAGTCGACCAGAAACTGGCACCAGAGATAAATCATCCCGCGCCAGGAATATTTTACATCACCTGCCGCGGTTTGCTTGAGAACGCCTTTGTGGATGTTGTGCGCGATCTGGTCGCGCAGATCATTTTCCATTTCTGTCTCGATCCGCTCTTCATCGAGCGCCTCGATTGCGCTCGCATCCACGCCGTTTCGCCGAAGAAACTCGCGATGGCTCTGATAGAGTTGCCAAAACGACTGATCCGGCCGCTGGCGATTAATGCGGAACTGCGGTGTGAGCTTTAACCCATACGAGAGCGGGTAATTCCACGTAGTCCAGACGATCCCGTTTTTCGCACGCGACGAAATCCGCAGATAATAGAATGAAAGATCGTGCTGCTCGTTCAGGCAGATGGCAGCCTGTGCCCGATCCTCTTCCTTACAGAACAGTCGAAAAAATTGACGGTAATCTTCCCAGTCCCATCCTGCGTCGCCTACATGCGCGAACCCCTCGTTCTCGATTTCGTGCGTAATCTCAGCAAGCGCCGGGAACGTGTCCGATGATGGCGGACTCTTCGGACGGAGCTGTTTTTCTTTCGGCAACCGAAGCGCACGAATCCGGGTTAGAATCTCCAGCCACGGTAGAAAGAGCCAGCTGACCGCACCCGTGGCGCCTAGCAGGAAGCTATTCGTAGCAAAATAAACAGCTAGGAAAGTGGTGACGAGAATGCCGAGCGCGCCCGCTTTCTGCGAATACGAATTTTGAAAGCTGCGCAGAGCGATGCTGAGCACCGCCACGCCGAGCGTTAGGAAGAGGCCAAAGAGCATTATGGATTAATCTGGTGCTCGCTGAGGAATTCTTCGAGCTGATCGGTATCGAAATTGGCTAGGACTCTGTCTCCTGCTACAAAAGTCGGAACATAAGTTTGGTCGGAAAGCCTTTTCATCTCCTCGTATGCGTTTCGATCTTTGCCAACGTCGATGAGATTGAAGCGGTAACCCTTGTCGGTGAGATACTCTTTCGCGTCGATGCACCAGGAGCACCATTCACGACTGTAAAGCTTTAATTCCACGATTGCTGCGGGAATAAACAATCCCTTTTGAGCGCGTCAACTCAACAGACGCAGTTTCAGTACGCCTTCGCCCAAACCACACGCCGGGCGCTCGGTTCTCCGGTAAAAATACAACGCCCGGCCTCAGCCATTTTATCGAGCGGAATGACACGGATAGTCACTTTGAGGTCGTTCTTGATTTGCTCCTCGACTTCGCGCGATCCGTTCCAGTGAGCAAGAGCGAAACCACCGTGGATTTCTGGCTTCACCGAATTCTTCGGGGTAAAGAAATCGTAGAACTCTTTTTTTGAATTAATGACGCGTGTGTTCTCGTCACGAAATCTCTTTGCGCGTTCATACAGACTCTTGTGGATCGACGTGAGTATCTCTGGTGCGAGAGATGCGAAGTTATGCATTGACATCGACTCCTTGGTTTTCATGGGCTTATCGCGACGACTGACCTCGACCGATTTCTTTTCGAGATCGCGCGGACCGATTTCGACGCGTAGTGGCACACCCTTCTTAATCCACTCCCAATTCTTGGCGCCACCACCGAGGTCGCGCCGATCGATTTCCACTTCGATCGGCAAATCCACATATTGACTCTCTCGCAACTTCTTCGCGAGCTTATCGCAAGCTTCCAGCACCGCAGCGCGGGTCTCTTCCTTTGGCGTAATCGGCAAAATCACGATCTGCGTCGGCGCGATACGCGGCGGTAGAACGACTCCATCATCGTCGGCGTGGGTCATCACAAGCGTTCCGACGAGGCGGGCACTCACGCCCCAGCTCGTTGTCCAGCCAAACTCCTGTTTGCCTTCTCGGTTTTGAAATTGGATTCCGCTTGCGCACGCAAAATTTTGTCCGAGAAAATGCGACGTGCCGGCCTGGATCGCCTTTCTATCTTGCACCATCGCTTCGATCGATAACGTCTCTACCGCTCCGGGGAAACGTTCGCTCTCCGACTTTTCACCGGTGAAAACTGGAACCGCGAGATGGTCGGACACGAACCGTTCGTAGAGATCAAGAATTAGCTTTGCTTCAGCCCGCGCCTCGGCCGCGGTCTCGTGGACGGTATGGCCTTCCTGCCAGAGAAATTCGGTCGTGCGTAAAAATAAGCGGGGCCGCATTTCCCAGCGGACGACATTCGCCCATTGATTAATGAGGATCGGTAAATCACGATACGACTGCACCCATTTGGCGTAGCTCGCGCCAATTATCGTTTCCGATGTTGGCCGAACCACGAGTGGCTCCGTCAGCTCGCTCGAAGGCCGCAATTTTCCGTCCGCACCCAGGTCCAAGCGGGTATGAGTGACAATAGCGCACTCTTTGGCAAATCCCTCGACATGTTCCGCTTCTTTCGCAAAGAAAGTGAGCGGAATAAAAAGCGGAAAATATGCGTTTCTATGTCCAGTTGCGCGAAACATCCTGTCGAGCTGGCGCTGCATGTTCTCCCAAACACCATAGCCCCACGGGCGGATCACCATGCAGCCGCGAACGTCCGAAGGCTCGGCAAGTTCAGCCGAGCGAATGACTTGCTGATACCACTCGGGAAAATCTTCTTCACGCCGCGGGCTGATTGCACTCTTTGGACCCGTTGAGTTGGACATGGTCAGAGAATTAAGCGTGCAACAGCAACTTGACCAGCGAGCATTTCGCTATGGGGACCGACGTATCCCACGTGACTTATCGATACAAAGGCTGTCGATAAGTTGACAGGCAGCTGCTGTCCCCGTAGTTTTCGTGCCTTTTCCGTCCCATGAAGACTTTTTTCGCCAAAGCGAACGACGCGTCACGCAAATGGTGGGTGATCGACGCCAAAGACCAGGTGCTGGGCAAGGTTGCGGTGAAGGCAGCAAATTTATTGCGCGGCAAAGAAAAGGCGATCTTTACCCCGCACGTCGATACGGGTGATTTCGTGGTTGTCATCAATGCAGAGAAGGTGCGACTAACGGGGGAAAAAGAAGACCAGAAAAGCTACATGAGCTTTTCAGGATATGTGGGTCGCCACAAATCAGAGAGGGTCCGCGCGCGACGCGTTCGGCACCCAGAGTTACTGATCGAGAGGGCAGTGCGCGGAATGATTCCACACAACCGGCTTGGCCACGCCATCTATCGAAAGTTGAAAGTCTATCGCGGCGATTCTCATCCGCATTCTGCGCAACGGCCGCACGCGGTAAAACTTGCCTAGAAATAGCCTTTATGTCGCAAATCCAAGAATTCGTCGCCACAGGTCGCCGCAAAACGTCCGTCGCGCGCATCCGCATGACACCAGGCAGCGGGAAGATCGACATCAACGGCCGCAGCTTTGAGGACTACTTTCCAACGCCGTCATTGCAAACCATAGTGCTGCAACCACTCCAAGCAGCAAAGGCCGTGAACGCTTACGATTTGTCGATTAACGCGAGCGGAGGTGGCGCGACGGGACAGGCTGGTGCAGTGCGGCTCGCTATTTCGCGCGCTCTTCTTCAAGGGGGTGGTGATTTGCGGAGCACATTAAAGGGTGAAGGTCTGCTCCGTCGGGACCCACGAATGAGGGAGCGTAAAAAATCGGGGCAGCCCGGCGCGCGGAAACGTTTCCAATTCTCCAAGCGCTAATCCGGGTTGATCCGAGACATCGGCCTCTGTAATTATTTCGGCTTCGCCGTCGGAGCAGCTTGCGGTTGCGCCACGCGAGAACGCTCCAACAGTGGCGGGACTGTCTGCGTTGTGATTGGCGCTGGAAGCCTGCTCGGTTTCAACAACTGCAATTGCTGCATTGCCTCCTCGGCCCAAAAGCTCTCCCGGTACTGCGTCAAGATGGTCTCACAGATACGGCGTGCCTCCTCATCCCGGTTTAGTGCCTTCAAAATGTACACTTGTGAAAGCAGTGCCAGCGGAGCATTAAAACTGTTTGGGTAGGTCGCTGCGATCTGTTGATACGTCGACAGCGCCTCGTGGTTCGTCCCCATCGACTCCAGATTGGCCGCCATGGCCATTCGTGCTGTGCTCACCAATTCATGATTCGGATTCTTTGCGATAAAAACCTGGAGCGTCGCGTTAGCTTCAGCGTAATTCCTTTCGCTGCGTTGAGCTTCGGCGAGCAGAATATAAGCATCAGCGCCTGCCGGCGTATTCGGAAAGCGAACAATGATCTGTTGAAAGTCTTTCACGTTCGTTGCACTGGCTAACAACGCCGACGCCGAAGCAGCCCGGCGATCAGAATAAAAGCGATAACCTGCAAAACCGGCAGCAGCGAGGAGGACGACAATCAAAGCGGCGATAATCCAGCTCTTGAAGCGCTCCCAAAACATCTGTGCTTCAAGCACTGAACCGGAAGAAGGCGGCGGCGCGGCTGTCGGCATGATTCGATGTAACCTTGGCAAGTGAAACCGGTCGAGCGTCGTCTTATGCCACGTGAAGGTTTCTTGCGCAAGCGAGAGAAATCCAGCGGCGCCTTCTCCGAAGATGTTGCTTTTACAACGCCCGAAACCGACCGCGGGCTGTACAAAATCCAGAGAACGATTCCGAGGAATAAATTACCGAGTATTCGAGGACTTTAAGTATTGCCCGCTAAGTCTGCGGTTGTGAAAGCGTCATGTAGATGATTAGGACGATGGCAGAAAGGACCGTCACGATTGTAATTAGAGACACCATTCGCGGATCAGATTCGATTTCGCCGCGCTTGATTGCCCGATTCACGACGTGATAGCGCCAGGCGGCGAGCAGGGTTAGCAGCGCACCGAAGCCAATCATGACTTCGCCGAGCGGCAGCGATAACCCTGTGCGGTGCAACGATGTGTGCGGATTTATTTGTAGCGCCAGCTCGCGCAACCACAGTCCGAATCGCGCAACAACAAAACCGAGACTCATCACTGCAATGCTCGTCCGCAGCCAGGCGAGAAATGTCCGTTCGTTCGCGAGCAACTCGTTCTCGAATTTCGATGCAGGCACCTTATTTAATTCGCTCATCTAGTAATCGATTTTTTTGGTCATAACAACGCGGGTCTCGTAAACAGCTGGCCCCACTTGACACCGCGTCAGATCGACAAAGCTGGCCACAAAAATTGTTTGCCGATAGGATTTTTTAATATGAATACATTTTTCGAATTTTGTCGGACCATTGCTTGGGTTGGGTTCTGAAGCAAGAGATCTGACCTTCCTACAAATCTCGCTGCGCGCTGTCATTGTCTTTCTCGCAACCTTGATCATGGTTCGCCTCGGTCACAAGCGTTCGCTCGCACGTAAAAGCGCCTTCGACGCTATTCTCCTCGTAATCCTCGCCTCCTTCCTGGCGCGCGCGATCAACGGCACTGCTCCTCTGTTTGCCACGATGGGCGCAGGCTTCATTATCGTGCTTCTTAACCGTCTGCTTGCCCTGATCGCCTATCATTCCCATTTGTTCGGAATTCTCATTAAGGGGCGACCGGAAATCATCGTGGAAAACGGCGAGCTAATTCCCTCTACTATGCTCCGGAACAACATCTCCACACATGATCTCCAAGAGGATCTGCGCCTAGATGCTCAGCTCGACGACCTTTCCAAGATTCGAGTTGCCCGCGTCGAACGCAGCGGTGACATCAGCTTCATCAAAAAATGAGAGTCTCTGCCGTTACTAAATGCCGCACACCACAGCGTCCGACATTTCGCACTGAGCATTGGACGTAGCGCTTTGAACATTGGACGTTTGCGCATGCATTCTCACGATAAACTTTTCATTCCGGGACCGGTGGAGGTTTCTCCGAAAACATGGGCGGCATTTTCGCGCCCCATGATTGGGCACCGAGGCGAGGATTTTAAGAATCTTTATCGCTCAATTCACCGAGGACTGCAGACATTATTCGGGACAAAGCAGCCGGTGTTCCTTTCAACTTCTTCGGCCTGGGGCGTAATGGAGGCCTCCGTCCGCAACTTGGTCGATCGCGGAGTTCTTTGCTGCATGTGCGGCGCGTTCTCCGATAAGTGGTTGGATGTTGCGAGGCGCTGCGGAAAAAACGCCGAGCCGCTTCAAGTGGAATGGGGAAGCCACATCGATCAGAAGGATATCGATCGTCAATTGGCGACTGGCAAATTCGACACCGTCACCTTGGTTCACAACGAGACCTCGACCGGCATAATGAATCCGCTCGGCGAAATCTGCTGCGTTTTGGCGAAGTATCCCGATGTCGTGCTTATCGCTGATACCGTTTCGTCGTTTTCCGGGTTGAAGATCGACATGGACGCGCTCGGTATCGATGTAATGCTAACCGGCGTCCAAAAGGCCCTCGCTCTCCCGCCCGGCTTTTCACTGTTCGCGGTTTCGGAAAAAGGTTTCGCCCGAGCTGAAAAAATTCCCAACCGCGGGTTCTACTTCGATTTTCTCGAATTCAAGACGCAGCAAGCCCAATGGACGACGCCAAGCACACCAAGCATTGCGCACATCCACGCACTGCAATCGAAGCTCAACGAGATCCTTGAGGAAGGCCTCGACGCGCGCTTTGAACGTCACGCACGCACGAACGCGATGGTGCACGAGTGGGTTTGCCGAGCCGGCTTTGACTTTTTCGCGGAGGACGGCTTCCGGTCAAAAACGCTCACTTGCGTAAAAAACAATAAGGGCATCGACGTTTTGGAGTTGGCTAGGAAACTTCGGGACAGACATCATCTGGTGATTGATCCTGGGTACGGCAAAATCCAAGGTAAAAGCTTTCGCCTCTCGAATATGGGCGACGAGACGGAGGAAACCGTTTCGCATTTACTCGCCTGCCTTGATGACGTTCTGTAGAGGAAGCTATCAGCTTCCC
>Ga0126373_10003594_pt1 | contig 11664 bp, 15 predicted proteins | sample PanSoiMetPlot_11_FD_92545 | JGI IMG/M metagenome (GOLD analysis project Ga0126373, IMG submission 92545) | Tropical forest soil microbial communities from Panama - MetaG Plot_11 | ecosystem: Environmental > Terrestrial > Soil > Tropical forest > Bulk soil | place: Panama | collected 2016-02-17
ATGTGAGCGCCGCCAATCATGGCTGGCGCGCCTCGGACTATCTCGCCGCGCTCCCTGCCGCCGCGATCGGCGAGATCCATCTCGCCGGTCACAGCATCAGAGAGCTCGAACGCGGCCGCAGGTTACGCATCGACGACCACGGCTCGCGTGTCATACCCGAAGTTTGGGAACTCTATTGGCGAGCGTTGTCAGGTTTCGGTCAGGTACCGACCCTCATTGAATGGGACACCAATGTGCCGCCGCTCGAAATTCTCCTCGACGAAGCGGCTCGGGCCGAAGCACTGCTCGAATCTGCGCAGACGGGGATAGATTGTGCCGACGCTGCTTGAAGTTCAACGCGTCATGCGATGCAGCCTCCTCCATCACGGCGATGGCGCGGCGGCGGCCTTTATCCTTTCGGATGGCCTTGCGCCGGAAGCGCGTCTCGACATTTACCGCAATACCGCAAGCGCCGCGCTGACGCTCGCGCTGCGCCTTGCCTATCCCGCGGTCTACCGGCTCGTCGGAGGTGAGTTCTTCGAGGGGGTCGCCCGCATCTTCATCGAAGAGAAACCGCCACGCAGCGCTTATCTCGACGAGTACGGCGCCGCATTCCCGGATTTCCTTGCCAGTTTCCCTTCGGCCGCCTCGCTTCCGTATCTGGCGGGCGTGGCACGGCTCGAATGGGCCGTGAACGGCGCACTCCACGCACCCGATGTCGAGGTCTTCGACCTCTCGGATCTTTCAGCGGTCGGTCCCGCCGACTATGGCCGCATCGTCTTCGCAGCTCATCCCTCGATGGGTCTTGTTAACGCGGACTACCCTGTGGACGCAGTCTGGCGCGCAGTTTTGGCCCAGGACGATGCCGCCATCGCGGCAATCGATCCGGGATCCGGCCCCGTCTGGCTGCTCGTGCAACGGTTCGAGACCGGCGTCGGTGTCAGGCGCATCAACGAAAAGGAATGGCAATTTGCGGCGCAACTTTGTGCCGGTCGACCATTGCAGGCGGCACTCGACGCAACGCCGGGCTTTGACGCTGCCACCGCGCTGGCCGGGTACCTCGCGGCTGGACGGTTTACCGGTTTCAAGCTGGAGCCGGCATGATGAGCATAGCCACTCCAACAGCATCCATACGCTCTGCCGCACTCGCTTTTGCCGCCCGCGTGCTGCATTGGCTCGATAGCATCCCTTACTGGCTGTTGGCGGCGCCGTTGCGTCTCGCCGTTGCGACTGTGTTTTGGAGCTCTGCGATGACGCACGTCGCCAATTGGCAGACGACCTTCGAGTTGTTCGAAACGGAATATGCGCTGCCGTTCATTGCACCAAACTTGGTGGCCTATCTGGCCGTCGCGATCGAGCTGATCACACCCCCGCTTCTCGTGCTCGGCTTAGCGACCCGGATCGCGGCCGCGATCCTGCTTGGCATGACGGGCGTAATTGAGCTGTTTGTTTATCCGCAGGCCTGGCCAACCCATATCCAATGGGCGGCGATGCTGCTTGTCCTGCTATGCCGGGGGCCGGGGAGGCTGTCGCTGGATTGGCTTATCCGCCGTTTTCTGCTTGGCGGTGAATGATCCTGGAACGTGAGGGAGTAAAACCATGCCGCGTCTTGATCCGCTTCGAGCGGAAGCTGTACCGGAACTCGAGGATCTGCTGGAAGCTGCGAAAAACCGTATGGGGTTCCTCCCAAATTCACAGCTGATCCTTGCTTGGCGGCCGGAAATTCTCCGCGCCTTCCAGCAGCTGGGAATGGCGATAAACGGCCCCAGCGCGACGATCGCGCCGCAGCTGCGCAACCTGATCTCACAGATGGCAAGCCGGGCCGCAGGCTGTGGCTACTGCATGGCGCATACGGCTCACGGCGCCTCTCGCGCCGGCATCGCGGCGGAGAAAGAAGAAGCATTGTGGGAGTACGAGAGGAGCCCATTGTTCTCCGCGGCGGAGCGCGCCGCGCTGCGCGTCGCTCAAGGTGCTGCGCAGGTTCCCAATGCAGTGACCGACGAGGATTTCGCAGAGCTGAAAAAATATTACAGCGAGGCGCAGATCGTCGACATCGTCGTGGTGATCGCACTATTCGGCTTTCTCAACCGCTTCAACGATACTATGGCGACCGAGCTCGAAGCATCGCCAATCGAGGCCGGAAGACGCTTTCTCGCGCAGAAGGGCTGGGCCGTCGGCAAGCACGCGGGCTGACGAGCAGGGAGCACCGGCCAACCGGACGGTGCCCCGTCCGGCCGCATCGCCCGGCTTCACTTGCCGGTAACCTCTCGGCGGCCTTGCGCGCACCACAAACAGACGTTCCGTGAAACGGCGGGGTACATGCTGGTGCTCGGTATGTCATCGACGGTTCGACTCGCCGCAGTCCTGACGATAGTCGCCGGGTTCTCCTTGCCGATTGCAGCGGCACCTCCCGACTGGTCCCGCGAGTGGCCGCGGACCGATTTCTCGAAAACCTCCGTTCCGCTCGATGAAATCTTCTCCGGAGGACCGCCGAGGGACGGGATCCCCGCGATTGACGCTCCCGAATTTTCCAGCGTCTCCGAGACCCACGGCCCGGCACCGCGTGAGCCGGTCATCACGGTCCATATCGGCCGAGAGGCCCGCGCCTATCCGCTGCGCATCCTGATCTGGCACGAGATCGTCAATGACACGCTGAACGGTGCACCAATCGCCGTCACCTTTTGCCCATTGTGCAACTCGGCGGTCGTGTTCCACAGACGGGTCGACCGCCGCGTGTTGAGCTTTGGCACGACCGGTAAGCTCCGCTATTCGGATCTCGTGATGTATGACCGCCAGACGGAGAGCTGGTGGCAGCAGTTTCTCGGGGAATGCATCGTTGGAAGCCTGGTCGGGAAACAGCTTCCGCTGATCCCGTCGAGGGTCGAGTCCTTCGAGCACTTTGTAGAGCGATTTCCGAACGGCAACGTCCTGCTGCCGCCAAGCGGCAACGGGCGCGCTTACGGCACCAATCCTTATGCCGGCTATGATCGGTCTGCCACGCCGTTCCTTTATCGGGGCCGCTACAACGATCCGATCCCGCCCTTGGCGCGGGTTGTGGTGGTCGGCGATGAAGCCTGGACGCTCGACCTCCTAAGGAAGCGCCGCAAGATCGAGGCAGGCGACCTGGTGCTGAGCTGGGAGCCGGGCCAGTCCTCGGCGCTCGATGCGGCAACGATCGAGGCCGGGCGCGACATCGGCAACGTTATCGTACAGCGCCGTACCGCCTCGGGGTTGGCCGACGCGGTCTACGATGTAAGCTTCGCCTTCGCGTTCCGCGCCTTTCACCCGAACGCTCCAATCCATGCGGAGTAATCCGCTCATTCGTACGCCGCGTCGATCCCTCTGCTCTCTCGCAATCGCGCACGAAGCCCCATCAGGGATTGTGCCCGGTGTTGACGCACCGTTTGCCAGCAGTGCTGCGAGCATTAGCCAATACGACGGCCGATCACTATTGCGTGATGGCATAACACCGGTTGTCGGCGCAACGAACCTGGAAAACGGCCGTGTGTCGTCTGCCGCTAGGTGGTTCCGCCATGACACAGGCAGGCAGCGCGAGTGAGCACCAACGCAAGCGCGTGCTATGATCGTTCTTTCAAATGAGCGAGGAGAGGATTGATGGCGCTCGAAGATACGCTAAGGGGAATGAGAGAGGCTTCGCAAAAACGGATCCCGGCAGACAAAGCCGCGATCATGCACCGCGCCACCGAAGAATTGCGTGCATCGGGTATCGCGGACCACGTCATCAAGGTCGGCGACCTGCTGCCGGCCTTCGCGCTGCCGAACGCATTCGGGCAGGAGGTCCGCTCGGCGGATTTTTTTGCCCAGGGACCGCTGGTTCTGACCTTCTTCCGCGGCAGCTGGTGACCCTATTGCAATGCAGAGCTGTATGCTTTGCAGCAAGTGACGGGTGAGTTAAAGGAATTGGGCGCAACGCTTTGTGCAATTACGCCGCAGCCGCCGGAAGCCAGTCGGCCGCTGATCGAGAAGCACAAGATCACCTTCGAGCTGCTTTCTGACTACCGCAACGAGTACGCCGCGAAGCTCGGTTTGCGGGTCAGGCTGCCGGACGACCTGAAGCAGGTCTATCTGAGCTTCGGCAATGATCTCGCCGTGCGCAACGGCGAGGACAGTTGGACCCTGCCGATGCCAGGCCGGTTTGTCATCGACACCCAGGGTGTCGTCCGCGTCGTCGATGTCGATCCCGACTACCGCTACCGGCCTGAGCCGGAGAAAACCGTGGCGGACGTGAAGGCCCTCAAATAACCGGTGTCCTCGTGCATTCTGTTGGCGCCAGGAACGCGTGCGCACGAGCCGGCGGATGGGTGCTTATTCGGCGGAGAGCGTCTCGATCACCGGGCATCCCGGCACTTGGCCGGTGTCGCAGAGCGCCACGGTCTCCGCCAAGACCCTCTCCATGGCGTGCAGATCGGCGATCTTTGCCCGGATGTCCGCAAGGTGCCGAGCCGCGATTTCCCGCGCCTGGCGGCATGTGCGGCGTTCGTCTCCCGCGGAAAGCGCGAGCAGGGTTCGAATTTCGCCGAGCGTAAACCCGAGCGCGCGGGCTCGGCGAATGAAGTTGATCGTCCGGCTCTCGGCAGGGCCATAGACGCGCCGCCCGCCGGCGGTACGCGGTGGCGGCGGCAAGAGTTGGATCCGCTCGTAATACCGGATGGTCTCGATATTGTCCCCGGTGCGGCGGGATAATTCGCCGATCGAGAAGCTCGCGGGCGCCTGGGATGCGAAGCGAGGCATCGAATTTCCCTTGCTCCTGTAGTCGCTACAGGATGTAAGACAACCGACATGAGCAGCCAAGCTAATGATCTCACCCGGGGCGCAGCCGAAACCGCCCAGGCGCGCATAATGCGCGCACAGCGGCTCCTTGCTGCCGGCGGCTTATTGGGCGCACTCGCATCATCCTCTTGCTGCGTCGTACCGCTCGCGCTGTTCATGCTCGGCATCAGCGGCGCCTGGATCGGCAATTTGACACGGCTCGCCCCCTATCAGCCTTATTTCATCGCCGCTACCGCCGCCTGCCTGGGCGGCGGGTATTGGCTGCTCCACCGGTCGAGACGCGTCGGTTGCGCGGAGGGCGAGGTGTGCGGCCAGCCGCTCCCGCGGCGGATCGTGAATATCGGTCTGATCGCCGCCACCGTTCTTGTTGCCGGCGCGCTTGCCGTCGATTTCCTCGCCCCGCTCTTTCTTTGATCGGAACGGGAGGACCCGCATGCTCAAATCACTGGCTATCACGCTGCTCGGTATCGGTCTGCTGGCCTCGCCAGCCGCCTTTGGCGCAGAAAAAACGGTCACGCTCGCTGTTCAGAACATGTATTGCGCGGCCTGCCCGCTGACGGTCAAGGGGAGCCTCGAAGCAGTTCCTGGGGTCTCCAGGGTCGTCGTCTCCTATGCTGACAAATCGGCGGTCGTGACCTTCGATGAGGCCAAGACCACGGTGCCTGCGTTGACCGCCGCAACCACGAACGCCGGCTATCCGTCTTCGCCCAAAAGCTGATCGCGCCTTTGCATCCAGGTGTGTCAATCACCCTCAAATCCACGATCACCTGCCCGGTCTGCGGGATTCGCAAAACCGAGACGATGCCGACCGATGCCTGCTGGTATTTTTACGAATGTGCCGGCTGCGGGGAGGTGCTGCGGCCAAAGCCGGGAGATTGCTGCGTATTCTGCTCCTACGGCTCCGTCCCGTGCCCGCCACGGCAAGAGAAACGGCGCTAATCACTATCGGCCATGGGCTTTCAGCAGAGGGGCGTAGCGTTCATTGCCGCCATTTCGTCCATTGACCCCAATATATTGCCAGTTCCGGAAGAGATCGTGACCGGATTGCGATCCCCGCTTTCCGCGGCTTGCGCGGCATCTAGATCGGCCTCTTGCCCGGACTGCAAGCGGCTGTAAAGCCCGATGGGGGATTCGGGATCGGTCCATTCACGATCGGCCACCAGGTAATGATGCATTCCGGGCGTCGCCACTGTCGATGTACAGTCGACAGCGCTGTATCGGTGGACGGCGAGGATTGAAAACCCAGCGATGGCGAAAAACAAAAGCACGAACCAGGCAGCCACAATCTCACGAGCCGCCTCGTCCAATCGGAAGAGCAGCCTCTCTCGGTGGCGGCTCGGATCTCTGAGCATTGCGGAACTCCAGTCCGTCATGCGACGGACAGATGGGCTCAGCCTTCTTTCCTTCTAATTCGCCGGGATCGCCGCCCGCGTTACTCACATTCCCGTGATGCTCGCCCGCTCTGCGAGGCGCGCAAGGGATGGACTTTATCGATCTACCGGTGATAGACGGCCCTGCGGCTACCTGCGGTCTGCCGCAAAAGCGTTGATGCCGAGTTCCGCCCGGAGGTCCGCCGTCAACTCGACGCGTTCCGCGTCGATCGGAATGCCTGTCGCATCCGCGATCCGGTCGATGGCGTTGAAATTGGCGACCACGGCGGCAGCATCGACAAGAGCGTCGGTCCCGAGGGCTTCGGTGAGCCTCATCCGTGCCCGAGCCAAACTTGCCTCGTCGCCACCCAATACCGCTTCCGCGAAATCCACCAGCAGATCGCCCCGCGGTATGCCGCAATCACCGGTCGCGGCTCCAACGACTGCCCCCAGATCATATACCTCGCCCTTATGCTGGCTGCTCGCACGGAGCAGTTGCGCGTGGCTGGTCGTTCAATAGAAACATCGGTTCAAGGCCGAGACGCGCCCCGCCAAGAGCTCGATCTGAGCATGCGTGATGGCGCGGAATTCCCGGCCGAAATCTCGCATCTCTAGCGCTCCCAGATATTGGTGCTCGCACAGACCGAAGAAGCTCTTCACTTCGGCCGGCACGAGGCTCATCGCCTTGTGGATGTTCGCCGGCGCGCGCCCGCGCGGATAGATATCCGCCTCGCTCTCCATCAGGTCGGCGGGCTCGATCCACGGCACCCAGGCGGGGCCCGGTTTAGCGCCGCTGGGGCGCTTCTCGGTCGGCGTACCGCTCGCCGGGCAGGGCAGCGGCAACGGCGAAATCCCGAGGCCGCGCGCAAAGGTATCGACCGACACGACATGAGCGCCGACCGACACGATCTCGACATATTGGTCCGGCGTCAGCCCGGATTGCATAACTCCCTCAAACCAGCTGCGCGTCAGACGTGCCGGGTCGGTGCGGATCCGGTGCACGACCTCTACTGCATTCTCCGGCAGCTCGCCGAGGTTGTCATGCGAACCAGACACGGCGGCCGGCGACAGCGCCTCCTTGCGTTGTCTGCACAGCCGGCAGTTTACGGCATTGCGTGTCTCGGCCGCCAAGGCCACCCGCTCGTCTCCGCCCCACCAGGTCCCGGGCTGCGCGAGGTGATCCCAGGCGCGCCGATGCGCCGCTGCGAGATCATCGCGGATGCGTATCGGAGCGTTTTCGTAAGGTGCCTGGTTCATGATCCCTCCAAAGCCTTTCCCGAGATTGTGCAGCACCCCTGCGGGCACTGGCAATCCGCTGGACGTGCCACCTCCGCCGCATTTCTAGCGGCGGCGGAGCTGACATCGAGAATGTTCGACCGCATCCGCGAAAGGTTACCTCCGTACAAACGGCGCGCTTATCTAGAACTGGAACAGGGTCATCAGGTCGCCGATCGCCGGCCGGTTGGCAGGGACGTAAGGATCCTCGCCACCCGTGGTCGCGTTGAGGAGATGGTCGCGGCTGCGCGCCGACAGCGGCTCGAGATGCCAGTTCGCCTCGATGAATTTGAGGATCGAGATGTGGTCGGTATAGGTGTGGTCGATTTGTCCTTTCTTGGCAAAGGGCGAGACGGCGATCAATGGGATGCGGGTGCCGTCGCCGAAAGCGTCGAGGATCTGGATATAGCCGCTGTCCCAATAGCCGCCGCCTTCATCGGTTGTTAGGAGGATCGCCGATTTCGCCCATAATTCCGGGTTCGACCGCACCTTGCCGATGAGCTTGCGAACGAACTCCTCGTAACGCGAAATGTTCGACGATGCCGGGTGGCCCGACTCGCTGTTGGGCGGAATGACAAACGCGACTGCTGGCATGGCATAGACGTCCTCAATGTCGCGAAACAATGCGGCATGATCCTGCAGATTGGCCTTCAGCGGGCCGCTCATGACGGCGCTCGAATAAATAAGCGGATCGCAGACGCTGCAATATTCCCGGCTGACGCCACCGGCAACTCGTCCGCCGGAATACCATTTCCAGCTGACCCCTTTGGCTGACAGCGCCTCCGCGATCGTCGGCTGCGCCTGCGGTGGGATGCGCGTAATTTCCGGCCCCAACGCCGCCGGCTCACCCATAGGCGTGAAGCCGACGCCGTAGTTGTTCACCAAGTAATATGCGCCGGGCTCACAGTTGCCGTCGTTAAGGGTGCGATAGGGCAAGCCGGCAAGATAAGCGCGGATCGCCTTTGCCCCCGGCTCGCTTGCATCCGAACATTTGGCGTATGACCCGCCACCGGAGCCCGACTGCGTGTACCAGTTGTTGGTTCCCGGGCGTGGATTGGGATTCTCGATCTGGTCGTGCGGCGGTTGCGCCAATGCGCCGTCCTTCCGATACGCAATTGCGTGCCCCGTGGCGAGCGCCTGAAAATTTGCGCCGGTGCCGCCCATCACCGGCTGGTGGTGATTGTCACTCAGGGTGTAATTATCCGCCAGATCGCGGAAATACGACGCGTCGCCGGCCGCCATGCTGTAGAAGCCCATTGCGACTGCGCCCTGGTTGGTGCCGGAGGAGGGGTCATTGCGGTTCTGCGACCCTTCGCCGGAGGTCTCGGCCACCCAGACGAAAAGGTCGCGCATCCCGCCATCGACCTGCTGCCACATCTGGAAGAAGCGATGCACCGGATCGCCGACGGGGGCGGCATAGTCGACATATTTGGTGATCTGGAACGGCCCGTTTGGCAACAGCCCGGGAAACCGCTGATCGGGCACGAGGCGCGGCAGCCCGAGCGCGTATGTCGTCCCTGGGCGCGGCAGCTCGCCATAGGTGCCGATGATATGCGGCGTCACTTCGTAGGAGTCGCGCACTTCGGCGCGGCGTTGCACTGCTTTGGCAAATTCCGGCCCGGGGCTGCCGTCGCGGTTGACGATGCCTTGCGAGAGGAGGTTGCGGATTTTGGCGCCCGACTTCGGCCGGTAAGTGCCAAACAGGTTGTCGAAGCTGATATTCTCTCCAATAACGACGATCAGGTGCTCGATCGGCGTCGCGGGCTTGGACGTCTCGGCTGCTGCAGTCGCGTCCAGCGCCAGCAACGGCAGTACGAATGCCCATGATGCACGCACTGGAGCGGAATTTAGCCGTCGAGCTTCTGCAAATACTGCGCGACGAAATCGCAATCCACCAGCTGCTTGTAGGCCTCTATGAGGCGTTGGGTAATCGGTCCCGGGATTTTGCCGACCGCAAAGGTTCTGCCATTGATGCTCCGCACGCCGCAGATGCACAGGCTGGTGGAAGTCAGAAAGCACTCATCTGCGGTATATGCATCGTAAAGATCGATGTCCCGCTCCTCGAACGGAATTTCGTGTTGGCGCGCAAGATCGATCACCGCCTGCCGGCTGACGCCTGGCAGGACGTACTGCTCTTTCGGGGTCAGCAGGCCGCCATCGCGCACGAGAAAGACATTGCTGCCTTGTCCCTCGGAGAGATTGCCATTGACATCGAGCAGCACCGCCCAGGCGGCGGGGTTCTGCGCCTTTACCTCGCGGTCGGCTAAGACCAGGTTCAGATATTGGTGCATCTTGGCGCGCGGCGAGAGCGAGTCGGGCGGCGTGCGCCGCAACGACGGCGTGATGACGTCGATGCCGTCGCGAAAGTGCTGGGCGCGCTCCTTGAGCGGCAGCGGCACGCATTCGACGATGACATTGGGGCCGTAGTGGTCCCAATTGTCGCCGGGCACGCGGTTGACACCACGGCTAATGCGTTGTGCGAGCCAGTAATCCTCGCCCGGTCCGAGCAGGTGGCGATTGCGCCCGAGCACATCCTCGCTGATTGCCGCCATCTCGGCGGGCGACAAGCCGGGGTCGAGATCGAGATATTTTAGCGACCGGTAGAGGCGCGCGATATGCTCCTGAAGACGAAAGGCTTTTCCGTTGAAGCTGCGAGTCATGTCGAATACCGCGTCGCCGCGCAGAAAGCCCTGGTCGCGGAAGGGGATCACGACCTCGCTCTCGCGGACGATCTTGCCGTTGAACCAGGCGACGCGTTCATTTGCGAGAGGCATCGTCGAACCCTTCTGCTTGTCCAGAGCCACTAGTCTCGCCGAGCGCCTGACAAAAGGCAATTCGCTATAATGTCGGCGTCGGCAGCGGAAAGGAGGGGCGTTTGGATCTCTTTCTCAAAGGCAAGAATGCAATCGTCACCGGTGCAACACGCGGTATCGGCCGCGCGATTGCCGAGTTATTGGCTGCCGAGGGCTGCAATGTAGCTTTATGCGCGCGCCATGAGGCCGCGGTAGACGAGACGGTGGCGGCGCTCGCCGGCCACGGCGTGACGAGCTGGGGCGGCAGGATCGACGCGGCGGACACTGCGGCGTTGCGCGCCTGGGTCGGCGATGCCGCGAAGGCGCTGGGCGGCCTCGACATCTTTGTCGCCAATGTCAGCGCGTTGGCGCAGAGCATGGACGACGAGTCGTGGCGCCGCAGCCTCGAGATCGACATCATGGGCACGGTGGCCGGCATCGAGGCGGCGATCCCGCTCCTCGAGCAATCCAAGAGCGGTGCGGTCGTCGTGGTCGGCACGACCGGCGCGATCGAGATCGCCGGACCGCCGCGCCCTTACGCCTCGGCCAAGGCGGCGCTGATCCCCTATGTCAAGGCGCTGGCACGCAATCTCGCAGCCAAGAACATCCGCACCAATATGGTCTCGCCCGGCAACGTCTATTTCAAAGGCGGTGTGTGGAACATCGTGGAAGAAAGCAACCCCGCGCTCTTCCAGACGATGCTGGCGCGCAATCCGATGGGGCGCATGGGCACGCCGGCCGAGGTGGCAAACGCCGTCGTCTTTCTCGCCAGCCCGCGCGCCAGCTTCATTACCGGCACCAATCTCATCATCGACGGCGCGCTGACGCAGCGGGTGCAGTTTTGAGCTCCGGCACCGTCATTCGGGGGCGCAGGCCGTGCTCATGGATCCCTGGCCCGACCCCAAGGGGCGTCCCGGGATGACGCTTCGCGTCAATTGATCAGGCCGTAGAACTTGGCGGCGTTCTCGCAGGTGATCTTGTGCACGACTTCGGGCGACAGGCCGGCGAATTGCTCCTCGATGTATTTCGAGGATTCCGGCCAGATGCCGTCGGTATGCGGATAGTCCGAACCCCACATCATCGTCTCGACGCCGATGTCGTCGACGAGCTTGGCGCTGATCGGGTCGAACTGGAATGTCGCCTTGCACTGGCGGTGCCAATATTCGCTTGGGCGCAGTTTCATCAGGTCGCGGAAGCGGTCCTCGAACTCGAAATCCATGCGGTGCAATGCATAGGCGAGCCAGCCGGCACCGCTCTCGCCGAACGACACTCTGAGACGCGGATAACGCTCGAAGACACCCGCCCCCATCATCCCGGCGATAATGTGGATGAGCCCCATCTGAAACGCCGAGACGCCGGTGAACATCGCTGCGCGGCGGACCTGCGGCGCCTCCTGACGGGCGCGCGGTGGGGTCGTCGGGAAGGTGTGGAAATGCAATGGCAATTGCACCGCGTCG
>Ga0126373_10003596_pt1 | contig 11661 bp, 7 predicted proteins | sample PanSoiMetPlot_11_FD_92545 | JGI IMG/M metagenome (GOLD analysis project Ga0126373, IMG submission 92545) | Tropical forest soil microbial communities from Panama - MetaG Plot_11 | ecosystem: Environmental > Terrestrial > Soil > Tropical forest > Bulk soil | place: Panama | collected 2016-02-17
CCTCTTTTCGACCTCCTCATCAGCAATCCGCCCTACGTCGGGCGCCGCGAAGCTGGGCTGTTGCCGGTTGAAGTTCGCCAGCACGAGCCGGAGGCGGCTCTGTTCGGCGGCGACGAGGGCTACGAATTCTACGGCGTGCTCATCCCCGAAGCCGTGCACCACCTTAAACCCGGCGGCCTCCTCGTCGTGGAGCTGGGCTACAATAGCCTGCGTGCGGTTCAGCCGCTTCTCGACACCTCCCTTTGGTGCGCCGTTGGTGTCACCAACGATCTCGCCGGTATCCCCCGCGTCCTCGCCGCTGAAAGGTTGTCGCTGCCCTCGCTGAAGTCGTAGGCTTATGCCATGCCGGACCTGGCCCGCTTTCGCGCCAAGCACGATCCGCCGAAACCGCTCGAGGTTCCGCTGCATTCCACGATTCTCCACGTGGACATGGACTCGTTCTTCGTTTCCGTGGAACGGCTCGAACGCCCCGAACTGCGAGGCAAGCCCGTTGTCGTCGGTGGCAGGCCGGATCAACGCGGGGTCGTCTCGTCTGCCAGCTATGAAGCGCGCAAATACGGAATTCACTCCGCCATGCCTCTACGTACCGCGGGACGCCTCTGCCCGCAGGCGATTTTTCTCGATGGGCATCACGAAAGGTACTCCGAGTGGAGCGACCGCGTCGCCTCGATCCTGGCCCAATTCTCTCCCATCGTCGAAATGACTTCGATCGATGAAGCCTATGTGGACCTCGGCGGCACGGAACGCCTCCATGGCCCGCCGCTAGCGGCCGCAGACAAATTGCTCCGAACGATCATGCAATCAACCGCCCTTCCTTGCTCCGGCGGGCTCGCTACCACTCGCTTGGTCGCAAAGGTCGCTTCCGATCAGGCCAAGCCGCACGGCTTGCTGTGGGTCGCTCCCGGAATGGAAGCGCGCTTCCTTGCCCCACTTCCCATCCGCAAAATTCCCGGCATCGGCGAAATCACCGAACGCGCGCTGCGCGCCCTGGGTATCGAAATCGTTGAACAACTCGCCACCCATAAGCAGGAACAGCTGGAGAAGGTCTTCGGAAGGTGGGGCTCCGCGCTCTACCGGAAGGCGCGCGGGGGCGATTCCTACGAATTCCTGATCGACGCCGAAGCAAAGTCCATTTCTCATAACCACACCTTCGGCGAGGATACCAACAATGTCGCCGAGATGGAGTCTCTCCTCAGCCATCTTTCGCAAAAAGCCTCGAAACGCCTGCGCGAGGCCGGCCTTTCCTCGCGAACCCTTACCCTCACGATTCGTTATGCTGGATTTCAGACCTACACGCGTTCCCACACCGTCCAGGAACCCATCCGGCTCGACGCCGATATTTTCGCGATTTTTCTTGAACTGTTCCGCGAACATCGCGACCCGAAGCGCAAAGTCCGCCTTCTAGGTGTGGCTCTCTCCGGCCTCTCCCATGGGGCGGAACAGCTCGACTTGCTCGAAGCCGATCGCCGCGAAAAACTCGAAAAGCTTACCAAGGCCGCCGATCAGCTTCGCGACAAGTTCGGCTTTGGCTCTGTCCAGTTTGGTGGCTCCTTGCGCCGCGACGATTCCTAGGTTCGAGTGTGTTGCCCGCAACAATGAGGGTGGTTCGTGGTGGCTGCTGGCAGTTGCGGCGCCGCTCGCCGCATTGGACGCATGCCTACCTCCGGCCGCATGAGACCCTCCCCCGCTTGACGAAGACCCACCGCTGCCAGAGGAATGGCCACCACCTCCACCGGGTGAGACTGGCAGCACCTTGGCGTCACTGCACTTCCACCGGGTTTCGCCTATACTCTCCAGCATGAGTGCACCCGCCCCATCCACGCCACAAACTCCCAGCCGCCCGGCTCTGTTCGAGCGCGCCGGAAACTTCTGGCAACGCGTCAGCGAAGGCCGCAACATCGATGAACTCTGGAAGCAGTTCACCGCCGACGCGCGATCGAGCTACGGCTTCTACGGCAAAGACGTCGATTGGGACGAGGTCAACAAGCTGCCCACCTGGAAGCGGCCTCTCCGCGTTGCCGGACAGCTGTTCTGGGCCATGATGAACAAGCTCACACCGGCCCGGCGTGTCCTTGTGTTGCTCGCTCTCGTCATGCTGCTGATGTCTGGCGTGAAGTTCCAAACCGGCAATACGGCCGTGGACATTAATCTGGATTTTCTTGCCGCGCTGCTCTTTCTCCTGCTCCTCTCTCTGGAACTCGCGGACAAGGTCATCATGAAACGGGACCTCGAAATCGCCCGTGAAATCCAGACCTGGCTTGTACCTTCGGAAGCGCCGGCGATTCCGAACGCCGAGGTCGCTTTTCACACCCGTCCGCAAAATTCCGTCGCCGGCGACTACTACGACGCCTTTTATCCGCTGAATGATGGTGCGGCCGGCGGCAAACTCATGCTCGTCATTGCAGACGTCGCGGGCAAAAGCGTGCCCGCCGCGCTGCTGATGGCCACCTTGCAGGCGAGCTTGCGAACCATCGCTTCCGAGGGTCCCAGGCTCTCGCAACTCGCCGAACGGTTGAACCGCTATGCCTGCGCCCACAGTCTCGGCGGCCAGCGTTTCACGACCGCGGTCATTGCTGAATTCGATCCCACCTCTCGCACCCTCGCCTACGTGAACGCAGGCCACAACTTCCCCGTCGTCCGCCGCGGCAACGGCGGTACCGACCGCTTGTCTTCCAGCGGCTTGCCGCTCGGCATCAGTGCAGAGGCCTCCTATCCGTCTTCGAGCATCGAGCTACAGCCCGGCGATACCCTCATTCTGTTTACCGATGGAGTTGTGGAAGCCTTCAATTCGGCCGGCGAAGAATTCACAGACGGGCGCTGGTTGAACGTCATTCGCAGCCTGCCGAACCTTTCCGCCGAAGACTCGCTCCGCTATCTGATGAAAAGTGTGGAGCAGTTCGTCGGCGCCACCCGCCAGTCGGACGACATCACCTGCCTGGTTCTGCGCACCAAGTAACTTTCCCGATCGTCTTTTTCGTCTTATTTATAGCCAGCCGCGCCCGAGGCTGGCGCATAATGTCTCCGTGAACTCCCGGGAGCTCGCCAATTCGATCTGCGACACGCTCCAGCAGCGCGGCCATCAGGCCTTTCTGGTCGGCGGCTGTGTTCGCGATCTCCTGCTCGGCCGCGAACCTGCCGATTTCGACGTAACGACGGACGCCACTCCCGAACGAGTCTCACAGCTCTTTCCAGACAGCATCGCGGTGGGTGCCCGTTTCGGTGTCATTCTCGTTCCCCTCGACGGGGCCAAAGTTGAAGTCGCCACCTTTCGCCGCGATGTCGGTTATTCCGACGGGCGCCACCCCGACGAGGTCGTCTACGCGACCAAGCCGGAAGACGACGTGTCACGACGCGACTTCACCATCAACGGCTTGCTGATGCGCCACGACTCCGGCGAGGTGCTCGACTTTGTCGGCGGTCAGGCCGACCTCCGAGCCGCCCTGGTCCGAGCTATCGGCGAACCGGGCCGGCGCTTTGCCGAAGACAAGCTGCGCATGCTGCGCGCGGTGCGTTTTGCCGCGCGGTTCGGCTATCGGATCGAGCCGGACACGTTTGCTGCGATCCAAACAAGAGCCTCGGAAATCCATGCGGTCTCCGCCGAGCGTGTTCATGAAGAGCTGACCAAGCTTCTGACCGAAGGCGCCGCACGCCGCGGCTTTGAATTACTCGACGAGTCCGGCTTGCTAGCGGAACTTTTGCCCGAGGTTTCGGCAATGAAAGGAGTGCCACAGCCGCCCGAATATCATCCGGAGGGTGACGTTTGGATGCACACGCGTATGATGCTGGAGGCTTTGCCGGCGGGAGCTTCACCCACTCTTGCCTGGGGAGTCCTGCTCCACGACGTCGGCAAGCCGTCGACCTTCCGTCCCGCCTCTGAAACCGGCGACCGTATCCGTTTCGATTCGCATGTTGAAGTCGGCGTCCGCGTTGCGGGCGAGATTACCCGGCGGCTGAAATTTTCGAACGACGAAACCGACCAAGTGCAAGCTCTGGTCGCAAACCACATGAAGTTCAAAGACGTCGCGCAAATGCGAAAATCCACCCTAAAGCGCTTCGTCCGGCTTCGCGGATTTGACGAGCATTTGGAACTTCATCGCCTCGACTGCCAAGCGAGCCACGGTCGTCTCGACGCCTACGAGGCCGTGCGCACCTTCCTGGCGGAAACCCCGCCCGAGGAAGTTCGCCCCGCAAGGCTATTGACGGGCGACGATCTAAATGAGATGGGTTATCCGCCGGGTCCCGCCTTTCAACGTATCCTAGGGGCGCTCGAAGAGGGCCAACTGGAGGGAAGCCTGCAAACCAGGGAACAAGCCATCGCATTTGTCAGGAAACACTATCCTCTGGCCCGGGTCAGCCGCTAAGGAGGAAGTAGGGGTTAGACTCGTCAGCTAGCCATTATCGCCAATTTTTTCTGTTGCTTACAGGGAGGCTTGCTTTTTGGAGGCGGACTCGCTAATATGTGAGCGTAAACGACTAAAGTTCATTGATCTTAGTTAATGCAGTTTCGGGCACCTTTTGGCCCTTTCCTGCATCTAACCCTTCCATGGCGGCGAGAATCCGCCTTGGTATGCTAAAGGGGAAACTCATGGCTGACAAAAAACATCCCGTGCCTGACACGCTGCCAATTCTGCCCGTGCGCGACACCGTTCTCTTCCCGGGTGCCGTGCTGCCTTTGACGGTTGGCCGCGAAAGCTCTCTGGCCCTTGTCAATTCACTTTCCGGGGAGGAAAAGCTTCTGGGCGTCGTGGCCCAGCTGGATCCGCGCGTCGAGGACCCCGCCGCCGCTGACCTGCACAAAGTGGGCACGCTCGCCAAGGTCCACAAGACCGTTAAGATGCCGAACGGCAACGTGGTGGTCTTTCTCGAGGGTTTGCAGAGGATTTGCATCGTTGACCTGCTGGGCCTGCGCCCCTTCCTGCGCGCCGCGATCGAGGCCGCGCCGGACATTATCGGCGAGCAGGATACCGAGCTTGAAGCGCTCGAGCGCAATGCCCAGGACCTGTTCCGCGATGTGGTAAGCCACTCGCCGCAGCTCTCTGACGATTTGCAGAACGTGGCCATGAACATCGACGACCCGTCGCGGCTTTCCGACTTCATCGCCGGAACGCTGCCGAGCCTCTCAACGCTGTTGCGCCAGGAACTGATTGAAACCTCCAACGTGCGCAAGCGCCTCGAGATTCTGATCCGCGAGCTCTCGAAGGAACTCGAAGTCCTCGAACTGCGCAGCAAAATTAATGAGCAGGTTCAGGAGCAGGTAAGCCAGAACCAGCGCGAATACCTGCTGCGCGAGCAGATGAAAGCGATTCAGAAGGAACTCGGCGAAATCGACGACGCCCAGGCCGAAATCGAGGAGCTGCGCAAGAAAGTCGAAGAAGCTGGAATGTCCGCGGAAGCCAAGAAGGAGTGCGAACGCGAACTGAAGCGCCTCTCGAAGATGACTCCCGCTTCCGCCGAATACATGGTTTCGCGCACCTATCTCGAATGGATGACCTCGCTGCCGTGGAACAAATCCTCAGGCAGCCCGGAAATCGACATTTCCAAGGCGCACGAGATCCTGGACGAAGACCACTACGATCTGCAAAAGGTGAAGGAACGCATCCTCGATTACCTGGCGGTGAAAAAACTGCAACCGGGGATGAAGGGACCGATCCTTTGCTTTGTCGGACCTCCCGGCGTCGGCAAGACTTCGCTCGGCAAGTCCATCGCCCGTGCGCTCGGCCGCAAATTCGTGCGCATTGCCCTTGGCGGCATGCACGATGAAGCGGAAATTCGCGGTCACCGCCGCACCTACATCGGCGCTTTGCCCGGACAGATCATTCAGGGTATCCGCCGTGCGGAGAGCAACGACCCGGTCTGCATGCTCGACGAAGTCGACAAACTGGGCCGTGATTTTCGCGGTGATCCCTCCTCCGCATTGATGGAGGTACTCGACCCGGAGCAGAACTCTACCTTCCGCGATCATTATCTCGATGTGCCTTTCGATCTTTCGAAGGTTACCTTCATCGCCACGGCCAACTGGATGGATCCGATCCCGGAGCCGCTGCGCGACCGCATGGAGATCATTGAACTTCCGGGCTACACCGGCGAAGAGAAGATCCACATCGCGCGCAAGTACCTGATCCCGAAGCAGGCCGCCGAGCACGGAATCAAGGAAGGCGAGCAGCTGGAGTTCACGGACGCTGGACTGCAGGAAATCATCCACAGCTATACGCGTGAAGCCGGCGTGCGCAACCTCGAGCGCGAAATCGCCACCTTGGTGCGCAAGCAGGCCCGCCGCATGGCCGAAGGCAAACCCGAGAAGATGGTCGTCACCCCGGAAGTGGTGCGCGAATTCCTGGGGGTGCCGAAGTTCCGCACCGAAAAGGAAGTCGAGGAACGTGTCAAGAAACCCGGTGTGGCGGTTGGCCTTGTCTGGACCCCCGTCGGCGGCGACATCGTCTTCATCGAAGCGAGCCGCATGCGCGGCGGCAAGCAGTTCACGATGACCGGCCACCTCGGTGAAGTGATGCAAGAGTCGATGACGGCGGCGCTGACCTGGACCCGTGCAAATGCGGAGCGCTACGGGATCGATCCGGACTTCTTCCGCAAACAGGACATTCACATCCACGTACCGTCGGGCGCCGTCCCGAAAGACGGCCCCTCGGCCGGTGCCGCGATGGTGACAGCCCTCGTGAGCTTGCTCACGAACCGTCCAGTGAAGAATCGTCTTGCGATGACCGGCGAGATGACGCTGTCGGGCGTTGTTCTCCCCATCGGAGGCGTGAAAGAGAAGGTGCTTGGCGCGAAGCGCGCTGGCATCACCCATGTCTTGCTGCCGGCGGATAACGAACCAAACGCCGTTGCCGATCTCCCGCCCGAGATTCTCGGCGATCTGAAGATCACCTACGTACGCACGCTCGACGAAGTTCTCGAGCACGCGCTTGAGAAAAATCCCATCGCCCCGGTGGTCCCCGAGCCCGAGCCTCAGCCAGCGGCTGTGGGCGACAGCCCCCGCGCGGTGCACTAAAACTCGACTCATCGCGTCAAATCAGAAAGGCCCGGCATACCCTGCCGGGCCTTTTTCATTCCGGCTCGCGGCCACTGGCCCGACGGGATTGCTCGCTTCTCCCGGAATCCAGGAGCGGTAAGTCATCGAAGCTGCTGTTACCATAGGGAAACGAAGCATGGCGGCGGCGTCCAATTCGAAGCATCTCCCAGCCGATACCCCCGCTGTCCTTGCCCAACAGTTGAGTGAGGCCCTGCTTCGCGAGCGCATCGTGCCGCGCTTTGTCGATTCCTACGTGGTCGAACATGGCCGCCACGCCTTGCAGGTCCACGCAAGTCTCTATCGCGACCTCCTGACCCTCCTGCAGCGAGAGGCCCTATTGGCGGCTTCCGTGCAGGCTCTCGACCTTGCTTCTCGGGGCACAACGACGCGCGATGGTCGGAGAATTGCTCCGATGAAGCAGAAGGAGACGGTCGCGTTCCGCCAGAAGTTTCTCGGCGCTCTCACCCGCCAGCAGCGCTGGAATGGCGGCGCCGCGCTGGAATTTCAATCCGATTTGCAAATGTACGAGGGAATTCTCGCTCGCACCGCGACGCGCCCACGTCGCCGAAAGCCTTTTGAGGCTGCCAATCACCCTTTCGTGGACCGCTGCGCTTTCTTGCTGGACTCTTCGTTCCTCGAAATCGCGCGCTTGGCCGCAAGCCGCGCCCTAACCGACGTGGAGACTCTCACCGTTTCGATCGCGGAGGCAGTCCTGCCATCCTCGACAAGCCCCAAAGCGAAACTCCGTCGTTAGCAATCAAACCTCGAGCGCGCCGCCCGCAAACAGCGGCTTGCCGGCTCGCGAGACATGAAAGCCGTAGAGCGCGAGCGCCACAATCGCCAGCATTCCGACCAATGCCCCCTCGGTGTACCAGGCCGTCAGCGGCGTCCCGAGCGGCATCTGATCGGCGAGTTGATCCACGAAATAAAGCACCGTCAACGCGACCAGCCCGAATCGATGCAAAACCCACAAATACATGAGAAAAAACGGGGCCGTAAACAAAGCATCGATCAACGGATTCTGGGCTCCGAGACTCGGAATACAAAACAATAAGGCGAGCAGAATCGCCGCCAGCCATCCGCGCTTGAATATCAGCCGCAAAACAAAAAACACGAAAAAAATCAGCAAAGCGCTGGAAAAAGACGAAGAAGCCTGGGACAGAACCGTGGCGACGCTGCCACGCAGCCCTTCGAGCGGATAAAAATTGTTCAGCCCGAAGGGACGCATCGGTGCCTTCCCGAGGCCTGCTTCGACAATGGGCTGCAGTTGATCCATCAGCGCCGAGGTCAGTCCAAAAAGTGTTCCGAGCAAAACGTCTCGCGCAAACACAGGGTCAGTGAATTTGCCGGATAACATTCGCGACCAAGATATCAATGTGTCCGGCCAATGGCGGCGCACATAAGGCTCAAGGGCCGCGTACAGCACCCAGGTGATCATGGCGAAGAAAAGGCTCACGCTTACCGCCAGGATGAACAATACGATTTCCGAGGCCGCGGCCACATGGTGCGCCAGCAGCGCCCAATTGATCAGTCCCACCAGCATGACAAACAGCGCCAGGCGCAAAGCGCCTCGAAGGTCTCCTCTTCCCGCGCGCACGTTTCTTACGGCGAGCCAGACGCCGACCGCAAATATCGTAACGATGAGTCCGAAGCTGAACCACTGCGCGATCGTGTTTTGCTTGGTCTGACGCTGTTCCCCCATGCGCGAAGGCTTGTCCCACGGCGACAGCAGCACAAAAAATATCGGCTTGCCGCGATAAGCAGCCGCTTCCACCCGCAGCGGAGTTTCAGGATGGTTAGGCCAACGGCCTTCCCAAGCCGCCCGCGTATCGCCCCAGGCGAGCGGATACCATCGCGGGGGAACCGCTTTGAACTGCAGGGCATCAAGACCGGCCGCTGTAAACAGCGGGCTCCAGTTCGGCGTCGGCAGCGGTCCTTCGAGCGGATCATCCACCTGCGGCGGAATGGCCCGGAAGTTGAGCAGTTGGCCGCGCGGCGAAAGTTCAATCAGGCGAGCACCGGAACGTTCGAATGGCGGCTCGTCCGGTGCAATCCGGCCGTAAATCAAATTGTCCTGGGGAGAAACCGAAACCAATTGACGCGGGCTCTGCCTATACCAGAACGCCAGGGCTGGCGGCTCGTCCTGCTTCAACAGATTCCACCGCGTCGGCGTTTTGACTGCCTCCAAAATATGGCGAATGTAATCCTGCTCCAGGCTAAAGCCATGCGCCGCATCAACCGGATCGTCGGTATAGCCAATGGTCCGGATCATGTCGCTTGCTTTCGCCGCCAGCACCTCCGGGCTCGGCCCGAACGGCACATAAGAAGTCATCTTCGTCCGTTTCGAAACCACCACCAAGAGCCCGAGTAAGGCAATCACGCCCACCAAGCACAGCAGCCCGATCCGCGGGCTTAGCCCCTCTTTTTCTCCCGCAGCCGCCACCATTTCCGGCGAAGGCGTTTCCCCCGCGGCCAGTGCGGCCGCCAGCGGATCACCACCCGGTAGAGCCGCAGCAACGAGTAGCGCCGTTGCGGGCCGTCTGGCGGGGTCCGTTTCGAGGCACCGCAGGATCACCCTCTCGGTCAATGGATCAAGATCGCGCACGAGCGTCGACGGATTCGTCAACGTGCCGGACTGCCGCGCCTTCATTAGCTCCGGCACCGTCGTCGCGTCGTACGCGCGTTTCCCGGTGAGCACTTCGTACATCACGAGACCGAGCGAAAAGATGTCACTCTTGGTGGTCACCTCTTTTCCAACCAGTTGCTCGGGCGCCATGTAGGCTGGCGTCCCCGCGCGTACTTCCGTCCCTCGAATATTTGCGGCAATCCCCGCGAGGCCAAAGTCCGTAATACGAGCCTTGCCTGCTCCATCGAGCATCACATTCGAAGGCTTCAGATCGCGGTGAATGACCCCTCGTTCGTGCGCCGCGGCGAGTCCCGCGCAGATCTGCCGCGATACCTCGACCGCTTTGTCTTGCGGCAGCCGCCCGATACGCCGCACCAGAGAGGAAAGGTCTTCTCCGTCGATGTATTCCATGGTCAGGAATGGCACGCCATCCGCGTCGCCAATGTCAAAAACGCGGCATACGTTTGGATGGGACACCTGTCGCGCGATGCGCACTTCGGAGTGAAAACGCGCCAGTGCCGACACGTCCTTCGACAGCGCCTCCGGCAAAAACTTGATCGCCAGCACCTGGCTGAGTTTCAGGTCTTCCGCCCGATAGACTTCTCCCATCCCGCCGCGGCCGAGCAACGCGACAATGCGGTAGCGCTCCGCGACGATCGCTCCCGGAGCGAAGCGTCCGCCGCCAATCGGATCCGATGCGCTGGTTGGCGAACTGCTCGGTGGAGCAGAACGCGGCCGCGGGGGTGTGGATGGCGGCCTAGGTGTTGTGCCTCCCGTTGCGCGCCGTCGAGGCCCAGGCGTCTCGGGAAGATTAGGCGCCAGGGTCTCGAGATTCCCGTCTAAATCGGGATCCTGACCGAGGACGGTCGCGTTGGGGTCCACATCGACCACGTTGCCGCACCTCGAACAGAAGCGCGCCGTCTCCGGCAATGGCTGCCCGCAAGTCGTGCAGTACATGAGTTCGCGGATTCTACCATCCCGCGCGTTCCCGAGCGAACACTCCCACCCTGGGCACGCTGGGGCGTGCCGCAATTTCAGGCCATCTTCGGAGGTTTGAGGCCGGCTCCTGTCGGGAGTGCGCAAACCCCGATTCGGGCACCCGCGGCCTAGCCGATCCGTTCCACCTGCACCGCCGTGCCATACGCCAGCACTTCCGTCACTCCTTGCATCACCTCATTCGCGTCGTAGCGCATTGCCAGAATTGCGTTCGCGCCGTGTTGCGCCGCGTGCATCAGCAGCAGTTCGTACGCCTCCTCGCGCGCCTTCTCGCACAATTCCGTCAAAACCGTGATATTTCCCCCGATAATCGTCTGTATTCCTGCGGCTAGATTGCCTAGCACGCTTCGCGAGCGCACCGTAATCCCTCGCACAATCCCGAAATTCTTCACCACCCGGTATCCCGGCAAATCGTTTCCTGAAGTCACCATCGAGCTGTCTACGCGACCTGTCATCATTCTCTCCTTTAGGGGCCTTGCGGCTGTTTACCGGTGCGATTCTACCTCTGGACATCCCGGTACTGCCATTTCTGGCCTCTGCTATTCTCAGCTCAGATGGAGTCTTTCTTCGACATCCTGGCGATCATCCAGATTGCCGTAGGCTTGTTTCTCCTTTGGCAGGGGATTCAATGGCTCGCTTATGTCCGCCGGCGCCTGAAGACCGATCCGGGCTTTTACGCGCCGCGCACCGCGGTCATTTGCCCGTGCCGCGGAATGGAGCCCGGGCTCGAACGCAACTTGGTGTCGCTCTGCGAGTTCGCTCATCAGAACTACGAGGTTTTCTTTGTCCTGGCGTCGGAAAGTGACCCCGCCTCGAGCATCGTGAAGCGTGTCGCGGCTTCCTCAAAGGTGAAAGCGAACCTCGTCATCGCCGGAAAACCCGAAAATTCGAGTGAAAAAGTGAACAACCTGCGCTTTGCCGTCGAACAATTGCCCGCGGAGTTCGAGGTCCTTGTCTTCGCCGATTCCGACGGACGCCCCGGAAAATCCTGGCTGCATCACCTGGTCGCTCC
>Ga0126373_10003597_pt1 | contig 11658 bp, 7 predicted proteins | sample PanSoiMetPlot_11_FD_92545 | JGI IMG/M metagenome (GOLD analysis project Ga0126373, IMG submission 92545) | Tropical forest soil microbial communities from Panama - MetaG Plot_11 | ecosystem: Environmental > Terrestrial > Soil > Tropical forest > Bulk soil | place: Panama | collected 2016-02-17
ACTTTGGCGGAAAGTACTCGGGCACTCTTTCAGCCGCGATGAACATGGCCGGAAGCGTAGGCGCGTTTCTAAGTGCGAATGCGTTCCCTTGGCTTCATCGCTGGACTGGAGCTTCCGACGCTTACTTTCAGACCGCTGCTACGTTGAACCTGCTAGCCGTTCTCGTTTGGTATGGCATGCGGTTCCACGTTGGAGAAACCGGAGCGACCGTTGCACTCGCAAAAGACGCTGGTTGACGATTGCTGCTGCGATTGCTTCGGGAAAGTGGACGCCCAAGGGAGCACGTTCGATTACTCTCACGCAGCAACTCCGCGAACTTCGCTATTGCAGCCTCTCGGGGCGATTCTCATGAAGAGCCGCTACTTAGGCAAAGGAAGTCGGTTTTCTTGTTCCCACTACGTTGGTTCATTTCATCGTACTTGGCGGAAAGACGAAGCTGTTTCCCGCCAATTGCTGTCTGGCTCATTGGTTTCCCAGAGACTCTATCGCAACCTGAACTGGAGGCTCGTAAGCGCCGGGAAGCGCGCGAGAGAAAGCCTGCCCGAGAATGGACAGCCGAGGAACGCCGCGAGGCATTCCGCAAGGCGCGTGAGGCTGAGCGCCACAAAGCCGAGGCTGGCGTTTTGGACGAATGGGATTTGTGCGACGAATGCCACGAAAACCTCGCGAGCGGGGTATGTTTTGGTGGCGCCAGCGCATCGACCGCGGTCGTCAATATGCAGATCGACGCCGACGAAATTAACCCTCCACCTACAGCAGGAACGCCGGGGTGTAGGACCTTGGCGTAACGTCGCGATTACATGCATTGCCAGTCCTCTTCGGCCCTTCTGCGTATCTGATTCGCTCATCTCTATCCGAACCGTTAGCCCCGAGCAAAATGTCCAGCGAAACGCGCCGGTGCCCAACTAAGTCGCAAGTGACTTGATTCGCTGAGGTTAGTAGCCGTCTTCTTCTTCTAAAACAGCCTCTTTCCCAAGTTGGCGCGCCACATGCAAAACCTAAATGCAGCTGTGGGGCTCCGGGCCGTTCGATAGAACCACTTCCCACTCTTCCCAAGTTTCCTTCCTCTGCAGTTCTTAATGTGTACCGTTCGCGAAGTGCGTCTTCCGATAGGTGCGGGCACGAGGGGCACGCCTCCTGCAATTTTGCAGGAGCTAATCAAAACAAAAAAGGAGATACGTCCATGAGAAGTTGTCGCTCGTGTTGATTCTTGTCCTGAGCAGTTTGGGGTTCGCGCAGTCGCCCGCGACCGGAGAAAATGTCACCGGTCCCAAGAGCAACTTTCCTGTTGCGTTCTTGCAGCACACGCCGAACAAGATTTACCTCGTTTCCAATTTTAATGGCGCGTCGTTCACAGGTGGAACCTATGCGGCGATCGATAGTCAACTCAAGATCACCTGCCCGGGAACAAGCGGCACTTGCCTGATCCAGGCTGACTCTTGGGTTCAGTTCGGCGGAAACGGTACTGCTGACAATGCTACGCGCATCTCGTTGTTCGTCGACGGAGTGGAAGTAGAAACCTACCTGGCCGGGGAACTCCCCACCGGTTTCTATTACGGAAATCTCTCCAATTCCAGCGGCACCATCGTGCCCGTTGGTACCCACACTGTACAGACGTTTGCCTGGTCCGTACCCGGTGGCGGAGGAACCATCGGTTACTACAACATCACCTACAGACTGTACAAGCCGTAAACCAGCGGCTCGACGTCAGCGAGGCGGTTGTCTTCGCCTCGCTGGCCCACGTCGAGGAAAGCAATCAGTCACCATTGATTTCAACGACGGGATTTCGCTGCTGCCTCACGATTCCTGGACCTTTGCGCACTCCATTTCCGCAATTCTTAACAGAGGGGAATTTACGAACTTGTTCCACAGTGTCTTGGGAGATAGATCGGAGAGTCTGCCGACGGTTGCCACTCGGTAGCCACTTCCTGCCGTAACTCAAGTTGCTGCTGGAAGAGTTCGAACACGGAGAAATTATGCCCAAATCACGCCCCGCCTTGCAGAAGCCTCTTGCGCTCGAAGACTTGCTCAAGAAACCGCCTATACCTGGAACGGGTTTGCCGATCGGCCGACCTCACCATTCCTTTTATGTATCCAGTTTGTCCAATGTGCCGCCGCGAATCACCGCATCCGAGATCCCGCTAAGCTCTCAAGGAGACAAACACGTATTCAAGATTGACGTTGAGTCGATTGAAGGCCACTTGCTGGTGGGCGCGCCGCCGATGCAACAGAAGCTGCTTCGCAGGAACGATCTTGCCAAGTTTCGCGGCAACCACTCGACAGCTCCATATCGTCCCGAGCCTGTCCCGATGACGCATGTGCCCACTGTCAAGAAACGTAAGCGTACAGCCACACGCCCCCGACTCCTACTGAAGGACAAACCCGCGCGCCCGCTGGAGATTTTTCTGCCTGACCTGCGGCAGCACTTGGTCGATCTGAGCTACCCGTGGCGAACTACTGGACGCACCGTCTCTCCCATGGGAGATGGTACGGTGAAGATCGGTTCAGGAACGCTGGTTGGGCCGCGACACATGCTCACCGCATCGCACGTTATCGGGTGGAACAACCCGGGCGGCCCCAGAGTATCCTTCACGCCCATGTATGACAACGGCGCGCAGCCCTTTGGACAGGCCTCTGGAATTTGGGGCTACTGGTACCGCGAGGAAAACGCTCCCGAAGATCAACTCGATGTTTCGGAGGACTACGTGGTCGTCGTTCTGGACCAGCGATTGGGGGACACGCTCGGGTGGATGGGAACACGTACTTATTCAACCGATTGGGATGATAGTCCCTACCGGTTCAATATTGGTTATCCCAACGACCTCGGCGGAGGGCAGATACCCTACTGGCAGAATCAGGTTTCCTTCGAGGATGCGGACAATCCAGGAATTCTTGGTCAGGAAGGTGATGGGCTGTACATGGACACCGAAAGCGCCAGCCTGTCTCAAGGGAACTCCGGCGGTCCGTTCTTTGCCTTTTGGGACACCGATGGTTGGCACATCGTGAGCGTAGCCAGTGCTGAGGGTACGCTGGACTGGACATTTGATGATGACAATTGGGCCGCACGCGGGAGTCCGATGGTGCAATTAGTTTTGCAGGCCCAGGCGGACTTTCCTTGATGCAGGGCGGCGCGTTCCGTCGCGCCGACATCCCCCACTCAAGCCAAAGGCGGGCTTGAGTGGGGGATGTTCATCCGTCAAAGACTTGTCCCGCTAACCCCGGCGCAATCTCTCCATGCCATCTGGATTGAAGCGTTTCCAACATACGGGACAAAGCCACTTTGTCACGTTCTGCTGCTATCATCGCCGTCGCTCCTTTAGGATGGCCGAGAGCCGTCGAGTGTTCGAAATGCCCAGAGAGACGCCATCTTCGGCTTAGGTCGGTGTGGCAAGCCCGAGCGGAATCGAACGCAATTCGCGCAATGTCGAACAGGGTTCGACTCCGTACGGTTTGTATTTCAGATGTGTTCGACTCGCCTGAGTGCGCCAGGAAGTGGAGAGAGTCCGGGCGCCCGCTGTGCAGGATTTCTTTAATAGGTCACGCATCGGGTCATTAAAAAATAAGGCGATATGTCTTAATAACGTGGAGCGCACCTTTTCGCAGCGCGCGTGCGAGGAGCTTCTGGACCTTGATAACGCTCCAGTCTGGACTCCGATCACAAAGCAAGTTCATTTGCGTAGAAGCTCACACACAAATTGCCCTAGATCCAGCGGCCTCAACTCCGCTAGCGATCGCAGCGGTGGGAACCTGAAGGGACTTCCGATGGACCACGATCAATCTTTCCGCTCGTTTTTGCAGTGCGCGCCGAAGGGAGGTCAAAGGCGACGCCATTGGGGGCCGCACAGTCTTCGCAGATTTCGCTTCTACGAGCCACAACTCGGCGTTGGGCCGTGGGACAAGAAAGTCTACTTCCAGACTTTGCTGATCGCGAAAATAGTAGAGTTCCTTGCGCATGCCACGGTCGACCTGACTATTCAGTATTTCCGCCGCGACGAAGCCTTCGAATAGAGCTCCAAGGAATGGCGAGCGCTCAAGCTCGGCCGAGGTTAGCCCCAGCAGATAGCAAGCCAGGCCGGAATCGTCCAGGTAGACGTTAGGAGACTTTATCAGCCTCTTCCCGAGGTTTTCGAAATACGACGGTACAAGAATAACCTGGCCAGTCACCTCAAGAATCTGCAGTCAATCACCAATTGTTGGTACGGTGATACCCAGCGGCGCCGCCAGGTCGGTCTTATTCAGAATCTGGCCGTGACGACTCGCCAGGAGTGCGAGAAAACGGCGAAACGTTGCCAGATCCCGCACATTGGTGATCGCCCGGACATCTCCCTCCAGGTACGTTTGCAGGTAGGAAGCGAACCAGAGGCTACGAACCTTCGGCCGAGCGAGCACCTCGGGGAACCCTCCGTGCAGCAGGTTCACCTTCTCCGTTTGCCAAGGCCAAGCCACAGGCGGGGGATGGCGTGGCGTTCCTACAGCAACTAATTCTTCCGTTACGCATTTTCTACGCATGTCTGGAGTGGCATGATCCTCCGGTACGCCGATGAAACTTGCTCAGTCTCGCGGTACAAGAAAGGTACAAGTTCCTCGCCCTCCGGGCGTTTCAATTGCTTCCTTACAGGGTATTGCAGAGCGACCGCTGCCTTCTAGTTACAGCGTTTTGGAATTTTGTTTGGCCCCTTGCCGTTATCAACGGTAAAATTGATTGTAATCTCGCACCGCTGCAAGTCGATGTCGAAAAGAAGCTGCCAAATTGGAAACCGGAGCCGTTTCGCTGGCTCGCGATACGGTAGGCGCAGCATGCATTCCTGATAATCGACTCACGTGCCGAAAACCGGCGATCACGACCTTGGCAGGCGTCGATCGCTGAGCATATCGGGAGGGAGGGATTAACCCTCCACGGCGGCCTAGAGAGCGTGGTTCCTGTCCGAAGGAGCTCTTCACAACAACTGCGGTGCTGATCTGAATGTGACGCATGAAGAGAAACAGCAAATAATTCACAGAATAATTGGTTTAAACCATACTTGAGCTGTCTAAGCTTAGATACACTTCCCGGATGGTAAATTCCGGACCAGCGAGGGAAGCTCGAGCTGAACTTTGAAAGCCGATACCCGGCGACAATAACAAAACTTCCATTCTCGCGGTCTTGCTGTTGCTGTTTCTAATGACCAACTCGTGAGCTCCCGCCGTGAGAACAGCTTGACCATGAACTTGGACGCCAATAAACTCCCGGTCGCAGCTTCGGGTCACTTTGCGGTAGACAACATCAGCGCCAAACAATCACGGGAGGAGGAGGGATGAAGAAGCAAGGCCGTAACCGAAGAGAATTCCTTGGGCTGACGGGATTCGGAGTAGCGGGTCTCGCGAGCGGCAGTTTTCTGGGTGCCACAGTATCGGCCGAAGCACAGAACTCCGACGCCGATCCCCGCCACGCGGATTTGGTGGTATTCAACGCAAAGGTTTACACCGTCGACCGACGTATGCCAAAGGCGGAGGCATTTGCGGTGAAAGGCGGCCGATTCGTCTGTGTGGGAGACGCCGTGGAAGCAAAAGCATTCATTGGTAAAGGAACGCGGACCTTCGATGCGAAGCAGATGACGATCGTCCCCGGGTTCATTGATTGCCACAATCACGCGCCTGGGAACACTCTGCTTTACGAGGTCATCGTTGGCAATCCTTACGAGGTGGAGTTTGTCACTATCGCGAGCATCATCGATAAGCTCCGCGCCCGTGCGCAAAAGACTCCTGCGGGCTTTTGGGTCGACGGCTATTTCTATGATGACACGAAGGTCAAAGAGAGGCGCCAGCTCAATGTGTACGATCTTGACCAAGTTTCTCGTGAGCACCCGGTCGTAGTCCATCATCGCGGCGGCCACACGTCCTACTACAACAGCAAAGCGTTTGAGCTGGCGGGGATAGACAAGAATGCTCCCAACCCTATGGGCGGAACGTACGACCATGACGAGAATGGCGAGTTCAACGGACGCGTCACCGACCGGGCGCGCGCGGTTTTTGACAAAGTTGGCAAACGGGAGACCTTCTCGCCAGAGCAAAACGAGCAGCGTGACCGCGATGGGCTAGCATACATATCCAAACAGTTTGTACGCTACGGCTTGACCAGTGTTCACCATGAAGGGGGTGACTTATTTGCCCTGCAACAGGTGCGCGCACGCGGCGAACTGTTGCACCGGGTGAGCTTTGAGACCGCCGGGGAAATTTTGGAAGCGATGATCAAGAATGGCATCTGCACCGGCTTCGGGGACGAATGGATTCGCTTCGGTGCCACCTTGGAACATGCCGCCGACGGCTCATTCTCCGAGCGCACCATGGCGCTCAGCACGCCTTACGCAGGCACCAATCCTCCCTACAGCGGCAACATCACCGACACGCAGGAGGGCCTGAACGCCTGGGCGGAGCGGGTTCAGCGCGCTGGGATTCAGCCTAACTGCCACGCCAACGGGGATGTTGCCATTGACATGGTACTCACAGCCTACGAGCGGGCGCAGAAGCTCGTGCCGCGGCCAGACGTGCGTCCAAAAATCACTCACTGCACCTTGGTCAACGATGACCTGCTCCGCCGTATCAAGGCGCTCAATGTCGTTCCTGCCGCATTCACCACATATGCGTACTACAACGCCGACAAGTTTCATTTTTATGGTGAGGAGCGCATGAAGCATTGCATGGCTTTCGGCTCCTTTCTCGATGCCGGAATTCACGCGGCGGCCGGCTCCGATTTCAGCCCTGGGCCGTTCGCTCCCCTCATGGGCATCCAGGGTATGATGACGCGCAACGGCTGGAACGGGGAGACCTGGGGAGCCAACCAGCGCATCAGCGTAGATGAAGCGCTTCGGGTCAATACCCTTAATGGCGCCTACAATTCCCACGAGGAAGCGATCAAAGGCTCTATCACACCCGGGAAGCTGGCGGACTTCGTCGTTCTGGCGGAGGACCCTTACAGCGTGGACCCGCAGAAAATCAAAGATATCGAGATCGTGCTCACCGCCACCGGCGGTTCAACGGTTTACCAGAAGTGACTGCTGTGCTGCCCTCAAGTCGCTTTCTTTGAAGAGCCAAAGTAACCAATAACTGTCTACCGGCCGAGCGATGGAGACAATGAGGGGCCGTTTGTAATGTGGGATGACACACAACGAAATATTGCTTGACAGTGGTTCCATCCGCTGGTACCCTCGCGCCGCATGTGTGAAAACCTTATGAAGTTATAGTAAGGTTGGGGGCCGGCAATGAACGTATTTGCTCGGTGGATTTCCTGCTGTCTGTTTCTTACCACGCTCTTCCTTCTTATGCTGCCGCCCGGCGCACACGCACAACAGGCTACAGGGCGAATCATTGGTGTCGTGACCGATCCGCAGGGAGGAACTATCCCCAGCGCGGCTGTCACTATCGCCAACGTTGAGATCAGCAGGACTTGGAGCACAGTCACGAGTAGTGATGGCAGCTATCAGGTCCTCGATCTCCCGATCGGCTCCTATACGGTCACAGTGTCAGCTACGGGCTTCGCCAAGGCTGTGACCAGCGCGCAATCCCTCAATATCAATCAATCACTTCGCGTGGACGTTCATCTCAAATTGGGCGCGATCTCTGAGCAGATCCAAGTGCAGTCGGAAGCATCGCAAGTAGAAACCATTAACCCGACTGTCGGTGGAACGGTAACTGGTGCACCTGTTCAAGATCTCCCGCTCAATGGCCGTGACACATTGCAATTGGCGCTCACGCAGCCCGGGGTCACTCCGTCCTCCGCAGGACCCTTTGAGGCGGAGGGAGTTCCTCAGGGTGCTTTCAACATAGCTGGCGGACGTGATAATTCGGTTACCTACTTGCTCGATGGGGGGAACAATACCTCAGTGACCTATGGCGTGCCGGTAATGAATCCAAATCCGGACACGGTAGCGGAATTTCGCATTCTCGAGAATAACTACACTGCGGAGTATGGACGCAGTGCCGGTGGGGTCATCAGTGTCGTTACAAAATCGGGCACGAACCACCTCCATGGAAGCATATTCGACTACCTGCGCAATGACGCGTTCAATGCGAACACTTATTTCAACAACGAAGCAGGACTAGCGCGTCCTGTGTTGAAACGCAATCAGTTTGGCGGGACGCTGGGTGGACCAATAACCCTTCCCCACCTCGTCAATGGGGCAGACCGGTTCTTTTTCTTCGCGGGATATCAGGGGCAGCGCGAAAACAGTGTAACCGTTGGAAACGGTGTTACCGTTTTCACGCCGGCGGAATTGAACGGCAATTTTTCTCAGTCCAGCAATGGCGCGCCAGACCCAAACGTTGTCGCGTTTCTGGAGACCCACCCCTACTTCCAATCCAATCCCACTTTGGCGGCACAGGGAGTTATTGACCCGTCTAAATTTGACCCTGTGGCGCAGAAGTACATTAATGCTGGCCTTATTCCAACATCATCGTCGGGATTCCTGGTGCCGAATGGAACAGCAAAAGATAACCGCGACGAGTTCTCGGGAAAATTTGACTTTAACGCGAGCAGAAACGACAGGATCTCCCTGACTCTCACAAAATTCCATAACGTTCTGGATTTTCCTTTTCTCCCGGCAGGTTTAACCCCGAACGTGCCCGGGTTTCCCGGCACGAGCAAGTTCGACAACTACTTCGGAAATGTAGCCTATTTAAGGACGTTTTCCGCGAACACCATCAACGAATTTCATTTGACCGCACAACGCGCCAACAATAGCTTAGACTTTCCTGCCCGGAACCTTCCCGGTCCTTCGAGTTTGGGGGTCGCGGTCATGCCCGACCAGACCACTGGGCCACCCCAGATCCAACTTGCTGCTAGTGGCGTTAATCTCGGTTTTAATGGCAACGGTCCAGCCGATTATGCCGACAACACCTATGAATTCTCCGATACCTTCACGCGTGTTCACGGAAAACATACGTTAAAAATGGGCGGGCAGCTGACCATCGTACAGTTCAACGCCTTCTTTGCCTTTGTCACAAATGGGGCTTTCATCTTTTCTGGGCCCTCGGGCATAGGCTCAGGCAATGACCGGGCTGACTTCTTGTTGGGGTTACCCGATCAGTTTTATCAATATCCCAAGGGATATAACGGCATCCGCAGCCACCAGTACGCCGGCTTCTTGCAGGATGAGTGGAAGATCACGCCGCGCCTGGTCTTGACGTTGGGAGCGCGGTACGAGTACGCGTCGCCGAAAAAGGACCCGAATGGCCGGCAGTACATGATCATTCCAGGACTGCAATCGCGCAGGTATCCGAATGCGCCGCTCGGTCTAGTCTTCCCGGGGGATCCTGGTGCGCCAAACGGCCAAAATTTCCCCGATAAGAATGATTGGGCACCGCGGTTTGGATTTGCATGGGACCCGTTTGGCAATGGCAGAACCAGTATCCGTGGCGGGGCGGGTGTTTTCTATGACGTTTTGCTCGGACAGGATAACCAGAATCAGAACGGTACACCGCCCTTTTACTCGGCGGCATACATAGGTTGTCTTAACGACACTTGCGCGCCGGTCTCGACGAATGGACCCTATTCCTACTTAGCGGACCCCTACGGCTCATCAGGGACCACTAATCCTTTCCCGTCAAGTACACTGCCAGCTCCACAGCAGCTGAATTTTGTGACACAAGGATTCATTCCGATTGGGCCATCGAGTATTTTTATGGATCCGCATTTGCGAACGCCGTACATATACCAATACAGCCTTAGCGTCCAGCACCAGTTGTCCAACAGCATGTCTGCCGAACTTGGCTACGTCGGGAACAGCTCGCACAAGTTGACAACGCTCGCAGATGCTGACCCAATTATTCTGGGTACGACTACTCGCATCCTGAATACGCAACCTGGCCTTCAGATACCCGATGCGTTTGCGCAAATGGCCGGTACAACCATCAACGGGTCTACTGCAAGTTACAACGCTTTGGTTAGCAGCTTCACAAAACGCATGGGCGACTGGCACTATCTGGGCGAGACGTTTTTCACGGTTTCATATACGTTAGCCCACAACATCGACGACGCTGATGGCATTCAACGGAACAGTTCCCAAGTCCCCGCGTACAATCAACACCAGTTCCGTGCTTCCGCGGATGCCGACATTCGGCACCGCTTTGTTCTCAGTGGCGGCTGGACGCTACCTTTTGACCATCTCTGGTCAACTGGCCCCAAGCGGTTGACGAGCGGCTGGAGTCTGTATCCCATCATCAGCGCACAATCCGGGATGCCCATGGACGTCAATGCGGGATTGTTTGTGGATGGAACTCCTGGGCCATCCGGCGCAGGCGATCAGAACTTAGTGCGGCCAAACTGGCCGGGTGATCGTCCACAGTCGGAAGATCCCCACAAACTTCAAACGTTTATTGTGGGTGGCACACCAATCTCAGGGCATTTCATCTTCAATCCAACAGGTCTTTCCGAGCCTGACTGTTATTCCAGTGCGTCGATACCTGGCATGCCGGGAGGCTGCCCAGCTTTCACGTATGGGACATTGTCCAGAAACTTTTTCCGCGGCCCAGACCGCGTAAACTTCGACATCGCCCTGGAAAAGCAGGTGGACATTGTGCGAGAGCGAGTAAAGATGGTGTTCCGTGCCGAATACTTCAATGTGCTGAACCACACGGAATGGCAGAATCCCCCTGGAGGAGCAGCATCTTTCTTCTCTCCCCAACTTGGCCAGGTTACGTCTACTTTCGATCCAAGGATCGGCCAGCTTGCGTTGCGAATTGTCTTCTGATCGTGAGAATCAACAAACGACACGCCGCTGCCTATAACCGGCAGCTGCCAACAACAAAATACGAGTACGAGGAGAGCATCATGCATCGCTCGTGGTGTGTCTTGGTCTTTGCCGTGGTTTTGTTTCTTGCTTATTTGTTTGCCGTCGCCCAGCCCGAGAGTCACGGAAAAGACGAATGGTCCTATTACGGAGGAAATAAAGGATTCCAGCGATATTCGCCTCTGGACCAGATTAATCGCGATAATGTCCAGGACTTGCGCGTGGTTTGGCGGCGGCCGAGTGTCGATACCACGCTGACGCAGAAATTTCCTGACATCAGTCCATCTCATTATTATAAGGTTACGCCAATTATCGTCGACGGCGTTCTGTACGCTCCGAATGCAATTGGGTTGCTCGAGGCAATCAACCCTGCCACGGGCAAAACCATCTGGGTGCAACAGCCTTTTCGGCCGACGCTCAAGGAGACCTCCGGCGAGAGTATGCGCGGGATTGACTCCTGGCGTAAGGCATCCGACGTACGCCTTCTGCTTGTCCGGGGGACTTATTTGTATGCAGTTAATGCCAAGACCGGCAGACTCTATCCAGATTTCGGTGATCACGGCCGGGTAAACTTACAAATGACCGGCCCTTATACTGGACCTTTTCATTGGAGTTCGGGCCCAATCGTCGTGCGCGATGTAGTAGTCGTCGGCGGGAGCAGTGCGGCTAACGGCGCCGGGGACGGAGGCTTCATCAAGGAAGCAGCGCCGGACGACACGCGTGGGTATGACGTCCGCACCGGAAAACTTCTGTGGACGTTCCACGTTGTGCCGAGGCACGATGAACCTGGCTATGACAGTTGGGGTAATGGGTCCGCAGATTACGCGGGAAACCTAGCCGCGTGGTGCCCGTTGAGCGCGGATGAGCAGCTTGGCTTAGTCTATCTGCCTTTCAC
>Ga0126373_10003598_pt1 | contig 11658 bp, 15 predicted proteins | sample PanSoiMetPlot_11_FD_92545 | JGI IMG/M metagenome (GOLD analysis project Ga0126373, IMG submission 92545) | Tropical forest soil microbial communities from Panama - MetaG Plot_11 | ecosystem: Environmental > Terrestrial > Soil > Tropical forest > Bulk soil | place: Panama | collected 2016-02-17
TCGATTAGCCACCGCTCCTTTGGCTTTCGTAAGGCTCAGTACTTCATTGCGGCTATATACCACTGCTGTGCGAGATTGCCGCTACCGCAGGAATGCTAATTACACTTTTGGGAGAGGAGCCCTATTTAAGGGCGACCAGGAGAAAGCTCAAGCTGTTCGCGCAATCCTGAACGCAGGCGCACATCACCTGGGTTGCGTCTCACGGTGCGTCGGCAACGGAAGCAATCAGGAGTCCAAGGACTTTAATGTTTTTTGTGCGAAGGCTGTCATCGGGATCGGCGCATTCCTCCCCGACACGGTGGCGGATCGTAGCTTGCAGATCCGGCTGAAACGGAAACGGACCTCCGAGAAAGTCGAGCGGCTCCGGGAGAAGTTCGCTGAACCCTTGGCCAAGCCGATTCGCGATTCCCTGGCGCGGTGGATCGGCCGCATCAAGAAAGACCTTGGGGACGCTGAGCCAGCATTGCCAGAGCAGCTAAATGACCGTCAGCAAGACGGAGCTGAGCCCTTGCTGGCTATCGCCGATGCCGCCGGTGGGGACTGGCCGGAGAAGGCAAGGAAGGCACTGATCGAGTTGTACACGGGGGGTACTGCACAGGATGACTCTATCGGCGTAAAGCTGCTCGCCGATATCCGGGAGATGTTTGGGGACGAAGAATCGATTTTCAGCCGTGACCTGGTTCGAGCATTGAATGAGAAGGAAACTTCCCCCTGGGGAGAATGGGGTAAGACCGAAAAGGGACTCACGCAACATTCGCTCGCCAGCAAACTGAAGCCGTTTGAGATCGAGCCCAAGAAGATACGCATCGGAGAAGCTACCGGCAGGGGGTATCTGCGGGCTGATTTTACGGACGCCTGGGAGCGTTATCTCAACCTTTCGCCAGACCCAGTTAAGCCCCCAAATCCCCCTCCCCCTGTTTCTGGAGTGGAACAACCGGCACAACGCAGTAATGACGCGGGGAAAACGCACTTTTCCGGAGTGGAACACGACCTCTCTGTTCCACTCCGAAAAAGTGAGGAATCCCCAATGTTTACGCGGGTTGTGCCACTTGTTCCACTTGAAAAGCCGGGGGAAGGGGAAGGCGGGGCCCGAAAGCCCGGAGCAGGCGGTGGTGACGGTTATTTTTCTACTTCTCGAGATGTGGACCGGTTCGAAAAGGGGGCCGAGACAGCCGCCGCTCGCCCGGAAAGCCATTCCGAAGGTGATGCCGAGGATGAAGACGGCTACAAGGAGGTTCTGTGACGGCCACGGAACTCCTCGCTCAAATCTCGGAGGCTGGCGGGAAACTGCGGCTCCGGGACGGTCGGCTTTATTCGAAGTCGGTCCCTGAGCACCTGGTTCCCGAGCTGGAGCGGCTGAAACCGGAGCCTGTTCGCTATCTCGGCTTAAAGGCCGCCAGCGACCCATTCTCGCCGGAGTACGTGTTCCCCTCGTGCCCCGGGTGCCAAGGCTTCGCCTTGCATCGAAAAAACAATGTTGGTGATTACGAGTGCCAGGGCTGCGGGCTGAAAGATATCAGCGAAGCCCGAGCCAGGAGGACCGAGTAGATGGAGTACCGAACCAGGAGGGAGCAATGAAGAAAAACGAGTCAAACGATGTGTGCCGGATTTTATGGCTTCCGCCGGGGACTTCCAAAAGAAGTGGCCCCCAATCTGGAACGAAATGATTTCCCTGCTCGAGCCGAAGATGAGCCCGACTGAGGCTTACGCATTTCTCGCTTTGTTCACCGAGGCCTTCAGACGCTTCCTGGGGGTGAAAGGCGTAGTGAGGTGGGATGGAAGCATAGACGCGTGATGTCCTTCGCTGCCAGGCGGGCCTTGAGAGCTATGAATCACGGCGAAGCGCGAAACGAATCAGCGAAGTAGTCGATTAAGAAGAATTGATGGCCACGAGCGCAAATTCGAACCTAGTTATGCACACCTCGCGGCAAGCGGAGCGTGATAGGGTTGCGCTCGAGGCAAACGACATTGGCGAGCTTCGAGGAGAAAATTTCGAAGCTATGGCCAAGCGGCGACACCAGGGCCCTAAGCCGAAAAAGGAGAACAACTTTTGGTACGTGCGTATCTGGCAAGACTCGTTCGAGAACGGCGCACGTATTCGCAAACGTCAGCGCATCAAACTTGCCCCTGCAACGATGTCACTGCGGGAAGTTCAGAAGATAGCCGACGAGATACTGAGGCCCATCAATCAGGGCCTTATTACGGTCGGCTCTGCCGTCAACTTTGGTGACTACGTGGAGAGAGAATACATTCCAGGCGATCTGCCATTCCTGGCCAGCACCACCCAAGCTTGCTATCAAGGTGCCATCCGGAAGCATCTCGAGCCAAGCTTCGGTGCGCTCTCGCTCCGCGATCTCACCCCGCGAACCCTAAAGCAGTTTTTCTCAGGCATGGCCAACCAGAGTGTGCCGTATCCCACAATTGTCAAAGTGCGGGATGCGCTCTCCAGCATTCTGCGCTCTGCCGTTGAGGATGAACTGCTCGTAAAAAATCCACTGAAAGGCCTGAAGCTGCCTGTTTAAAACGACAGTGTCGATGTTGCCCAAGCCGTCGACATAGTTAATTCCCAGTTGCAGGAATCCGATGATTGGCAAGGGTGTGCCAGCGCCGATGACAGGTACAGTGATAACCGAATCACTGCGCGATATGTTGCTCACTCCTTGCAAGGCCGGATTCGGATTGTTAGAGCCGCCGGTGATAGTGGTGCCGACGAAAGAATCTTGCCCTTGCCCAGGACCGCTGCCGCTGGCATGAATCAAACATTCGGTGCCTGCAGTCGTCTCTGCTGCAATCGGGCCGAGAGGCCGCGCGTAGACCTGGAAAACCTGGCCGGGGCCGATCAGTTGCCCATTGGTAAAATTGAATCCGTTCTCGCAAGCGATGTTGTCGTGATAAACGGTACTCGCAATTTGGGTGCATGAGACCGCATTAGTCGATGGGCAAGCAATCGGAGCTGGACCATCGAGAGCACAGAACTGGCCTGCGCTTGGGGGGCATGGAGAGAGAGTTAGCGGCAGATGTTGGCCGGGTGTATAGGTGGACGCGTAAACCGCCCAAGGTTTGACTCCGTGTATCGCGATCGGAGGATAGCCGGTTTGGGGATTGTAAGCTTCCGCAAGCGCTGTGGCCGATACGCTGCTCGTGCGAACGCCAAACATGCCGGCAAGAAATGTCGGTATGCCGGTGCGTGTGACCGTGACCTGAATTTGAGGATTGTAGCCCGGCAGAGTAGACGAGTACGCCGTAACTACCGATTGCGCCGGCAGCCCGGCAATCAGGTTCTGCGCCGCAACCGCTTGTGCGCGTGTGTCGGCGTCTCCGGTACTTCCGTTGCAAACAGTACCTGGAGCAACCCCGTTCGACGTTGTGCCGGAACTCGCCAGTGCCGCCGCGCCGGCCAAAGCAGCTGCGTCAGCGGTCTTTTGAGCTTGGTTTGAGGCCATGTAGCCGTTTACGACATCTAGGGCCAGTATGGCCATCGAGAGTAAGGCAAACATCCCGACAGCCACCATCAAGAGCGTGACACCGCTTTCTCTTCGTAGTCGATGAACGCCCTTGACGCTAATCACTCCGGTAGGGTCAAGATTATCCGGCACTGCTGACATACCTCCTGCCCGAAATGGCAGAGGGAGAAGGACGACGCGAAATCGACCCGCCAATTCGCAACGATTATAGCTGCAAGGCTCGTATTCTAGTCTTCCGAAAATTCGAAAGTGATTCCCCAGCGGGAGCGCAGCGCCCGCGCCGGTCACTTCTTGGAGTTCAGTTGCTGGTAGATCTCATTGACCATCGCTCGCGGCGTGTTTTCGCTCACGCCCTGATTTCTTTTTCCTGGCCTTCGCGTTCGCGGTCCTTGCCTTTGCGGCGGGTTTGCTTGCTTTGATGGCGCCCTTCCGCCTCTCTTCCGCAGTCATCGCTTCGTTCGTGCGCCTAACAGGAGACACGCGATCGGAAATGGTATCCCGATTTGCGAAGTGTTTTCATGAGCATGCCGATAAAATTATGGATAGTCAAACGTCGGTTTATGGGTATGCCGCACCCGTACTGGAGGTGCTGAAGAGCGCGGGAATTCACTCTGGAGTCGTATCAACAAAGCTGAATTATCGCGTTCTCAACATCCTCAGGAAAAACTGTCTGGACCAATTTTTTCATGTCATTGTGGGCGGGGATGACGTAGTGCATACCAAGCCTGACCCCGAGGCTCTAGTTTTGGCGCTGAAGCGCCTGGGTGTAGATTCTGCGAAATCATTTTATGTTGGGGATTACATCGTTGATGGGGAAGCTGCTCGAAAGGCTGGGGTCAAATTTGTTGCAGTATTGTCTGGACGATATGGACGAGATGCATTCGCAACCATTCCTCATTTGGCCATACTGGAAAACTTAAAGGACCTGCCCGGATTTCTTGATCTGGTAAAAACTACGTAGACAATCGCCCGAGATGACGGAAAGACCGACTGACGAGAATCGGCTAAAGAAGAACTCCTGGGACAATCATGGATCATCTTCACCGTGGTCTGATCGAAAATTTAGTAATCCAGGAGTTGCTACTACCGATTGTTACAGAGCGGGCCTCCGGTACTGAATCCGAATGAATCGGGTCTCAGACCGACCTACTGGTTCGGGAGCCGACGGGAGCCGAGTTGATCTGATTCAACTGAGGCCCAGATCAATTAGGGGTAAACAAAGCAGCTTAGAAATTTTCCATCATCCAGACATTGCTGCCCAGGCTCCATCCCTCGATGGCGAGATGAAGGCCGTCGGGCGATGGAATGCCGCGGGTGGCAAGGCCACCCCTGTACGGCCAATAGTGATGCCTTATACCGGTGCGGGTCAGTCTACTTTGCGGGATCTGTGTCATCACACAAGGCTCCGACCTCCAAGCAATCGCTGCTCACAACTGCTTGTATCACAGACTGACCGCTACCGCTGTGCGCCTGCCGCAAACCTATTTTCATGCATAGTACTGTCTAAAGTTGCTCCCCTGCTCCAACTCGCCGCACGATAAAAAAAAATCTTGTGTGCCAAGCCATAGCGAATCACAAAATAGAACCGGGCATCGGAGATGGTGGCCGGCTCCTCGGTTTCGTAGAAAGCTCCGGGCTGCGTCCAGCCTAAAAACCGCAGCATTCCGTCGCGTTTCCTGTGCTCCGGCCAGCGGATTACACGAGGCTTGATTCAGAGCAGTTGTGCTGCGTGAAGTGCAAACAGGATTTCGTGTGCAAGGCGAAAGCTGGCAGGGGTGATCTTTTTGGGAATGATCGGAAGATTGATAATTTTCTGTGCAAAATATACAATCGTATTGGATATTTAGCACATGTGGATTCCTCGTGATATTGAACCTCGTCTACAACGCTCGGCTCGAACCCGTCCGGTTCTCGTGCTTACGGGCGCGCGTCAGACCGGCAAGACTTCCACATTTCGACGCCTGTTTCCCGAACACGAATTCGTTTCGCTTGATCTACCGACTGAGGCCGAACAGGCTGAGAAGGAGCCGGAGAGCTTCCTTCGCCAGCATCCCGCACCGGTCATCATCGATGAAGTGCAGTACGCACCTGGATTATTTCGCTACCTCAAGATTGCGGTCGATGCCGACCGCAGCGGCCACGGGCGGTTCCTTCTTACCGGCTCGCAGAAGTTTACCTTGATGAAGAGCGTGTCGGAATCACTTGCCGGGCGGGCGGACATTGCTGAGTTGGAGACCCTTTCTCTACACGAAATCCAGACGGCCCTGGCAAAAACGATGCCCGAGGATGCAATTGTGCGTGGCGGTTTTCCTGAGTTGTACGCCGATCGCGACATTGATCATGTTGCGTTCTACAATTCGTACCTAGCCACATATTTGGAGCGCGATGTACGCTCTCTAGCCAACGTGGGAAGCCTCCGTGATTTCGAACGCTTCCTGCGAGCTTGTGCGCTGCGTTCTGCAAACCTTCTAAACAAGGCGGATCTGGCTCGCGATGTGGGCATCTCCCCCAGTACCGCCAACCATTGGCTATCTGTCCTAGAGGCCTCGGGCCAAGTTGTGCTGCTTGAGCCGTGGTTCTCGAACCGCACAAAGTCTATCGTGAAGAGTCCCAAGCTCTACTTGGCGGACACGGGCGTGCTTTGTGCGCTGTTGAATATTCGAACGCTGGAAGAGCTCCGGCAGGCGCCGGCAGCAGGCGCGGTTTGGGAAACATTCGTGTTTGCCCAATTGAGGGCGAGGGAACGCCGGGCGGGACGCGTTGGCAGTTTGTTCTTTTGGCGAGATCGCACGCGTGAAGTCGATTTCGTAGTGGATGTCGCCGGAAAGCTAGAACTCTTTGAAGCCAAGTGGAATGAAGTTCCCACGGTTGCAGACAGTGTCAACTTGGAATTTGTCCGCAACGTAGTTGGCAAGTCGCGAATTGCCAGCGGCGCGATCGTTTGCCGGACGCCCAAGAGCTTTGCGCTCTCCAACGGCTTTCGGGCACTCTCTGTGGTCGACATCGGATAGGTTTGCCTGCTGCCGCGCGGACGAAGAGCTTTTTGTGGGTGACCTATACCTGTTATGCCTTGAGAATCCGCCCCGAAGGGCGGACTCATTTGCCTTCAGCAACTACGAAACCAGAATTCCCGTTTTTAGCAAAGAAAGTATAAGGTGTTGAAAGGTTCGGGCCGCCTGGAGCGTTTTCAGCGTTGAGGCAAATACTGCCACCGCGTTGTGCTTCCGTTATGCTTCCAAAAGTTGGGGTCGAAATAGGAGCAGGAGAGGACTTAAGGCCAGTGCTATCAGTAAGTTGGCTACGGACGATGTTATCGTTCGCAACGATGAGGTCGTCGGTTCGATCCCGACTAGCTCCACCATCCTAACCCACCTATTTTCATCCGCTCACAGCGCCCCCTCCCAATTTGTACCGTTTTTGTACCGCCGTTTGACTGAGTCTGTCTTCTCGCTTACCTTCGCACCGGTTATCATGGGCCTTTTTCGTGTACACCCGGCACACCGCGGATTGTGCGCATTGCGAGGACAGGTTTTGGCGCCGTTGTCGCTGTCCGAAAGGGATTCGCGGTGTTTTGAATGGCAAGGCTATGCACAAAAACCCGGAGTTGGGAGCGCGCGGAGTTGAAGGTCCGCACAATGGAACAGGTTGCCATTCCGCAAACTCCTGAGCCTGCGGCGAAAGTCACGATTGAAGAGGCGGTTGCTGCTTTTTTAGAGGACGAACGCTCCCGACACCTATCGAAGACAACCACCGGGCAGCAACACGCGGCCTGAGAAGCAGCTTAAACAGTGCGTCCGGGACCAGGGCCTCACTGAGTTTGAAGAACTGACGTCGCCCTTCTTGTCTAAATCCGGGCTACATGGACTGCCGCGGGCAACAATGCAAACACCGCACAACGAAAGCATGAACGCCTGTCGGGGTTTCTTTGGTTCTGCGTCCGAAACGAATGGCTGAAGAAGAACCCAGCGCGGTCCTTGAAACCTATTAAGGGTTAAGCAAGTTCCGACGGACTATTTCACCCGCCAAGAGTTTGCACGCATTGTTGACGCCGCTTATGCCTATGGGCAGTGGCAGGGCAGCCGTGACTTTTCATCATCGTGCTGAACGTCTCCGTGCACTCGTTATGCGCTGGTCGGGGGCTTGCCATCCGAGACAGCGCGGCAGCGCGAGCTGTCGCGCACGAATCGGCCGCAGCACGATACTGCTCGCGCTTTCGGGCCGAGGCCTAAGCCGTCCCGTAATTGTGCAGCCACGCGACCGGAAGAAAAACCGAAATGATGCTCAAGCCTCTGCGCACTTCGATATGAAGGGCATGCAAGACGATAACGGAAGGAGAATGCGATGGAGAAACCAGTCCATACCAAAACTACAGAGCCGATCAGTGCATAGCCCCGACTTCATCAGCTTGCGGGCGAGATCCAGCCCTACGGGACCGGTGAGCCATCTGCTGCTGCTCGAACTCGAAGAACCCATACGGCTAGAAATCACTGCACAACTGAACCAACAGCTGGCGGATACCATGACGCTGCGCGACGTGTACAAGGATTGAAGATGGGAATGAGGAACCGAAAGGTTCGGTAGGCGTATCGGTACGGCTCCCCAAAGAAATGCTGACCGAGATTGACAGACTTGCAAATCAGGACAGGTGGACGCGGGGGAAATGCGGGCCGCAATTTGTTAGAAGATGCGCTGGCACAGCAGCGCAATAGTCCTGTGTGCCTATATAGTAGTCAAGCAGTGGACTCTCCTCCGCAACGGTGGCAGGCGCGGCTCATACGTTTGAATGCTGAGCACGTTGGCCTGCTACGTCTTTTGCCGTCTCGTAACGGGGTAGGGATCGCTGCGTCTCGTTGCGCATGTCTGCACGCAAATCCTCACACTCACTGAAAAACGCCATTGAGCCTGGCGCGGGGTCACGCGATTGAGCTCTGCTGGGAGGGTGTCAATTGTGACAGTTAAACTTGGCCCCTGAGTACACATATTCTACAAACATCCTGTTTCGTACCTGCAGGGAGGCGGATGCGAAAAGCTTTAAGCGTAGTCCTGCTGTGCGCGGCATTTGCCCAAGCCATTGGCCAAGTGTCCTCATCCAAATATCAGCCGGGCACGATTTTGTCTGTCAAACCCCATCCGGCGACGAATGGCGCCGATTCCTCGACGATTCGCTATGACATTTCCCTGAGAGTTGGTAATACGGTGTATGTAGTCTTATACACTGCGCCGCCCGGAACATATGGGGTGGAGTACGCGGCAGGAGACGAAATGCTAGTCCTCGTCGGAAGCAAGACGATTACCTACAACGACATTCTTGGTAATTCCAGGAAAGCTCCGATCTTGAGTCGCCGGGCAGTCTCGGAGAAGAGCGTCCCCTAATTTCGATCATTTCGCCCTTGGCCAAAAAGAGCATCCGACAGGTTAGTCAATATCAATAAACCCGCAGCTCAGAATTATGAAGCCCCCAGTTGCCCTGGGACTTCCCCCCCAAAAATGTTCGATTTTCGATTATCCGAGTGTGTCCTTTCATCTACGTCTCAAAGATTGCAAGAATGGGCGGAATAGCCCGCGTCAAGAAACTGTCGGCTGAGCGATGCAAGGAAATTGCAACTACGGTCAGCGAAGGCTCCTGCCTAGGTGCGCAGCGAGAAAGTGAAAAAGAAGCAGACCAGAAAGTCGGCGGGGCGCCCAGTTACACCGCATCGCGAGCGCTCCCTTCCGAACCGGGGTAGGGGGTTTTGTGTTTCTGGGAACACGTCTATGAGTGACCTAGTTGGCGGAGAGTCCAGAAGGTTCTTGGATCGCGACTCTGCAGCAATTGAATCTCAACCAAGAAGCAAGCTGCTGCCTGGTTCGGACAGCGGCTAGGTCTGACTTGATGGTTTTATTCAACGAACTCCGCGTCTGACCGCATCCGCATCCGCCGCCAGACCCTTTAGCAGTTCAAAGAATTGTGGCGATCACTAAACCCCGGGCAGAAATCATGCGCTTGCCAACAAGAGTCTCAACGGAAACCTTCTTGATGGTACCCTGGGTAATGCCGACATTGCGAACGGTATCAAGCGCCGGATTCGGGATCGAGCACCCGGCCGCCCCGGATCACAAGATGGTAGTTTTGCGATAAGGCGCAAGGACACAAGTGTCGCCGTCAGGCAAAGAATGAGCCAGCGCATCTTTCAACTCCCGGCGAGGGCAGTGTACGCATAGATGGCATGGACGTTTTCGGTGTTGCCACGCCTAGCAGAACCGGTCCTTGACATGATTTTGTCGTCTCCGGTTTGACATCGGTTGTGAACACGCTGCTTAGGCGCCAGGAATTCGGACAAGCGGCCGGAGATGATCGTGAGACGCCGACAACTAGCAAGATAACGAACTACGTTCGCTAGACAGCAATGAGCGAACGCATCCTTGAGACAAGACGGGGATGCTCGGGTTCAGCGACTTGGCCTGCTTCTGTGCTCATGCGCTGGACGGCGGTTAAAATCCCTTCGCGCGTAGTCCCAGCCTCTGGAACAGGAACGTTCACGTAGTCGTTCGAGTAGCTTCCATTCAAAGTCGCAAACCGGGTAATACCCAGAAGCAATACCTTGATAAATGGAGACGACTAGCGAGGTTATGCCCGCAATACTAGGAGACCGACCCCCGCTCCGCCGAGAATGAGAAGCGCTGGATTTATCCGGCTGCGTAGCAGGATGACAAAAGTGATAACGGCGATTCCAGCCGTGACCCAGCCAGTTACTGCCCCTTTGGCCATGGTGAGACAACAGGCAAGAAGCAGGCCGATCGAAACAGGCGCAAGCCCACGCTGTATGGATCTTCTCCAGCGCGATTTTCCAAGTCGGGTCCACAGCCGTCCGATAATAAAAGTCAGAAGTGCCGTTGGCAGGAAAAAGGCGATCAGGACTACAATTGCTCCTGGCAAGCCGGCCACCCACTGTCCGATGGAGACGACCATCATCATGTTAGGCCCGGGCGCCATCTGCCCAACGCCGTAAAGGTGGATGAGCTGCGGGAACGTGAGCCAGCGGTGAACATCCACAGTGAGGAACTTGAGTTCCGGGAACGCCGCCATGCCGCCGCCGACGGTAAGCAGGGACAGGTAGGAAAAAACACGAATTAGTGCCGGGATCTGCTTCATGGGTCTGAGGCTTTCTGCCCACCTCTTCGGGGCCGGTACCACAAGGTGGCGAGCGTACCTACACCGATCAGCACGCGCGGCACAGACTGGTGTAGTCGATTTACCCAATGACGGTAAGGACGACAAATACCAAATCAGCGGCATGGAAGAACGACTTGCGACCGAGTTGGAGGGTGGTAGCTAGAATTAAACCGACTGCGGCTGCGGCAACGCCTTTTAGGCCCGCGGTCGCCAATGGCCTGTCTCCGTGTACGCGGTACAGGAGAGCCGCCACGTACATCAGCACTGCGCCCGGCAGGCAAATGCCCAAGATCGCCGCTATTGCTCCAGCGATCCCGCGAAGACGGTCGCCTACCAGGATCGCCATATTGGTTGCGTTCAGGCCAGGCAGGGACTGGCTCATGGCCAGCAATTCGACGAAAGTCTTGTCGTCCAGCCATTCATGTTTGTCAACCAAGCTGCTGCGCAGGTAGGCCACAACGCCACCGCCGAAGCTGGTAGCCCCAATCAGAAGAAAGGTCGTGAAAATCTGGAGGATCGAGATCTCGGGCGACAGGCTGACCGCACCTTTCACAAGCTCAGGGCGCGCAGGACTTGGCGCCGGTATCTTATTCGTGCCCCTGTGGTGCATTGCCCTTCATGCGATAGACCATTCCGGTCTTGGTTGTACCCAGAGAAATCCAATCCTCTATATCCCGTTGCAGAGAGATAAAGAACTGCTCAGCAAGGTCCCTGGCCTTGTGGTGGACGTCTTCTTTACGTTCGAACTTCAACTGGAAAGCAAATTCTCCGACCAGGGGCATATGTTCACCGCGCGTGCGCCAAAGCGACACATCGCTGTTGGCTACAGTGGCTTTGCCGAAGTCAAGTTCGCCAAGGCGCAGCAACACCTCCTCCACGATTGCGCCGCTGACCAGGTTAACCCTCTCTTCATCGGATCTCTTCAGGGCAGCAAGTGCCGGAAAAATGCGGCTCAGGGTAACCATTGAGGTCTGGTTGCCTTCGTGGACCTGGCTCAAGCCGAACTGACAGTTGTGCGAATAGAGAATGCGATATCCCCCA
>Ga0126373_10003602_pt1 | contig 11651 bp, 11 predicted proteins | sample PanSoiMetPlot_11_FD_92545 | JGI IMG/M metagenome (GOLD analysis project Ga0126373, IMG submission 92545) | Tropical forest soil microbial communities from Panama - MetaG Plot_11 | ecosystem: Environmental > Terrestrial > Soil > Tropical forest > Bulk soil | place: Panama | collected 2016-02-17
CGACCGCCGTGGGACTGCTCTCGCCGCGCTCGATAAGCGAGATCATAGAGCGGCTGACACCGCTCTTCTTCGCGAGCGCGCCGAGTGAGAGCGAGCGCGCGCGTCGCAGCTCGCGCACGCGCGCTGCAATCGGCCGGTTCACATCTGTTGTGTGATTCTCCATGATAATGGACGGACTATCCGTTATCATGGAGAAATGTCAAGTGACGTTTTTCTGGTAGAGGGCGGCGTGCGCGGCGACGAAGTCGCGCACGCTGGTCGCTGGGCGGCCGGTGATCGTCTCGACGTCGCGGGTGATTCGATCATAGCGGTTCGCGGCATGAAGCTGCGCCATCGTGATCAGATGCGCCGTTACGTGCGGCGGAAGGTTGAGTTTCTTGAGGTTCTCGCGCCACGGTTCGAAGGGCACATCAACGTATCTGATGGTGCGGCCCAGCGCAGCGGAATATTCGGCCGCTACTGCGTTCAAATCCTGCGATCGCGGCCCAGTCAGCTCGTATACCTTGCCAATATGAGCCGAAGGATCGGTGAGGATCGTCGCGATCACGGCTGCGACATCTTCGGCGGCTACAGGCGATGTCCTCCCTGCGCCGAACGGCAGTTCGATCGTGCCGCGGCTGGGGATCGAGGCGGCTGGGAGGTTGGTGAAAAAGGGATTCTCGAGAAACACGGTCGGACGCACGTAAACCACCGGCAACCCGGACCATCTCAGTACTTGCTCTGCCAGCAGATGCAGCCGCTGCTGCTGCGAATCCGTCATGTTGGCGAGGCTCATCTGCGATACTGTCATCTGGGAGATGTTGACGAAGGTCTCGAGGCCGCCGCGCTCGCGCGCCACGGCTGCTGCGACGACTGATGCTTCGAGGTAAGACGCCGACACGCTCATGCCGAAGTAGATGCGGCGGCATCCGGAAAGGGCGCGCGCGACGTCGCTCGGCTCGGTCAGGTCGCCGACTATCGCCTCGGCGCCGATCGCGCGGAGCGCCGCCGCGCGGTCGTCCTCACGATGCACCATCGCACGCACCGGCAGGTCGCGCTCGCGAAGCATCGACACGATCATTCGTCCCACGCCGCCTACTCTGCCGGCGGCGCCGGTCACCAGAATCGGACTCTCACTCGACTGATTCATCTTTCGTGTCCACCTTCGGTTGAAGATGTGAACAAGGTGGCAGGATCGAGGCAATGGGAATCGAGTAACGGTTACCTGCGTGCGCGAAATGGCGATGCATCAGGATGCGTGCGAATCCGCCCTCAAGCTGTAGAAATTTTAAGGCTCGAAAGTTGCGTCAGCAGTCGACCGTAAAGAATAAGCGCGGTTACCATCATGTCTTCTCAACCTGCCGACTGTTGCCGCTTCACGTCCGCGCTCCATTGCCTGGCCGCGATTGCGGGGTCGGCCTTCCTAGGCGCTCTGCTCATTAGCGGATGCGCCACGACGAGCAAGGCGGATCTCGACAACCGTCCCTTCTTCCAGCCCGAGCATGGTCTCGACACACATGGGCGAAAGACCTGGTTCGACCACCTGGTGGAACTCGACCCGGGCGGAATCAAAACGCGCATCGCACCTGACTACGAGCAGGACGCGCCGGCGCGGATCGCGGTGCTGCCGTTCGGCGATCACGGCAGCGCGCAGTATGTGGTCGACAAGATTCGGCTGACGCATCGCACTGGCGAGAAGCTTAACGAGTGGGCATGGACCGACGCGAATCGGTTGCGGCGCGCAGTCAACGGCTATCTCGCGTCGCGCGAGTTCGAGGAGGCCAACCTGATCCAGGTCGACACAGTGCTGCGCGAGCATGGGATTCGCAATGAGAACGAGCTGAAGGCAGTGCCGCCCGAGATGCTAGGCAAGTGGCTCGACGTCGATGCCGTGGTTTACGGCCACATCACACACTACGAATCCTACTATGCGTTACTCCTCTCGGGTTGGGACGTGGGCGTCGACGTTAAGATGGTCTCGACGCACAATGGTGAGCAGCTTTTCGCGGCCGATGGCAGCCGTTACGCGGTCGATTTGAACCCAGCGTTCGACCCGGTCGATATCGCCATCAACTCGGGACTCTCGCTGCTGGAACTTCGCGACGTAACGCTCGCGCGCGCGGAGGAGGAAGACGCGAGAGAGATCGCGCTCCGCATTCCACGATCGAAAAAACTGGAAGACGAGCTGATCGAAGAAGCCGAGGATACTGGCGGCGAGCAGGCGCGCGCCAAGTAGTCCAGGCGCGAGCCTTCTTGTGCGGAGCGCGCGAGCGTAACTCTTCCGGGGCGACGCGCGTTCAATCATCAGTAAAAGAGGGAGTGAGCCGGAGCGCTTTTCCGCGGAGCGTGAGCCTATTAACGTAGCTCTCGTCGCGATTGAATCGTTCGAGCCTCGGAGGTGCCCGCGCTCATGTGCAGGAATATCAAGACGCTGTTCAATTTCGATCCTCCCGTTACCGACGATGAGGTGCGCGCCGCGTCCCTTCAGTTCGTGCGCAAAATCACTGGCTTCAACAGGCCATCGAAGACCAACGAACAGCCATTTTTGGCAGCGGTCGACGAAATCGCCAGGGTGTCGAGCCGCCTGCTTCACTCGCTCGAGACCGGAGCGCCGTTGAGAAATCGTGAGGAGGAGGCGGCCAAGGCGAAAGCTCGCGCGGCGATTAGATTCGGCACGTGACGCTGAACACATGCAGGCATGCGCACAATCGTTAATCCCTCGGAGGTGCAGCCTTAGTTAACGGCGTATGACTCTATGTGGACCTATCTTCGCGCGCTCGCGTGGCTTGTCGCGGCATTGTTCATCATCACGGTTACGGCTCTCGCGGTGATGCAGAAGAGGGGACCGGCTCATTCTGACCTGATGCTGCAGGGCGGTATTCCCGCCACCCTGTATTTGCCGGGGCCCTCGGCGGTGGGACCGGCGAATCCGTTTTTTGTCCTGTTTCCGAAGCCTGCCGCGGAGCGGCCGCCGGCGGTTGTACTGGTCCACGGATTCATGGCTGATCGCGAGACGATGAGTTCGTTGGCGCGCAAAATTGCACAGAACGGCTACGGCGTGCTTGCGATCGACGTGAGCGGCCACGGCGCGAATCGAAATCCGTTACCAGAAGATTTTGGATCCACTTCGCTTCGGTCCGATGTCAAGGCGGCGGTGGATTACATGCGCACTTCCGATCGAGTCGATGGTTCGCGCGTCGCGGTCATCGGTCATTCGATGGGAGCGGGCGCGGCGCTAGACTACGCGTCGAACGATCCTGAGCTGAAAGCCGCCGTCATGATCTCGGGCGGCTTCAATCTCGGGCCCGTGCGGCCGAAAAACGCGCTCTTCATCTTCGCGCAGCATGACCCGGACTTCATCCAGACCATTTCGCAAGCGTTCGCTGCACATCTGGCGGGCGTGCCCCAAATCGCGCTCGGCAAGATCTACGGTGACTTTGGTCATGGCAATGCGGTCGAGGCGGTGCAAATGCCCGGGCTTAACCATTTGTCGATCATCACCGCGAATCGGCCCGCACGGACGATCGTGCAGTGGCTCGACTCCTCGCTCGGCGCGGCGCGCAGCGGCGAAATCACGTGTTTCGACCCGCGAGTGCGGCTCGCGAACATCGTATCTATACTCCTGTTGATTCTGCTGATTCCGATCGGCCGGATCGCCGGCTCGATCGCGCCGGGATGGCCGGAGCGGGCGGCCGCAGGCGGTTGGTTAGACATTGCGATTGTCGCCGGCGCCTTGGTGGTGGCGATGGCGATTGTCTCGAATGACCCGCCGGCCGCGTTCCTGTCGCTCGTTGTGGGGCAGAACGAGATTTCCTGGCTAGGCGCCGCCGGCGTGATTACGATCGGGGTGCTGGCGCTCTGGAAACGGCTCGAATGGCGATGGATTCGTGACGGGATCGGCGCGACGCTACTCGCGGCTGCGCTTGCGTTCTTGACGATCTACGCTTGTCAGAATTCCTATTGGGTCGCACTCCATCGCCTCGCGTTTACGCCGGAACGGTCGGTGGCGTGGATTCTCGCAAGCGTCCTGGTACTGCCGTTCTGGCTGGGATTCGAGTTCCTGGTGCGACGTGGCGGAATCGTGATCTCGACCGTGTTCGGCGTCGTCGGACGTGCAGTGATAGTGCTGCTGCTTTTTGCGGGTGCCGCAGTTGGGGTCTTTTCCTTCGTCATGTTCCTGATTGTTCCACTCATCATCGGGAACTTCGTGATGCTCGAGATTTTCGCGGCGTCGACCTACAGCACTTCGCGCAATCTCTTCTTGATCGCGCTGGTCGAGACGATGCTCTTCACGATGCCGCTCGCAGCAACTTATCCAATTACGTTCATGTTCTGATCTTCGCTCGCGTGGATCGCTCGCGCCTCGGACCCTTGGCCGTCATCCTGAGCGAGGCTTGCGCAAGTCTAAGGATCGCGACGATGACATTGTTGTTTCAGCATCGACAAACGTACCAGCGAAAAGGATCCGGGATTCATTCGACTCCGCTCGCAGACTCACTTCGCTCACGATTACAGTCACCATGAACGATTCAGTCTATGGGTCGTTGGAGTGCTTGAAGAGACGCATCAGTTCTTCGAGGGTCGCCGGAGGGTAGGTGGCGGCAACGAGCGCCTCGCGCACGTGCTCGGCCGATTTCATCCCGACTAGCGCGACGGTCACGCCTGGCGTCGAGCGCACGAACTGGATGGCGCGCTGCGCGTCCGACTTCAGTGTCGGAAACGCATCAAGCAGCATCGAGGGCAGTCCGCGCGATAATTGCCCCTGCAGCAGCGCGGCGCTCGCGCTCACGCCGAGACCGAGCTGCTCGGCCATCGCGAGTGTAGTCGCTCGCCCCTGCCCCGCAAACTGGTTTGCCTTCGTCACCGCCTCCGGCATCGCGAGATTGTAAGGCATCTGGATCGCGCGAAAATGATGCGCGTCGCCACCGACCTCGCGCGCGATTCGCATCAGCTCATCGAGCGAGAGCCATCCACGCTCGGTCGGGTCGGCACGAAAGCCATTCCAGGTCGCGGCGCCATAGACGCCGATTCGTCCCTCGCTGACCGCGCCTTCGAGAAACTCGAAGATCGTGCGAATGCGCGCGAGAAACTCCTCGCGGCTGACAGCTTCGAGCTGCGTCTCGGGATTGTGCAGGTAATAGACATCGATCGTTTCGAGGCCCAGGTTCTGCCGCGACATCTCGAGCATCGCGCCGACGTACTTCGGCGTCATGCAATGCGAGCCGTCAACCAGATCGCTGGGCGCAATGATTCCGGTGCGGACAAAATGTTCCTCGAACCATCCGCGCGGGTCCGGCGGCACCTCACCATCGAATGTGACGTAGCCGCCCTTGGTCGCGACGACGACTTCGTCGCGCCTGAGCACGCCCGCGGCGGTGAGATTCGCGAGGACTTTGCCGATCGTGCGTTCGCTTCGCTGGAAGCGATAGTTGACCGCAGTGTCGACGAGGTTGATTCCGCCTGAAAGCGCCGCCTCAATCGCGGCCTCGTATGAGCGATCGGTTTCCTCGTCAGCCTCGCCGAGATAGGTGCCGATTCCGATCGACGTGACGGAGCATCCGAGCATCGGGCGGAAGTTACCTTTGAGATTCGTAAAGCGGCTGGCGTAGGCGGATGTAGCGTCGGCGGTCGCGCGACCCTTGAGCATGATTTTCTCCGGCACCGGCGTGAACCGGCTAGCTGTTGAACGACTGAGGACTGATCGACGGCTCGTAGAGAGCCTGGATCACATTGCCGTCAGGATCACGGATATAAAATGATACGGAGCCGTCGCGATGATGCTTGAGCGGGTTCACCACCTCGACGCCGTTCTGCATCACCCAATCCCATCCCGCTTCGATATCGGCGATCGTCGACACGATGAAACCGAAATGATCCATACGCTGGGCCGCGTCGTTGCCTGCCTCACCGCGATGTATCGCGAGGTTATCGCATCCTGAGCTCAGGTAAACGTTGTCGGGGTCGGGCTGCCAGACGACTTTCATGCCGAACACGCGGTGGTAGAAATCGACGGAGCGTTTCACGTCCGCGACTTTGAGCGCGAGATGACGCAGGCCCTGATTCTTGATCAACTGATCGCCTCGCGGATGCGATAGCCGACGATTGCCCAGATCGGATCCGACGGCGGATCGGTCGGACCGGCGCGGCTGATGAAATCGATCTTCTCAAATGCCCCGCTTTCCATAAAGTAGCGCGCGACGAGCTTGCCGCGATCGAAATCGTCGAGGCTCTGCCAAATCGCGACGGACTTGGTCGGGAACATCCGGTTCGAATAGGTGATAACGAACGGCGCGCCGGGCTTCAGCACGCGTCCGACCTCGGCGAAGATTTCGACCGGCCGCGTCATGTACTGCACCGAGACGGTGACGACCGCGCCGTCGAATTCGGCGTCGTAGAAGTTCGTGTGCGGCTCGCGATTCAGGTTGTGCACGATGATCTCGGTCAGCGCAGGGTTGTCTTCCATCTCGTCGCGATTCATCCCGAGGCCGACGACGCGCGAAGTTCGCAAATCGTCCGGCAAATGCGATCTCCAACTGCTCATCAGATCGAGGATCGCGCCGCCTCTCGGCAACAAATGCGCATAGATCTCACGGACCTTCGCAATCGCGCCGTCATCGATATGAACGACGAGCCGCGGTATCGAGTAAAATGCCTCATCATCGGAGTCATCGAGGCGGCGAAAGAATTGAGGCGGAAAAGGCTTGCTCATGTGGAATCGGCCCCGGCCACGCGTCGTCGAGTCTGGAAATTATCCTTTAATTTCAGATATTTGGGCTAAATTTTCGATTTTAGCGCGGCCATCGTTGACAGCCTCTGAAACGCGCGTCTAAATTAAAACGTTTTTCCAAACCGCCCTTCGGCCTTTTCATTGGACCTCGAAAGGCGGCTGGGAATTGCTATGGTGAGGCGCGATAAAACCAACTACGTTATTCAGTCTGTCGCGCACGCTCTCGACGTGCTCGAACAGTTTTTCGGTGAAGCCGACGAGCTAGGCGTCACCGAGCTTTCCAAGCGCCTCAAGCTCCACAAGAACAACGTCTTTCGCCTGCTCGCGACGCTCGAGGCGCGGGGCTATATCGAGCAAAACAAAGCGACCGAAAACTACCGCCTCGGTATCAAGTGCCTGCATCTCGGTCGCCGCTATATCCATCATATGGGACTGGTGAGGCAAGCGCGCCCGATTCTATCCGACCTTGCGCGAAAATGCCGCGAGACGGCCTACGTCGCGATCGTGCGGCGCGAGGGCGTCGTTCCGCTCGAAGCGTCGGAGGCTGAGGATCGCAGTGTGCGCATCACGCCGCCGATCGGCCTCACGCTGCCGCTCTATTGTACCGCGCCGGGCAAAGTTCATCTCGCATTCGATTCCGAAGGCCAGCAGCAATCCGCGCTGCCCGAGATGCTCAAGAGCTATACGGATCGCACGATCATCGATCGCGCCGCGCTCATGGCGCAACTGGAAGCCGTCGTTCGCCAGGGCTACGCCGTAGACGCGGGAGAATTCGTCGATGAAGTATCGTCAGTAGCCGTGCCGATTCGCGACTACACGCGTTCAGTCGTGGGTTCGCTGGCAGTATCGGGTCCGTCTTATCGTGTCGATTCGGAGCGTGTCGCGGCGGAGATCGCGCCGGTGCTCGGTAACGCGGGTCGCGAGCTGTCGCATCGCCTCGGCTTCAACGAGTAGCGCGGCTCGGCCGCTTTTGCCCGCGCTCCGCGCCGCTATTAGAACGAATTGACTGGTGATCTAACCGCTGTTAGTTTCTTGGCGTTTTATCGGCGCGATTCCCGAGCAACCTGTAGACAGTTTACGCACCGCCGCATGAACGAATGCGTGGAGTGATATTGCTGTGAAGATTCTGGTTCCAATTAAGCGTGTGCCCGACCCCGCGACCACGATCCGCGTCCTGCCAGACGGCTCAGGTATTGCCACCGATAACGTCAAGTGGGTCATTAACCCGTTTTGCGAGATAGCGATCGAAGAAGCGCTCCGCATCAAGGAAAAGCAGACCGGCGAGGTAGTCCTGCTGAGCGTCGGCCAATCGACTTGGCAGGAGCAACTTCGGACCGGGCTTGCGATGGGCGCCGACCGCGCAATCCTGGTGAAAACCGACGCCTCTCTCGATCAGCTCGCGATCGCGCGAATCATCGCCAAAGTCGCCGGAAACGAAGAGTCCGACCTCATCATCCTGGGCAAGCAGGCGATCGATGACGACTCGAACCAAGTCGGTCAGATCGTCGCGGAGACGCTAGCATGGCCACAGGCGACCTTCGCTTCCAAGGTTGAATTCGCGGGCGACAAGTGCACCGTAGTTCGCGAAGTTGACGGCGGCCTCGAGACGATCGCGTTCAAGCTGCCCGCGGTTATCACCACCGACCTCCGCCTCAATGAGCCGCGCTACGCGTCGCTCCCGGGCATCATGAAGGCGCGCAAGAAGGAGCTTAAAGAAGTCGCGGCCGACAGCCTCGGTGTTGACCTCGTGCCCAAGCTCAAGGTTAAGCGCCTCGACGCTCCGCCCAAGCGGCAGGCCGGCCGCAAGGTCGCGTCGGTCGAGGAGCTGGTGCAGGTGCTGCATACGGAAGCGAAGGCGATCTGAACAAGACAACTATTTTGATCCGCCGGCGCCGGACAGTTCGCCGACAGCCGCGCGGGGAGTAATTCCAAGATGGGTGACGTATTAATTTTCGGGGAGCATCAGGGCGGCCACTTTCCAAAGACCACGCTGACGGCGGTTCACGCGGGTCTCGAACTTGCGAGCAAACGAACGGGTAAGGCGATCGCGGTCGTCGCGGGCGACGCGCCTGAGGCTCTTGCCACCGAGCTTGCCAAGTATGGCGTCAGCAAGGTGATTGCAGTCGAACACGCGGCGCTCAAGAACTATCTCGCCGACGCGCACGCGCAAGCGCTCGCAGCGCTCACGAAGAAGGAAGGCGTAGAGTTCGTGATCGCGACCGCGACCGCGATCGGCAAGGATTTGTTTCCGCGGCTTGCCGCTCGGCTCGGTGCGCCGATGGCTTCCGAAATCGTCACCATGAACGACGACGACACTTTCGTGCGTCCGATGTACGCGGGCAACGCGCTCGCGACCGTCGAGCTCGACGGCCCAGTCAAGGTGCTAACCGTACGCGGCACCGCGTTCGATGCGGCAAAGCCGGCGGGCTCGGTGGCACCGGTCGAGAAGCAGGCGGCGGAAATCGATGTGGGCGCGCTCAAGATGGAATTCGTTGCGTTCAACGCGACCAAGAGTGATCGTCCGCAGCTCACCGAGGCGCGGATCATCGTGTCAGGGGGCCGCGGCCTGAAATCGGGTGAGAATTTCAAAACCGTGCTCGAACCGCTAGTCGATGAGATGGGCGCCGCGATGGGCGCGTCGCGCGCCGCGGTCGACGCGGGCTTTGTGCCCAACGACCTGCAGGTCGGGCAGACGGGTAAGGTAGTGGCGCCGGAGCTTTACGTAGCGGTCGGAATCTCGGGCGCGATTCAGCATCTCGCCGGGATGAAGGATTCCAAGATTATCGTCGCGATCAACAAGGACGAGGAAGCGCCGATCTTCAACGTAGCCGACTATGGGCTAGTGGCTGATCTGTTCAAGGCCGTGCCCGAGATGGCTGCGGAAGTGAAGAAGCTAAAGCATTCCTGAAAAGCCGCGCGCGTGGAGCGCTCGCGATCGTGACAAGCACACCCCACCCCTCCGTCTCGGCGCTTCCGAAAAAAAACACGCGCCGGTCCGCCTCCCCGCGACCAAGCGTGCGAACCAATTCGAAACACGCGGTGTCCCACTAATCGACCGTGTGTATAAATCCATTGACTTCGGCGGCCTCCGCTTAGGATGACAAAGAGATTCGCTTGGTTTTTGCTATCGTCCTGACGCGGCGAGAGAGGAAAGTGTTATGCGCAACTTACGGGCACCGACCCTCCGGGGCACCCCTGATTCGACTCCGTTAGCTGAGCAACTTCGCTCAGAATGATGCGATGGACTAGCGCTCGCCTCGACTGCGGAGGCCGTGTAGGTTGCCGCTTGGAGGCTATCGCCGATGCCCGAGCTCAAGCATCAGTTCGTGACGACCAACGGGATACGTATGCACTACGTCGAGCAAGGCAGCGGCCCGCTCGTCGTGCTGTGCCACGGATGGCCCGAGTCCTGGTACTCGTATCGCCATCAGATCGCCGCACTCGCCGAGGCCGGCTATCTCGTGGTCGCGCCCGATCAACGCGGCTACGGCCAGACCGACAAACCTGAAGCGATAGAATCCTACAATATCCTGAATCTCACTGGCGATATCGTCGGACTCGTCAACAGCCTCCGCGTCGAGACGGCCGTGATCGTCGGTCACGATTGGGGCGCGCCGGTCGCGTGGCATTGCGCGCTGCTTCGGCCGGACATCTTCCGCGCGATTGCGCTCTTAAGTGTTCCCTACTTTGCGCGCGGGCAGGGCCGTCCGAGCGAGATGATGAAAGCGATGGCGGGCGACAATAATTTCTACCAGCTCTATTTCCAGGAGCCGGGCCGCGTCGAAAAAGAACTTGACGAAGATCCGCGGCGCTCGATGGCAATGATCCTCTACTCCGCGTCGGGCGATTCTGCGCCGAATGTAGAGTGGAAGCATGTTTTCCCCAAGAACATGCGATTTATCGATACCGGCGTGGTGCCGAAGAAGCTGCCGAAGTGGCTTACCGAGGCCGATCTCGATTTTTTTGCCGGCGAATTCAAGCGCGGGGGCTTTCGCGGCGGCGTTAACTGGTACCGCAACTCCGATCGCAACTGGGAACTGACGCCGTTTCTCGACGGCGCGAGGCTATTGCAGCCCGCAGTGTTTGCGGCGGGCGAGCATGACGTGGTCGGCAAGATGATTCCGGGCGGCTATGAGCATGTCGGGATGTTCACGCCCAACCTGAAAAAGAAGGTGATCATTCCGGGAGCGGGACACTGGATTCAGCAGGAGCGCCCGAAAGAGATCAACGAGTTGTTGATCGAGTTTTTGCAAAACCTGGGCTGAGCACTATATAGTAGTTAAAGCGTCTCGCGCCGGCGCTCGCGGGTCCGAATGAACCCGGGTTCGCCCGACCGCTTCAGCCAGTACCGCTCGGTTATCGAGCGGCTCTATTCCGAGAGCGGTGCCGCGCGCTGGAAGCTCTCCCGATTAGATTTTGCTGCCGTGCTAGAGCGTAGCTTTTCGCGCCGCTTTGGCGACCACGCCGAACCGGATCTATCGGCAGGCACCGCTTTTCTTCGGTCGCTGCACGTTCGCGATCTAGCGCTCGCATCCGCATGCAGCGCGGGCAATCAGGATGCGTGGGCTGCGTTTATCAGAGACTTTCGTCCGACGGCGGAAGCGATCGCGCGATCGCTGATCAGCGATCCTGCGCGCGCGAGCGAAGCCGCCGACTCGTTGTGGCTGATCTCGACGGGGTCCATGAAGCCGAGCACGTGAATCGGAAATCGCCGCTCGTTCATTATCACGGCCGGAGCTCGCTGAAGGCGTGGCTTCGCGTTGTAATCGCGCGCCGCCAGGTTGATGAATGGCGCGCAGCGCGGCCGGCCCAATCGTTGGAGCTGCACGACAATGGATATCGCGGCGCGTCGGCGTCCGGCTCGGACCACGATCCCGATCGCACGCGGCTTCTCACCGCGCTGGGCTGTGCGTTGAATGCCGCGATCGCGGCGCTCCAACCTCGC
>Ga0126373_10003603_pt1 | contig 11650 bp, 15 predicted proteins | sample PanSoiMetPlot_11_FD_92545 | JGI IMG/M metagenome (GOLD analysis project Ga0126373, IMG submission 92545) | Tropical forest soil microbial communities from Panama - MetaG Plot_11 | ecosystem: Environmental > Terrestrial > Soil > Tropical forest > Bulk soil | place: Panama | collected 2016-02-17
CTTGTAATCGGCAAGTTCTGCGTCCGTGACTGAGAAGCACGTGGAGGGAGGATGGTCCCTCCGTGTGGCGAATTCCTGGCGAAGCCGGAGCGAGCAGATATCAGGTGCATCTTGATAGCGCACGCGATGAGCCACGAAAGCTTCGTTTGCAATGGTCACAAAGTATTCAGAGGACGCGCCGTCGGTCCCGCGAAGCCTAAAGGCATATTCACGGACCGTTCCTTTACTTTCGAACCCCATATACTGTAGGACAACCGCATCACTCACAAAGATCCACCATTTCGAACTGATAACAGTCGCAAGTGCGACCCATAAGAGCCTCTTAGATAGAGTCGAGAGGATTCTAAAGAACACCAAACAAAGCCATGATGGCATACTTATGCGTTTAGGTGCGCGATCATATCGCGGATGGCTTCGCTTACCGCGAAGCACCCAAACTCAGCAATTTCTGCCCTTCTGACCTTGTGGACTATTATAGCGACGGCGCAATCATTGAGCGCATTTTTCCTGAAACATGAAATGGTCAGCCAGCTCAGACCGCTTTGGCCAACGCTATTCGCAGTCGCCGGAATACTGCTGGTGCTTCGCGAGGCTGCCAGTATCCGAAAACATCCAGAGCGTTCAACCACTTCAAGACTGTTTCTACTACTTGCCGCGTCCTTATTTGCTTTCGCTGCTTTCGCCGATTTGATTATCCGCCTCGTTATCACCGGGAGATTGTAGTCGTTCATCCAAGCGTATCAAGACTCTGCCTCAGTTCATCTGCATGCCTCTTTCTGAAAATCCCTTCTAACTCATCAAATGAATGGACCCTATCAACCAGTTGTTCAATTTCGTCGAACGTTGCGAGCATGCACCCGTCAATCTCCACCCATACTTTGCCCTGATGTTTATAGAGATGGGCATCATGGCCGCGTTTTTTCATGCCGTTTATTGCGGCAACGACTTTTACGCTCAAGTCTTGCTCCCTACAGATCAATTCCGCCGTCCGGGTATCGAACGGGAGGTAACTAGTAGCGTCCACGTCCTCCGCGCCCTGACCGCCCGCCAGAAAATCCTCGTCCGCCACCAGGGCGACCGCCACCACCACGGGATTCTTGGGGACGAGCCTCATTGACTTGAAGCGCTCGGCCTTCAAAATTTAACCCATTTAGCTCACCAATTGCCTTGGCAGCGTCATCCCCTTGACCGAGTTCGACGAAACCAAAGCCTCGTGACCGCCCCGTTTCTCGTTCGGTGATGATTTTGGCTGATACCGGCTGATATCCTTTGTCGGTGAACAATTGCAGCAAGCTCTCGTCTGTCATGCTGTACGGCAGACCGCCTACATAAAGTTTGGTCATATTTTCCTTTGTTCTGATCTTGCTCGACCAGCGGGCTACAACCCCCAAGTGCGATAAACAGGAGAAATCCCGTTAACATCATATGACGTATGTGTTCAGAATGCATTCGCTTGAACTAGAATCTTCTATGGCCCCCGTCATGAGTAGAATGGCGACTGACGGTGTGTGGTGTCCAAGCTAGATACGGAACACGAAGTGGAAGACCTAGAGCCGCCTTGTCAGGCCGTTTCGCCGGACAACCCACCGTGTGGGTTCCCGGCGATAGTGCGTTGCGCGGTCTGTAAGAAATGGTTCCGTGATGCTCACGCCGAAGACGACCAGTGGCATTCGTGTACGGTCTCGCCCGGTTTCGGGTGAGCGGGCTTCCGCGTTGGGGATTATGTAGACTTTTGTCCCTGCGGTCCTGAGACACGGGGAAATGCGCGAACGTGTCGAGTGCTACACCCGGTTATTGAAGCAAAAAATGAAGTCGTGGAGCGAAAATGACTCAGAGCGTAATTGCAGTGTCAAAGCCATGGGACCGGCCCTTCTGGAAGCCGGTTCGAGGCAAAGAAGGCGTTTTCACCTATCTAATCTTGGTCCATGTTCTGGCAATCGTTGGAATCATCTTATTTCCAATACCGACCCTCAAAGTATTGGGATTCACGCTGTTCTTTACGTGTCTGGGTGGACTGGGAACGACTGTGTGTTACCACCGCTTGCTGGCGCACCGCACTCTTAAAGTGAACCGCTTCGTCGAGCAGTTTTTGATTTTTTGGGCCATCTTCAACGGATCTGGCCACCCCGCGAGTTGGGTCGCTTACCACCGCTTGCATCACTCCGTTACGGACACGGCCGATGACATTTCCAGCCCAAAGCAGGGGGGCTTCTGGTGGGCGCATTTGCGCTGGCTCTATCAGTCCGCACCGGCAGATCGCCAGCGTTGGTGTCCTGACCTCGACCGTGGTCTTTACAGAATCTGGGGATACGCGGAAACACCTGTGATTCTGCTGTCCCTTTTCTGCGGCCCCTTACTTGGCTTGAGCTGGATGGGTTTCTTCTGGCTAGGTGCAATCCGTCTGGTTTATTCGCTACACATGCAGTGCCTCGTCAATAGCCTGACCCACCTGGACCACGAAGGCGAAGGCAATTCCAGCAAGAACATCTGGTGGCTTGGCCCCTTTCAGCTCACCGCCTGGGGCGAAAACTGGCATAGGAATCATCACTCGCACGCAGGCTCGGCCCGCCTGGGCCTCCGCTGGTATCAAACCGACATCGGCTGGTACTTCATCTGGGCTCTGGAACTGTTCGGACTGGCTTACAGTGTGAAGCGGCCCAAGACGTGATCTGCTTGCGGTTCTTTTTTCGATACAACTTCAGGGCAAACCGGAAAGAGGAAAGGGCAGTTTCGCTCTAGCCTATCCCCTATCCATCAACTCGTGGCTGGGTAAGCGGGGGAAGACGGTCCTGCTCGACTCCGACAGGAGTGGAACAGAAATCTATGACGCTGCACCATTTTGGTGCAATCGAATTCCTGGCCCAACGCTGCTAAATATTATAAAATCAAGGCGTTACACCTCGGTGGGCTCGTAGCTCAGCGGTTAGAGCAGCGGACTCATAATTCAGCGGCCACTTTTGATCGGTTCTGAAAATTTCTGATTATATTATGCTGTGTCAACCTCTTACGAAACCTACTTCTTGATTGGTTCTGATTCGTTCAGCCTCGATTTGAACTGAAAACTATGACACTTTCATGACACTTGTGCTTCTGACCATAAGCGGCAGCGGTATTGCCACATAGTTTTCGCCCGTCAACCGAAGCGTGGGATAGGGGATATGTCTAACGAAGTCGGCCGTGTGAAGAGAGATTCCGAATGGTTTTTGACTGTTCCATCGACACCCATTCGCGAGCGCATGAGCACTTTGTGAGGCGAGGACTTCGCCGACATTGCCGTTCTGGTTTTTTTGCTCCAACTCAAATTGCTCGGTCCGTGTCCCTTCATCGTTGCGGTGTGGTCCACCAAACATGTCTTCGGTCAGTTGGGACCATGATGACTTCTTCGAACTCCCTCACTCAAAGAGGGAGGCGGGTAGCCCAATCAGGCGAACGGTCAATTAGGACCACTATCCCCTTTAGGCATCACCGCACAGACCGCACCGCTGCACTGCCGCCGGAGGTCACCGCGGCGGCAGAATTCCGTGTAATCGATCTGGTCACGCAGCATGATCCACAGCCGGATACCCAGCTTGCGTGCTGCCGCCATACGGGCTTTGCCCATTCCTTTTTGGGACCAGCTTTCGGCGGTAGAAGCGCTGCAGTTCGGGATCACGACGAGCGGCGTGCAGGGTGGCTTCTCCCCAAAGGAAGCGGAGCAAGGAATTGCCCTGCTTAGAGAGTCTTCCGAATCGCTGGTGGCGCCCGCTGGAACGTTCACTGGGGATCATGCCGACGTAACTGGCGACAGCTTTCCCGTCGGCGAAGCGAGTTGGATCACCCAGGAAGACTTCGGTGGCGAGCGCAGTGACCGGGCCGACGCCGGGATGAGTCATGAGTCGGCACGCATGTGGTCGCTGTTGAGCTTGCTGCTCGACCTGATGATCGAGACGGTCGATGGAATGCTGAAGCTGTGGATACAACGTAAGCAGGCTATCGCGCTGAGCAGCGGCATATGGGGCCAGCGGCAAGGCGCGGAGAGTGTGTTGGCCTCCTGGGGTCCAAAGGGAGCTGCCGCGGCGCAGACCGTGACTCAGGGCCAGCGCTTGCAGACCGAGTTGCACGCGAGTTCGGATGAGTACGAGCTGATGCCGGTGTCGCAAGAGAACCTGCAAGTCGCGTTGCTTGCAGGAGGGCATCCAGATCGCGGGAAAGCGTTTTTCCGCCAGCAGCGTGAGAATCAAGCGAGCGTCTCGCCGATCGTTCTTCTGCTTGCGCGGCTCGGAGGCGCGGATCTTCGCGGGATGACCGACTCGGCAGTCGATCTCGAGTTCTTGCATGAGCCGCAGAAACCAGTGCATCGATCCGGTGGCTTCGAAGCCCACCAGCGCGGGTCTTGGTAGGGCCGAATAAAACTCCCGTACTTCCTCCCCACTGTGGTTCAGTTCCTTCTCCACAAGCTCGCCGGTCTCGTCATCTAGCATCGCGATGGTCTGTTGTCGTGTGTGCAAATCGACGCCTATAATTTTCATCTCGGCCTCCTTCGTTTCCGAGCAATGTTTGGTTAGAGCACCGCCATTCTACTCGGCTCGTCGTGAGGCCGACTTCGTTATGACATCAGGCTAGAGCAAAACTGCTTTATTTTCACTTTTTAGCGGCCGGAACCAGTGGGATAGTCTGACGGAAGAATACAGAAAGCTGCCGCATGGCACTGCCGCCGGACATCATTGAAGCGCAAGAGAAAATGAAGAAGGCCAACGACGCCCTGCGTGTCGACCTTGATAGCAAAAGCCCCGCCAACAGTAAACGACGCTTCAAACTAATTGATGACTTGAAACGTGCGACGGACGACTACATCGTCAAGGTCTGCCAGTTAGGACGAAAGTGAACCCGATTTTCCTATTGGATAGCGGGCGAAACTCTACAACAAGCAGGGTATAGTAACCGCGCTCGGCTTCTCGCATTGTTGTTGAGTGAACGACGAATCAGACGCGATCGCGCTAAAACTAGACAGCGATGAAACAAGGCTTGGGTTGATCCTCGCAGAACTCGACTTGGCTGGGACATTTTGCCACCGGGCGAGTTCCGCTTCCGACAGTACAACCGCCGAACGTAATCTCGGCCTTGCTCTGACGGCGTATGAAACAGCCGTCCGTTTCGCAAAGGACGCAAACCTAACGCCAGAAAAGGAAGAGCAGATAAAAGAAAAAATTGAGAAACTCGACGCGATCCTCAACGAATTGCTCTGATTCTCACATGAAAGAAAACTACTGGGATACAAATGCGGTGGAAGTGCGCTTTTCCGTAGGACACTGCACGAAGCATGGCGCACCTTGTTATGCAATGAGCGCACAAAAGTAATATGATGCTATGCAGTTCGCCTGCCTGTGGCACCTGAGGTCCATAGCTCGCCGCTCGAGCAGAATCAGAAAAGGAAAAACATGACCAAACTTTACGTAGGCGGTCTGCCATACAGCATGACCGACGAAAGCTTGCTGCAACTGTTCAGCGACAAGGGCTATCAGCCAGCCTCGGCCAAAATTATCACCGAACGAGAAACGGGGCGGTCACGCGGTTTCGGATTCGTCGAACTCGGACAAGGTGATGATGCTGCAAGGGCGATTGGTGAACTGAATGGGCTAAATATCGAAGGTCGAGCTCTTCAGGTCAATGAGGCTCGTCCACAAGAATTCCGTGGTGGTGGCGATCGCGGCGGTCGCCCGGGTGGCGGACGAGGATTTTCTGGCGGGCGGTCAGGACGCGGAGGACGTGGACGCTATTAGCTGCCTAGCGTTCGCACCTCGACGGCGGAATTTGTCGATAGGCGAGCAAGACTTGAGCGTAAAAGTCGTTGCTGCAATAAACGGTATGAAGAAAAGCGGCCATGATGCCCATGTCCATAAACATCAGGGCAAAATGTGGGCGGAGATTGACCGGTGTATGCTCGCAACGTTCGGCGAAATTGAAGAACTTGTCGATAGGGTTCATTCATTTGAAGAATTAGAGGAGGCGTTCAGAAAGAGACATGCAGAAGAACTAGGCGGACGATAGCTTTTTTCTTCAGTGTCTGAACCATTCTCCTCCGAGCGCGGCTCAGATTGGGCGCGCGTCGATGAACGACTACCATCTCCCGGTGACGGCGAGACGGATGATCAAATCTGCCAAGCCAGCCAGGGCAAACAACGATGCGGCGAGTAGCAAGAACAGTCTCGAAGTGGGTGAAAGGTTTGGGGCCTTTCGGTTAGTAAGTTCACGAATCACCAGCAATGTTCCGGCGGCGGCAAATAAAATTGGCCAAAGAGGGCTGAGGTAGTTCACACCGATCTGGCTCGGTCTGCCCGATATCTCGGGCCTAATTTATTCTTACGTCCCTCAGAAAACGGCAGCCAACATGAAGTCCGAAGACAAGGGTAGCGGCTAGAGATCTGCAGCACTTCCTTCGCATGATTTTCCGAGGTTGGCAAGCTTGATTTCAGGGCTGCTCGTTCGTCACGACTTATTCTGTCTGGAAGGAGATGACAAGCCCGTAGATTGGAGTCAGGCGTCCAATGAGGGGTGGACGGGGCTAACTCACAAACGTCCGCATTTGTGTGATACACTATTATTGCGCTAAATGCTACCGGTTGTGTTTGTGCGGCCCCTCTGGTTTCGAGAACCGATCTGAGAACATCCGCCCTTCGTTTCCTCCGTTCGTCTTCAGCGTAATTTAAGTATAAGCCCGGCAACTGGATTGCCGCGTACCTTCTAAGTGTGCGCGCAGCGATAACGTCTCCGGCAAGAAAGCTCAATGCAAAGTTTTTCAGAACTCTCAGTATCTCCGTCATTGAAAGCGCGGCTCAAGACGGCAAAATTTTCAGTGCCAACACCGGTGCAAGCCGCAGCAATTCCGCAAGCACTGGCCGGTAAAGACGTGATAGCTACGGCGCAGACAGGCACTGGCAAGACCCTGGCGTTTCTCATTCCCGCCATCGAAGAACTGTCTAAGCAGAACGCGCCTGGCATAACAGCGCTCGTGCTGGTTCCCACACGGGAACTTGCGATGCAGGTAGTCGCGCAGTTCAACGCAATTCAGGCGAAACAAGCACCACTCGCCGCACTAGTGGTTGGAGGGTTGCCCGAGAGTCGACAACTGGACGCAATTCGAAGAGGAGCCCGGCTGGTGGTGGCGACTCCAGGGCGACTGGAGGACTATCTCGACCGGAGAATGATATCCCTTAGCGCTGTCAGGATGCTCGTTTTGGATGAGGCGGATCGCATGCTGGACATGGGATTTCTACCTGCTATACGGAGGATAGCTTCGGTACTCCCAAAGCAACGCCAAACTCTGTGCTTTTCTGCAACCATGGAGGGTCCAGTAACGCACCTGGTCCACGAATACACAAGGAATCCAGTACGGCTGTCGTTCGGATCGTCGTTGAAGCCATCAGACAACGTGCGGCTGCAGGCGTTCGAAGTAGCCGAGCAGGGCAAGCCGGGAATGCTGTACAAGCTTCTTGAAAATGAGACTGGGCGCTGCTTAGTCTTTTGCCGAACGAAACGTGGTACCGAGCGCATTGCTAAGAACCTGAACCGGCAGGGAATCAACGCGGCGATGATTCACGGAGACCGTTCGCAATCCCAGCGAACCTCAGCGCTAACTGGATTCCATCGAGGGCACTATCGCGTCCTGGTAGCGACGGATGTGGCCGCCCGCGGTATTCACGTTCAGGACATCGCACATGTCATTAACTACGACCTTCCGGATGTAGCCGAAAATTTCATTCATCGGGTGGGCCGCACTGGGCGAGCCGGCGAACATGGTGTCGCGTCGACCCTCTTCGGCAGAGAACAGCGCACAGAGTTTTTCCAATTGGAACGGACCCTTGGGATTCGGATGGAAAGAATTTCAAATAGTGGAGGCTCAATCGCGAAGAGTGCGCACGCCAGCCGACTTCACATAGACCGCATTCCCGCGACACCTAGACCCAGAATGATTCGGCTGCCCGGAGAATTCCTGCAAGCCCAGATGGACGGCTAAGTCCTGGTGGAAAGCCGCACGTTCCTAGATGGTGGCATGCAGAAACGCATGAATGTGCCATCATGGCTTTGTCACGATGAGACTCTGTTTGCGAATATTCCTCGGTATCAAGAGAATTCCTAAGGTCGAATCCGTTTCGTATTGAGTGGAGATTCTTGTGAGTGATGCGGTTGCCTTACAGTACGTTGGGTTTGAAAGCAAGGGAGCGGTCCGCGAATATGCCTTCATCCTTCGCGGGACAGACGGCGCGTCCTCTGAATACTTTGTGACCATTGCAAACGAAGCTTTCGTAGCGCATCGCGTGCGCTACCAGGATGCACCTGATATCTGCTCGCATCGGCTTCGCAGAGAATTCGCTGAACGGACGGACCATCCTCCCTCCACGTGCTTCTCGGTCACGGACGCAGAATTGGCTGCATACAAGGACGCGCACACCCCGAAATCGAAACCCGTCGCAGCTGTTCTCGGGGAAAACAACGAGTCGTGATGTCGGCCACCTTATTAAATTCCATCTAGTTTAGGTGAACACTTGGCACGAGGCATTGACGACGAGTTTGGCCACGTTCGGCAGCTCATCCTGATAGGTAAAGAGCGCGGTTATCTACTTTACGATGAGATTAACGGCGGTCTGCCCGCAGATGTCCATTCATCGCAGGAAATTGATGAACTCCTTTCTACCTTAGAAAGTCAAGGTATTGAGATCTATGAGGACATTGCGACCGCACACGCAACACGCGCCGCTGCCAATGCCACGGAGAGTTCCGAACCCGACGGCAAAGGGGAAGTTGCGGCCGAAACTGACCTTGACCTCAGCGTCGGTGTGGACCCCAAATCTCAGGATCCGGTTCGCGTCTATCTCCGGGAAATGAGCTCGGTGCCGCTCCTGAACCGTGAGGGTGAGGTAGTTATCGCCAAGCGCATCGAGCGCGGGCATCTCGTAGTCACGAAAACCGTCTCACGCTTGCCCATCGTCATTAAGGAAATCATCGCGATTGGCGAGAGCTTGCGTCGAGGTGTGCGGTCCATCAAAGAGATTATTCAGTTAGACGATGAAGAGCTGACTGATGAAAAGCGTGCGGCCAAGACTAAACAAACTCTTCGGCAAATTGGGAAGATAACGGAGCTCTACAATACGTCGCTCAGGCAAACGGAGAAGCTGGCGAAGACTCCAAAATCCAAACGGCAATCCTATCTCCGAGTCAAATGGGGTCTTGGCCGCACCCGCATTCAAATCTCTCTGGCGATACGCGTCATCTCTTTCCATTGGATGGAGAAAAAACGACTAGTCGACACAGTGCGTTCGACCGTTGAGCGCCTGCACGATATCGAGCGCGAAGTACGCCGACTAGAGCGGCGAGGTGGTGCCGCCTTCGGTGACGCCGCGACCCAGACGCGCAAGGAACTGCGTGAGTGTCGCGCCCAGCTGAGTGAGATCGAACAATCGAGCGAAGTTAGTTTGACCACTCTCAAACGCGCACTCGCGCTCATCCAGCAGGGCGAAGCCCAGGCCCTCGAGGCAAAAAAGGAACTGACTGAAGCGAACCTTCGACTGGTAGTTTCGATTGCCAAGAAATACACCCATCATGGCCTGCTGTTTCTCGACTTGATTCAGGAAGGTAATCTTGGGCTGATGAAAGGCGCCGACAAGTTCGATTGGCGCCGAGGCTACAAGTTTTCCACTTACGCTACATGGTGGATTCGTCAGGCCATCACGCGCGCCATCGCCGACCAGGCACGCACCATCCGTGTACCCGTACACATGGTCGAGGCCATCAATAAGCTTGCGAAGTGCACTCGTCAGCTCGTGCAGGAGCTTGGCCGCGAGCCTACTTCGGAGGAGCTGGCCAAGCGATTGGAAATAACCGTCGCAAAAGTGCGCCAGACGCGCAAAATCGCGCAGACACCGATTTCGTTTGAGACTCCTATCGGGGAAGAGGAGGACTCTCACCTCGGTGATTTCATCGAAGACAAGACGGTAGTCTCTCCATCGGAGGCAGCCATGAACTTGAGCCTTAAAGAGACGATGGCCTCTGTACTGAAGAAGCTCAGCCCTCGCGAGGAACGTATAATCCGCTTGCGTTTCGGCTTTGAGGACGGCAATCAGCGCACCCTCGAAGAAGTTGGTCAAGTGTTCGCCGTAACGCGCGAACGTATTCGTCAAATTGAGGCCAAGGCGCTGCGCAAACTGCGTCACCCGTCGCGCTCCGGCCATGTCCGCACGTTTCTGGAAGGTTCGTCGTGAGACAGTTTCAATAGGGCGTGTCACTCGAGTGGCGATCACGGTTGCAACGTGTTCTCGCGTCAGGATTAAGACTACTCCCAATGAACGCAGAACAAAACCCGACTTCTGAGGAGACCCATGAGCATCACCTTTCAAAAGCGTCAGAAGGAACTCAAACGTAAGGAAAAGCAACGGGCGAAAGCAGAACGACGTGAGCAGAGGAAAGTCGCCAAACGGGCAGAAGAGCTGCAGCGTACGCCAACAACTCCCTCGTCAAATTAGCCCAAACTCTTTGAGAATATCCACGAGCAATTCCTGTGTCTTCCGATGCGGCCTCTTGCGTCGAGCTCTAACGCACGTGGAAACTGCAATCGATATCTCAAACGCCGAGAAGTTCACTCATCGGAACCAATAATTGAGCTCTGTGAAGTTGTTGCTCGCGAGGACGGTATAATACTTGAAGAGGAATATGATGAGCTGCCAAGTGAAAGACGCACTCGTGAATCAGCTGATCGCCTTGAATAACAAACTGAATATGCTTAGTCCTGATCTTGTCCACGGCGACGAAGCACGAGCGGAAGTGCAACAACGACGTGAGACCTTATACGCCGAAATCAAGCACCACAGGGCGAAGGGACACGAAGGCAAGCCGTGCCCTGCGGCGCGACAATCAGACTAGAATGCCGCTAGAACGCAGCAGGTTCGGGACACCTGCGAGATTATCTCTAGCGCCGAATCCTCTATATTGGGAGCCGCACACGCTCTCGGCCGGCCCCGTGTGCGCTCCTAAAGAGAGTTCACCGCCATATCCTGTTAAGTCGGGTGGTCTCAATAGGTCGACGCAACACTTTCTTGAAGTTTACTCGCAGGACTATGACACTTTTATGACACTGCACTATTCTGGTGCGATTGAATTTCTCGCCCTAAGCCACTAACTAATATAGAATCGAGTCATTAGCTCACGGCGGGCTTGTAGCTCAGCGGTTAGAGCAGCGGACCCATAATTCAGCGCGCCCTTTTTGCTCCGTTCTGAAAATTTCTGATTATATTATGTCGTGTCAACCTCTTACGCAGACCACGCCTTGATTGGTTCTGATTCGTCCTGCCTCGATTTGAACTGAAAACTATGACACTTTTATGACACTCGGTCCGTCGCCTACCTGCTCTCGCGAACAGGTAACCGGACGGGTACCTTCCGTCGTTCGAAACTACCGCACGTCGTTGAGCTAGAGCTCCGCGTGATCCAGGACCCAAATGTTTCCTGATATCTGCGCGACGTTGACGACAAGGCGGTCGCGAGCGATGCCTATCTCAACCGGGATAATAGTTGGTGGGATCATCGCGGCTGTGCTCCTAAAGTCTGTGACCCGAAAGGGCAATCCGACGGGCTTGCCTTTCAAAAAATCAAAACGCACGCCGTAAACGTTATAGTAGCC
>Ga0126373_10003605_pt1 | contig 11649 bp, 10 predicted proteins | sample PanSoiMetPlot_11_FD_92545 | JGI IMG/M metagenome (GOLD analysis project Ga0126373, IMG submission 92545) | Tropical forest soil microbial communities from Panama - MetaG Plot_11 | ecosystem: Environmental > Terrestrial > Soil > Tropical forest > Bulk soil | place: Panama | collected 2016-02-17
CATCTTCACGCGCATCTCGGGCGTGATGTAGGGCGACGGCGATTCTTCGATCACCTTCTGATTGCGCCGCTGGATGGAGCACTCGCGTTCGAAGATGTGTACAGCGTTGCCGTACTTGTCGGCCATCACCTGTACTTCGATATGGCGCGGGCGATTTAAATATTTTTCGACGTAGAAGCGCCCGTCGCCGAACGACGACTTGGCCTCGCTCGCGACGGTGCGAACGATCGAGCCGAGGTCCTCGCCGCTTTCGACGAGACGCATGCCTTTGCCGCCGCCGCCGGCCGCGGCCTTGATCATGATCGGAAAGCCGACCTGCTCCGCTATCTCACGCACCTCTTGCTCAGTCTCGAGCGTGCCGGGCGAACCGGGCGTGATGGGCACACCGGCCGCGGCCATCAGCTTCCGCGCCGCGACCTTGTCGCCCATCCGCTCGATTGCATCGGGCGGCGGCCCGATCCAGACGAGACCCGCACCCTCGACTGCCCGCGCAAACGCGGCGCGCTCGGAGAAGAATCCATAGCCAGGATGGATCGCTTCGGCGCCGGTTCTCTTGGCCGCATAGAGAATCGCTTCGGTGTTGAGATAGCTCTCGGCAGCTGGCGCGGGTCCGACGAGGACCGCCTGATCGGCTTCGCGCACGTGGAGCGCCGCCCGGTCGACATCGGAGAAAACCGCAACCGATTCGATACCCAGGTCGCGGCAGGCGCGGATAATCCGCACCGCGATTTCGCCACGGTTGGCGATCAGAATGCGCTTGAACATCAGTGTTTTAGGGAAGCCAGCTTAATTCGGACCGGCGTCAAACCTCGCACCCTTCTTATACTTAATTCGTTTGCGATTGGCGAATAAACCGCGACCCTGCGCGAGGTCAGAGGGGAATATTGCCGTGCTTTCGCGGGGGATTCTTGTCGCGCTTATTCTCTAATGCCTTCAGAGCGGCAATCACCCGCGGTCGGGTGTCGCGCGGCATCAGCACCTCGTCGATATAGCCGAGCTCCGCGGCTTTGAATGGATTGGCGAACTTGTTGCGGTAATCGTCAGCGAGCGCCTGGCGCTCAGCGGGCGTCATCTCGTTGCGATAAAGAATGTTGATCGCCTGCTCCGGACCCATCACGGCGACCTCGGCAGTCGGATAGGCAAAGTTGAAATCGCCGCGGATGTGCTTCGACGACATAACATCGTACGCTCCGCCGTAAGCCTTGCGCGTGATCACCGTGACCTTGGGCACGGTCGCCTCACAGAAGGCGTACAAGAGCTTCGCGCCGTGACGGATTATCCCGCCGTATTCCTGGGAGGTGCCAGGCAGGAAGCCGGGTACGTCCACAAACGTTACCAGCGGGATGTTGAACGCGTCACAAAAGCGCACGAAGCGCGCGGCTTTCACGGATGCGTCAATATCGAGGCATCCGGCGAGGTACGCCGGCTCGTTGGCCACGATACCCACCGAGTACCCGCCCATCCGCGCAAACCCAATCAGCATGTTGTGCGCGTATTCCTTCTGGACCTCGAGAAATTGGCCGTCATCGACGATGTGCCTTATCAGGTCGACCATCTCGTAGGGCTTGTTGGGATTCTCTGGCACCAAGGAATCCAGCACCGCGTCGCGCCGATCGGAACTATCTTCAGTCGCGACGAAAGGCGGATCGTCGGTGTTGTTCGACGGCATGTACGAGAGCAGCTCGCGAATCATCATAAGGCAGCTCTCATCGTCGTCGACCTCGAGGTGGCATACGCCGGAGCGCGTGCCGTGCGTGTCCGCACCGCCCAGCTCCTGCATCGACACGTCCTCATGCGTGGTCGCCTTGATGACGTCCGGGCCCGTAATGAACATGTACGATGTGTCGCGCACCATGATGATGAAGTCGGTCATCGCGGGAGAATAAACTGCGCCCCCCGCGCACGGTCCCATGATCGCCGATATCTGGGGTACTACGCCGGAGCTCAGCGCGTTGCGGAGAAAAATATCGGCGTAGCCGGCGAGCGATACGACGCCCTCCTGGATTCGGGCGCCGCTGCCGTCATTGAGGCCGATCACGGGACATCCGGTCTTGGTCGCAAGGTCCATCACCTTGCAGACCTTCTCGGCGAACGCGCCCGAGAGGCTGCCGCCGAACACCGTAAAATCGTGAGAGAAGACGCAGACCGGGCGCCCGTCGATGGTGCCGTGTCCGGTAACGACGCCATCGCCAGCAATCTTGCGTTTGTCCATGTCGAAATCGGTGATGCGGTGGGTTTTGAACTTGTCGAGCTCAACGAATGAGCCGCGATCGAGCAGGAAATCGATCCGCTCGCGGGCGGTCATACGGCCATTCTGGCGCTGTTTCTTGAGCCGCTCCTCGCCGCCGCCGAGTTCGGCTTCGCGCGAGAGATGCTGGATACGTTCGAGGTTTTCCTTGAGTCCCATCGGGTGAACCGTGCTTGCGGAGAGATTTTCGCGACGGTCACGAGTGCCGCAAATGTACCGGTCGGAAGATAGATATCGCATGTCCGATGCCGGTTAAAGCGCGCCAGGTCAAGAGCGCGAAGAGGTCCGAAAAAATGGCGTCAACTCGGGATTTTGCGTTTAAACGGGATCAAATCTGGATCACGGGAGGTAATCAAAGAATGCGTTACGGTGGTTGGTATGACGCCGTCTGTCCTCATCGCGGCGCCAACCTCGGCGGCGGCAAGCTCGAACAGGGATGCGTGGTATGCCCTTATCATGGGCATCGCGTGGCTCTCGGCGCCGACCCGGGTGCTGAGTTCAGCGTACAACGCTATCCCACGCTCTGCGCTGGCGGGCTTCTTTTCGCGATGATCGGCGACTTCAATCAGGGTCCGCTACCGAAGATGATCGATTATCTGACGCGTACGCATCAGATTTTCCCCGGCTTTGAAAAATCAATCCGCATCGCGCCAGAGATGGTGATCGAGAACGCCTTCGACTGGGCGCACTTCGGTCCGGTTCACGATGTTCTCGAGACGAGCTACGGCGAGCCACGAATCGAGGACGGTGCTTCACCGCCGAGTTGACACTGCGCGTAGGACCGTCGATGTGGCAGACCACCGACGACGGTCCGCATCATGACGACGGCGCGACCTGGGTCGAGGTGCCACTGCTGCGCGCGAGCCTTCAGCCCCAATTTGACCATTACCCGGATGGCCGTCGGGGGCGGCGACCATCCCCATTTCGTCATCGCGAGCGCCGTTCCGATGCTCGATGGAACGACTACGGTGAGGCTTCCGTTGCACTGCCACTAAATGACGACGGCTCGGCGCCGCCCAAAGAAGTCGCCGAAGTCCTGCTGCAATTCGAGAGCATGGGCCTCGAACAGGATCGTCCGGTGTGGGAGAACCTCTCCAACATGCGGCCGAAGTACACCGACGAGGACGCTAACGTGCTCGCCTATCGCCAATGGTGCAATCCTTACAGCCTGGAAAGAGCCGAAGAGCGGGCGAGCACGCCTGAACGAGCGCAAGCCGCCCAGAGTCCCGGCTGACACGCGAATCGTTCGGGTCTACCGATGGAGGTCGGCCACGCGCCTCAAGAGCTCCGGTGACCCGGACGGAGGCGCAGCCATCTGAGACGAAACCCCACAATTCGCCAAGACGCGTCGCAGCTCCAAAAGCACGGGAGATACCTCATGATTCCAGTCCGCGCCTTGGTTGTCATACGCTCGCTGCTCGGCTTCGACGGCGAGGCGATCCTGGTAGAAGACCGACTGCGCAAAATATCGAATCAGAGGCCAGGCGAGCGCTAGAAGGCCGGGAACCTTCGGCCGCCGTATCATCAATAGTCCGAAACTGCGGTTGCGCCGTTGCTCATCGTCGATGGGAACGTACGCGGCCCAGAGCCGGATGGTTGGAATGGTGGAATGCGCGCGATACACGACCAGGTTCTGGTACGGATAGTCTGTGCGGATAGTCATTAATTCGTAGTCGCGTTCGGTCTGACGCTCGCCCTTGCCGCCCATCACCAGGAGATCCGCCCCGGGATGCTGCTTGCCGCCTTCGAACTTGTACTCGGCCTCGACCCAGTCGTCGCCGGCACGATGAGACAGCAACACCGGCTGAATTCCACCCATTAGCCGGCGATGAAGAAACTGATGGTTCATGTCCATCAGGTTCTCGTGCATGAACGTGTAGTGGCACCCGACTTCTCGCGAAAAATACATCGTCCGGTAGTCGGAAGAATGGAATTCGGGCAAATCCGGCAGATGGACCTTTTCCGCTGTCGCCGGGGCGCCGCCGAAGATGAAAATCAGCCCGCATTGTTCGCGGCAGAGGTAACTCCGCACCCGTCGGGCTTCGTGAGGCACCTTTCCGCCCTCGGTCAAGTAGGGTATTCGGTCGAGCCGGCCGCCCGCGCTGTAGCACCATCCGTGGTAGCCACACTTAAGCCGCTCACCTTCGAGAACGCCGAGATGAAGCGGCATTTGCCGATGAGCGCACCGATCTTCCAGCGCGAATACGGCGCCCAAAGCCGGTCGTGCGATTACGATAGGCTCGCCGCCGAAACTCGTGGGGAAAATTCCCCCGGATTCAACGTCTGTCGAGCGTGCAACCGGATACCAGAAGTTCGGATGAATTCTGACCTGGCGCAGATCTCGGGATGGACTTCCGTTCAAGTAGGTCTCCATCTCCTCGCACTCCCAGGATTCGATAGGTGCCTGATTTTACTAGAAAGTTTGTAGGACTGTCCCAGTCAACGCAAATCCACCAAGTCTTCCTTTCACGATGCGGCCCAAGCAAGCTGGAAGACGGACGGAAGCCGCTGCTACCGGGGATTTCGATCGCATCAAAAGGGCGTTGATCGCCGTACTTAGTAGGCGTGTGATCGCTCAAGCCGCCTCGGAGACCCCAGTCATGGCTGAAATCTGGCCCAACTTTTTCCTGGTAGGCGCAGCAAAGGCGGGTACAACCTCCACTTACGCCTATCTTTCACAGCATCCGCAGGTGTTCTTTCCCCGCATCAAGGAGCCGCATTTCTTCACTCAGGTGCGGCTTTTACGCGGGCAGCGACGGTTCGTCGAGGTGATCAGTGACCGCACCGACTACTTGCGGCTTTTCAAGGGGGCGCGCGGTTTCAGCATTGTCGGCGATGCGAGCCCCTCATACCTCTGGCATCCCGAGGTGCCCGAGCGAATCCGCGCGCGAATTCCCGACGCGAAAATCGCGATAATTCTGCGCGACCCGGTCGAACGAGCCCATTCGCACTATCTGATGGATTATCGCGAGGGGGTTCAGGCATTGAACTTCTATGATGCGCTCGTCCGCGATATGGATCGCCCCGAAAAGGAGTGGGGCATAGCGTCGCTGTATTTCGAGCTCGGTCAGTACGCGCAGCAAGTCAAGCGTTATTTTCAGACGTTTCACCAGCGCCAAGTCGGGGTCTTCTTCTTCGAGGATTTCCGCCGCGACGTGAAAGGCGCCCTCCTGAAGCTGCTGCAATTCCTGGAAGCCGACACCGCCGCGGTCGATCGCATCGATACCTCCAAGACGCATAATTCTTACGCCGAGCCGCGCAATGACCTGATGCGGCGTATCGCCGGCGCAAAAATCTCCCGCATCCTGGGTCAGACCGTAGTTCCCCGCAGAGCGGGAGAGTTCATTTTCGAGAGATTTTTCCTGCGCCGCGCCTCCAAACCGCCGATCGATCCGCGCGCTCGGGACCTGCTCCGTAAGCTCTATGAACCCAACGTCGCCGAGCTGGAAAAAACGCTCGGCTATCCATTGCCCCAACTACGATGCTCATGGCGTGACGCCTAACGGTCCGCGATGAGCTCGAGTTCCGTCGAAGCTCGGCCGTCCGAACGGCCGGGCACTCGCCCCCGAAACCTCGTGCTCAGGTTGGTCAGTTATTGCTCGGCCACGGCCATCATTTGGTGGCTCGCGTGGTGGCTCGCGCGCGGCGTTCTGTTCGCCGCGTTGACCCATGCTCCAGCCCAGGCGAACCTGACGCTTCTTGTCGTGGCGGCGGTAGCGTCGATCGCGCTCTGGATGCTCAGCGACACCCTAATGTGCGCGTGTTCACTTAATGTGCGCGTGTTCACTTACTTCCATCTGCCCACGCGCTTCAGGGAGATGCTGCCGGGTACGGCAACACATGAATTTCTGCAGGTGTTGAATGGAGTCGCCGCGGGAACCCCGCTTGCCTGGTTCCTCCACGTCCGCAAGAAGGTCAACTGGTTAGTTAGCCGCTGGATGCACCCTTGCTCTCTTGGGCTTCATCGATCTCCAGGTGATGGCGTGGATGCTGCTCGTCTGCTCGGGCGTCGAGCCGCAAGCGACGTTCGGGATTCCGTGGTACTACCCGGGCGCTCTTTGTCCTCGGTTCGTGCATCTTTGCGGCCTTCTGGATGCACGGCGCCTGCGATCGCGAGTCGCAGAGTAGCTGCCCGTAGTGCTTATTGCGGTCGCCCTGCCATTCGCGCCTTCTGGACTCGGCACCCGTCAGGCGGCGATCGTCGTCGGTTTCAGCGCATTCGGTTCGCGCTCGGCGCGGCTCACGATGTCGCTCGCGCATAGCTGGATCGGGATTGCGATTCGATCGTCCTCGGTCCTTTGGTTGGCGGACCCGTGCTGAAGAGCGTTCTCCGTGGTCCTCTCGAATGTCTTTTCCGCTCGCCGGCGAAGAGAGCGCAGGCTAACCGGCGCGGCTCACCTACTGGTGACTGGCTCGAACCCGCTGAACTCCATTCGATCGCCGGCGAGGATTGAATGACGAGCAGCGAAGCCGCCGTTGACCTCGAGCACGTATTGCGAGAGGCCCGGAACGCCGAGGGGAGTCTCTGAGAACGGAACCGCGTTGGCCACGACGCCGGTGATGCGTCCGGTTTGATCAGCAAAGATCATGTCGAGCGGGATCACGGTGTTTTTCATCCAGAATCGGAGCTCTGCGGGCTCCGGGAAGACGAAGATCATACCTGCGTACTCATCTAGATGCTTTCGGTACATCAGGCCGACTTCGCGCTTGGTGGAATCATCGGCAACCTCAACGCTCAACGCGGCGAGTTGCTTGCCGTCAGGCCCTGCAATCGTGACGCGTGGACCGCGCGTGCAGCCGAGGAGGAAGAAGAGGGCGTAGCAGGCGAAGAGGGAAGCACGTAACCGCCACATCGCCCGGAATTCTAACTGGCGTCGTGAGCCCTCCGCCAGCCAGCGCTCAATTTCGTTGACTAGGCGAGCTCGGGCGAGATTTCCTCGAGCTCGCGGCCAGCGGTCTCAGGCACGAACAGCAGGATTATCGGCGCAATCATCCAGAATACGGTGAGGTAGCGTACCGCAACCCAGTGTGAATGCGTGACGCCGTAGAGCACGCCCTCGATCGCCAGGCCGAGCGCGCCGCCTGTGGTTCCGGCGACGGCAAACGCGGACCCAGCCGTCGAGCGATACGACGTGGGAAAGAGCTCCGCGCTGAAGCTCCTCACGATCGTGCCCGACGCCGTGTCGAAGAAAAGCTCGATCGTCCACGCCGGTGCAACGCTGAAGCCATGCGCGGTGTAAATCCAGATCGTCAGAAGCGGCGCGATGAACATGAAAAGCGCGCCCATCGCACGCCGCCCGAAGCGATCGCTGAGCCGCCCGGCAATGATGTTGCCAAGGATGCCGAGAGCGCCGCCGATGAAGAAGAGCGCCGTTACGTTGCCGGGAGAATAGCCGTGCACTTCCTGGAGGAATTTGGGAAACAGCACGCCCGCGGTGTTGCCGCCCATCGCACCGAGAAATGAGACGCTCACCAGCGCGGTCAGGCGGCCGGGGTAGGCGCGGAAGAGCGCGACGAGCGGCTCCCAAACGGTGGACGGGCGCTCGCCCGCGCTTTGCTCGGCCTCGAAACGCTGGCTTTCGGGCAAAAGACGCCTAAGCGGTATGATCATCACGAGCGGCACCAGCGCGAGCGCATAAAGCCCGCGCCATCCATATGGCACGACGTTGATCATCGAGAAGACGAGCGCCGCGATTCCGTAACCGACCGAAGAAATCGCGCTTAAGAGCCCGACCGACCATCCGCGATAAGGCGCATCGACTTCCTCTATGAGGATGACGAGCGCGATCGTCGACTCGGCGCCGGCGAACGCGCGCGACAGCAGCTGGAAGATGACGAAGCTCCGCTCTTCCGGCGCAATCGCGGTAAGGCCGGTGAAAATCGTGTAGCCGACGATCGTGTAGAGGAGCAGGCGGCGCCGTCCGAACACGTCGGCGAGCGGAGTGATCGCGAGCGAGAGCAGGTAGCCGAGCCGGATCATCGAGAGCATCGCGCCGAGGTGCGACTCGGCGATCTTGAGACCCTTCTGGATTTGCTTGAGCGCGAGACTAAGGAGCGCGACGTCGTACTGATCGAAGAAACCCGCCGTAATCGCGATCAGGAAGACGCGCCACTGGCGCGCGGTGAACGGCGGCGTCCGGCCGAAGAGCCCGAGATGAAAGGAACTACGCGGCTCCTCCGCGGCGATCGCGGCTGGTTGGAGATTTGTCTCAGGCGTCGCCACGGCGGCTCTCGATATTTTTCATAGTCGCTCGGCGAGCTTCGGGAGAGTTCATTTTTAGTGAGCGGCGGCTAGTCGATCGCCATTGGCAGGGACTCGATCCCGCGCAAGATGTAGGAGCCCTTGTATTTCGGCTTGAGATCCGAGTCCTTGAATCTCAAATGCGGGAATCGATCGAGCATCGCGCCGAAAGCAACCGACGCCTCGAGCCGCGCGAGCGGCGCGCCGATGCAGAAGTGGATTCCTTCGCCGAAGGCCACGTGCTCGTTGGGTTCGCGCGTGATATCGAACTTTTCCGGCGCCTTAAATTTCGCCGGATCGCGGTTCGCCGCTGCCAGCACGACGAACGCGATAGCGCCGGCCGGAATCTCGGTGCCGCCCACGTTCGCCGTCTCCTTCGGAAAGCGCGCCGTCGATTGCACGGGACCGTCGTAGCGGAGCATCTCCTCGATCGCGCTTGAGAGCAGCACACGATTCAAGCAGAGCAGCTTTAGCTGGTCGGGATTTCGCATCAGCGCGAGCGTGCCGTTGCCGATGAGATTGGTCGTCGTCTCGTTGCCGGCGATCAGCAGCAGCGAAACGAAGTTCAGCAGGTCAGCCGATGACAGCACGTCGCCGGTGTCGTGGGCCTGCACTAGTGCGCTCACCAGGTCGTGCCCCGGATGCTTGCGGCGCCTTTCAATCTCGCTTTCGAAGTAGTCGGTCAGCGCGTCGAGCGTTTTGATCACGTCGGGCGGCGTCGGCGTCCCGGGAAGATTGTTGCCCGCGTCGATCAGCTTGTCCGACCATTCCTTGAACGTGGCATTGAGCTCGGCCGGCACGCCGAGCATCTCCGCGATCACGGTGACCGGCAGCACGTTGGCGAGGTCCTTGACCACGTCGAATTCGCCGGTCCGTTCGGCGTGATCGAGAATTTGGGCCGCGATTTCGCGGATGCGCGGCTCAAGCTCGCGAATCCGGCGCGGCGTGAAGTCGCGCGACACCAGGCGGCGCAGCTTAGAGTGCACGGGCGGATCGGTGCCGAGCAGGTTGCGCGAGCCGGCGAGCCGGCCCTGGTAGGCCTCCGGCGGAGGTGGCGGTCCCATATTCGAGAAATGCTCGTGATCGTGCAGCACGCGAATCACGTCCGCGTAGCGAGCGATGAGCGCGATTTTGAACGCGCCTGCGTCCACCACGCGCGGCGGACCCTCAAGCAGCGCTCCGTAATGCGGATACGGATTGTCGCGGAACGCGGGATCCCACGGATTGAAGTAGATCGGTGTTTCTTCGGCCATCGGATTGGCTCCGTCGCTCATTCGATCGCCATCGTAAGTTGCGCGAGACCGCGCAGGAAGTACGAACCTTTGTACTTTAGTGGTGCACCGGGATCCTGGAGCCTAAGGCGCGGAAAGCGCGCGAGCGCCGAGCCGATCGCGATGGCACCTTCGAGCCGCGCAAGCGGAGCGCCGATACAAAAATGGATTCCGTCGCCGAAGGCCACGTGGTCGCGCGGCTCGCGCGTGATATCGAAGCGGTCCGGATCCGGAAATTGGGCCGGATCGTGATTCGCGGCCGCCAGGATGACGAAGCAGCCCGTGCCGGCCGTGATGGTCGTGCCACCGACCTCCGTGTCGGAGAGCGTCGTGCGCGTCGTCGATTGCACCGGGCCGTCGTAACGAAGCATCTCCTCGATCGCACGCGGCGTGAGCTCGGGATTTTGCCGCAGCAGCTCCATCTGATCAGGATTTCGCCCGAGCGCGAGCATGCCGTTGCCGATGAGATTCGTCGTCGTCTCGTTGCCCGCGAGCAGCAGCAGCACGGCGAACGCGAGCAGCTCGTCTTCGGTCATCGTCTCGCCGTCGGCATGAGCAGCGACGAGCGCACTTATCAAATCAGGACCGGGATTCTTGCGTCGATGCTCGATCGCCTCGGACAAGTACGCGCGGAGCTCGTCGCCCGCCTTGATCGTATGCTCCGGGAGTGGCGCGCCCGGGATCGTATTGCCGCCCGCAATCACCTCGTCCGACCAGTGCTTGAACTGCGCGTAAAGCTCCGACGGCACGCCGAGCATCTCCGCGATCACCATTACCGGGAGCGCGTTGGCGAGACCGCTCATGACTTCGAGCTCGCCCTTTTTCGCCGCATCGTCGAGGAGTCGATTCGCGATTTCGCGGATGCGCGGCTCTAGCTCGCGAATCCGGCGCGGCGTGAAGTCGCGCGACACCAGGCGGCGAAGGCGCGTATGTACGGGCGGATCGGAGAACAGCATCGTGGTCGCGCCACGAAACGGCCCCCGATCTTCCATCTCGGGTGGGCGCGTCTGATAGCTCGAAAAGTGCGCGTTGTCTTTCAGGACCGTGGTCACGTCGGCGAAGCGGCCGACGAGCGCGACCGCGCCGAAGAGGTCGGTCAGACGCGGCGGCCCGTCGTGGAGCAGCTTGTAGAAGGGATACGGGTTCGAGCGGAACTCGGGATTCCAAGGATTGAACTCGAGTGCGCTGCTTTTCATTTTCGATCGGCCCTCATTGGTGCGTCGTAGGTCGGCATCGTCGGCTCGCGTTAATCACCGCGTCGCAAGGAGCAACTGCGATGCCATCGCGAGAACGCCAGCTACCCTGCTGAGCCTTGACCAAAATCCGCAGCGCGATGCCTGCATGCAGCAGAGCGCGTGCATCATATTGCCATCGCGAGGCTCGTTAGCCCACGAAGGAAATATGATCCCTTGTAGACGAGCGGCGCGTCGGGATTCTTAAGCGTGAGATTCGAAAAACGCTTGAGCGCGGTCTCGAATGCGATCGCCGCTTCCAGCCGCGCAAGCGGCGCGCCGATACAGAAGTGGATTCCCTCGCCGAACGCCAAATGGTTGTTTGACGCGCGCGTGATGTCGAAGCGCTCGGGGTCGGGGAACTCTCTTGGATCGCGATTCGCCGCGGCGACAATCACAAACACTCCCACGCCCGCGTCGAGCCGCGTGCCGCCCACCTCGCACTCCCGCGTCGTCGTCCTAAATGTCGACTGCACCGGACCGTCGTAGCGGAGCATCTCCTCGATCGCCATCTTGAGCCCGGCGGGATTCGCGCGCAGCGCCGCCATCGCAGCAGGATGCCGTCCGAGCGCCAGCATCCCGTTGCCGATCAGGTTGGTCGTCGTTTCATTGCCAGCGAGCAGGAGCAGCACCGCGAATGCGAGCAGCTCGGCGGCG
>Ga0126373_10003606_pt1 | contig 11649 bp, 13 predicted proteins | sample PanSoiMetPlot_11_FD_92545 | JGI IMG/M metagenome (GOLD analysis project Ga0126373, IMG submission 92545) | Tropical forest soil microbial communities from Panama - MetaG Plot_11 | ecosystem: Environmental > Terrestrial > Soil > Tropical forest > Bulk soil | place: Panama | collected 2016-02-17
CGCGCAGCTGCGGTGGCTTGAGCGCGAGCTCGCAGCGGCGCGCAGGGACGACGAGATCGACTGGATCGTAGTCTTCATGCACCAGCCCGCGATGTCGTCGGCCCATTTCAATGGTGCCGACCTCGGGGTCAGGCAGAATTGGCTGCCTGTATTCGACGCCTACGCGGTCGACCTCGTCCTGGCCGGGCACGAGCACCATTACGAGCGCTCGCATCCGGTGCGCGGCGCTGTCGCGGGCAGTTCTCTGCTGACGCCCGCGCGCGTGACCCTTCGGGCGGGCCGGCGCGGGCCCGGGGACATCGACACCACTCACGGAACCGTGCACCTGACCATCGGCGGCGGCGGCCACCCGTATTCGGTTCCGGCCAGCCGACCGCATGGCGCACGCGAGGGCGTCGTAATCGCCGGCGTCGAGCCTGGCAGCCCGCTGGTCCAGCGACGGTCGGTCATCGAGACTGAGCCGGCCTCCTGGTCCGCGCACCGCGAACCGAGAGCACCGTACGGGTTCGCCTCGTTCGACGTCGCCCCTGCTGAGCCTGGCGGTACGACGTCAATCACGGTTACATACTGGGGAGCCGCGGCAGGCTCGGCGGACTACCGCATGCGCGACAGGGTCGTACTACGCAAGGCGCGGCGCTCCGCCTGGCTGCCCAGCCGCGACCTGGCAGGATCGTGCCCGGTGAGGCAAGCCTGAGCGAACGCGACAGCCTGCCTGGCGTGTGCGCTCAACTGGCGGCCGACAATAGAGCAGTGATCGACATCGACCCTGAGCGGTTCGAGGAGATGGTGCGCGAGGCGCTCGACGAGCTGCCCGATGAGCTCGGAACGCTGATGCGCAACGTCGCGGTGCTTGTCGAACACGACCAGGGGCCGCCTGGCCTACTCGGGCTCTACGAAGGCGTGCCGCTCACGAGGAGAAGCCAGTACTCCGGCGTCTTGCCTGATCGCATCACCATCTACCGCCAGGCGATCTGCGCGGACGCGTGGTCAGAGTGGGACGTCGAGAAACAGGTTCGCAAGACCGTGATTCACGAGGTCGCCCACCATTTCGGGATCGGCGACGAGCGGTTGCGCGAACTCGGCTGGTAGCCGTGTCAGCTTGACCGCGACCAGGCCTGTCTATTCGTGGCGTAGATCACATCGCCGTGCTCGGCGCCGTCGAGTGGATCGGGCCAGTCGATCAGCAGCGTCCCCGCCAGGTTCAGGCCTGCTTTCTCAAGCACGCGCCGGGACGCGACGTTCACCGACATTGTGGTGGCTACCACCTTCTCGACTCCGGCGTGAGTGAAAGCCCTGCGGACCAGCGTCCGCGCACCCTCAGTCGCGTAGCCGTGCCCCCAGGTACTCGGAAACAGCCTGTAGCCAACCTCGAGGGCGCCGCTGACCACGGCGCCAAGCCCGATCGTGGCCGCGCGCTGAAGCGCCACGCTCGACGGCGGCACGAGGCCGAACCAGCCGAGCGGCTCACCGCCGGGCTCCCGCAGCGCGGCGAAGTGGCCGAGACCCGCTGGCAGCTCAGCGGGCTCGCGCAGGAACCTGGGCAGTGTCTCGGCTGCCACGACTGCTGCCGGCACCGGATGGTCGATGTAGCGCATAACCGCCGGATCGCCGTGCAGCGCCGTCAGCCAGCCCAGATCCTCCTCAGTGAATGGCCTCAGCAACATCCGCTCAGTGATCGCGTCGCCTAGCACGGCTCTGATCGGATCATCGGTTGCCTGTGGCCGCAAATGCTTTTCCTCCGACCGACGGCGGCAATGGTGCGAAAATGGCCACGCCGGTTTCAGCCGCTCCGTGGAGGCATGAGATGCCGTTCTGCACCATCGTCGAATTCGAGGTGACGTCCTACGTTGCGTCATAGGCCGGCCGCGGCCATCAGGGGTTCGAGATGACGCCGCGCGAGAGCGTGACGGCCGAGTGCAGGCGACGCGGACTTGATGTGGTTGTCGCCGGGTGCGTTGACCTGCTGGACGGCACTGGGTGGGACGAGGGCCTCATCATCGCGCTCGGCGGCCAGGCGGCGCCTTATGTACTCTCAGGCAGCGAGGGCGGCGCGAGCGGGTACTGGCCGAGAGTCTGGGCCGCAAGGGGTCTGCTATACGCCTGGGCGGATGCCGCGGCGCCCGCGATCATCCGGGCGACGAGCGACGACGCGTGGCGGGTACGCGAGATGGCCGCGAAGGTGATCGCCAGGTACGGCGTCGCCGACGCACTCGACGCGGTCGTCGCGCTACGCGATGATCCGGTACCGAGAGTCAGGGCAGCAGCCAGCCGCGCCGTCGTGACGCTGACAGCGACCGGTGCGTGAAGCCCTGCTGCCGACGGCCAGGAAAGCTGGAGCTGTGAACGACCAGTCATGCCCGGCGACCGGCGCCTTGCACCACGTCGAGCTGTGGGTACCAGATCTGGCCAGGTCGGTGGCCGAGTGGGGGTGGCTGCTCGGTGAGCTCGGGTACGAGGACTTCCAGAATTGGCCGCACGGCCGTAGCTGGCGGCTGGGCGGGACGTATCTGGTCATTGAGCAATCACCGGCGATTACGGCGGCGGCGCACGACCGGCGCAGGCCAGGCCTCAATCACCTGGCCTTCCACGCCGGCGACAGCCAGCGCGTTGACGTGCTACACGCACAAGCCCGAGGCCACGGCTGGACGCCGATGTTCGCCGACCGGTACCCGCATGCCGGAGGCCCTGAGCACTATGCCGCTTACCTGGCCAACACAGACGGGTTCGAGGTCGAGCTTGTTGCCGCGCGACCCTAGCCGGACGCACCTGCGTGAGTGTCAGCGGCTGACGCCGCGCGGGACCTGACTGACGGCTACGGACTCGAGCCGCAGGCCCCCGATCAGGTGGTCGATGACCACGCCGGCGTCGATCTTGCCGCAGCTGAACAGATCGATCGCGACCAGGCTCTCCTCTGGCCAGGTGTGGACGCTGAGGTGCGACTCGGCAAGGACGAGCACGAGCGTGATCGCGCCATTCGGGAAGATCACGTGAGAGGTCTCGAGCACGTGGCCCGAGCCGGCCCGCACGGCTGCTGAAGTCACAGCCGTGAGCTCGGCCACATCGTGGACCGGCGAGCCAGGGACGCTGGTCGCGTCGACGGCAAACAGGACCTTCGGCGAGGCTGCCTCTTGCCGTCGCAGCTCGGAGAACCTGCTGGCCGGTTCGATGACGGGCATGATGTGGCAGGATACCGCAGGGCCTGCGCGGGCCCTGCGCGGGCGGATAGGGCAGCTGATGGACATCGACGCGATCGCGGCGGAAGTCGCCGCCGCCGTGGGCCTGGCTGAAGGCGAATCAGGCGTCCGCGACGTGCTGGAGGTGGTGGCTCGCGAAGGGCCGGTTGCCACCAGGCAGATCGGCATGCAGGCCGGCCTGCCGGTGCCGATCGCTGCCGCTATCTGCAACGAGCTACGAAAGCGCGGTGTCATCGACGAGAGGCGGCCAGTCAGGCTGACAGCCGCGGCGCACGCGATCCTTGCGGCCGGGCGGCCGCCGCTTCAGATCGACTGCTCGTGCTGTGGCGGGCTGGGCCTGCGCATCCCAGAAGAGCTTGAGGCGCTGAGTGCCGAGCTCGAAATGGCCGCGGCCGGCGCACCGCCTGCCAAGATGGAGCTTGACCAGACCCATTGCACGGTCGCAACGAAGATTCACCGCGTCCTGCGGCTGTACCAGGCCGGAGCACTTGATGGCAGACGAATCCTCCTACTCGGCGACGACGACCTGATCGCGGTCGCGATCGCGCGCTTTGCCAAGCTGGTCGGCGCGGCCGTCGGCCAACTGACCGTCATTGATTCCGATCCAGCTGTGCTGGCGTGGATCCGAGACCAGGTCCCGGGGACCCTCGTGCCTCTCAGCCTTGTCGAGCACGACTTGCGCAGACCGCTGCCGACCGAGCTGGCTGGCGCCTTCGATGTTGCCTGCACTGATCCGCCGTACACGGTGCCGGGTGCCGAGCTCTTCTTGTCTCGCGCTGTCGAGGCGCTCGAATCGCGCCCTGGCCTGCACGTTTTCTTTTCCTTCGGCGCTAGGAGGCCGGCCGAGACGCTCGCGACGCAGCGCGTGATAGTGGGTCTCGGCCTGGTGATCAGGTCGGTCACGCAGAACTTCAACAGCTACGTCGGCGCCGGGATTCTCGCTGGCACCAGCCACCTGTATCACCTGCGCACCGGCGAGCAGGCAGCGCCGCTCGTCGCTGGCGACTACGCGGGCCCGTTGTACACAGCCGACACGAGGGCCGAGCAGAGCCGCCCGTACCGCTGCGCGGACTGCGGCGCAGTGCACCTTGTCGGCCGTTTCGCGGCCGGGCAGAGCGATTTGCCGCGCTGGGCTCGGATCGCGGATCTGCGGTCGGTCGGCTGCCCGGACTGCGGCGGGGTCACGTTTCGCCCGATGCCGCGACGCCCGCGCTGACGGCTCACGCTGCCCGCAGCGGGATGTGACGTATGCGAAAATGCTGGGCGTGACCAGGCACGACGCGAGCTCGGCGGAGGGCTATCTGGTCCGGCCGGCTGTCGAGGCCGACTTGGACGCGATCGCCGACTTCGAGGTCGACATCGCACGCGCCTCATTCGGCGATGAGGCGATCGTCGACGCCGCGTTTCATCGCCGCAGGGCCGCTGGGGCGCTGGCGAAGTCCGGAGAGATCATGCTGGTCGCGGTCGCGGCGACCGCGCCCGCGAAACCGGTGGGCTGGGCATGGATGTCCGAACGCACGAACTCGCTGACAGGCGAGCGGTACGGCAATTTCAGGTCGCTGGCGACCGCCGCAGGCGACGCGCGCGGACCTGCGGGCGAAATGCTCATGGCCGCGATACTGAGCGCGGCTGATGAGGCCGGCTTCTCGCACCTGTCCGGCAAGGTCAACGCTTCGAATCTCGGCATGCGCACGCTGTACCGCGCATTCGGCTTCACCGCCACGCACCTGACCATGGAGAGGCGGAGCGAGCGGGCCGAGACGACCGGAGAGACCGGGCACACGTGATCAAGTGCGTGATCTGGGACCTGGACAACACCCTGCTCGACGGCGTCTACCTCGAGTCTGGCGAGCGGCCGCCGCCAGTGAGCACCGCTCTCAGCGCAGTTCTGCACGAGCTGGCGGGCCGAGGCATCTTGCACGCGATCGCTAGCAGGAACCCGCCTGAAGCAGGCGTGTACGCCGAGCAGGCGACCGGCCACGCGTTCGCTGCCGTCGTGTGCGGCTGGGGGGCCAAGTCGGCGGCCATCGAGACGATCACCGCTGAACTCGGCCTGACGGCCGATGAGGTCGCGTTCGTCGACGACGACGCGCTCGAACGTGCCGAGGTGGCATTCCGGCTGCCGGAAGTCCTCGTGCTCGCGCCGCAGGACCTCCGTGAAGCGGCCGCCTTGCCCCTGCTCGGAGCGCCGGCATCGACCGAGGAAGCGCGGCGCCGCGGCGAGCTGTACCTGCAGCGTCGTGCCCGGCGGGAGGAGGCGCGCTCGTTCGGCGGGTCGCGCGAGGACTTCCTGCGCCATTGCGGTACGCGGGTGACGATCGCCCCGGCATCGGCCGCCGACCTGCCGAGACTGCACGAACTGTCGGTGCGCACGCACCAGTTCAACTCGACAGGCATAGCCGTCGCTGAGGCGGAGTTCGCTGCCCTGCTCAGGTCTGCCGACCACCAGGTCGCGGCGGTCAGGCTCGCCGACCGGTTCGGCGACGACGGCCTGGTCGGTGCATGCGTGATCGCCACCAGTCCGGCCAGCTGGCAAGTCAGGCTGCTGATGATGTCCTGCCGTGCGCTCGGGCGCGGAGTCATCGATGCGCTGCTCGCTTGGATCTGCCGCGCGGCGCGCGCCGAAGGGACCGATGAGATCGCCGTAGCCTGCGTGATCAGCCCGCGCAACGTGCCGCTGCGGATCGCGCTCACCAGCGCGGGCTTCCGCACCGGACGGGAGCTGGAGGCCGATGGCGCAGAGCGGACGGCGGTGTACCGTCGGCCGGCCGGCGACGCGCTGCCCGAGCTTCCCGACTGGGTGACGGTGCCCGCGTGACTCCTGGCAGCGCGGATCTGACCGGCGAGATCAGGCTGCTGCTCGCCGAAATCACGGGCGACGGAGCTGCCCTCGAGGCTCCGCTTGGCACTCCGCTGCTTCGCGACGGCATCGGCTTGGACTCACTCGGCGGAACGGTACTCCTGACCGAGATCAAGCGCCGATACAGAGTCGACATCGCCGACGAGGACCTGAACCTTGACAGCCTCGCGAGCATCGGCGCGCTCGCGTCTTACCTCCAGGCCCGGATGGCCGCTCCCTGGTCTCCGCGGTGATTGGCGGCACTTGTGACTCGGCCTTCGAGCCGGTCCTTGCGGCCTTCGCCGAGAACTTCAGCGTCCGCGGCGAGACTGGCGCCGCGCTCTGCGTGACGGTGTACGGCCGGACTTTCGTCGACCTCTGGGGCGGCTGGACGAGCCCTGCCCGCCGCACACCGTGGGCGCCAGACACGCTGGTCGACATCTTCTCTGTCGGCAAAGGGATGCTCGCGCTCCTCGCCGCCCACCTGGCTGGCACCGGCCAGCTTGAATCCGATGCGCCCGTCGCGCGGTACTGGCCGGAGTTCGCCGCCGAGGAAAAGCACGCGGTGACGCTGCGGCAGCTGCTCAGCCACCAGGCGGGGCTGCCCGCCATCAGGCGCCGGCTGCCGCCAGACGCCATGCTCGACTGGCAGCTCATGGCAGCCGCAATCGCCGGCGAGCGACCGTGGTGGCCGCCTGGCACAGGCCACGGCTACCACGTCAACACGTTCGGCTTCGCCGTTGGTGAGGTGATGCGGAGGATCACAGGCAAGACCGTAGGGACCCTGCTGCGCGAGCGGGTCGCCAGGCCGCTCGGAGCCGACATCCACATCGGGCTGCCAGTGGCGGAGCACTACCGGGTGGCTGACTTCGACTGGCCCGCAGGCACCCTCGCGGAAGCGGACCCGACCGGGCTGGACGAAACCCGCCTGATGGAGCACAACGCCTACTTCAATCCCGCGGGCCTGTCGGGCGCCGGGGTGGTGAACACTGCCCGCTGGCGAGAGGCCGAGGTGCCGTCAGCCAATTGCCACGGCAGCGCCAGGGGCGTCGCGCGCGTGTACGCCGCGCTGGCCGCGGGGGGCACCCTCGGCGGGGTCAAGGTCGTCGACCGCGGTGCGCTCGCCGACGCTACCTGCGAGCAGGCGAACGGCCCCGATCTGATCTTGCACCGCCCGTCGAGGTTTGGCCTCGGCTTCCAGCTCACTCAGCCTGAGCGGCCAATGGGCCGCGGGACCGGGGCGTTCTTGCACTTCGGCGGCGGCGGCTCGCTCGGTTGCTGCGATCCAGAAGCCGGCGTCGCGATCGGGTACGTCACCGGGCAGATGGGACCGCGCTGGCAGAACACAAGGAACCGGGCGCTTATCGACGCGATCTATGCGTGTCTGTGACGCCTGCCGAGACCGACGAGCCCGGGCTGACCGCTCGCGTATCCCCGCGCGGCCAAGCCGGTTATCGTGAGCCAAGCGCACCTGTGCGAGTAACCCCGATCGCGGGAGGTGGCTGATGTCCGCTGTCTTCGCCGTAGACGCCTGCCGCACACCGATAGGCAAGATCAAAGGCGCGCTCGCCGACGTACGCCCCGACCACCTGACGGCTGAAGTGATCACGGCGCTGATGACGCGCAATCCGTGGCTGGAGCCGCAGCGCGTCGACGACGTCTACTGGGGGGCGGCCAACCAGGCAGGTGAGGACAACAGGAACGTCGCCCGCATGGGCGTACTCCTGGCCGGCCTGCCTGTCGACGTGCCCGGCGCCACCGTCAACCGGCTCTGCGGCTCTGGTATGGAGGCCATCTGCTCAGCCGCTCGGGCGATCGCGGCGGGAGACGCCGATGTCTGCATCGCCGGCGGCACGGAATCGATGACCCGTGCGCCGTTCGTCCTACCGCGAGCCACAGATCCCTTCCCGCGCGACGCCGGGCTCGCCGACACGCGACTGGGCTGGAGGCTTGTCAGCCCGAAGATGGCCGAGATGTACCCTCCCATCACCCTCGGCGAGACTGCCGAGAATGTGGCGGACAAGTACGGCGTCGACCGGGAGCGGCAGGACAAGTTTGCGCTGCGCAGCCATCACCTTGCGGCCGCGGCTGCGGGTAAAGGCCGCTTCGACCGCGAGATCATCGCGGTGCAGACGCCGCGCGGTACCGTCACGGCGGACGAGGGGATCAGTGGCGACCTGACCGAGGCGGAGCTCGCCGCCAAGCGCCCGGCGTTCCGGCCTGGCGGGACTGTAACTGGCGGGAACTCTTCTCCGCTCAACGACGGTGCCGCCGGGCTCCTGCTGATGTCGCAGCGGGCGCTCACAGCGGTCGGCGCGACGGCGCTGGCGAGGTACGCGGGAGGCGCCTCGGCGGGCGTGCACCCGGATTACATGGGCATCGGGCCGGTTCCCGCGATGACCAAGGTGCTCGCCCGGTCGGGCTGGCGGGTGCAGGAACTCGCCCTCGTCGAGGTCAACGAGGCCTTCGCGGCTCAGGCCGTCGCGGTAATCGACCAGCTCGAGCTCGATCCGCGACTCGTCAATGTCAACGGCGGAGCGATCGCTATCGGTCACCCGCTCGGCTGCTCGGGAGCGAGAATCACCGCGACGCTGCTGCACGAGCTCAAGAGGCGAGGCGGCGGGCGCGCGGCTGCCACGATGTGCATCGGGGTCGGCCAGGGTATCGCCACCCTCTGGGAGGCGGGCTGACTCGCGCACGAGCACTCAGGCGCCGCTGACAGCGACGACGCCGCGCATCGTGCCGATCAACACGAGGCGCCCGGACAGCGTGGGCGACGCGAAGTGCGGCAGCTGCGAGCCGAGCGTGAGCTCGTGCACCGCTCCGCCGGTCCGCAGGTTCAGCTCGTAGAGCACTCCGGCGGACGTAGCGGTCACCCAGGCAGCGCCGCCGCCGATCACCGGCGAGCCGTCGGCGGCGGGTGGCCCGCGCCACAGAACCTTCAGTTGGCTGCCGCGCGTCGTCACGGCGGCGGGACCGCCGCTTTCGCAAGGCACGATCACTGTCGACTCGCGGACCGCCGCGCCGCCGAATGCCGCGCAGACGCGCGCGGCGGCGATCTGGCCGCCGACGCCGCCGAGGTGAGACGCCCTGAGTAGGTAGCCGACGCCGCGCTTGCCGACCGCGAGTATCTGGCCGGCTCCGGTCAGGGCGGGCGTCATCGCGCCTAGGTCCAGGTCGTTTGAGTTATCGCTGCGCCAGCTGCCCGGGGCGAATACGCCGGTCCTGCGCAGCCGCGGCGACAACGCGGTGACGGAGTCGGAGAAGTTGTATGGACCGGAGGTCCCGCCATTTCCGACGCCGGCGTAGACAGTCCCGTCCTGCGCGATAACCGGCCCGCCTGAGGCCCAGATGCCCGCCCGGGGCGACGGAACCTTGTAAGCGAGGACCGGCGTGGTGCGGGCGCCTGGACCGGCAGCCGGGACGCCCACGACGGCTCCGGAGTACGGACCGCAATCCCCGAAGTGGCCGCCAAACGCCACGTAGATCCGTCCGTCGCCCGCTGCAAGCGCGCCACGCTGCTGGTCGTAGTACGGATGACCGTCCGGCGACGGCACCGCTCTGCGGTACCGTACGCGCCCCGTGGCCGGATCGAGCCCCACAAGCAGGTGCCGGGTCCTGCCGTCTTGCGCCAGTGCGTACACCAGCTTGCGGTAGAACACCGGGGTGCTGGTGATGCCGAGCGGATCGATGTTGCCGCATGGCTGCGAGCCCAGCGGCAGCGGAGTCGCGACGTGCGTTTTCCACAGAATCCGGCCGGTCGCCCTGAGGAGCCCGTAGATCGTGTCGTTCTCGGTGGCCGCGATCACAAGGCTGCCGATGACCAGCGGCTGGCCGTAGACAGCGCCGTCCAGCCCGCGCGACCAGACGATCGCCAGGCGGCCTGCCGCCGGTAGCCCGGGCACAAATCCGGTTCTGGCCGCATTCGCGTGATAGGTGGGCCAGTTCGTCCCCGAGCTCGCGGAGATCCGCCTGTCAGGGCCCGCCTGACCGCGGGCGTGCCCGGCGGAACACGAGCCCATGCTCAATACAAACACCGCGGCGGCAGCGCCCGCCTGGATGGTGAACGCGGCCGACCTGGGGCTCATCACACCAGTTTGCAACGGGTAACGTCTGCCAGGGAACGAAAGCGGGGTGAAGCCCGACGATGGCCGAGGCTCAGCCAGAAGCGCGGCAGCGGGTCATGACGATCCCCAACGTCATCAGCTTCACCCGGCTGGCCGGCGTGCCGGTATTCCTCTGGCTAGTGCTCGGGGTGCGGACGCAGGCAGGCGACTGGTGGGCGCTTGGCCTGCTCGCGGCGGCCGGCCTGTCGGATTGGCTGGACGGGAAGATCGCGCGCGCAATGCACCAGCAGAGCCGCGTTGGCGAGCTCCTCGACCCGGCCGCGGACCGGTTGTATATCGTGTGCACGGTCGTCGCGCTTGCCATCAGGGGGATCATCGGCTGGTGGCTGGTCGCAGTCCTCGCCGCACGCGAGCTGATGCTCGGAGTCGTCCTGCTTGCGCTACGGCGCCACGGCTACGGGCCACTGCGTGTGAGCTTCGTCGGCAAAGCCGCAACGCTGAGTCTTTTGTACGCTTTCCCGCTGCTTTTTCTGGGTTCGCACGAGACGTCATATGCGGTCATAGCTCGCGTGTTCGGTTGGGCATTCGCACTATGGGGAACTGCACTCTACTGGTGGGCCGCCGCACTCTATGCCACCCAAGCTCGCCGTCTGCTAGCCAAGGACCGGGACAGCGACCCCGCGGCGGCGCACGACGACCGGCATCGGAAGGCGGCTGCGGGCTGACGATCTCACGTGCCTGAAGGGAGCACTGGCGAGCCGTGCGGGCAGTAGTCATGGCAGGCGGGGAGGGAACCAGGCTGCGCCCGATGACCGCCAACCAGCCCAAGCCTCTGCTGCCCGTCGTCAACAGGCCGATCATGGATCACGTGCTGCGGCTGCTCCGCAGGCACAGCTTCGACGAGACGATCGTGACCGTGCAATTCCTCGCCTCCATGGTGCGGAACTACTTCGGCGATGGCGAGGAGTTCGGAACGAGCTTGCAGTACGCCACTGAGGACATCCCGCTCGGCACCGCGGGGAGCGTCAAGAACGCCGAGTCGGCGCTGAGCGATGGGCCGTTCTTGGTGATCTCCGGCGACGCGCTGACCGACATTGACCTATCGGATCTGGTGCGTTTTCACAAGGACAACGGCGCGCTTGTCACGGTTGCCCTCGCGAGGGTACCCGACCCGCTCGAATTCGGAATCGTCATCGCCAGCCCGGACGGCAGGATCCAGCGCTTTCTCGAGAAGCCCACCTGGGGGCAGGTCTTCTCCGACACGGTGAACACCGGCATCTACGTCATGGAGCCCGAGGTACTCGCGCAGGTGCCGTCGGGCGAGACGGTCGACTGGTCGGCAGACGTGTTTCCCAAGCTGCTCGACAAGGGCGCGCCAGTGTACGGCTGGGTCGCCGACGGGTACTGGGAGGACGTCGGAACTCACGATGCCTACCACCGGGTTCAGGCCGATGTCCTTTCCGGCAAGGTCAAGGCGCACATCGACGGTTTCGAGGTATCGCCTGGCGTGTGGGTCGCGGAGGGGGCCGAGGTCGACCCTGACGCCGTA